>Ga0105248_10003300_pt1 | contig 17905 bp, 6 predicted proteins | sample KBSS34metaG_FD_81524 | JGI IMG/M metagenome (GOLD analysis project Ga0105248, IMG submission 81524) | Switchgrass rhizosphere microbial communities from Kellogg Biological Station, Michigan, USA - KBS S3-4 metaG | ecosystem: Host-associated > Plants > Roots > Rhizosphere > Soil | place... | reverse complement strand
TGTCTTCGGCTCGTTTACCTCGCAAGGGCACAACCTGATTGGTAATAGTGACGGCAGCACCGGCTTCACCAATGGTGTGAACGGCGACAAGGTTGGCACTGTTGCCTCGCCGCTGAACGCATTACTGGCGGCGCTCGGTAATTACGGTGGCCCGACGCAGACGATGGCCCTGCTCCCTGGCAGCCCGGCCTTTGATGCGGGCGATGATTGCGTATTCAACAACTCATGCAGCCCGTCCCTCGCGGCAGCGCTCACTACCGACCAGCGCGGCTTCGCACGCGAGACGGGCGCGCACGTTGACATCGGCGCAGTTGAGGTCAACTACGCGGTTACCGCGACTGGAGGCACGCCACAAAGCACGGTTATCAACACGGCCTTCGCCACGCTCTTGCAAGCGACCGTGACTGAATCCGGAAACCCGGTAAGTGGGGTCACAGTTAGTTTCGTGGCACCTGCTAGTGGGCCAAGCGGCACTTTCCCGGGCAACGCCCCCAGCGCGAATGTATTGACAAATGCAAGTGGGGTGGCCACAGCTCCAGTGTTCACCGCTAATGGAGACGCTGGTGGCCCTTTCAGTATTGGGGCGGGCGTTGGCGTAGCCAGTACGGCTAACTTCAGCCTGACAAACCTGAAGGGAAACCAAACGATCAGCTTCGGTGCCCTGCCGAATCAGACGTTTGGCGCTGCCGACTTTCCCGTGAGTGCGACGGCATCGTCAGGGCTGACGGTGAGCCTCAGCGCCTCGGGCAATTGCGTGGTCAGCAGTCCTTCGCCGGGCATGGTGCACCTGACTGGCGCGGGAGATTGCACCATTACCGCCTCGCAAGCCGGGAACATCGACTACAACCCGGCGCCGAACGTGCCGCAGTCATTTAATATTGCCAAGGCAGCGACCTCGACCGCCGTAGCCTCGTCGGTCAATCCGTCTGACTTTGGTCAGACAGTGACCTTCACCGCTACTGTGGCTTCAGTCGCCGGAACGCCGACTGGTTCAGCGCAGTTCAAGGACGGTGGCAACAACATCGGTGGTCCGGTGGCTTTGAATGGCAGCGGCCAGGCAACATTCACGACGTCGTCGTTAACTAGCGGCACGCACACCATCACTGCCGATTACCTTGGTGATGCGAACTTCCTGGTGAGCACCGGCAAGCTGGCCGGCGGACAGCTAGTCAAACAGCAGCCATCCATTTCTATCAATGATGTCTCGACTACCGAAGGTCAGGCGGTTACGAAGGTTTTGAACTTCACCGTAAGTTTGTCGGCCGCAACTAGTTTTACGGTGACGGTGAACTACGCGACAGCGAATGGCACGGCGACGGCGCCATCTGATTATGTGGCGATACCGGCGACGTTGCTGACCTTCAATCCAGGTGAAACCAGCAAGACCATTCCGGTAACGATCAATGGCGATATTAACTTTGAACCTGATGAGACGTTCACGGTGAATCTGTCGGGGGCGACGAATGCCACCGTCACCAAGGCGGCCGGGACGGGGACGATTCAGAATGACGATGCGCAGGGCGGCTTTATCAGCTTCAGCCAGGCGAACTACAACGTCAATGAAAACGCCGGCTTTATCACCGTGACCATCACGCGCACAAACGATGTGTCACAGGCGGTGAATGTGGACTACGCCACGGATGATGCGGGCTCGTCGATAAACTGTGCGGCGCTGCAGACAGGCCTGGCATCGCAACGCTGCGACTATACTTCAGTGTTCGGCACTTTGAAGTTTGCAGCGAACGAAACGCAGAAGACGATCGATATCCCGATCAATCTTGATGCTTACACGGAAGGACCCGAAACATTTACGGTCAGTCTGTCGAATCCAACCAATGGCGGAGTGCTGGGAATCCCGTTCGCTGCCCTGGTAACGATAGACGATTCGACGTCGCCCACGCCAAATGCGATCGACGACACGACTAATTTTGTGCGCCAGCAGTATCACGACTTCCTTAATCGTGAGGCTGACCCAGCGGGCCTCGCATTCTGGAAGAACAACATCGACAAGTGTAACGACCCGGCGCAAAGGCCACCAGAACAAACGCTGGCCCAGTGCATCGAATTGCAGCGGATTATTACTTCAGCAGCGTTCTTCCTGTCGATTGAGTTCCGGGAGACAGGCGGATTGGTGCGTGACTTCTATGTCGCCTCGCTCTTCCGTCCGTTGACGAACAACATGCCTGACTATGTGGAATTCATGCGCGACACCCAGGCGATTCAGAAAGGTGTAGTAGTGGGCCAGGGTAATTGGCAACAGACGCTCGAGGCCAATCGCCTCGCTTTCATGAACGAGTTTGTGATGCGGCCTGAGTTCGTCGGTCTGTACCCGACGACGGACACACCGACGCAGTACGTCGACAAGCTCTACCAGCATGCGGCCGTGCCGCCGGCGAATCCAGGCGAGCGGGCAGCGGCGATAGCCGAGTTTGGTTTGTCAGCGACGGCCTCAGATCCTGGACCACGAGCGCGGGCACTGCTCCTGATCACGCAGAATCCGGCGTTCCAGGCGCGCGAACTGCCAAGCGGTTTTGTACAGATGGAGTACTTCGGTTACCTTCGCAGGAACCCAAACGATGCACCTGATATTAACTTCGCGGGTTACGACTTCTGGTTGAACAAGCTGATCCAGTTCAACGGCGATTTCGTGCAGGCGGACATGGTCAAAGCCTTCCTCGCCTCGCAGGAATACCGTTCGCGTTTTGGACCGTGATTGGCTTAGCCTCAAGGTTATGAAAGATGAAAACCTTGGTCACGTCCGACGGCTTTGCACAAAAGATTTATGGCAACGGCTTAAATCGAGGATTGTAGGGGCCGCCAAGTTGTTGGAACTATTGGTAGCGGGGGGCGGGATCGAACCGCCGACCTTGGGGTTTGGCCAGCTTGGCCCTTCCTGACTGGAGAGGTTGTATAGGTCGCTTGCTCAGTCACGTTCTCGCGAGTGATACGACCGCTCTTGTTGATTGGACGAAATACACTGCCATCTGAAAAGCCTGCAACACGCGCGTACTCGTCAATGGCTTTTTTGGTCCAATTCGGCATCGGCACTGAGCGCACCTTGTTGCGCTTACCGATTAGATCCACCAAAACCCAACGACCCTCACGTTGCTGAACATGCTTGAATTTGAGTTGGGCAGCCTCAGCACGCCTCAAACCGCAGCCAATAAGCGTCGCCAAGATCGCTCGATCGCGAAGTCCTCTCAAAGTTACGGTGTCGGGTCCGCCCAGTAGCCTTTGCGCATCCTGCTCCGCGTTGACACCGTCAGCTCAGAAGTGTATATACGACCAGACAACGTAAGTCCGCGCCACCTTGCGCATCCGGTTCGATATTTCCTGGTTTGCCTGCTGACTAGCTGTTCCCCGGCCAACGGTTAGGAATTTACTAATAAATCGCATAACAACAGCAGGTCTTTCTGGGTTGTTGAGACGGACCTTCGTGGGTAGCTCGAGCAGGTAATTAATGCGAAATCGGAAGCCCGCGTCGCGAACTCGTTGCTCATCAACATCAGAAGCATTCAATTCCAGGATAAGTTTTTCAAGTGAAGACTGCAGTCCCCAGTCGAACACATAAAGAAGCAGCAGTAGCGGTCTGCACGCGAGTCGAGCTGAAACAACCAGAGAAACGAACTACGCATCTTCGGATTTCGCCTGGGGACCTGTTCCACTCCCTGAAAGCGCAACTATCCATTCTGACTGCTGCGGATCTCTCTGAGGCTAAACAGACCTTTTGTTCTAAAGTCGGATCGTCGAAACCGGTTGCATATCTTTATACTCACAGCAAACTATTGGGCAGAGCAGGTGCCATTTTCTCGTTAGCCACAGCGGCTATTGTCGGACTTGCAACCATTAGCAATACCCCGGAAGTTTCCGTAGTTACTGCCGTCCCGACGCAAACTCAGATTACCCAAGCCGCAAAGGCCGAAGCCGCTGTAGGGTTTAAACCAGTAACGGGCCCGAAGATTCAGACGGAGCCTCTGATTGGTGAATTTGGTTTTTCACCAATCTCAGCGGAACAACATATTCCTACGCGACCATCGATTAAAGCAAAGGAACCTCTTGCGGTTCCTAAACCAGAATCCATGGCATCAACGGCACAGGCTGCAGTAGCCGAAGCTCCTCAACCGTCTCCGGAGCCAACTGCGGCCCGAAAAGAATTCTTCGAGATCGCTGTCGAGCTGAAGATCCAGGATGGACGTGTCGCCGAGGCCCACATAGGAAATCGACAGCCAGGAGCAGAAGCATTCGAAGCGACCGCACTCCACATTGCGAGACAACGCCGCTATCCTCCAGGAGCTTCACGCACGGAAACACTCGTTCTACGGGTAACCAACCAGTTCGGGAGAAAGGAACCATGAAGCATTTACTCATCCTCCTGATCGCGCTCTGTTCTTTCCCGTACACCAGCGCAGCCCAAACCAATGCCACAGCTACTCCAGTAGCTGGGGCAGCCAGCGGCAGTCGAGAACAAGATGGATTGAGTGGTCCTGTTCGGCGCGTAAGAGTAGAGACGGCAAACATCGTTACCAGAGACGGCAAGCTTGTGGAATTACCAAGATCTCTTATCGAAGTGTCAACTTACGACGCATTGGGCCGAAAGACTGATTCCGTGGCGTACCCGATTGAAGGCGCAACTGCACCAGGCAAGGAAGAATACAAATACGACGACAAGGGCAAGATGATTGAGATGACCTTGCGGGGCAATGATGGCTCAGTCCTCTCGAAAGAAAAATACACTTACGAGTTTGATGAGTTCGGCAACTGGGAAAAACTGAACACCGCCGTTGCCGTCTATGAGAATGGGACCATCTCGTATGAGCCTACTCAAGTTACCTACAGAACGCTGACCTACTAGTACGGTCCGCCGCTGGCCAAACCGGGTGTTCCTGCTGCATCTGTTACTGCACGACCTTTAAATAAGCGTGCCAAGGCTGAATCAAAGCCGGTTGAAGATAAGCCCGCTCCAACGCAGCCACCAAGTGTTGTATCGGCACCACCTATGAATGTTGCTGAGAAATCTACTCAACTACCACCCACCAGCGCCGAAGGGAACGCGAACAAAGAAGACGTAGGACTTCCAGTGATACGTATTTCTGAACAAGTTCTCAGAAAGGCAGCGATTGAGCTTCCCCAACCGCAGTATCCCGCGAATGCGGAGCTGGCGAGAGCCGCCGGTCCGGTCCAGGTGGAGCTGATTGTCGATCAGAACGGAGTTGTCACTACGGCACGAGCCACTTCGGGTAATCCGATGCTCTTCGACGCGGCCACTTCAGCGGCAAGAAAAGCTCGTTTCTTAATGTCGGCTTTTTCAGATCAGCCTACTACTGCGTACGGTGTACTTACTTACAATTTTGCACGACTAGCGGAAGTGTCTTCGATTCCCAGTAACGCATCTTCAACCACTATTGACGCGCGAGTGGAAAAATCAGCTCCAACCGAGACCAATGCGGCAGCTTCACCGCTTCCTGAAACTACCAGAACTCCTACAGGACCGCCGCCAGTCTCGAATAATAATCCCGGTGTAACCGTGACGAAATCGTTTGCAGGCTATTTCAACAAAGGAATTGCCAGCCTCGCATCCGGAAAATACGAAGACGCGGTTGAATCACTGACGCAGGCTGTAACGGTTAACCCGCACGATGCGGTTGCTTATACAAAGCTTGGGCTCGCGTATTCGGCGCTCGGTGCGCATAAACTTGCCATCACCGCCTTCAAGCAAGCTATTAAGTTAAATCGTGCATTTGTTGATGCAGATTCTTATTTCCGCCTCGGTAGTGCTTATCTTGCACTGGCTGATTACGCGTCTGCGATCGACCCTCTGAAACAAGCCTTATATGGGGTAAAAGCAAAACTGCTTGAAGACAGAACAAATTCAACCGCTGGACCTAGTGAAACAGAAATCAACTACGCCCTGGGTCGTGCTTACTACGGCACTGGTTCTTATCGCCAGGCGTTGAAGTCGTTTGAAATTGCCGTTCGGCTTAAACCCGACTTCGCCTTGGCGCACTACGGGCTCGGGCTGTCGTATCTGGAAATTGGTGACAAACATTCAGCTGAAAAAGAAGAGCAGGTTCTACGCAAGTTGAAGTCACGGCTGGCGGATCGTTTGACTGGAATGCTTCTCGTGCCGGCAGGTCAAAGAAATAAAGTGTTTTGATGGTATTGTCAGGTTAATTCGGAAAGAGGTCATTTAGGCCATTCCTGTTGCATACTCCCTTGGATGCGCATCCCTGTCTCTCGCTACCATCGTCATCGCTTGCCCGCCGAGATCGTCAGCCATTGCGTCTGGCTATACTTCCGCTTCCCTGTCAGCTTCCGCGATGTCGAAGAATGTTAGCCATGCGCGGCGTCTCCCTCAGCTATGAAACTGTCCGAGAGTGGTGTCTTAAGTTCGGTCAAACTTACGCCAACGGACTGCGTCACAGGTCTTCTCGACCTGGCGACCGATGGCATCTCGACATTCGACTAGCAAGCGATGAAATGGGCCAGTGGCCTCGCGAGGGGGTTCCCACCAAATGGGTATTTTCCATACTAACCAGGCTCACAAACTCTTATGGTCCGACTCGATCTATGTCATTGATCCACTGGTGGTTTGCCGAATAAGTGGCCCAGACATCCATTACGACTCTTAGTTTCCAAATTCGTACTAAATCGTCCATTTGCGCTGCCATTTCGACGCGATCCGCTTCAATACCTTTTCACATCTGAATATCGTTGATAACATAGCGCCGCTGTTCGGGGCCAATTCTTTCCTAAGTCTTTCCGTGACGAGTTGAGAACGAGGCTGGGACTCCACTAACGGAACCCGACCAATTGCCCAGAGAACATAAAACCACCCTTTCTCCTAACTCGCAGTTCGGCCGCTACGAAATTCGATCACTACTCGGTGTGGGCGGCATGGGCGAAGTCTATCTGGCATACGACTCAAAGCTCCGTCGCCTGGTTGCGATCAAACTCTTACCGCCGGAACTCACCCAAGACAAAGATCGTCTTGCGCGCTTTGAACGTGAGGCTTATGCCGCATCTAGTCTGAACCATCCCAACATAATGACCATCTATGAGATTGGGGAGGAAGCGGACACTCACTTCATAGCAAGTGAATACATCGAAGGCGAATCACTGCGGCAACGGATGCGTTTCCCCCTGGAGTTACGCGAGACACTCGGAGCCATAAGCCAAATTGCCGACGCACTATCAGTTGCCCACGAAGCGGGGATCGTTCATCGCGATGTCAAGCCGGAAAACGTGATGGTCCGCCGCGATGGCTACGTAAAAGTACTCGACTTTGGATTAGCAAAGCTGGCCCATGAGAGTGGGCCTCCTCCAGTTGAGACTAACGATGAAGCTCCAACCAGAGTGGCACCCGTTAATACCCAACCAGGTATGGTAATGGGCACTGCGAGCTACATGTCGCCCGAACAGGCGAGAGGCCTCGATGTCGACTCTCGATCGGACATCTGGAGCCTGGGAGTGGTGCTTTATGAACTTGTCGCGGGCAAGCTGCCTTTTGAGGGCGGCACCACAACTGATGTGCTCACGATGATTCTGCACCGCGAGCCGCCGTCACTCCTGTTGTATCGGTCATCGTTGCCTGCGGAATTGGAGCGAATTGTTGAGAAAGCTTTGGCGAAGGATCGTGATGCTCGTTATCAAACAGCGAAAGACTTCAGCGTTGATTTAAAGCGTCTTAAGCAACATCTAGAAGTTGAGTCGGAACTGGAGAGAAGTGTCACACCTGAATCAGGAGCAAGTGTAGGGACCAGATCCACACCTGGGGTGATGTCGACTAATGCATCGACGGTCGTGCACACAGTCTCAAGTGCCGAGTACGTTGTGGGAGAAATTAAACGGCACAAGCTGGCCGCCTTGGCATTAGCCGCAGTTCTATTAGTAGCTCTCGTTGCAGTCGCATATTTTGGTTACTTCGGCCGACGCTCTACAGCGATCACTTCTGTTGCAGTACTACCGTTCGCGAATCTCAGTGGCGATCCAAACATGGAATACCTTTCGGACGGTCTCAGTGAAAGCTTGATCAATAGTCTTTCGCAATTGCCTTCCCTGAAAGTGATCGCACGAAGTTCGACTTTCAAGTACAAAGGAAAGGATGTTGATCCACAGGAAGTGGCGAAAGCTTTGGGAGTGCAGGCGATTGTGACTGGTCGCGTAATGCAGCGTGGCGACCAATTGCAGGTGAGCGCGGAAATGGTGAACGCGTCGGATAAGACTCAAATGTGGGGAGAACAGTTTACTCGGAAGGTTACGGATGCGCTTTCCGTCCAAACAGAAATCTCACAGCAGATCGCTGAGAAACTGCGGTCGCGCTTGACGACTGTGGATGAGCAGCAATTAGTAAAAGACGCGAAGGTGAATCCACAAGTGTATGAACTCTTTTTGAAGGGTCGCTACCTTGGAAATAAGAGCACGCGCGATTCAGCCAATAAGTCAATCGAGTATTTCAATCAAGCAATTGCCATTGATAATAAGTATGCTCCGGCCTACGCCGAGCTGGCGCGGATGTATCGCTGGCTTGGTAGTAATAGTTATATGGATCCGAAAGAGTCCACACCAAAGGCTGAGGCCGCAGTTCAAAAAGCACTCGAATTAGATGATCGTCAGGCCGAGGCACATTTTGTCCTCGCTACTCTGAAGATCGACAGCTGGGATTGGGTAAGTGCTGAACAAGAATGTCGAAGGGCAATTGCATTGAATCCAAACCTGGCCAGGGCGCATGTTGTCTACGGAACTTTTCTAACCAAAATGGGCCGACATGAGCAGGCCATCGCCGAACTTAGACATGCCAGGGAACTTGACCCAATAGGTCTTGCCCCAAATACGACGCTGGGCTCAACATTTTACTTTGCGCGGCAATACAGCGAGGCCGTTGACCACCTTAAGCACTCACTGGAAATGGATCAGGAGAATTCATTGGCCCATGTCTTCCTCGGTTATACATATAGTGGAATGGGGCAATACAACGATGCGATCGGTGAATACCAGAAATCGCTTGTTCTGGACGAGGAGGATACGAGCACGGAGTGCTATCTCGCCTATGCTTTCGCTAAAGCAGGAAAGCGCGACGAAGCGGAGAAGATCCGCAAACAGTTGGAGTCAACAAAACTATATGTGTCACCTGCGGAACTGGCTACAGTTTATGTCGGGTTAGGTGAAAAGGAGCAAGCGCTATCCTTGCTTGAGCGAGCCTATGCTCAGCACGATTTACAACTGCAGTACCTCGGAGTGGATCCACATTTCGATAGTTTGCGCTCTGAACCACGTTTTCAGGAACTTATCCGCAAAGTCGGGCTGCCGACGTAAGAAGCAAGAGTAGGATGTTCCACCGCAGAGTCGCAGAGACGCGGAGAAGATCCACAGATTGCGCCGATTACGCTGAAAAACTTTGGACCAGGATTAGCAGCAGGATCTCTTCTGCCGGACCGCGGGCGTCTCGCCGGCCCTACTCATCAAGAATCGGAGTCCGGCAGGGTATTGTCAGGTTAAAGGCTGAAGTGCCATCTGACTATTGGTACGGCATACTCCATGGATGCGCACCATCTCTCCTTATCATCGGCATCGCTTCCCTGCCGAAATTATTAGCCATTCCGTCTGGCTATATTTCCGCTTCGCCCTGAGCTTTCGCGATGTCGAAGAAATGTTAGCCCAGCGCGGCGTCGTCCTCACTTACGAAACCATCCGCGCATGGTGCCTCAAGTTCGGCCAGGCTTATGCCAACGACTTACGACGGAGATCTCCGCGGCCTAGCGATAAGTGGTACCTCGACGAAGTGTTCCTCAAGATCAATGGACGCATTCATTACTTATGGCGTGCAGTTGACCAGGATGGCGAAGTTTTGGACATAATGGTCCAAAGCAGGAGAGATAAGAGAGCCGCTAAGAAGTTCTTTCGCAAGCTATTGAAGGGGTTGGGATATGTCCCACATGCCATCATTACCGACAAGCTAAAGAGCTACAGCGCCGCGAAAGCTGAAGTGATGCCGAGTGTCGCACACCACCAACAGAAATATCAGAACAACCGCGCGGAGAATTCGCATCAGCCCACCAGGTTGCGGGAGAGGTTGATGAGACGGTTCAAGTCAGCTGGTCAGGCACAGCGCTTTCTCGCGGCCTTCGGCATCATTAACTCTCACTTTCGCGTAGGGAGACATCTGTACCGAGCGAGTGCTTATCGGGAAGTGATGAGGTCGAGATTCAGTGCTTGGGAAGAAGTTATTCGGATCGAGGCATAAATAGTTAACTACTTAATCACGAAAGTGGTTGAATCCATTCTCACTTGACTCATGCCCCTTCGCCAGAAGTTAAGTTGACAGTGCCGTGGTGGATCGCAGACCATCGAAATAAGGTAGACTTTGTGGTCCAACGCAACGATCTCACCATCGATAATGAACCCTTTTCCCGTAAAGTTGCCATGTGTCCGATAACTATTTCAAAATCATCTTAGAAGGTGATATAAGGCCGGTACAAGCCACACAAGTCCCTTAACCTCTAGCCCAGGAGGAACCATGAAACGCAAGAACAATTTCACGATGCTGATAGTTCTCTTTATCAGCTTATTTGTTATCTTGGGAACCGGACGGAAAGTGCCGGCGAAGAATGGCTGTTCAAACGCGAGTTTACGAGGTAGTTACGGCCTTCACGCCACTGGAACTACACCGGGCGGGCCTATTGCACTTGTCGGTGTTATTTCGTATGACGGGGCGGGGAGTTTGACCGGAACTGTATTCGCAAGGAGGACTGGGTCAACTACTACCGAGGTAATCGATCTGACTGGGGGAACTTACACAGTACATTCGGACTGTACAGTCTCCGATACCTTTGGAAATGGCCAGCATACCTCCGCCATTGTCGATGACGGCAGGGGATATTTCATCCTCAATACAACCGAAGGGGCACCTGTTGTGATCAGCGGCGAGGCTCGGAAGCAATTCCCGGGAAATAGCGAGTAACGTTTCCCAGGCAAAGGAAGAGTCACTGCCAGCAGAGCAAGAATATCTTCAATAGACCACGGCGTTTTGCTAACGCCAGCGGCCATTGCCGGAGTACATCTTAGGATCTGATGGATTCTCACGAAGTTTGTAGTGCTAATTAAAGCGGTATAACAACGAATTGATAACTCACTAACAGTGGCGAAGGAGATTAACCGCGTTGAATCCGACGACACGCTCGTCTTTTGTCGTGTCTCTATTCACCCAATTTCTTGTTAATCCAAACACTTGCCGTTACAATCAGCGCACTCCTTTCGACTTTGACGCGCTAGCCCAGATACTGAGCGTGATCGGAAAAAAACTATCTAATCGATACGAGATAACCGGCGAATTGGGCCGTGGCGGAATGGGTGTGGTTTACCGCGCGCATGATCCCTTGCTGGACCGCGAAGTTGCTGTCAAGCTAATCCCTCCCACCATGCTCAACCCCGACACGGAGCAGCGCTTTCAGCACGAAGCCAAACTAGTTGCCCAGATGGATCATCCTGCCATTGTGTCCATCTATGACTTCGGTTACGACGAGGGCTCACTTTTCTTCGTTATGCCCATCGTGAAGGGTATGACGTTGAGCTCTCTGCTCCGAGAAAGCACTTTATCGCTGGGTGATGTGATCGACATCGGCATTCGGGTAGCCGAAGCGCTTGATTACAGCCACGTACCACGTGGCGAGGATCAGACAAAGGGAGTGGTCCATCGCGATATCAAACCCGAAAACATTATGGTCCTTCGTGACGACGACGGTCTGCGTGTTCGCGTCATGGACTTCGGTGTTGCGCGCATTGCTACTGAAGAAAGGATCACAAAAACCGGTACGATAGTTGGTACACCTGCTTATTTGAGCCCTGAACAAGTGGCAGCAAAGAGTGTCGACAGTCGCTCGGACATCTATTCGCTTGGCGTAGTACTTTACGAGTGCGTTGTAGGCCAGCCCCCCTTCTCTGGTGACATACAATCAATCCTGTATCGAATAGTTAACGAGTTTCCGCAACCACCTCGGGCCATGGGCGCGTCGATCGACGAGGAGCTTCAGCAACTCATCCTTGCTTGTCTCGCGAAGGACCCTGCCAAACGACCTCAACGTGCCAGCGAAGTCGCCACTGCACTAAAAAGGTATCGGGAGAAGTTACGGGACGGTGATCGTTCGCTCACATTGGTGCTGACGCGGACTCTCAAGGTGCCCCGTGCTGCCTTACCCACCTTTGTCGGTAGAACAAAGGAGTTAGCCCAATTGCAGCAACAGCTCAACGCCACTGTTGCTGGCGAGTGCCAGTTCACAGTCGTAGCAGGCGAACCCGGTATTGGTAAGACACGCCTCCTCGACGAGATCGAGGGCCTGGCAAAGGCCCGCAAGATACGTTTGCTTCACGGACGTTTCGTCGAACAGGATCGGTCTTTTCCCTATCAGGGTTTTTGTGAAGCGATTCAGGAATATTTTCGCTTAAGAGAAACCGGCGACTCGTCTTCGGGAGTTACTGATCTTTCAGATCTGGCTGGAGATCTAGTAGCCCTGTTTCCGATGTTAAAAGAGATCGATGAGATTCGTGAGGCTACAACCGGTAACGTAACCCTGGGACAGTCTGGCGAGAAGCATGCCCTCGAGAACCGCACGGAAATCTTTGAGTTGCTCGCGCGCACCCTGACTCGCATCGGCGGTGGCCGCCCGCTTGTGCTCTTGCTCGAGGCGCTGCACGGCGGAGAAGTCTCCATTGAGGCGTTACCCTACATCGTCAGACGTCTCGGTCCAACGCCCACACTAATCATCGGCACTTACCGCTCGACCGAAGTTGATAAACACCACCCGCTCTCGCAGATGCTCGACAGCTTTCGTGGGGACCGGCACTTCTCACTAATAACGCTGGGACCGTTTTCACCATCGGAACACCGGATATATTTGCAGACACTTGTCGGTGGACCAGAGGTGTCTGACTCGCTGGTTGAAAAACTCTACGATGGCACAGAGGGAAACCCATTTTTCACCAAAGAGATGGTCCGGTCGTTGCTGGACTCCGGTGGGATCGCCAAGGACGATACCGGCGCCTGGAATCTTACTGGTGAAACTGGACTGGCAACGGACTCACTGCCAGCAACGATCCAGCAGGTAGTTGAACGGCGCATCGAACGTCTCCCGGAAGATCTGCGTGACGTGCTTTCGGTCGCATCAGCAATGGGGAAGACCTTCGACTACCGCGATCTCGAAATGCTGATGGATGGCAAGGGCGATGTCGAGGATGCGATAGATCGGCTGATTCTTGATGGCTTGATCGAGGAAGAGCGCGAGTCGCGTGGCGATCGTCTGACGTTCTCAAGCGGCGTAGTCCGCGAGGTCCTTTACGCAGAACTTTCACGGCGCCGGCGAAGAACGCTCCATCGGAAGTATGCCGAGCATATCGAGAAGCGTCATGAAGGTCGGCTGGAACGCGTCTATTCGCAGCTTGTCTATCATTACTCTCAAGCTGACGTTGGTGAAAAGACGGTCGAGTACGCGCTGCGATTAGCGCGCGCATCGCTCGAGGCGTTTAGTCCTGAGGAAGCCACTCGCGCTGTGAAAACCTCACTTGAATTTCTCGACGAAGAATGGGAAGGCGACCGTTGGCGCGAGGGTGAGGCAAGAATGCTTCTGGCCCAGTCGTATCGCATGACCGGAGACATCGATGGCGCACTACGCGAGGTCGAGGCGGCAAACAGAGTATTCGAGCGTGAAAAGCACTCGGCTCTCGCCGTATCCGCACTACTGCTCGCAGCCGAGATCGCTTGGCAGGGTCGTCGTACTGAGGAGACTCGGCGATGGGTCGAACGGGGGATGACGGCAGCACGAGCAGCCGGTGATACCGAGAATCTGAGGCACCTGCTATCGCTCGCGGCAACTCTCGCCAATCTACTTGGTGAGTATCAAAAGGCAAATGACTACGCAGATGAGGCAGCGCATCTAGGTCCAGAGGCGGACAATCATGAATTTCTGGAAGAGATTCCGAAGGGTGGGATACTCGTCGTTGCGTTAGCGAATCCTGTGAATACTTTAGAGCCTGTTCTGCTTGAGTTAGTTGAAGAAGGGGAAATCCTCACTAATGTGTTCGAGCCCCTTGTTGCCACTGATCAAGAAGGCAACCTGATCCCGAACCTATGCGAAAAATGGGAAATGAACGAGAAAGGCAGATCGGTTTTGCTGACGCTGCGTGGTGGAATCCGCTTTCAGGACGGTCATCCACTCAAAGCCGAGGACGTTAAAAAATCCTTTGAGCGCGCAATTCGCCAGCCAAGCGCGGAATTGCCACCAGCCCTCGCTGCGATTAGCGGAATCTCAGACTTCGTCGAGAGGCTGTCCGAAGACCTTTCGGGCATCGTTGTTCATTCTGAAGATCGATTGGAGATCAAACTTCTTGAGCCGCTGTCGATCTATCCGGCGCTGCTTACCGACACGCATACCGGGATTGCGCGAGCGTGTGACGATGGGGAGGATAACACGCGAGTTTATGGTACGGGACCTTTTCAGATTGCTACCCACACTAGTGAACGCATAGTCCTGCAACGAAATGCCGATTACTGGAAAGGCAACCCTCCGCGACTCGATGCCGTCGAGTTTCGACCTGGCTTGAGTGCAACTAACATTGCGACAGGGTTACGGTCCGGCGAGTACGACCTTGCACGCGATCTGCTTCCTAAGGACCTGGAGGAAGTCTTACGTGATCCACGTTTTCGTCGTGGGCTGATCGAAACTCCAAAGAAGAACACCTACTTCGCGCTTTTCAATACTATCGACGGGACGGCCTCACAGAACCCTGCGTTACGCCGGGCGCTATCGGGTATCGTGCGAACACACGAACTGGTTTGGCAAACGCTTGGACGCTTTGCGCAGCCGGCCGCGTGCCTGATTCCACCCGGGATGCTCGGTCATGATCCGGGGAAGCGTCGCGACCTACTCACGCGTGATGAAGCGGCAGAGATGCTGCGGACGTCGGGTGTCACGGTGCCGGTCCAGCTTAAGGCATCAGTACATCCCATTCTGCGAGATAGGTATGCGGCGTTACTCACCGCGCTCTTTTCACTGTGGTCGGAACTGGGCGTTGAGGTGGTCATTGAGACCAACGATATGACTGCTTATCTGGAGTCCTTCCAGCATGCCTCGGGGCTCGATCTGTTCATTGGTAGATGGAGTCCTGACTACGATGATCCCGATAATTTCTCGCACTATCTCTTTCATTCGCGCGCGGGTATCTTGCGCGGTTACTTCTCCTCAGTTGAAGCGGATCGCATCCTTGAAGACGCGCGTGCCGAAAGCCGCGCGCGTGCCCGAGAAGCTCATTACAGGAAGTTTGAAAACCTTCTTAATGAAGCCGGGGCACTAATTCCCCTCTTTCATGACATTGATTACCGGATTGCCAGTCCCAAAATACGCGGGCTTAAACTGCGTAGCACTCCACCACATGTGAACTATTCGGAGTTGGGTAAAGTAGAAACGACTCCGCAAGCCACTGAAGTTCCGCGAACAAGCGGCGGGATCATTCACGTCCCCTCGGCTGGCGTGCTCGATACCCTTGACCCGGCTTTTTCAAGCACGCTCGAGCAAGTAGAAGTGGTTTCAAGCGTCTTTGAGACTTTGGTACGCGCGGTCGGCGGCACGAGAATCGTTCCCTGGTTGGCGGCCGATTTCAGAGTTGATGGTGAAGGCAAGAAGTATCACTTCCGGTTGCGAGATGATGTGCGCTTTCACGATGGACGCAGGCTCACAGCTCGCGACGTGCGCTATTCGTTTGAGCGGCTATTACAACACCGTGAAAGTGAAAGCCGATGGTTTTACTCGTCGATTCGTGGAGCGAAGGATTTATTGAGTGGTAAAGCTGGCGATCTTGCTGGTTTTCGCATTCATTCAGCCGAAGAGTTCACAATTGAACTTGACGAACCGGTATCGTTCTTTCCTGCACTCCTATCATTCAGCGCGACATGTATTGTTCCGGAAGCTTGTGAACAGTTCAGTTCCACCTGGCAACAAGGATGTGTCGGAACAGGACCATTTCGAGTTGTTAAGCAGGAGGCTGGACGCCTTCTCGAATTAGAGGCTAACAAGAATTACTGGCGCAAGGGATATCCGAAGAGCGACGGATTGATTTACGAGTTTGGGATTTCGCCTACTGACATTGCGGCAGGGTTGCGCGCCGGTCGATTCGCGCTAGCTTCTGATCTCTTCCCCGCTGACGTTGAAGCGCTCCGACGCGAACCTGATTTTGTTGCTGGCTATCGCGAGACTCCTCGTCTGTCCACTTACTACATGGCCTTCAACATTCATCGAGGTCCCTTCATTGATAAACAACTGCGCCAAAGACTGGTTGCTTCAGTTGATACAGCGGGTCTTGTACGCCGGACGCTCGGGAGGTTAGCGTTGCCGGCCCATGGTCTTATCCCTCCCGGCCTCGTCGGACACAAGCCCAGGCAGAATTCACGGGTTAGTTATCTGGCTACGGAGGGTTCAGACCGTCCTCAAGGGGAAATTGAAATAAAAGCAGGTCTCAACCCCGTCTACTTTAGAGAGTACTCGCCGCTTTTCAACGAGTTGTCACGCGCTTTCCGAGAGCACAATCTGAAGATAGAACCGGTGAACAGAACAATTACGGAGTTGGACGAGATACGACAAGCGGCGAGTGCCGACTTAATAGTGACGCGGTGGATTGCTGATTACCCGGATGCGGACACTTTCGTGCACCTCTTACATTCCCAGGAAGGCTTCATCGGTCGTTTCTGTGGAAGTCCCGAAATAGATCGCCTGATTGAACGAGGGCGAGCAGAAACTTCTCCGCTCGTTCGCCACACTCTGTATCACGAAATCGAGGAAATTATCGCCCGCGAAGTACTGGTTCTGCCTCTGTTTCATGAACAGGCGTACCGGTTTGCTCGACCGGAAGTCGAAGGCCTCTCTGTCTCGTTCTGGGGGCAGACAGTCGACTACGCCAGCCTTCAAATTGCGAACTGAATAGAACATTCTGGTCAACACATCTGACCGTAACGGTCCACGCTTTCTTCATAAATGTGTTGCAGCATCTAATTTTAGCGCCGGTGAGGAACTGAGAGGCTGGCTTTAAACAGGCTGGCCTTGGTTTATTTGACTCGAAAAAACTCGTGATGACAGCCTGATAGATCGGTTGCACAATTTGTTCGCTGTCATCATGAGGTATATGAAGCCTATAAGGAATAGAGCGCCGTTCGCTGCACTTGCCGCCGCTGGGAACTAGTTCTATGCACTTTATGATGTTTTCACTTTCTTGTATGGCATAATCGTTAGGTTGGTTTCGTATTGCTGCTAATGGTCACTATTTGGTGTGTCGTAACATTTCAAACGCTTCCACGCGATTATTAAACTGCCATCCGTGTTGCTGCAAATCACTCGAGTTGTTGAAAAATGGAGTATGGAGGCGGCGATCGGAATCGAACCGATGAATAAAGGTTTTGCAGTCTTAATCAGAATGTCTAGTCCCGTTTAGTGCCGTTCACTTACGTCTTATTCTATCGACACTTAGACCGCGCAACTGATTGATAACGTCCGACTTCGTTTCGTCCCGTCCGAAAGGGTTTGCACAGTTTTCCGCGTGCGCGTGATGATAGTCAGGATGCGTAAGAGCGGCGCTCGATAACCGACCGTGCGTCGCGATATACTCTCGCACAAGCCGCGCTCTGACACTCATATCTGAGTTCGTGGGCCGAGCCGATCGAACGGAGACGGACCCGGTTGCAACGCGGCCTCATTGGCATCATGGAGGACCAAGACGGCGATCTTCCAGCGAGTGTCTGCCTTGTGCAGCACATACGTGACACCTGCTTGATCCAATTCTTGTCCGTCAAGTTTGTACCGTTGTGCAACGCCTCCGACCAGCGCTGCGGTCGCGCTCAACAACTTGAAATTTCGCACGCTCAACTCAGTCC
>Ga0105248_10003293_pt1 | contig 17921 bp, 18 predicted proteins | sample KBSS34metaG_FD_81524 | JGI IMG/M metagenome (GOLD analysis project Ga0105248, IMG submission 81524) | Switchgrass rhizosphere microbial communities from Kellogg Biological Station, Michigan, USA - KBS S3-4 metaG | ecosystem: Host-associated > Plants > Roots > Rhizosphere > Soil | place... | reverse complement strand
GCAGCACCGGCATCCTCATCTATCTCTCGATGCGCGAACGGCGGGCCGAAGTGCTGGCGGACGCGGCGATCGCCGCCAAGGTCGACGTCTCGGTGTGGACCGATGCGCTCGCCGCCCTGCTCGCCGAAGTGAAGCGCGGCGATGTCGCGGGCGGGATGTGCGCGGCGGTCGAGCGGGTCGGCGTGGTGCTGTCCGAACACTTCCCGCGCCAGGATGACGACGTGAACGAACTGCCTGACAGGTTGATCGAAGTATGACGAATATCGCGGACGCCGACGCGCCCGAAGAAGTGATGTGGCAGGGCCAGTTCATCACGGCCCGCCGCCGGGGCCGCTGGGAATACGTCGGCCGCGCCCGCGGTATTCGCGCCGCGGTGATCCTGGCGGTCGACGACGAGGACCACGTGATCCTGGTCGACCAGTATCGCGTGCCGCTCGGACGCCGCTGCGTCGAGCTGCCGGCCGGCCTCGTGGGCGACCACGAGGCGGGCGAGGACACCGTGCTCGCCGGCGCGCGCGAGCTGGAGGAAGAGACCGGCTACCGCCCCGGCCGGATCGACGTGATCGGAGAGTTCCACTCCTCGCCCGGCATGGTGAGCGAGAGCTTCACCCTGCTGCGCGCGCACGATCTGGTGAAGGTCGGCGAAGGCGGCGGCGTCGAGAGCGAGGACATCGTCGTCCACCGCGTGCCGCTGGCGGAGATCCCGCAGGCGGTCGCGCGCTGGCGGGGCGAGGGCTACGCCATCGACGTCAAGATGCTGACGCTGCTCGGGCCGAGTATCCTGGCCTGAAGACGCGGCCGGGCATCTGTACCGCCAAGCGCCGCTTCGTCGATGAGGCCGAGGCATTGGCCGTGGCCGAGCGGGCGGCGGTCACGCTGCGGCCCTATCGCTGCGCGCTGTGCCGAAAGTGGCACCTGACCAGCCGGACCAAGGGTATGAAGCTGCCGGGGTTCGAGGTGGAACGGCGGAGAGCCTCACCTTCCCCCTCGATGGGGGAAGGATAGCGAGAGCTTGTACCTGAAGGGTGCTAGCGAAGCTTGGATGGGGGTGCGCTCTCGGTTTACACGATGCATCAGGACGCGCCCTCACCCCCATCCAACTGCGGCTAGTTCGCTATCGCTCACAAGCCTCCATATCCTTCCCCCATCGAGGGGGAAGGCAGAGGCGCTCACAACGTCGTGAAGATCGCGCCGAAGTCCTTGCCGCCGTTGCCGGCTTCCACGAACGCCTCGTAGATCTTCGTCGCGTGCTCGCCCAGCGGCACGACAGCCCCGGCCGCGCTGGCGCCGGCCATCGCCAGGCGCAGGTCCTTGAGCATCAGCGCCGAGGCGAAGCCGCCCCGATAGCCGTCATCCGCCGGGCTCCGGACGCCGATCCCGGGCGCGGGCGTGTAGTCGTTCAGCGACCAGTTGCAGCCCGTCGACTTCGAGCTGATCTCGTAGAACGTCTGCGGATCGAGGCCGGCCTTCTCGGCCAGGGCCAGCGCCTCGCACGTGCCGATCATGTGGATCGCCAGCAGCATGTTGTTGCACATCTTGGCGACTTGCCCGCTGCCGATCGCGCCGGCGTGGATCACCGCCTTGGCCATCGGCTCGAGCACCGCCCTCGCCTTTTCGAACGCGGTGTCGCTGCCGCCGACCATGAAGGTCAGCGTGCCGCCGTTGGCCGCCGCGATGCCGCCCGAGACCGGCGCGTCGACCATCTCGTGGCCCGCCGCCCCGGCTAGCCCGGCGACATCCCGCGCGGTGCCGACGTCGATGGTCGAGCAATCGAGGAACAGCGCGCCTGACGGTGCCTTGCCGATGACGTCGGCGGTGTAGACCGACTTCACGATGGCGCCGTTGGGCAGCATCGTCACGACCGCCTCGGCCCGGGCCACCGCCTCGGACACCGTGCCAAAGGTCGCACAGCCGTTCGCCCGGGCCCGAGCGAGCGCCTCTTCGGACAAGTCGAACGCGGCGACCTGGTGACCGGTTTTGACGAGGTTCGCGGCCATGCCGCCGCCCATGTTGCCCAGGCCGATGAATGCGATCTTCATGGGTTAATCCCCCTCCCGCTTGCGGGAGGGGCCGGGGGTGGGCCGTCTCCCGTGAGGTTGTCGTTGGACGAGCCCACCCCATACCCCTCCTGCAAGTGGGAGGGGCTTGATAGGCTCACTTGCCCTTCCACACCCCCGCGCGTTTCTCGACGAAAGCGGTCATGCCTTCCTTCTTGTCCTCGGTCGCGGTCAGGATCTGGAACAGGCGGCGCTCCGTCAGGAGCCCGTTGTCGAGCGTGGTCTCGAAGGCGAGGTTGACCATCTCCTTGTTGACCAGCGTTGCCAGCGGCGGCATCGCGGCGATCGCCTCGGCGGCCTTGAGCGCCTCGTCGAGCAAGTCGGCGAGCGGCACCACTCGGCTCACCAGCCCCGAGCGCTCGGCCTCGGCCGCGTCCATGTTGCGGCCGGTCAGGCACATGTCCATTGCCTTGGACTTGCCCACCGCGCGGGTCAGGCGCTGCGAGCCGCCCATGCCGGGGGCCACCCCCAGCTTGATCTCGGGCTGGCCGAACTTGGCGGTGTCGGATGCGATGATGAAGTCGGCCATCATCGCCAGTTCGCACCCGCCGCCGAGCGCAAAGCCGTTGACCGCGGCGATCCACGGCTTGCGGGTGGCCTTCACCAGCCGGTTGGTCCAGCCCGCGAAGAAATCCTCCGCGAAGAATTCCGCGCTCGTCTTGTCGACCATCTCCTTGATGTCGGCACCGGCGGCGAACGCCTTGTCGCCCGAGCCGGTGATCACCGCGCAGCGCTGCGACGCGTCGGCCTCGTACCGGGCGAAAGCGTCGATCAGTTCTTCGAGCACGGCGGAATTGAGCGCGTTGAGCGCCTTGGGACGGTTAAGCGTGATCAGCGTCACAGCGCCCTTCTGCTCGGTCAGGATCGTCTCGTAAGTGCTCATAGCGGCTTCCATTCCTCGTTTGCGGGCAAGGATGCGAAGATCGCGTCCAGCCGGTCGGGCGTGACGCCCTCGGGCGTCGGCGGATTCCATTTGGGCGCGTGATCCTTGTCGACGATCACGGCGCGCACACCCTCGGCGAAGTCGGGCAGGACCAGCACGCGGGCGCCGATGCGGTATTCCATGGCCATGTTGTCGGCAAAGTCGGTCAGCTTGGCCGAGGCGGCAAGCTGCCTCAGCGCGACCTTGCAGGCCTGGGGGCTCTTGAGGCGCAGCGTCGCCAGTTCCTTTGCCGCCCACTCGCCGTCGTCCGCCTCCAGGCTGGCGAGGATGTCCTCGAGCGTGTCGGACGCGAAGTGCTTGCGGATCAAGCCCGCCTGACCCTCGATCCGGGCTTCGGGAGGCTTGACCGAAAGCGAGGTCAGCACACCGCCGATCTCATGGCCGGCGGCGATGCGCTGCTTGGCCTCGGGGATGGCGCTCGCCGGCAGGTAATGCGTGGCAAGGCCGGTCCACAGACACTCGGCGCCGTCGAGCCGCGCGCCGGTCAGCGCGATGAACTGGCCGAGCCGCCCTTCCAGTCGCGAGAGGTACCAGCCGCCGCCCACGTCCGGGAACAGGCCGATGCCGGTCTCGGGCATGGCGAAGCGGGTGTTCTCGGTCGCGACGCGGTACCGGGCCGGCTGCGAGATGCCGACACCGCCGCCCATGGTGATGCCGTCCATGAACGCCACCACCGGCTTGCCGTAAGTGAACAGCAAGTGGTTGAGGCGATACTCGTCATAGAAGAACGCGCGCCCCGCCGCGCCGCCGTCGGTCAGGGCCGACTGGCGCAGCAGGTTGATGTCCCCGCCCGAGCAGAAGCCCCGTCCCTCCGAGTGGTCGACGATCACGGCCTTGATCGCGGGCTCGTAACGCCAGGCGATCAGCGCCTCGATCATCGCGGCACACATGCCTTGCGTGAGCGCGTGGATCGCCTTGGGCCGGTTGAGCGTGAGGTAGCCGACGGCGCTCTCGCGACGGATCAGCACTTCGTCAGTCATGATCGAGCCGGGCAACCTGGCCGACCAGCGCGGCGTCGGGTTCCTTGACGATGTCGAACACGAAACCCTGCCCCTTGCGGACGCGCAAGCTGACTTGCGACTGCGTGCGGTGGCGCACGATCATGATGCTGCACAGGCAGACTGTCGCCACCGCTGCCAGGCTCGCCGCCGCCGGCACCACGGCAAGTCCGGCGATGACCACGGGAGCGGTCCGCGCCGCACTGACCAACAGGGGATTAGCCATATCGTGAGTTCACCTTTGCCTTGAGATGTTCGCTTGGATCACTGCCGCAGAAGATCGCGCCCGACAATCATGCGCATGACCTGGTTGGTGCCCTCCAGGATCGAGTGCACCCTCAAGTCACGCCAGAAGCGCTCGACCGGGTAGTCGCGCAAGTAGCCGTATCCGCCGAACAGCTGCAACGCGTCGTTCACGATCCTGGAGCCGCTGTCGGTCGCCAGGCGCTTGGCCATGGCCGAGAAGCGCGACTTGTCCGGCGCGTTGGCGGTGATCTTGGCCGCCGCGAGATAAAGCAGCGCGCGCGCCGCCTCCAGATCGGTCGCCATGTCGGCGAGCATGAACTGCGTGTTCTGGAAGTCGGCGATCGGCTGGTCGAACTGCCTGCGATCCTTCACGTAGGCGATCGCCTCGTCGAGGCAGCGCTGCGCCCCGCCCAGCGAACACGCGCCGATGTTGACGCGCCCGCCGTCGAGCCCGGCCATGGCGAAGCGGAAGCCCTCGCCCTCCTCGCCCACCCGGTTCGCGACCGGCACCCGCGCATCCTCGAAGATCATCTGCGCCGTCGGCGAGGCGTTCCAGCCCAGCTTCCTCTCCGGCGCGCCGAAGCTGACGCCGGGCGTGTCCTTGTCGACCACCAGGCAGGAGATGCCCTTCGTCTTGTGCTCGCCGGTGCGCACCATCACGACGTAGACGTCGTTGTAGCCGCCGCCCGAGATGAACTGCTTGGTGCCGTTCAGCACGTAGTGGTCGCCATCGAGGCGGGCGGTGGTCTTGAGCGCCGCCGCGTCGGAGCCCGAGCCGGGCTCGGTCAGGCAGTAGCTGGCGATCCTTTCCATCGTCACCAAGTCGGGCAGGTAGCGGTCCTTGAGCTCCTGCCCGCCAAAGGTGTCGATCATCCACGCGGCCATGTTGTGGATCGAGACGTAGGCGCTCGTGGCGGGGCAGCCATAGCTCATCGCCTCCATGATCAGCGCGGCCTCGAGCCGCCCCAGGCCGATGCCGCCGCTTTCCTCCGAGACGTAGATTGCGCCGAAGCCGAGCTCGCCCGCAGCCTTCCACACGTCCACGGGATAGTGCCGCGTCTCGTCCCACTCGGCCGCGAACGGCGTGATCCGGTCTTCGGTGAACTTGCGCGCGGTCTCCTGGATCGCGCGCTGGTCTTCGCTGAGTTCGAACTGTCCGGTCATATGCCCCTGCCCGCCGCGGCTATGCGCAGCGGCTGTACTTGAGCGGCGCGGGCGCCGCATCCTGGCCGTAATCGCGCCGCACCAGCGTCTTGCCGCCATCCTGCAGCTCGAGAACGTTCTCGAGGCTCCAGGTCTGCCCTTCGCCCGAATAGGCGAAGGCCGCGCGGATGTGATTGGCGTCGGCCTCCTTGATCTTGCCGAGCTTGGCCACGGATTCGTAGAACTTGAGCTGATTTGCGGAAACGACCAGCAGTCCCTTGGCAGCGGCCGGGTCGCCGTTGCAGTCCTTGGGCACCAGGCCCCAACGGCCGCGAATACCCTCGGGAATCGCGTCCATCGCGGTCACGGTCGCCGGGCTGGTGGCCTCGAAGCCGGAAGGCTCGGGTGCAATCTCGCTCGCGCCGGCAGACGGCATCGTGTCACCGGCTTCGACCCCTGCGGTGTCGCTGGGTTGCGGTGCCGCCTCGTCCGCTTGCTTGGAGCAGGCGGACAAGGCCAGGCCCGTGGCGGCGATCAGCAGATAAGTGGCACGCATCGTTCTTCTCCTCGAACGCGAAGAGCGGACGCGAACCGCGCCCCCTCGTGACTCGCGAAGCCTCAGCCGATCGCCTCGATGATGTCCATGCCGAACAGCTCCTCGTCGCTCGGCAGCGTCTTGGGCGTGGCGAGCGGCTTGGACACCCAGGTCTCGTTGATCAGATCGCGCCAGGTGATGTTGTTGTTCGTGCCGTTGCCACCCCATGAGCCGCAGCCCAGCGAGAACGTCTGGCGCATGCCGTTCCACAAGTTGCCCGAGTTCGAGGGCGCCTGCGGCTGGTTGACCATCACGCGGCTGGTCTTGGAGCCCTCGGCCAGCTTCATGATGTTCGCCTCGCTCGTCGAGTAGATCCCGCAGGAGTGGCCCTGGCCCTGATAGGCCTGGATGCCGTTGGTCAGCGCGATCGCCTCGTCGATGTCCCTGGCACGGTAGAGCGCCATGGTAACGGTCATCTTCTCGCCCGAGAACTTGTGGTCCGGCCCGTAGCCGGTCTCGGGCACGATAAAGAACGCGGTGTATTCGGGGATTTCGAAGCCCGCATAGTCGGCGATGAACTGCACAGGCTGGGCCACGATCCTGGGGTTGATCTGCTCGCCGTCCTCCCAGATCGCCCTCTGCAGCCGCGCCTTGTTCACACCCTCGACGACGAAGCCGCCCCTGGCCTTCAGCCTTTCCAGCATCGCGTCGTAGACCGTATCGAACAGGATCACCGCGTTGTCCGAGGAACAGGAGGCGGCATTGTCGAGCGTCTTGGACAGCACGATCTTGTCCGCCGCGTCATTGAGGTCGGCGGTGTCGTCGACGGTGATGACGGCATTGCCCGCGCCCACGCCGAGCGCAGGCTTGCCCGAACTGTACGCCGCCTTCACCATCTGACTGCCGCCGGTCGCGAGAATCCGGTCGCACTGCTTCATGACTTCGTTGGTGCGCTCGACCGATGGGTCCTCGATCGCGATGACGAGATCGGCCGGCGCGCCCAGTTTGACCAGCGCCGCACGCATCAGGTTGCAGATCTTGGCATTGATGAGCCTGGCGCGAGGATGTGGGCACACGATGATCGCATTGCGCCCCTTCACCGCCGAGATCGCCTTGATCACCGGCGTCGCCTCCGGGTTCGTCGAGGGCGAGAGCGCGCCGATCACGCCGACCGGCTTGGCGATCTTGACGATGTTGCGCTCCGGGAGTTCCTCGATGATCCCAACCGACTTGTCATCGATGATGTCCATCAGCGCGGCGCGGGTCTTGACCGAGATCTTCCTGAGCTTGCCTTCGTAATTGCCGAGTTGGGTTTCGGCGATCGTCTCGCGCGCGATCTCCTCGTCCATGCCGGGCCGGCAGACGGCGTAGACCATGCCCCGGATCCAGGTGTCGACCTGCTGCTGCGTGGCGTTCTCGATCTGCGCCTGGGCCTTGCGCGAACGGGCGATCAGCGCGGCCACCTCTTGCGCGACGGTGGGTTGGCTGGAGACTTCGGGAGTCTTCTCTACGGTCGCCATGTCACGTTGCTCCTTCAAGGCTGGACGGCCAGCGCCGCCTCTTCCCGTCCCTTTCCCTCTTCTTATCGTGCGTTCACTGCACCTTCCGGCAGCAACCCGCAACCGCATTTTTAATCGCGCGATTAAACTCGGGCGGCTGGCGCAGACACCGTACCAGCCTTCCATCTGGTTCACCGGGAAGCGATATCAAGGTACCCGTCAGAAGCGCGCTCCTGTGAAGACTCGTCGCCCGTTCTTCATTGACGGCCCCGTCAAGCTGTCGACATCGCCTGCGAGATATCGCAAGGGGTGGAGGCAACCTTTCACGGCGGGAGTGAAGAGACGTGACGCAGACCAGCATCGACCCTGCAAGCTTTCGCAAGGTCCTCGGCAGCTATCCGACGGGCGTCTGCGTGATCACTGCGCTCGATGAACAGAGCCGGCCGGTCGGCATGGTCGTCGGCAGCTTCACCTCGGTCTCGCTCGATCCTCCGTTGGTCGGCTTCCTCCCCGACAAGCGGTCGACCTCCTGGCCCCTGATCGAGACGGCGGGGCATTTCTGCGTCAACGTCATGGGAAGCGACCAGCTCGACATCTGCCGCTCGGTCGGCGCCAAGGGCGATGAGAAGTTCGTGGGGGTCGAGTTCACGATCTCCGAACACAACCTGCCGATCATCGCCAACGCGATCGCCTCGATCGAATGCCGGCTCCATTCGGTGACCGAGGCGGGCGACCATTGGTTCGTGCTGGGCCACGTCCTGCGGCTCGAATCCACGCGCGAAGACGATCCCATGCTGTTCCACCGCGGCCGTTACGGCGGCTTCGCCGAGCGCGCCTGACAGCGCCGAACGGAGCCAGGCGCACGCAAGCGCTTGCCCGAAAACGACAACAGAAGCGACAAGCGTCCGTTCCGGAGGTGGATCGGCTTGGAAACCACACCCGCCGAGCGCATCCCGAACGGGGATGGGAAAGCCGACGATCAACGATGTGGCCCGCGTCGCGGGGGTCTCCAAGAAAACGGTCAGCCGTGTGATCAACCACTCGCCACTGCTCAGCGTCACCACGCGCGAGCGAGTGGAGGGGGTGATCGAGCAACTCGGATTCGTGCCCGATCCGCAGGCCCGCGCCCTGGCCCTGCGCCGCAATTTCCTCGTCGCGCTCGTCCACGATGCCAGCATGCGGCCCCTCGTGGGCGAAGTGGCGATGGCGCTCGATGAGGCGCTGCGCGGCAGTGGCTATGCGTTGATCCTCCACGCGCTCGACAGTGAGCCCGAAACGGCGCTTCGCAGCCTCCTGCAGGCGCACCGTCCGTCCTCGATCGTCCTACTGGCGCCTACCGCCGACAGCGCCGACATGGCATCGCTCTGCGCATCGTTCGAAGTCGGCTGCCTGCCGCTCCAGCCGGAGAGCGATCGCGCCGCCATGGCTCGGCTGGTGCATTGGCTGGTCGCCAACGGGCACCGCCGCATTGGCCTTGTCGCCGGGCCCGACGAGTCGAGCGTGCTGCGCGAACGTGAGCTGGGCTACCTCGATGCCCTCGCCGATCATGGTCTCGACCGTGGCGCGGCCCTAGTCGTGCAGGGCGATGGCAGTTTCGAGTCCGGCGTGGCGGCAGGTCACCTGCTGCTCGCCGTCAGCCCTCGCCCGACCGTGGTGGCCGCCGTGACCGACGAGATGGCGGCCGGCGTGATCCACGCCGCGCATGACCTGGCCATCGATATCCCCGAAGTGCTGGCGGTGACCGGCTTCGACGATGCGCCGCTCGCCGCCCGCCTATCGCCTCCGCTGACGACGGTGCGCACACCCTGGACGACCCTGGCCGCCGCCGCAGCCGCGAGGATCCTGGGGCGCCCGGACTCATCGGCGCCGGAAGCCGAGCTTATCGTGCGAGGCAGTGTGAACCGTCTCGCCTGAGGGCAAAGATGGAGCAGCTTCGCGCAGGCATGGGGCTGCCTATCGACTCCCATCCGGACGCGCCGAAGCCACGCCACGACGCAAGCGCGTCCCAGCGTGGCTAAGTTATAACGCGATCAGCTGCGAAGCGGGCAATCAGGGTGCTGTCGTGCCTGCGGCCTTTTCCTTGGGCGTCGTCACTTGCGTGTCGCGCGAGATCACCGGCTTCTCGCCCTGCTGCTTGTAGATCGACGTCGAGTGCGAGACGTCGGCGCCGTTGCGGCTGGCATGGCTGTGCGTCATCGACCGTGCGCGCTCGTCGGCGTCGCGGGCGGTGGCGACAGAGCGCTGGTTCGCCATGTTGTCGTTGAACTGCGCACTGCCGCTCGTGTTGCCCGTGCCGCCGTTTGCCGCTTGCGCGTCCGAAGTGCCGCCGGCCTCGACACTGTTGGGCGTGCCGGTCGCAGTGCCGGAAGTCGACGCGGACACATCACCCGTCGTCGGAGTCGATGCCGAGGTCGTGGTCGAAGGGGTCGTCGTCTGCGCCATGGCGGCGCCGGACAAACCTAGCGCGATGGCCGAGCTGGCCAGGATTAAGCGTTTCAAGGTTCATTCTCCCGTTGGGTCGAGCTGCCGTCGCGATCGTCGATGACGATGCGGCAACCCTTGTCATCCTGTGTCATGCTGACCGAGTGACCGTTCGCGGACGAACTCGAACTCGATGCGCGCGATCCGCTGCTGCTCGACGAGACCGACACCGAGCTATGCGACTGTCCATTGCCGGAACTGGAGGAACGCGCCGATGCGCCATTGCCGCTATCTTCGGCGGCGATATCGGCGTCTACCCAGCGTTCCTGCATGGTCCCATCCGGCAGGTAGTGGATCTCATGACACGGCTGGCTGGCGCCGGCGGTGGCCGCCAGCGCCAGTGGCAGGAACGACATCATCGTTCTAGCGGGTGACCTGAGGCAGGCGCGATGCCCACCTCAGACCGACCCAAGCCTCAGCGCGGCGACGTGGTGGTTGAAGTCGGGTTGGTTGAGGTCGCGCTCGAATCGCCATAGACCTCGCCGGTCGAGCCGCTCTTGTCCGTGGCGCCATAAGCGTCGACCGAGGTCGAGCTCGACTGGTCGCCACTTCCGGTCGCAGTACCGCCCGCTGCTACGCCGCCGGTTGCGCGGTTACGATCGGTGTAGACGCTGCCCGAGCCATAAGTGCTCGACGAGTTGGCGGCATCGGCGCTCGTGTCGCCCGCGCGGCCATGATGACGACCGCGCACATGGGCTCCACCCGTTGCGCCGCCCGCGGCCGAACCGGAAGGCGTGGAGACCGAAGCCCCGCCGCTGGCCGTGCCGGTCGCGTCCTGCGCCATGGCAGGAACAGCCGTCAGACCAAGAACCGCGATCGAACCGATAAGAAACTTACGCATATTACTCTCCATTTTGCCGCCGTCATTGACGGTTGAACCGCCGTCTGAGCGGTTACGGCGACTATAGCGTGCAGCGCGCCGATAAGTTCTTTCGTTCATCGCGGCCCCGCAACGGCTGAACGGCTCTGTCACTTAGATGAACAGCGCTGTTCTCTATCGTTCATCTACACTTGCGTCGGAGTGAAACTTTGAGCGGGTAAACTGCGGAACCACAAAGACTTTGTGCCACGCAGCCTGGATGTTGCCCTATCCGACCGTCAGTTCCAGATCATTCGGGGAAGAACAGGGAACCCTTCGCGGCACCATGCGCTCCTGCGGCGATGGCGTTGCTCGATACACTCGAGCCGCGCGCGCCTCGTCACGCCGAGACTTGCCCATGACAGCCATGCGCCTTTCCCCTGCCTCGTCCGAAGCGGAGCCGCAAGGCCACAGCCGGTTGCTGACGATCACCGCTCTTGTCCTGGGTCTGCTCGGGCTAGTCCTGCTCGCAGGCGGCACATGGCTCGTCACCTTGGGCGGCAGTGCCTACTACGCCAGCGCCGGACTGGTGATGCTGGCCGACGCGGTTCTGCTCTGGCGTCGCCGGCCCGCGGCGTTGCATTTGTTCGCCGCATTGGTCCTGGCGACCCTGATCTGGGCCATCGCCGAGATCGGCCTCGACTGGTGGCAGCTGGTCCCGCGCGGCGACGTCATCTTCCTGATCGGACTGTTCCTGCTGACGCCCTGGATCACGCGGCGCCTGAGTTCGGCGGGCTGGTTGCGTACGGCCGGTCCGCTCGCGGCCACGCTCGGCTTTGCGGGTCTTGTCGCCATCGCCTCGATGCTGACGCGGTCGCATGAGTGGGACGGTGCCCTGCCCGGCCCTCGCACGGCGGTGCCCGCAAACTACGGAGGCGTGGCGGACGGGGACTGGACGGCCTACGGGCATAGCTGGCGCGGCGACAAGTGGTCTCCCTTGACGCAGCTCACGCCGGCGAACGTCGCGGGGCTGAAAGTCGCCTGGCAAGTCCATACCGGCGATACCAAGCGCAACGGCGACCCGGACGAGACGACGTACGAGGTGACGCCGATCAAGGTCGGCGACACGCTCTACGCCTGCACCCCGCACAACATCGTGCTGGCGCTCGACGCGGAGACCGGGGCCACGCGCTGGCGGTTCGACCCGCACGTCGCGCCGCCCTCGGGCCTGCAGCACCTGACCTGCCGGGGCGTCTCCTACCACGATGCCAACCTGCCCGGAGCCGCCCGCGCGGCGAACGGCGAGTGCGCGCAGCGGATCATCACCGGCACCAACGATTCGCGCCTGATCGCACTCGACGCCCACACCGGTCAGCCGTGCCGGAACTTCGGGCGCAACGGCGAGGTGAACCTGTGGACCGGCATGCCGGTGGGCCACGAGGGCTGGTATCAGTTCACGTCGGCTCCGCTCGTCACGCGCGGGCTGATCGTCCTGGGCGGCGCGATCTACGACAACATGGCGACCGATATGCCATCAGGCGTGATCCGCGCTTATGACGTGGCGACGGGCAAGCTGGTCTGGAACTTCGACCCGGGCAACCCGAACCACACCGCCCCGCTCGCACCGGGCCGCAGCTATGTCCCCTCCACTCCCAACAGCTGGAGCACCGCGGCAGCGGACGAGGATCTCGGCCTCGTCTATCTGCCGCTGGGCAATGGCGCGGTCGACCAATGGGGCGGCCACCGCACACCACTGACCGAGCGCTACTCCGCCACGATCCTGGCGCTCGACCTCAAGACCGGGCGCGAGCGCTGGGTCTTCCAGACCGTGCATCATGACTTGTGGGACATGGACGTGCCCGCGCAGCCCGCCCTGGTGGATCTCAACGTGCCCGGTCGCGGCCTCGTCCCGGCGCTGGTGCAGTCGACCAAGACCGGCAACGTCTTCGTGCTCGACCGGCGCACCGGCGTGCCGATCCACCGGGTGACGGAGCATCGCGTGCCGCAGGGCCCCGCTCCCGGCGATCACCTCTCGCCCACGCAGCCCTATTCAGCCGTCTCGATGATGCCCGACCGCGATGTGCGGGAGGCCGACATGTGGGGCGCGACCCTGTTCGACCAGCTCGCCTGCCGCATCACCTTCCGTCGCCTGCGCTACGAAGGACCCTTCACCCCGCCGTCGGTGAAGGGCACGCTCGTGCTTCCCGGCAATTTCGGCGTGATGGACTGGGGCGGCATGGCGATCGACCCGGTGCGCCAGATCGCCTTCGCCCACCCCAACTACATGGGCTTCGTCGACCGCTTGATCCCGCGCGGCGAGGAGGGCGACGGCAGCCGCGCGGCTGGGCCGAGCGGCGGCTCGGATCGTGGCGGGTCGTCGGAGCATGGCTACAATCCCAACACCGGCGCGCCCTTCGCCGTGTCGCTCAACCCATTCCTCTCCGCCATCGGCCTGCCGTGCCAGGCGCCGCCGTGGGGCTACGTCGCCGGGCTTGACCTTGTCACCGGCAAGGTCGTGTGGCGCCACACGAACGGCACGATCCGGGACGAGTCGCCGGTGCCCGTGCCCTTCAAGATGGGCGTGCCGACCTTGGGTGGGCCGATGATGACCGGCGGCGGCCTTGCCTTCCTCAGCTCGGCGCTCGACTACTACGTGCGCGCCTATGACGTGACGAGCGGCGAGGTGCTGTGGCGCGCGCGCCTGCCCGCCGGCGCGCAGGCGACGCCGATGACCTATCGCTCGCCGGCGAGCGGGCGGCAATTCGTAGTGGTCGTCGCCGGCGGGCATGGCTCGCTCGGGACCAAGCTGGGCGATTCGATCATCGCCTATGCGCTGCCGCGAAGCTGAGTTCCGGCAGCGTGGCGACGACGCGCGGAAAGCAGGGTTTCAGCCTTCGGTGAGCGCCGCGACCAGAGCGCGGACTTTCTTCTGTCGCCACTGGGGCGGGGGCGCGACGAGCCAGTAGCCACGGCGGCTCGGCTCGGGCGTGCCCTGCGCCACGTCGATGCCCGTCGCCTGCATCTCGCGGGCGAGCAGGAGCGGCACGCGTGCGCGGCCCAGCCCCGCGATCGCGGCGGACAACGCCTGCCCCGCATCGCCGACCACCACCGTGGGGCCTTCCTGCCCCTCGCCGGCGGGCGCGGGATCGCCGGGCCAGCCGATCCATTCGCCCTCGCCCACGACGACGCGCTCGGATGGCCCAAGCGGCAAGCCTTCGAGGTCGCCCGGCCCTTCGGTCCAACGAACCGCGAGATCGAGATTGGCCTCGGTGAAGTCGGTCATCTCACCATCGACTATGGCGAAGCGCACTTGCGGGTTGTCAGCGCGGAACGCGGCGAGGCGTCGGGCGAGCCAGGCCGCGAAGAACTCACGCGGCGCGGCGATGGTGTAGACGTGGCTGGATTGCCCCGCCTGCATCGCCTGCACCGCATCCTCGAAGTGAAGGAACCCGCTGCGCAGCGCTTCGAGACCGGCGCCGGCCTCCTCGGTCAGTTCCAGACCCTTGCTGGTGCGGCGGAACAGGACGACGCCCAGGACATCCTCCAGCGCCCGGATCTGCTGGCCGACCGCGGCCGGCGTCACCGCCAGCTCATCGGCGGCACGGGTGAAGGACAGATGCCGCGCGGCCGCATCGAACACGCGCAGGGCGTTGAGAGGCAGGTGGGTGCGCTTCATGGCGCCTCCCTATGGCGATGCGCGCGATCGTTCAATGGGTCGCCGCCCGATCGATCGAGCGAAACTCCGGCGGCTTCAACCGGCCGTGGCGGGAGCGGCCAGCGGGAAGAACGGGATCGCGGCGCGCAGTTCGGAGGCGTTGGCGCGCTTGAAGGTGTAGTAGCCTTCCATCGAGCCCTGCGGCGTCGACAGCGGGCAGCCGGACACGTAGTCGTGGCTCTGCCCGGGCTTGAGCACCGGCTGCTCGCCCACCACGCCCTCTCCTTCGACAAGGTTCACCGCGCCGGTCGCATCGGTGATGCGCCAGTGGCGAGTCGTCAGGCGAACGGTTTCGGACGAGTGATTCTCGATGCGGATATGATAGACCCAGAACCACTTGCCCGCCTCGATGCGCGATTGCTCGGGCAGGAAGTTCACCGCGACCCGCACGGTGATGCCGTCTGTCACGGCGGTATGCTGGAAGAGTTCCTTCATCGCGACCCCAAGCGTAACGGGAAATACGAAGCCCGACAACCGCATCGCGGCGGCAATTTTTGCAATGCGGCAAGAGGCGAGATATTCGTCGACTCCACTCAGGAGACCTTGGACAGGGGGCAGGACATCGCCCAACGGAAGCCCGCCGGGTCGAATTGCATGTCGATTTCGGCGTCGAACTTCACACGCGGGACATCGCAGATGATCCGGGTGCCGAAGCCACGGCGCGGCGCTTGATCGGGATTGGGGCCGTCCCGCTCCTGCCAGCTCACGATCAGGCGCGACTCGTCGACTTGCCAACGCAACGCCACGCTGCCGGTCGCGACCGAGAGCGCGCCGTGGCGCATGGCGTTCATCGCCATCTCGTTGATCGCCATGGCAAGCGCCTCGGCCGCTCCCGAGTTGATACTGAGCGCGGGGCCGTGCCGGCTGACGCGCTGCGCCTCCTCGCCCAGGAAGCGCAACTGGGCATCGAGCGCCTCATCGATCGGGATCTGCGACCAGGTGTGGCGAACCAGCACGTCCTGGTTGGCGGCGATCCCCCGGATTCGCTGCTCGAGCCGCCCCACGAAATCCGGCTGCCCCGCGTTGCTGCGCCGGGCCATCGACTGGATGATCGCCAGCATGTTCTTGGTGCGGTGATTGACTTCCTGCAGCAGCGTGTCGATCCGCTGCTCGGCATCGCGCATCTCGGTCACGTCGGTGTTGGTGCCGAACCAGCAGGATATCGTGCCGTCGCTGCCACGGATCGGCATCGCCCGCGTCAGGAACCAGCGCCATTCGCCGCTCGCGCCGCGCAGCGGAAAGGTCTGCTCGCACGGCTCGCCGCTGGCGAAGCTGCGCCGGAACCTGGCGAGGACATCGGCGACATGGTCGGGATGGTGGCAGGCGATCCACCCCCAGCCCTCCATCTCCTCGAACGTGGTTCCGGTGTACTCGAACCAGCGCTGGTTGAACCAGGTGTGGCTGCCGCTGGCATCGGCGATCCAGGCGAGCTGCGAGATGTTGTCGGCCAGCAGCCGGAACCGCTCCTCGCTCGCCGCGATGCTGACGCGCAGCCGCGTCTGCTCGGTGATGTCGCGCGCGATCTTGCTGGCCGCGACAACCCGGCCATCGGCATCGAGCACAGGGGAGACGGTGACGGCGACCAGGACGGTGCTGCCGTCCTTGCGATTGCGCACCGTCTCGAAGGTCGGCATGCGGCGGCCGGCGCTGATCGACGCGATGATCGCGTCCTCCTCGCTCTGGCGATCGGCGGGGATCAGATCGCGCACATTGCGGCCGACCATCTCCTGGGCCGACCAGCCGAAGATCCGCTCGGCCGCGTGGTTCCAGCTGAGGATCTGCCCGTCGAGCCGCTTGCCGACGATCGCATCGTCCGTCGACGTGACGATCGCGGCCAGCAGCGCCGCCGGATCGGCGGGCACCGTACCTGCCAGAGTGTTCCCGTTCAGAGCCCTGCCCGCGCGAAAGCCCGATCGAGGTCCTCGATTAGGTCATCGGGGTCTTCCAGGCCGACGTTGATGCGCAGCATCCCCTCGGAGATGCCCATGGCCTCACGACCTTCGGGCCCCATGTTGTGATGGGTAGTGGATGCGGGATGACACATGAGCGACCTTGAGTCGCCAATATTGTTCGAAATATCAATCAGTTCAAGCTCATCGAGCACGGCATGGGCCTGTGTGCGGCCGCCGTCGAGCACGAAGCTGAAGATCGGCCCGCAATCGTCCATCTGCTTGTGCGCGAGGTTGTGCTGCGGGTGGCTCTCCAGCCAGGGGTGAAGGATGCGCGGCACCCGGCTCTCGACGAAGCGGCCGACCTTCAGCGCGTTCTCGCTCTGCCGCCGGGCACGCAAGTCCAGGGTCTCCAGCCCCTTGAGCACGACCCAGGCATTGAACGGCGACAAGTTCGGGCCGGTGTTGCGCTGGAACGGCAGCAGCTTGTCGTTGATGAACGCCTCCGACCCGCAGACCGCGCCGGCAAGCACCCGGCCCTGCCCGTCCATCAGCTTGGTGGCCGAATACGCGACGACATCGGCCCCGAACTCGAGCGGCCGCTGCAGCGCGGGCGTGCAGAAAGCATTGTCGATCACCGAAGTGATGCCATGCGCTCGCGCCAGCCCGCAGATGTATTCCAGATCGGCGATGTCCATCGTCGGATTGGCCGGGGTCTCGAAGAAGAACACCTTGGTGTTCGGCCGGATCGCCTCTTCCCACGCCGCATTGTCGCGCGCGTCGACGACGGTGACATCCACGCCGAATCGCGGCAGCAGGTGGTCGCCCAGCCAGCGGCACGAACCGAAGGCGGCCCGGGCGGTGACCATGTGATCACCGGCCGAAAGCTGGCACAGCAGCGCCGCAGTCATCGCCGCCATGCCCGACGCCTGGGTGCGGCACGCCTCGGCCCCCTCCAGCAGCGCGATCCGCTCTTCCAGCATCTGCACGGTCGGGTTCTGCAGGCGCGAGTAGGTCATGCCGTCCTGCTCGCCGGCGAAGCGCGCCGCGACGGTGGCGGCGTCGTCGTAGGCATAGCCGGAGGTGAGGAACAGCGCCTCGCTGGTCTCTCCCATCTCCGAGCGCCAGGTGCCCCCGCGCACGGCGCGCGTCGCCGGGCGCCAACGAGTGGTCTTGCTGCGATCCTGTCCAGTGTTCCGTTTCATGCAAAGCGCTCTAGTTAGGCGCTCGTATCAGGACAATAGCGGAGAACAGCGGATGGCTGTCTCCGCTTAACGGCTTGCGGGCGAAGAGGCGCGCTCGTATGGCGCCGGGCCGATGCAAGGCTTTGCCGCACCCCAACGCGATCCGCTGCCGTGGTGCCTGGCGCTCTGCCTGATCTTTCTGCTGGTCTGCCTCAATCGCCTGGGGCTGCCGAACAAGATCTACTTCGACGAGATCCACTACGTCGTCGCGGCCAGGAAGATGCTGCAGGGCATCCCCGCCAACCGCGAGCATCCGATGCTGGGCAAGGAAGTGATCGCCGCGGCGATCGCCGTGCTCGGCGACCGGCCCTGGTCCTGGCGCATCCCGATGGTGCTGTTCGGCACCGTGGGCCTGCACGCCTTCGGCCGCCT
>Ga0105248_10003290_pt1 | contig 17934 bp, 9 predicted proteins | sample KBSS34metaG_FD_81524 | JGI IMG/M metagenome (GOLD analysis project Ga0105248, IMG submission 81524) | Switchgrass rhizosphere microbial communities from Kellogg Biological Station, Michigan, USA - KBS S3-4 metaG | ecosystem: Host-associated > Plants > Roots > Rhizosphere > Soil | place... | reverse complement strand
GCCATGCGGGTCCTCGAGGATGCCGTAGATGGTGCCCGGATGATCGGCATCGGTCCCGGCCGAATAACGATCGATCTGCACCCCGCCGCCGGGGGTCGATCGCAGGTGGTTGAGGCCCGAATGGGTACCGACCCACAGGCTTCCATCGCGCGCCGGGACGATCGTGCGCACGCGATTGCCGGACAGGGTGCGTGGATCGTGCGGATCGTTGAGGAAATGCTGCAACTTGCCGGTACCGACCTGCAAGCGATCGAGCCCGTCCATGGTGCCGATCCACAACATGCCGTTGCGTGCGTCCTCGTACAGGCTGTTGACCATCGCGTTGCTGAGGCCTTTGGCGCCCGCATCGACGTGCAGGACGCGCTGCCCGGAGGCATCGAGCTTGACCAGGCCATGGCCCTGGGTGCCGACCCAGAGCCCGCCGTCGCTGGCATTGGCGAGCGAGCGCACGCTCGTTGGCTGCGCTTCGGGATCCGTGCCGCCAAGCAATGCTTGCGCATGCGCGTGTCCGGTGGCCGGATCGAGCCAATACAAACCCAATTCGGTCGCGACCCACAGCGCGCCGTCGGCGGCCGGTCGCACGGCCAGCACCTTGATGTCCTGCGCGGCCTGCTGCGGCGACATCGCCGTTCGCAGCTGCTGGGTGAAACTGGTAAACGTATCGGTGGCAAAGTCGTAGCGCTTGAGTCCATCGCCATCGGTGCCGATCCACAACGCGCCATCCGGCGACTGGTACAGCGAACGCACGCTGTTCGTGTAACGCTGCACGTGCGCTGGATTAGGGTCGGAGATAAAAGAGAAGCGCGCTCCGCGCGCATCGGTCGCGACCACGCCGTCGGTCCAGGTGCCGACCCAGAGCAGGCCCGATCGATCCACCAGCAGGGCGCTGACTTCGTCCTCGGGCAGGGTATCGACCTGCGCCGGATTCGCATGGACCGCGACGGTCGCTCCACCCTGCGGGTCATAGAGCAGCAGGCCACTGTGCGGGGTGGCAAGCCAGAGTCGATCCCGATCGTCCACGGCCATGCGTTGCGGGTTGTCGCCATCGATCACGCCATACGTTGGCAGGTTGCTGCGTTGCAATTGGCCCGATGCCGGATCGAGCCGATACAACCCCTCGGCCGATACCCACATGCGGCCGTGGTGATCGCGCACGATGTCGGCGATGCCGGGCAACGTCGATATCCGTCGCGTGGCGAGGGTGACCGGGTCGATGCGGTACAGCCCGCTGGGCAGCGTCGCCCACAAGGTCCCGGCCGGATCGCTGGCAAAACCGAAGCTGTTGCGCGTCGTAGCCGTGCTCGGCTGCCGCAACACGCTGCGGCGTTGCCCCGTCGCCGGATCGATCAGGTCGATGCCGCCCTCGGTTGCGACCCACAATCCGTGCCCGGCTTCGTAGTGCAGCGCGAGCACGTGCTTGCCCGGTTCGCCGGGGTGGTCCAGGTCGGCCGGCAACAACCTGCGGAATTGCCCGTTCGCGATATGCAGCTCGGCGACATAGGCGCTGTTGGTGCCAACCCAGAGCGTGCCCGGTTCGCCTTCCGCGAGCGTGGTGACGAAGTTGTCCGGCAGGCTGGTGGGATCATCGGACGCTTGCTGGAAGCGGCGGTAGTCCTGGCCGTCGTAGCGGTGCAATCCGCCCTGCGTCCCGACCCAGATATAGCCGTCGCGATCCTGCAGCAGCGCACTGACCGTGTTCTGCGCAAGCCCGTGTTCGCCGGTGATGTGCTGGAAGCGGAAGCTGCGCACGTCGGCAAACGCCGCATGCGCAAACAGCAGCGCAAGCCCGCACGCGGTCGCGCGCCAGAACAGACGGTTGATGGAACCACGCGGTACGCGCGTGCTTCCTGGCTGCTGCAATTGCACGGTTCCCGAGCCCCCTCCCGCCGAACACCGAGTGTAGGCGGCGTACCACGCAGACTCAACACGCAAGCGCATGGTGGCTGCGGCTGCGCTGCTACAATCCGGCCATGCAGGGATTACGGCGCGCCGCATGAGCCATTCAGACGAACTGCCCGACAACGCGGCGGTAGCAGGCGCGTTGCACGACGCCGGGTTGGCGATCGATCCGTCCGAACTGCACGGATCGCTGTGCGGGTACGTTTCCGGAGGCGGCCGGGGCGACGGCGACGACTGGTTGCAACGACTGGAGCTGGATGCGGAACGAGTTCCAGCGTCGGGCGGAGCGCTCGACGGATTGCGCACTGTCACGCTGGCGCAATTCGCCGCGCAGGATTTCGATTTCCAGCTGCTGTTGCCGGCCGACGACGCGCCGCTGGCCGAGCGCGCCGACGCGCTGGTCGACTGGTGCCGTGGTTTCCTTGGCGGCTTCGGGCTCGCATCGCCGGCGTCCGATGCGCTGTCGGACGAAGCGGCCGAGGCGCTGGAAGACATCGGACGCATCGCCGCATCCGACCTGGCCTACGACGGCTCCGAAGCCGACGAAAGCGCGCTGGCCGAGATCGTCGAATTCGTGCGCGTCGCCGCGTTGCTGTTGCACGGCGATTGCGTGGACGGCGCGCATCGCAGGCGCCAGCTGCACTAGCGTGCCGTGTCCGGCTTTCAACTCCGGAGGAAGCCCGCCAACACCCTGTCGTCCAAGCATCGAAAATCGAACACTGCCTTCAGCTAGAGTCGTACACGGATGAACCAGTTGGCTACCAGTCCGAATTCCGAATACACCCGCCGCCGCAAGCAGCTCATGCGCATGGCGGGCGACGACGCGATCCTGATCCTGCCCACCGCGCCGCCGCGCATCCGCAGCAACGACACGCATTACGGTTATCGGCAGGACAGCGACTTCTGGTACCTGACCGGCTTCAACGAACCCGAAGCCGTGCTCGTGCTGGTGCCCGGGCGCGCCCACGGCGAAGCGCTGCTGTTCTGCCGCGAACGCGATCCGGACCGTGAGGCATGGGATGGTCCGCGCGCGGGCACCGAGGGCGCGGTCGCCGCATTTGGTTTCGACGACGCCTATCCGATCGCCGACCTCGACGACATCCTGCCCGGCCTGCTCGAAGGCCGTTCGCGCGTCTACTACCACTTCGGCCGCGACACCGAGTTCGACCTCAAGCTGATCGGCTGGGTCAACCGCGTGCGCGCGCAGGTCAAGCAGGGCGCGCAGCCGCCGCACGAGTTCCTCGAACTCGGCCACTACCTGCACGAATTGCGCCTGTTCAAGAGCCGCGACGAGCTGCGCCTGATGAAGCGTGCCGCGCAGATCGCCGCCGATGCGCACGTCATCGCGATGCGCACCGCCCGCCCCGGCATGCACGAATACGAAATCGAGGCCGCGATCCTGCACCACTTCCGTCGCCACGATGCGCACATGGCGTACGAGTCCATCGTCGGCGGCGGCGCGAACGCCTGCGTGCTGCATTACATCGCCAACAAGTCGCAGCTGCGCGATGGCGACCTGTTGCTCATCGATGCCGGCGCCGAATACCGCAACTACGCCTCCGACATCACCCGTACCTTCCCGGTCAACGGCCGCTATTCGAAGGAACAGCGTGCGATCTACCAGCTCGTGCTCGACGCGCAGCACGCAGCGCTGGCCGAGGCGCGCGCGGGCCGTCCATACGATGCCGGGCACAACGCCGCAGTGGCGACACTCACCGATGGTCTGCTGAAACTCGGACTGCTGAAAGGCACGCTCGAAAAGAACCTCGCGTCCGGCGACTACAAGCGTTTCTACATGCACAAGACCGGGCACTGGATCGGCCTGGACGTGCACGACGTCGGCGAGTACCGCATCGACGGCGCCTTCCGCGAACTTGAACCCGGCATGGTCTTCACCATCGAGCCGGGCCTGTACATTGCCCCAGGAAGCAAGGGCGTGCCGGCGAAGTGGCAGGGCATCGGCGTGCGCATCGAGGACGACGTGCTGATCACGAAAGACGGCTACGAGGTGATCACCAGCGGCGTGCCGAAGGAAATCGACGAGGTCGAGGCGTTGCTCGCCGAACGTTGAATCTTGCGCAACCAACAATCCATTCTCCGTTCGTGGTGAGCCTGTCGAACCATGACCGGGGAACGCCGCGATCGCGATTTCGACAAATCCGTCTAGAACAAAGCCCATGACCATGAAGCAACCACTGACCCGCGCCGAAACCAGCGCCTTTACCGAAACATCCCGGCACGCCGACGTGATGGCCTTCATCGCCGCGCTCGCCGCGCGCAAGGATCCGCGCCTGCACGTCACCGATTTCGGTGCGACGCCCGAAGGTCGCAGGTTGCCATTGCTGGTGTTGTCGCAACACGGCCACTTCACGCCCGAAGCCGCGCGCGCCGCGAAGCTGCCGGTCGTGTTGGTCATCTGCGGCATCCATGCCGGCGAGGTCGAGGGCAAGGAAGGCGGGCTGATGCTGGTGCGCGATATCCTCGATGGCGCGCATGGAGATGTCCTGGAGCGCATCACCCTGGTCGTCCTCCCGCTGTTCAACGCCGACGGCAACGACCGCATCGACGCGGCGAATCGCAAGCTCGACATCGCGAAACTGCATGGCCAGCTCGGTCCCGAGAGCGGCGTCGGCACGCGCGTCAACGCGGCCGGTGTCAACCTCAATCGCGACTACATGCGCCAGGACGCGAGCGAGATGCGGCTGTTGCAGTCGCGCGTCTGCCAGCCGTGGAATCCGCACCTGACTATCGATTGCCACGCGACGAATGGTTCGATCCACCGTTTCGCGATGACCTACGACGTGCCGCATACGATCGGCAGCGGCCGCCGCGAACCGATCGACTACATGCGCGAGCGGATGATGCCGGCGGTGAGCGATGCGGTGCAACGCAAGGATGGTTTCGACAGCTTCTGGTACGGCAATTTCATGCGCGACGAGGGCGGGCAGGGCACGGGTTGGCTCACCTACACCCACCACCCGCGCTTCGGCGGCAACTACCGTGGCCTCGCCAATCGCCTCGACCTGCTGCTGGAGGCGTATTCGTACATCAGTTACGAAGACCGCGTGCGCGTGACCTATGCGTTCGTGCGCGAGGCGCTCGCGTACGCGGCCGCGCATGGCAGGGAGATCGTCGAACTGCTCGACCAGTGCGAGATGCCGCCGGAAGAAATCGCCGTGCGCTATCGCCTCGAAGCGTTTCCTGGTGTCGAAGTGGAAATCCTCACGCGCGAACCCTATGCGCTCGATGGCGCGCCCATCAGCGCCTTCGTGCCGCACTACGGAAACTTCCTCGGCGACCATGTCGTGCAAAGGCCGTGGGCGTATGCGGTGCCGCAACATGTCGCGGCGCATCTCGAAGGGCATGGACTTCACGTCGAACGACCGACGAATGCGCCAATGCTCGATGCGGAGGTCGCCATCGTGAAAGGCCTGGTGTCATCGGCCGGTCGCGAGATCCTCGAATCGAACGCATCCTCGTACCTCGAAGCCGACTACCAGCGCACGCAACGGGCGTTGCCGGATGGATGGGCCCTGGTGCGCACCGGACAACCGCGTGGCGCGATTGCGGTCTATCTGTGCGAGGCGGGCAGCGACGATGGATTGCTGGCCTGCGGATGGATCGATGAACCGGCTGCCGGGAGCGAGTTTCCGGCTTGGCGGGTGCAAGGGATAGTGGCTGCTTGATTTTCGGTCACTAGGCCACGTGCAAATAGGTCCGTGCCCGTAATTTCGCGTTCCTCAGTGAGCGTGAGTTTTATCGAATCCGCCACTCGCGCCAGCATTGATGCCTCGATCAAAGCGGGCATGTGCGCGATTGGAAAGGCTTATACTTCCTGCCCGTGTGAGTTACAGGAAGCCGATGCGTGGACGACCCTCACTTCGTTCCGATCTACGCGATTGCCCTGATCTCCCTGCTGGCCGCCATTTTGATTCCCGGCAATGCGCCCGCCCGAGTGTGTAATCGCCTCTATTTCCTCGCGTTCGGCGCATGCGCGTCTTTTTTCCTCGTTGTGTCGTTTGATAGATGGGGTTCGGACGCAACACAATACGTTTTGGAGAATCCTTACGACATACCGATCTTTGTCGCTGGCATAGTTTCTGGAGCGGTTGCCGGGTTGATGGCGGCTAGCGGTTTGCTTCGGCTGATCCATTGCCTATACGTGTTGGCTTTGGGTACTTGCTTGTCCTGGCTTCTCTTGGTGCCTTCCGTCGAGTGGGAATATTCGCATCCGTTCAATCCGGACGATGGTGGACCGATTACAGGAGCATTACTGTTCGGATGGTTGGCAGCGCTTGTTTGGCCAACTCTCCCGACATTTTTTACTGTTCTTGGTATTCGTTTCCTCTCCAGTCGCGCACTGTCGTGGATCGGCAAGCAGGGCGGATCAGCCAAGCACCGCTGCTAACTGCGAAGCTGGTCAATCCGCCTTTGCTTTGTTGCTTGCTCTTGCTCTTCGCGCCGTAAAGCGAGCCGAGCACCGGAAGCAAGAGCGGGAGCAAGGCCCGCATGTTTGAGCACATGGATGTGCGAGTTCGGGCCGGCCCGTTCTTGCTGAGGAGCGCAGGGCACCGATGCAGCTCCATCGCATCGGCGAGTGTCCGGCGCAAATGGTTTTGGTTACTTTTCCCGAAAGAAAAGTGACTCGCGCGCGCAGCGCGTGAAAGCTTTGCTTCGCTTCAAAGCCACCCCTCATCCGCCTTCGGCACCTTCTCCCGCAAGGGGAGAAGGAAACACTCGGCTTGCCATTCTCGGCGTTGGTCCATCGATGGACCAGCGCAAGCTCACCACGAATGAATCATGCCACCACCCGCACCGGCATCGGCCATTCCATCGTGAGGTTCTGCTCCGCCGGCTTCGGCTTGCCGAAGAAGTATCCCTGCGCATAGTCGCAATTGATCGATCGCAGGTAGGCAAGGGAGTGCTCGTCCTCGACGCCTTCCGCAACGACGACCAGTTGCAACTCGTGAGCGAGGCGCACGATCGAGTTGACGATCTTCTGGCTGTGCGGGCTGGTGGCGACGTCGCTGACGAAGCTGCGGTCGATCTTCATCTCGTCGACCGGCAGCATCTTCAGGTGGCCCATCGACGAGAAGCCGGTGCCGAAGTCGTCGATCGAGATGTCCACGCCGAGCTTCTTGAGTTCGCGCAATTGTTCGGCGGTGTCGCCGACGTTTTCCATCATCGAGCTCTCGGTGATCTCCACCTTCAGGCATTGCGCGGACACGCCCGACTGGCGGATCGCATCGTTGATGGTCGAAACGAGTGTTCCGCTTCGCAGTTGCCGCAATGAAACGTTGACCGCGATGCGGATGTCGCGGCGACCCCACAGCGCGAGTTGCCGGCAGGCTTCGTGGATCATGAAGTTGCCCATCTCGACGATCAGACCGGATTCCTCGGCGACCGGAATGAACTGGTCCGGGAAGATCATCCGTTGTCCCGGCGGCTGCCAGCGGATCAACGCTTCGAAGCCCGCGAGGCGTTCGCGGCGCAGGTCGATGATCGGCTGGTACCACGGGATGAATTCGCCGGCCTCGAGCGCCTTGCGGATCCGGCCCTCGATGCTGAGCCGTTCGCGGGCCTTCTCGATCATGCCGGGCACGTAGCGGCGCTGGCGCTTGCCGCCTTCGCGCTTGGCCGCATGCAGGGCGATGTTGGCGTAGCCGAGTAGGTCGCTGGGGGTGTCGATGCCATCCTTGCTCAGGGCGATGCCGATCGTGGAGGTCATCGTGATCGGTGGATCGTGCTCGAAGTGCGGCTCGCCGATTGCGCTGGCGATGCGCGCGCCCAGGTCTTCCAGCCACGCGTCTTCGGTTGCGTCGGTTGGACGCAGGGCGATCAGCGCGAACTCGTCGCTGCCGACGCGTGCGAGGTAGTCGTCGGCGGCCTTGGCTTTCTGCAGGCATTCGGCGGTGACCTTGAGGACCTGGTCGCCGAGGTTGTGGCCGAGGTTGTCGTTGATCCGCTGGAAGCGGTCGAGGTTGATCAGCAGGAGCGCCACCTGCCGATGCTGCACGCGGGCGAAGCGCATGTAACGGCCGATTGCCTCCAGCAACGACGCGCGGTTGGGCAACTGGGTCAGGCTGTCGAACTGCGCGTAGCGCAACGCCATCTGGTGGTTGGCTTCGGCGAGCGAGTGGGCGCTGGCGATGCTCTCGCTGAATTCGCGCTCGCGGCGCAGCTTGGTGCGCTGGATGCGGTCGTAGACCAGCACCAGGCCCGCTGCGGCGAGCAGGTAGAAAACATACGCGAGCTCGGACCGCCACCAGGGCGGATGGATCACGATGTCCAGGCGCGCCGGCTTGGCGCTCCAGACGCCATCGTTGTTGCTGCCGAGGACCTCGAAGTGATACTCGCCATCGGCGAGCTTGGCCAGGTTGACGGAATTGCTGCTCGTTTCGGTCCATGCGTCGGACTCGCCGACGAGACGGTATCGAAACCGGTTCTTCGCGGGTTGGTGGAAATCCATCGCGGCAAAGGTGAGCGCAATCGTGTTTTCGTTGTAGGCGACATCGACCTTGCTGCTGGGCGAGGTCAGGACGCCGGCCACCGGCTTGCCGGCCACTTGCACATCGGTGATGCGCACGGGCGGCACATAGTCGTTGCGCGGTATTTCGCCAGGGCGAAACCAGCTCACGCCATTGACGCCGCCAAAGTAGAAGGTGCCGTCGGATGCAACGCGTTCGGCGCCACCGTTCATTTCGTCGGTGACCAGGCCATCGCGGGAATCGAAGTTCTGCACGCTCCCGCTGGCCAGGTTCAGCCGGCTCAGGCCGCGATTCGTGCTCAGCCACAGGTGCCCGGCGCGATCGGGCAGGATGCCGTAGACGGTGTTGTCGGCAAGCCCCTCGGCCTTGGTATACAGGGTGAATCGATTGCGACCTGCGCGCCGGTCCTCCGCTCGCAGGCGGTTCAAGCCGTTCTGGGTGCCGACCCAGAGATCACCCTCGGCCGATTCGTACAGGCTGCGCACGCCGATGTCGCTCAGCGAATGCGGATCGCCCGGAACGTGGCTCAGGACCGCCGTCACGCCTTTTCCGCGCTGATAACGGATCAGGCCCGCACCGCCGCCGCCGAGCCACAGCGCTCCGTCCGAATCCACCAGCGATGCGCGGACCCCGGCGAAGGCCAGGGGAATCCGCGTGTCGGCCGGGATCCGTTCGACGATCTTCGCCGATTGCGGATCGAGCGCGACCAGTTCGGTCGTGGTCGAGAGCCATATCCGTCCGTCCGCATCCTCCGCAAAATGCCAGACGCGATCGCTCGAAAAGCGCCCGTCCGTCCGTTTGGAATCCTGGATGGTCGTGAAACTACCGGACTCCGGATCGAATCGGTACAGCCGGCCATTGACCGAGCCAACCCAGAACCGTCCAGCGCGATCGATGTGCACCGATTGCAACTGGTTGCCACCGACATCGCCGGGGTGCGGGGCATACAGCATGAATTGACCGGTGCGCGGTTGGTAACTTTCCAGGCCGGCCAGCGTCGCCATCCAGATGCGGCCGTCCGCGCCCTCATCGATGCCCCAGACGAAAGGACTGCTCAGGCTGTTCTTGTTGAAGGGAATCGCACGCAGCGCATGGAATCGATGGGTGCTGGGATTGAGCTGGTTGAGGCCTCCACCGGCGGTTCCGATCCAGATCAGCCCGGAACGATCCTCGAGTAGCGACCAGACATCATTCAACGAGATCGAGTCCGGGTCGTCCTTGTCGTTGAGGAACACCTGGAATTCGTTTCCATGGAGCAAGTTGAGGCCACCGCCGGTCTGGCATCCCACCCACAGGCGGCCCTCGTGGTCGCGCATGATGTCCACGACCCAGTTGCCGCCAATCGAATGCGGGTCGGCCGGGTCGTGGACAAAACGCGTGAAGCCCCGGCCCTCGCCGTCCCAGCGCGCCAATCCCGTCGTCGTGCCAACCCACAACGTGCCATCCGGATCGACATGCAGTCGCGTGATCAGGTCGCCCGGCAGCGAACGCGGGTTGTTCGGGTCGGTATGGAACTGTTCGAGCGCACGGGTAGCGGGATCGAATCGATAAAGCCCCGTCGCGCTGGCCAGCCACAGCCTGCCAGCGGTGGCCGCGGCGATATCGCGAATATTGACGAGCGGTGTCCGCTTGCCCAACGCATCGGCGTGCAGCTCGAGCTTGTCCGTGGCCGGATCGTAGCGATGCAGCCCCTGGCTGGTGCCGATCCACAGCATGCCCCCAGGGGCTTGATAGAGCCCGGTGTTGACGAACGAGCCGGGGCCATCCGTTTTCCCGTACAGCGTGCGCGGGAAATGCCGGATCTTGCCGGTATGCGGGTCGAGTCGGTCCAGCCAGCCCAGGAAGCCAGCGATCCAGATCTGGCCGTCGTGGTCCTCGAACACCTTGGACACCAGCACGCCGGACAACGCATTCGGGTCGCGCGGGTCCGAGGAAAGCACCCTGAACGCATAACCGTCATACACATTGACGCTGTCCTGGGTCGCGAACCACATCAGCCCGGAGCGATCCTGGAGCATGTTCGGCACGGAGTTCTGGCTCAGTGCTCCAGCCAGCGGCAGCCGATGGACTGGCAACTGCATCGTGTCGGCAGACGCAGCCATCGAGGCCACCGCAAGGAGCATCGGCAACGCGCAGCGCATGATCGTGCGGAGGACTACGATTGATCGCATCGCCGCTCCCGGAAGCTGAACTCCCTGGCTGGCATCCTGCATCGCAGCGTCGACGCCGAACAGCCTGCCTAAAGGGGCTTGACATCGTGGAGTGTCGCGCGTTGGCAGCAACGGTCCGTGAATGGGCTCACGGATTTCGAATGTGGCCCGAGGACGGCGCCGTTGCCGGCAAGCCTTTGGACGACGCCTTGCCGGCTCTCCCATGCGCAGGGGAACGAGCCCTCAATGCGCTGAGGCGAAAGCATCCCTGGTCAGGTTTTCCGGCGCACCCTCGGTGCAATGCACTTCGTCCTCGATGCGCACGCCGCCGAACTGGCGAAGGTGATCGACGGCATCCCAGTCCACCGCATCCGCATGGGGACCCGACTTCAATTTGGCCAGCAGCATGTCGATGAAGTAGATGCCCGGTTCGATCGTCACGACCATGCCGGGTTCGAGCGTGCGGGTCATGCGCAGGAAGGGATGGCCTTCTGGTTTCGCGATCGTGCCGCCCGCATCGCTCGCCATGAATCCCGCGACGTCGTGTACCTGCAGGCCGATCGGATGGCCGAGTCCGTGCGGGAAGAAGATCGAGGTCACGCCGGTTTCGAGCATCGTGCCGGGATCCATGCGGACGATGCCGAGGTCGTGCAGCACGCCGCCGAGGCGCAGGTGCGCTTCGAGGTGCAGTTCGCGGTAATCCTGTCCCGGTTTCACTTTCGCGGCAAGCGCCTGCTGTTCGCGATCCACGCCATCGAGCAGCGCGCCGAAGCGTTCGTCGCCATTGCCCCAGGTGCGGGTGATGTCGGATGCGTAGCCCGCGTGGTCGGCGCCGGCGTCGATCAGCAGCGAACGCGACTCGGCCGGCGGCTTCGCCTGCTGGTACTGGTAATGCAGGGTCGCGCCGTGTTCGTTGAGGCCGACGATATTCCCGTAGGGCAGGTCGATGTCGTTGTGCCCGGTCGCGGCTAGGTAGGCGCGATGGATGTCGAGTTCGGAACCGCCATCGTGGAATGCCTTGCGCGCTGCAAGATGCCCGTGCACGGCCGTGCGCTGCGCGACGCGCATCATCGCAAGTTCGTAGTGGGTCTTGAAAGCGCGATGGAAGTGCAGGTAGTCCAGCATCGCCTGCGGGTTGTTCGGCACGAAGCCCGGCAGCGCGGCATCGGCTTCGCCGAGGATCGCGATGCGTCCGGATGTAGGGAAATGCCGCGTGGCTTCTTCGGGGGCATGCACGACGCGCACGTCGCAACTGTGCGTCCAGTATCCCGACGGTGCAGCGGGTGGCAGGTGCCAGTAATCGTCGGGCTGCGCATACACCAGCACGGGGACGCTGCCTGGCGTATACGCGATCCAGCAGTCGGGGTGATGCGTCAGCGGAACCCATGCCTTGAATTGCGGATTGACCTTGAACGGATACGGCATGTCGTCGAGGAAGCGCATCTTCTGCACGCCCGCGGCGATGAGTGCATGATCATGGCCGGAACGCTCGAGCGCGCGATCCATGCGCGCGCACAGCGTCGCGATGTGGTCCTGGTAGGCGGTGGTGTGCATAGGGAGGCTCGATCGACACTGCCGCAATCCGGCCCTGCGATTGTGCCGTATCGAGGCGAGTGGCGCAGGTGTCGCGAGGCGATGCGGCCTAGCGGGCGTTCGCGTCGATTTCCACCCAATCGCGCAGGCGCGCCGTGTCTTCCGGCGAGACATCGATGAAGCGGAAACCGACCCATAACTGGCCGGGCGTCGCAGCAGGCTCCGACCACAGGTGATGCGCGCCGACCTCGCACGCATGGCGCGTGCCGCCACGATCGTTCAGGGTGAACCGGAACTGGTAGAGCGCATCGTCGACCAGCGGCTGGCTGGCCTGGATGAGCATCCCCGTTTCGGAAAGATTGCCGATTCGCCCGACCAGCGACTCGGTCATCACGTCCTGGACGTCGATCACGCGATCGGGATTGCGGCGGGGTTTGCGACGATGCTCGCTCATGCCTGCGTACCCGATTCATGCGTCGGTCCGCTGCTGCCACGCAGCAGGTTCATGACGCTGTGCAATGCGCGGTCGAGGAGCGATTCCTTCTTCTTCTCGACGATGCGCACCTGGTCGCGCGCCATCGAGCGCGCGAGCGTGTCGAGCGTGTAATCGCCCATCTTCTGGCCACGGTGGTTGATGATCAGGCACTGCCCGGTGATCGAACTGAACCACGACAACCGCCGGAGCACGATATCGCCTTGCTGGTTGGTGACGAATTCAAGCCAGGTTCCGAACGGCAGCGTGCGGATGCGTTCGAGGCATTCCTCTTCCTGCGCGTTGAGCGGAGGCAGCTCCAGCGCGCTGACCTTGGTGGCGGCGTGTTCGCCGAGCCGGGTGCGCGTCTTGAGCTTCATGGCGATCTCTGTGCGGCTGGCCGGATCGTCGATGTCCTCGCTGCCCGTGCTCAGGCGCTGGCCGATGGCCGCCGCTTCGTCGGCGTGGTAGCCGACCTGCATCAGCGATTGCTCGACATGCTGGCCCAGTTCCGCGACCTGTTTCGGATCGGCCGGCGACGCGCCCACGCCACGGGTGGCGGTGGAAGCGGAGATCGCGATCCCGGTGGCGACTTCGACCTGGTGGCGCCATTCGTCGGAGTCTTCCCCGTGGCGCAGCGCGGTCAGCGCCAACACATCGGTCCACGCCTGGGTGAGCAGCGCGCGGGTGAATTTCGGAACCGGATGCACCTTGGTGATTTCAGCCATGATCTTGCCGGCATGCGCCTGCGCGATCGCGAGTTTTTCCTTGCCGCGCGCCGCATCGACGTGCCGGCGTTCGGCCAGTTCCGCACGGCGCATCACCGCCTGTGTCTGGTTCGCGAGGTCGGCGAGCAGCGAATTGAACAGGCTGATGTCGCCGTCGAATTCCTGTCGAATGCGTTCGACGAGCTTGGTCACGTTGCCCATCAGCTCACGGTCGGCGGCATCCTCGCCGGCCCAGTACTGGCCGGTTTCCGCGACCGCATCGAGCATCTGGCGCGCCGGATGCTGCTGCTTGTTGAAGAACGCCTTGTCGTGCAGCGCGACGCGCAGCAGCGGAACCTGCAGCTTGCTCAACAGGTTCGCCGCGGAACTGTTCGGGCGCACATCCTTCATGATCTCGTCGAACAGCATGCCGACGAGGTCGATCGTGTCGGTATCCTCGCTGGCAAGCGCCGGTGGTGGATCGTTGCCGGTGAGCTGGCGCATTTGCGCGAGCAGGTCCTGCTTGACGTGGCTGATCGACGATGGCTGGGGATGTCCGTCCACCATCACCGCGGTCTGCGGACGCCGTTGCAGCAGGCCGAGGATCGATTGCACATGGCTGGCCGATGCCACGCCTTGAGCACCCGATGCCGCCGTCGCGCCTGCGGCCTGCGCGGGACGGGAGCTCCGGAGCAATTCGCGCAGGTTCGTGTAGACCTCTTCGTCGATGACGATCGGTTGCGCGACAGCGCCAATCGATTCCCCTGGCCAACCGGTGAACGCCGCGGACGGCGTGACCATCACCTTTCCGCTTCCGGTGGGGGCGAGCCGCATGGGCTGGCCGTGCGAGGTCAACTGCGCGGGATGGGCCGATGACGTGGATTTTCCGTCGGGCGAGCTTGCCGCTGCCGCATCCTCGCCGCGCGGCGCGCTCTTGAAGCGCGTGGGGACGTAACTCAGGGTCGGCAGCACGCCCTGGTTGACCAGATAGGCGTTCACCACGTCGACCATGCGGGCGTAGTCGCTCAGCAAATGGCGTTCGAACTGGCGGAACAGCAACTGCCGATGTTCGGAACTGAGTTCGAAACAATGGCTGGCATTGCGCAAGTGGCGGCATAGCATCGCCGGCCCGATCGGCAAGCTGGCCGTATCCAGCGCGGGTTTGCCCGCCATGACGCCGAAGCGCTGGCCGAGCAGGAACAGTGGCAGGCTCGAACGCATCTCGGCGCGTGAAGAGATCTCGTGCAACAAGGTCGTCTCGTCCATGTCGACGTCGGCCACCAGGCTCAGGTCGCTGAACGTCATGCCATCTGCGAGTCGCGCGTTGGGGTTGGTTACATCGCGCACGCTGGCCAGGCTGGATTCGACCAATGCGATGTAGCGCGGCATCAGGTCGAAGCGTCCGCGCTTGACCGTGCCGATCGCTTCCAGGCACTGCATCTGCAACTCGCGACTGCGGGCTTGCTCGGACTGCCTGAACAACTGCTGGTCGAGGCTGTCGAGGGTCGCGACCAGGCCGCGATCGATCTCGCCGGTGACGATCTCGAAGATGCCTTCGAGCAAGGTGCGCACGCGACGCGGAAACGTGCGCGTCGATAGCGTCGCGTGACCCGAATCGGAGGACGGCGGAGTTGGACTTGTGACGGGCATCACGCTTTCCCCCGGTCTGTCGGGGCCGATCATATGCCACCGCGCGCGCCGAGCCTAGCGCATCCCCGCATCCAGCGGGGGTGATGAGCCGCGCCCTGCGAGATGCCGGTGGCATCTCGCGCGGCGAAGAACGCCCGGCAGGGCTGGGTGATGAGCCGCGTCTTGCGAGATGCCGGTGGCATCTCGCGCGGCGAAGAACGCCCGGCAGGGCTGGAACGCTCTCCCGGCCGATCAGGGCTTGGGCTGCCAGGCCAGGGTCAATTGGCCGTTGCGGCCGGGCGTGTTGTAGCCCTGGGCAAGCTCGTAGTGCTCGTCGAACAGGTTGCCGAGGCGGGCTTCCAGTCGCCAGCCAGGATGGAAATTCCAGCCCGCAGCGACGTTGAGCAACGCGTAGGGATGCAGCTCGCCGGCAAAGTCGGCGCGCGCGGACGCGGCCAGGCCATCGACCGACAGGTCCATGCCGTTGCCGAAGTCGTAGCGCAGATCCGCCGCAAGCTTGCGCTTGGGTCGCCGCAACAAGGGTTCGCCGGTGTCTTCGTCGCGCGGGTTCTGCACGGTGGCGGAGGCTCCCGCGCTCCATGGCCCGCTGTTGTAGCGGTAAGAGAGTTCGGCCCCATCAAGTGCGGCGCGCGCGATGTTCACCGCGTCGAAGTTCATGCCATCGAAGGCGATCAGGTTGCTCACCCGCGTGCGCCATGCGGAGATATTGAACGTGTGCGCGGAGGAAGGCTTGAACTCCAGTCCGGCCTCGATGCTTTGCGAGCGCTCCGGTTGCAGCGCTGAATTGCCCGCGAAGAATACAAATGGAGGTGTGCCGAAACCCGGCGAATACAGTTCGTCGAAACTCGGCGCGCGGAAACCCTGTCCCCATGACGCGCGCAGGCGGGTCTCCTCATTGAGCTTGAATCCCCATGCCACGGTTCCGGTGGTGGCGCCGCCGAACTGGCTGTTGTGGTCGTGGCGCAGCGCGAGTTCGACTTGATGCGATCCGAATTTGGCGTCATAGCCAACGAATCCCGCTGCATTCGTCTGCGATTTCGCGTATTCGATGCCGCCCGGAAGATCGCTGAACCCGCTGATCGAAGTGCCGCTCTCGTGCTGCCAGTTGCCGCCAAAGGTGAAGTTGCCGCCCGCGATCGCATCGAGCGTGTTGACCCAGTCCAGCGACGTGCGATGACTGCTGGTTTCGCTGCCGAACACCGGCGTGGTGATGTCGTTCTCGGCACCGCCGATGGTCAGCGACTGCGACCAGTGCGCGGCGAGCGGGCCGGACAAGGTCGCGCCGCCGGACGTGTTGCGCGCGTTCGAGTTGGTCGGATCCCGGCCCAGGGTGGGGCCGATGTCGAACATCGCATTGCCGTTGGTGTAGATCGCCGCGATGCCCAGCGTCTGCGTGCCGAGCGGCGTGTTGCCGCGGATGCTGACGTTGCGGTTGCGGTAGCCGTCGTCGTCCGGATTGAAGCTGCTGAATGGATTGCCGGGGTCTGGATGGGTCGCCGAGAAGCCGCGCTGGCGTTCGTCGCCGGCGGTCACGCCCAGGTGGCTTTCGGTATCAGTTGGCGTGCCGAACGAGACCACGCCGCCGCGTAGTCCATAGCTGCCGACTTCGGCGCTGGCCTCGAATCGCTTCGGCTTGCGGGTGAAGATCTGGATCACGCCGCCGATCGCGTCCGAACCCCAGAACGCCGCGCGCGGGCCGCGCACGATCTCGATGCGTTCGATCTGGCCGAGCGGCAGGTTGGCGAAATCGAACACGCTGTTGGTTGCCGACGCCACTCTGATGCCGTCGATAAGGACCAGGGTCTGGTTCGAGTTCGCGCCGCGCAGGAACACCGTGCTGGACTGGCCAGCGCCGCCGGTGCGCGATACATCGACGCCAGCCTGATGGGCGAGCAGGCCGATCAGGTCGACCTCCGGACTTTTCTCGATCTGGTTGCGATCGATCACAGTGACCGATGCGAGCGCATCGTCCACGGTCTGCGCGTGGCGCACGCCGGTGACGATGACTGCGGGCTGGTTCACGGCCGGTTGATCGACGACCACCTGCGCATGCGCGGCGGACAACGGGACGAGCGCGACGATCCACGCCGCGAGAACGCGACGTCGTGGCGAAATGCTTTCTTGTGGAACAGTTTCTTGTGAGGCGGTTTTCTGCAAGGCAATCATGTGGACACTCCGATACGCAACCCCGTGGGTGGCGCGAACGGAGGGCACGAAAACACGAAGCGCACGGCGAGCCGCGAACCTCGAGCGTCGCCCACCGCAACGCGCCGGTCTTGCCTTGAGCCGGTCTCCGGACTCGCCAGCGAGGTCGCGTGCGATGTCGATCGCATCGGGACTTCAGCCCTCCGCCTTCCCGCTTGCGCAGTGGCGTGATGGAGGGTTTGACTGGCTTACCGTTGCGGGGGCAGTGCCGGGTTTGACGCGGTCATGACGACCGTTCTGGTCTTCGCGATCAAGGATGGTCGCGAGGACTGTCGCACCGGCTTCCCGAACACTCGTAGCGCGCGCAGTTTACGCGATGCTGCGAGTCAATGCGAAATCAATCGTCGCGCGATGGATCGAGCGTGACTTCGTCGCCATCGGTCGACAAATGCAACGTGATCGGACGGCAGCAGACCGGGCAATCCTCGACGTATTCGGCATCGCCACCCGACGCATCCACCAGCGCCTCGAAACGCTCGCCGCAGAACGGGCAGGTGATGTGGATCGAATCGAGCATGCGCGAAGTATGGGCGCGATCAGTGCAGGAACAAACCGATCACGTCGTTGCCGAATCGCTGACCGAGCTCGGTCGGCCGCACATGATCGCCGTCGATCGCGATCCAGCCCGCGTCCCGCGCCTTGCGCAATTCATCGGCGATCGTCGCGCGCGGCAATCCGGTGCGCGCTTCGAACATCGACAACGCGAAACCATCGATCAGCCGCAATGCATTGAGCATGAAGTCGAACGGCCGGCGCGAACCATCCAGCCATTCATCGCCGCCGATGCGCGCATCGCTCGCCGCGTTCGCCATGTACGCGGCCGGATGCTT
>Ga0105248_10003289_pt1 | contig 17935 bp, 15 predicted proteins | sample KBSS34metaG_FD_81524 | JGI IMG/M metagenome (GOLD analysis project Ga0105248, IMG submission 81524) | Switchgrass rhizosphere microbial communities from Kellogg Biological Station, Michigan, USA - KBS S3-4 metaG | ecosystem: Host-associated > Plants > Roots > Rhizosphere > Soil | place... | reverse complement strand
GGAGGCATCCCCGGCATCTTCGCCGAACTCGCAGTCGAAAGTCATCTTGCTTTTGATGTGCATATAGAAGCTATTTCGGAAACTAGCCTTGCGAAGAATTTCGCAGCCGCATCAGACGTGATCGATCAACCCAAATGGAACGCGGTCGTTCTTCAGGAACTGAGCACGAAACCACTTCCGTCGTCCCTCACGGGCAGCACCGTCAGCGACCCTGCAGGGTTTTGCACAAGCGTCGCCACGATTGAAAAAGGCGTGCATGGCGTAGCCCCGTCCGCAAGCGTCTACCTTTACGAGCCGTGGGCTCGGGCAGACCTGGCGCAGTCGTTAAGCGGCACACCGGGAACAACCGGCTTTCACGATCGATACGAATCCAACCTCGAAACGCTCGCTAACGCTAATCACAATGTCTATTACAGCGCCGCAGCTCACGATGGCGCTATCAAAGCAGTAGCGCCTGCCGGCGAGGCGTGGCAGACAGCCTGGGCTGACGGAATCGCAAACTCAGACCCGTTTGCTACGTCTACATTGCCGCTGCTCTGGTACGGCATTAACGCCGTCAACGATCCTGCTATCACTGCCCCGGACTTTAGTCACCCGAGCGTGGATGGAGCTTATCTAAGCGGCCTGGTTCTATTCGAGCAGATCACTGGTACTGACGTGCGTGTGTTTGGACCGACCGAAGCTGCGGCCGCGCAGCTCGGAATTCCTGCAACTATTGCAGTCCAGTTGCAGCAGATTGCCTGGCAAACCGTCAACAGTGAAAATCCAGCCCCGATAGGGCAGACTGTCGACCCTTGCACAGAATCCAGTTAAAGATACCTCGCTGGTTCGGAGGGGCGAGCACGCGAACTGCGTTTTCTGTTCTGTGTTGGATGAACCTCCGATTCGGATCATCGCCCCTATGCCGTCCCATTGCTTCGCGACGTCGCCGGTTCATCGAACAGCGCCATCAGATTGCCAGGCTCGATCGGTTTGACAAGATGATGATCAAAGCCCGCCTTCCTCGAACGCGCGACATCGTCGGCCTGGCCGTACCCTGTGATGGCGATCAGGATAGCGTCCGCCATCGCCGGCATTTCCTTTAGCCGGCGCGCGACCTCATAGCCGTCCATCCCGGGCAGTCCAATATCCAGCAACACGACGTCGGGCTGCCGGGTTCGACATTCGTCCAGTGCGCGCGGCCCGTCATGTGCGGTGCGCACATGATGCCCGCTCAATTCCAGCAAGGTCGCAAGCGAGCTGGCTGCATCGTCATTGTCATCGACCACGACAATGTGCAAGCGCTGCGGCTGCAACCGCTCGGTCTGCGTCGGGAGCGCATTTCTGTGGGCCGGAGCCGGCACGACAGGCAGCGTGACCGAGACGCGGGTCCCCATCCCGAGTCCTCCACTGCGTGCCTCGACGGTGCCCCCATGCATATGGACCAGCGATCGGACCACGGAAAGGCCAATCCCAAGCCCGCCCTGGGCGCGGTCCAATGCCCGGTCGGACTGCGAAAACAGCTCGAAGACTTCCGGTAACTCGTCGGCCGAAATACCCGTGCCGTTATCTTCGACAGAGACGACAACGTGATGCGCGTCAGGCGTGCCGTGGATTTCGATCCGTCCACCATCGGGCGTGTATTTGGCCGCGTTATCCAGTAGATTTCCGAACACCTGCGCCATTCGCGTCGGATCGGCATTCAGGTAAACGGGGCGATCGGGCAGCTTCACGACGAGCGCATGCTGGCGCGCATCGATAGAAAGTTTCGCCACGTCGATCGCAGCCGTGAGGATCGAACCCAGTTCGATCGTGTCGCGTTTCAAGCTGACTTTGCCGGTGTTGATACGCGACACGTCCAGCAGATCCTCCAGCAGATTCGCCAGATGCCGGCTCTGGCGTTCGATAATTTCACGCGCCCACCGCACGCGAGGCGGCAGTACGCCATCCGATATGCGGATGGCTTCCGCAGCATTGCGGATCGGCGCGAGCGGATTGCGTAACTCGTGTGCGAGCATCGCGAGAAACTCGTCCTTCTGACGGGCAGCACTAAGCAGCTGCGCATTCGTAGCGGCGCGTTCCGCAATCATCTCGCGCGCCTGGTACTGTCGCCGTCTCGCCCTGAGCGCACTGCGCGCGGCGCTCACGAGTGCCTCGCCGCTCACGGGCCGTTCTATCAGCATCACGTTTCCCAGCACTTCGAGGCGGCGTCCTTCCGCGGTCAGCACGCCCTTCTTGCCGTTGCCAACCAGCAGCACGAACGGGAAATCAGACCATGGGGGCTGCGCGCCCAGCCACGCATTGAGCAAGTGCAGCGCGCGCGAATCCAGCGCTTCATCGGCGATCAACGCGCACGCAGCGCCTTCGTTCAAGGCTGTTACCAGACGGCCGACATCGGCGCACACGACGCATTCCATCGCCTTGCCGGAAAGCACATGCGCGACCACTTCGGCATCCCGGCCACGCGGCGCGACAATCAATATCCGCTCTTCCAAAGCGCAGCTCCTCAGCCGTCTGACCGTTCACTGAGCAGGGGCTCACCACCGCGATACGATGGCAACCCGGCGAGTACGCCTTCAAAGTCCGTTAGTGGTGGCCCAACACGCAGACCGCCGGGCTGAATGCGAAACTCCCGTATGGTGCGCTCATGCTCGCTCGTGCGGCTCTTGACGACTGACAGAGCCGACAACACCTCGCCGGCGCTTTCGAAGAATCTGAACAGCAGCAGCGCATCGCTCAGATAGCTGAGATCGATATCCGATGCCACGTTGCCGATCAGCCCGTGCTGGCCGAGCACCATCAGCGTCGTAATGCCCTGCTGGTTCAGGTAGCTCAGTAGCTCATGCATCTGCAGAAGCAGGTAGCGATGTCCCGGCATCGCCTGCATATAGGCGTTCAGACTATCGATCACCACCATCGACACGCCGGTCTGTTCGACCGCCTCGCGCACAATCGTCGCAAACTGCCCAGGCGACATCTCCGCGGGATCGATCTGCTGAAGGAGCAGTTGGCCGCTGTCGATGTAGCTGTCCAATGCCATGTCGAGCTGCCTCGACCTCGTCATCAAGGTGCCCAGCGTTTCGTCGAACAACATGTATTTGACGCTTTCGCCACGCTCCAGCGCGCTGAGAACGCAGCGCACCGCCGTGGTGGTCTTGCCGGCGCCCGAAGGTCCGATCAGCAGTGTGCTTGTGCCAGGAACGAGTCCGCCGCCGAGCAGCGCATCAAGCTCAGGCACGCCGGTTGACTGCGCAACGTTCACGAATTCCCGGCGGTGTGAAGCCGCAACCAGACGCGGAAACACCGTAATGCCACCGGTATCGAGCGTGAAGTCGTGTTTGCCCCCGACAAACTTGATGCCGCGCATCTTGACGACGCGTAAGCGTCGCTGTTCGGTGCCATATTCCTGCACTGTCTGGTCAAGCTCGATCACGCCATGCGTGATGCTGTGCAACTGAAGATCGCCCAGTTGCGAAGTCTTGTCGTCGAGCAGCCATACCGTGCAGCCCCTCGTCGAGAAGAACTGCTTCAGCGCCAGAACCTGCCGGCGATACTTCAATGCGTCCTGCGCGAGCAATCGGAGTTCCGACAGGCTGTCGAACACGACGCGGCGCGGATTGAGATCCAGCACCTTACGCCGCACTTCGTCGACGGTTTCGCCGAGTTCGACTTCGGACGGGTGCAGGATGGACTGCCCGGCGTCCTCGTTGAGCCCTTCTTCGCTAATGAGTTCGTGGATCGCGAGGCCATCGAGCGACCAGTTATGGGAGGCTGCGACCGCCCGCAGTTCGGCCGCCGTCTCCGACAGGGCGATGTATAGCCCGGGCTCGCCGCGCCGCACGCCTTCGAGTAGAAAATGCAGGCCGAGCGTAGTTTTTCCCGCCCCGGGTACGCCCTCGACCAGATAGACGCGATTGCCGATCAGACCGCCGTTCAGCACATAGAGTCAAGTCCGGCCACGCCGGTCGAGATTCGTTCTGACACGCCTTCGATATGGGAAGCCCCGCCCTCTATGAGCTGCATGATTGTTTCCGTATTGATAGTGCAGAGCGATGGTCCCTGCAATTAGCGTGCCAAAAAGGCATCGCGCTGCCCACGTCGGGCACGGCGTCTGGCCGGATGACTATCAAACGGAAGGGGATACGGCCAGCAATGCCGCCGGCAAGGGCAATCGAGTCGCTGCAACACGGCTGTCGCCCCATCGAACGCAACCGGAGACGATCGCGCATTGGAAGGCCCGCTGCCTCGCCAAAAGTAAAGGCAAGCGGGCCGGTACGTCTCTAACCCATGCTTCACTTCACCATCGATTGATGCCCCGCCGCGAGGCATATCTCGCTGATGCGAAGTTCGTTCGCTGTGATCCGCGAAGGGAAGGTATCGCGCAGACGTTCCTCGTGAACCGGAATGACACGTCGCATTTCGTACTGAACCGACTTCATCATTGCTTCGGTTGCGAAGAGCAGATTCTGCTGGCTTCCCACCGCAAGACCGACCGGGTTGTACATCTTTTCGATGCCCACCTCCGAGCCGTCGAACTCCATGTTCTCGAACACATAGACAAGATCGCCTGCCAGCACCCAGCTATCTTTCGAAGGTTGCTGGCCGTCATTGCGAACGTGCACCCACTGGCTGCCATACGTGTGGCTGTCGAATGCAGCGTGCAGGTCGATGCCGGGCAGCACGTTCTCGCGGTCGCCATCGACGGCCACGAGGCGTCCCTGTCTTGCGAGGTCGACGGTGCGCAGGATGTCCGCAGGATCGACCGCGCCCATCAGCCAGCGCATCCGGTCGGGCAAGGACATGGCCCAGATCCACTTCGACAGCTCGCGCTCCTGGATATAGAAGGTCGCGTTTGGAAAATCTTCGATGTTGCCGAGATGGTCGAAATGCGCGTGCGTGATGAACACGGTATCGACTTCCTCGGGCTTGATGCCGCATTCGGCCAGCACGTCTTTGGGCGAATGCCAGTTTTCGACCCCAAACCGGTTGCTGAGCGTGGCGCCGTATTCCTTGTCGTTGTACCCGACGTCAACCATGGCAACGTGGCCGTTGCCCTTGATCAGCACATAGCAATACGGCAGCTTGACATACCCCTGATTGTGCGCGCCATAGATCACCCCACTCTTGTGATACTTCGTGACATAGCTGTACTCGAGCACCCAGACCGAATAATCTGCACCCACGTTCATCTCCTGTTTGGTTATCTTGATCGTTTACCGCGCTTGCACCGGCTGGTTTAGCCGTTGCAACAACAGCACGCCTGGTTGAAGTCCACGGGGTTCAAGCCGAGCGACGCATCCGAGGCCCAGCGCACCAGTGCGTTTGCACGTTTGAGCTGGTCCGTCCATGCCGATACCTGTTCACGAACCTGCGCCGGTCCCGACTTCGGATTCGAGAACTGATCCGTCACTTCCCCGACGATCGACATCGCGCGGCATAGCGCCCAATGACGGCGCGCAGCGCCCTTCGGCGGGTTGATCGAGCGGATCATGTCGGAGCACTCGCGGGCGCGTTCCAGCGGTGTCGTGACGGCTTCAAAGTCGGGATCGAAGCGGCCGCGTATCTGAGCCAGCAGACACAGTCCGGCGAGCTGGCCGATCAGCCGTCCAAGACCGTCGTAGAGTGGACGCACCGCCAGCGCATACGCAATCAGCTCGTCCTGAGTGGCGGAGATATCGGTGAGGGGATCGGTGTCTTCCGGCGGAACGTCCAGTGCGTCGCAGCCCGTGAGATGAACGAGCGGCTTCTCCAGTTCCTGTTGGTGTGTAGATGCGAGGACCACAGTTGTCTTCCTCCTTTCCAGGTGGGGCGGCGGGGCACTCGATCACCGGAGCGCCCCGCTGTATTACTTGACCGCGGCCGAGACCTTGGTCAGCTTGTAGGCATCGGCGCGCTGCGAGCATTTCTGGCAGTTGATACCCGGTTGATCGGGCGCGGCGATAACGGCATCCGCAGGCAACGGCTGGATCGTTTGACCCGGCGTCGCCTCACCTTTGAGCGCGGACTGCAGAGACAGTTCGGGCAGCAGCCGGGAATTGAACACCTCCGTCACGAATGAGTCAGGCACCTTCCCTGCGGGAAAGGTATTGCAGCCGTTTTCCGGTTTATCGCCGGCGCATACCTTGACCTGATTTCCCGGTACCCAGGGAAGCGGATATTCGATGTTGTGGGTGTCAAGCTTCCGCTTTCCTTGCAGCACTTCCATCATCAGCTTGAACGCGAAAGCCGCGGTTGCAGGAGGCGAACCTGACGAAACGCCTTGCAGGCCGTTGGCGCGCATCTCGGGGTTCGCGAGTGCGAGGCGGAAGCCATTCGAGTTTTCGCCGGTGACCGGAACGAGTTTCTTACCCGCAGCCTGCAGTGCCTTGATCGCGCCGTTCTCGCCAGCCTGTGCCCAGATCCCATCGACATCGGGATGCGCGGCGAGTGCCTTGGCCGTTTCCTGCTGCGTGGTGCGGTCGTCCCAATAGCCGTAATATTCGGCGACGACATGAATGCCCGGATACTGCTTGAAGACGCTCATTGCGCCGTCCGTGTGGCGCTTGTCGACCGAGTTGCCCGGAACGCCGCGGCTCAGGAAGATGTTGCCCTTGCCGTGCAGCGCGTTCACCAGTTGCTGGGCGGTGTTCTCGCCGAATCCTGCCGTGATGTAGCTCACGTTATAGGCGCACGGCTCGGTCACGGTCCCGTCGTACATGAAGAACAGCGTGCCTTTCTCGCAGCCGCGCTTCACGGTACGGTTCAGTGCCGTCGGCGAGATCGGGAAGCTGATCACGCCGTCGGCATTGGCGGCGATCATGCTCTCGTACGCTGAAATCTGCGCTTGCACGTCGGTACCGGAGATTACTTCCCGCAGTTCGACGAGCTTGTCGTACGGCGGTGTTTTAGCCAATGCCTTGACGACGTTCGCTGCTTCCGACTGCCACGCGTTGCCGCTATAGCTGAGGCTGAGATAGATTAGGTACTTGTCTTTTTTCGGCTTGGACTGCGCATTGGCCGCGCCAATGCCGTAGTTCGCCGCAAGCGCCACGGCGCCCAGCATGGCGCCGGCAGCGATCCAGCGCTGTACGCGTTTTAAGGTTTTCATCACATGTCTCCTTGGCAGAAATGCCTGTCTAATGTGTGATGGCTTGTCAGCCACCACCTTTCTTGCAACGTTTCGAATACACCTGCAACTTCAGATCCGAAGCGTCTTCGCGCGGCGGCGCCGTGCGATGGAGCGAACCCAATCCAGCGCGCCCTCGTGTTGCAGCAGGATGGCGGCGAGAATCAGTCCGCCGGAAATCATGGTTCGCCAACCCTGCGCGAGTCCGAGGGAGGTGATGATCATGTCGAAGATGGTCAGCAGGATCGCGCCGCCGATAGTTCCGACGAAGGTCCCGCGCCCACCGAGAATCGATGACCCGCCGATGACGACGGCCGCGATCGACGGCAGCAGGTAGGGGTCGCCTATGCGCAGCGTCGCGCCGTTCGAGTAGCCGACCAGCATCATCCCGGCGAATCCGGCGAACGCGGCAGACAGCGCGTAGGTCGATACCGTCATGACGTTGATGCGAATCCCGGCGATCCTGGCCGCCACGGCATTGCTGCCCATTGCGTACAGTCGTTGTCCAAACGAGGTGCGCGACTGGACGAAGGCCGCGATCACGCAGAACACGACGACGAACACATTGACGAGTGGAAACCCTGCGATGCGGCCTGACATCAGCGTGACGAGCGAAGCGGGAGCCGCGCCGCCTGGTGTGCCTCCGGTGACGCCAAGACAGAGGCTGTAGACGATGATCCCCGATGCCAGCGTCATGATGAACGCGGGAATCCGGAATAGCGTGATACCCAGCCCGTTGACCACACCCACCGCGGCGCATACCACGAGAAGCGCAGGAATCTGCCACCATGCCCCGGCTGGGGAGAGCGTGCTCATCCATGCGGCGGTCAAGACGCCGCCGAGCGTGATCACCGAGGGCATCGACAGGTCGAGACCTCCGATCAGCACGGTCAGCCCTTGACCATACGAGACCACGATCAGAAACGAAGCGAGCGTGAGAATGGTCTGCAGTTGATGAAGGCTGCCGAACTCCGGGTTGATCAGGCGCGAGAGCAACAGGGCGGCGATACAAACCACGAACACGCCCACCGCACTGACCGTTTCGCGCTGCCATTTCACGGCGCCACGCTTGTCCTCGCCCCGAACCAGGTTGTCAGCCGCCGGAGCAGGCTGAGCATTGGCGTTCGTGCCACTCGCTTTCGAGTTAAGCATGGCGGCGGCTCCTGCGTGCAAGGTACGTGATCAGATTGACGAAGATTACCGCCACGACCATGACGAAGCCTTGAAACAACCCGATATAGAAAGACTGAACGCCCGAGGAGAACAACACTTTCTGAAGCAGCATCAGCGTGGCAGCGCCAATCATGCTGCCGTAGAGGCTGCCTTGCCCACCCGAGAATGCCGTGCCGCCGAGGGCGACCGATGCGAAAACCAGCAGCATCAGCGGCGCTCCTGCGTTCGGATCGCCGGATGCGGTCTGTGCCGACAGCATGAAGCCCGCCACGCCATAAAGCGCGCCTGCCAGCACAAACGCGATGCACCGGGTCCGCTTGACGTTGATTCCCGAAAGCGCCGCAGCAGTCTGATCTTTACCGACCGCATACAGCGCGACGCCGGTGTCGGTGCGACGGAACACCGCCCACAGTAGTGCAACGCCGATTGCTACAAGACCCGACGCAGGGACCACGCCCCATAGATTGTTGGTGAGCGTCGCTGATCCAGTCGGACACGCCGCCTCCCGGTGCGTCCAGCACGACGAGCGCAAGACCGCGCGTGAGAATCATCATCGCGAGTGTGACCGCGATCGATTGCAGGCCGCCGTACGCAACCAGAATGCCATTGCAAAGACCCACGGCGGCGCCGATGCCGACTGCAATGAGCAGGCTCATCAGTGCGCCGCTCGCACCGTCGAGCGGATGCGTTGCCAGTACGACATTGACCAGCGACAACACGCCTGCGACGGAAAGATCGAATCCGCCGAGCAGAATGACAAACGTCGCACCGGCCGCCGCAATCGCGAGCGGGATCGTGTTGTTGACCAGATCGCTAAACGCGGAGACGGACAATGCACCCGCTTCGATATGCGAATACACCGCGTACAGGATGACGTAGAGGACGATCACCATCGTGACGCCGTTGGTCAACACGCCGCGAGCGAATGAGAAATCGGAACGCGGGCGCGTGCTCATGCTGCGCTCCTGATTGTGCTGCCGTCGACGTGCCCGGTCGCAGCCGCGACGATGCGGCGTTCTTCGATCTCGCTACCTTCGAGTTGAGCGACGATTCGGCCGTCGTACACGACGAGGCACTGGTCACATAGCTGAACGATTTCGGACAGCTCCGACGAGTAGAGCAGAACGGCGCCGCCGGCAGCAGCGTAGTTCTGGATGGCTTCATAGATGGCTTGCTTCGTCCCGACGTCGACACCTCGCGTCGGATCGAACAGCAGCAGCGTCCGGGCTCCGGTGCTAAGCACCCTGGCCAGCAATGCTTTTTGCTGGTTGCCGCCGGAAAGCTCGCCAATCTGAAAGTTGAAGTAGCGATCCGCAAGGTCGACGCGGCTGGCCACTTCCCGCATCAGTTGCTGCCCGCGGGCACGGCGTACCACGCCGAGCCGCGAGACCTTGCTCATCGCGCCGAGCGTCACGTTGTGCTGTACCGACAGGGTCGGAAAGATGCCTTGCGTCTTGCGTTCTTCGGGCAGCAGCGACACGTCGATACCGGCCTTGAGCGCGTGAGCGGGCGAACGCACCCGAACCAGCTTGCCGTCGACGCGAATCTCACCCGATCTGACCGGTGTCAGCCCGAATAACGCATGGAACAGATCGCCCTGGCCCTGTCCATCGAGTCCGGCGACACCGACAATCCCGCCGACAGGTACGCTGAACGACGCACCCTTGATGTCTCCGGCGTGCAGATCCTTCACGCCCAGACGCGGCTGCCCCACTTGCTGCAATACGGGGCGCTCGCGCGTGAAGGACGCGAGACTGGTACCCACCATCATCTCGAAGATGGCCGCATCGTCAGTCTTGCCGAGTTCGGTGGTCGCTATGCTGCGACCGCTGCGCAGCACCGTGCCACGTGCGCATAGCTCGCGAATTTCATTGAGACGGTGTGAGATGTACAGCACCGAGGTGCCGCGCGCGGTCTCGGCGCGGATCAGCGCGAACAGCCAGTCGGTCGACGACAGTACCGCGGTGGGTTCGTCGAGAATCAGCAGCTTCGGATGCTTGCTGATGGCGCGCACGATTTCGAGCCGCTGGCGATCGGCCAGTGTCAGTTGCGAAACGGGTGTGCGAGGGGCGAGATCGAGCCCATACCGTTCGAGGATCTGTACGGCCTGATCTTCGTTTTTGGGCCGCGAAATCAGGCGCAGGGCTCCCTTCTTCAGCGCGGGCAGCGCGAGATTTTCCGCAACGCTCAGATTGGGCAGCAGGCTCAATTCCTGGAAGGCCGTGGCGACGCCTTGTTCGCGAGCCGCAAGAATCGACTCGGGCGTATACGTCTGGCCGAGCAGTTCGGCGGAACCGGCATCGGGTTGCACGACGCCGCTTAGAATCTTCACGAGCGTCGATTTACCTGCCCCGTTTTCACCCAGCAGCGCGTGGACTTCGCCCGGCAGAATCGTGAAGCTCACGCCTCCCAGCGCGATGGTCGGCCCATATGATTTTTGCAGGCCCGTTACGTTCAGCGTAGGAACCACGGTTGCGGTTTCCATCACTGTTGTCTCCTTGATGGTGGGGCGGGCTCGCCCGAAATCACTCGCGGCTGCTGCCTCAGGCGGGCACGGCCGTGCCATACGGCACGTCGCGGTTTCCGTAGCGACGCACGCGCAGATTGGCCTGCTCGCCATGGGCGATCATTCCCTCGAGCGCGCAAAGCCGCGAGCAATAGGAGCCGATCATCGCACTGGCTTCGTCTGTCAGTACCCTCTGGTAGGTGCAGGTCTTGATGAACTTGCCGACCCACAGGCCACCGGTATAGCGGGCTGCCTTGCCCGTCGGCAGCGTGTGATTCGTGCCGATGACCTTGTCGCCGAACGCAACATTGGTGCGCGGACCGAGGAACAGCGCGCCGTAGTTCTTCATGCGGTTGAGGAAGTAGTCCGGGTCGCGAGTCATGACCTGCACGTGCTCCGATGCGATCCGGTCGGCTTCCTCGACCATCTCGTCGAGCGTGTCGGTGACGATGACCGCGCCGAAGTCGCGCCACGACACCCCCGCGGTGTTCGCAGTGGGAAGAATCGTCAGGATGCGTTCGACTTCGGCGATCGTGTCTTGCGCCAGCTTCATCGAATTGGTCAACAGGATTGCCGGCGTATTGAAGCCGTGTTCAGCCTGGCCCAGCAGATCGGTCGCGCACATTTCGGCGTCGACGCTATCGTCCGCAATGATCAGTGTCTCGGATGGGCCCGCAATCAGGTCGATGCCGATACGGCCGAACAACTGCCGCTTCGCTTCAGCCACGTAAGCGTTGCCCGGCCCGACGACCATCGATACAGGCTGGATCGTTTGCGTTCCCAAGGCCATCGCAGCGATTGCCTGAACACCGCCGAACGTATAGATCTCGTCCGCGCCGCCAAGATGCATGGCCGTCACGATAGCCGGGTTGGGTCTGCCCTGAACCGGCGGCGATGCCGCGATGATGCGAGGCACGCCTGCGACGTCCGCCGTCACGACACTCATATGCGCCGACGCGACGAGCGGAAATTTGCCGCCGGGCACGTAGCAGGCAACGCTATCCACCGGCATGTTCTTATGACCGAGAACCACGCCCGGCAGCGTCTCGACTTCAATGTCCCGAATCGATTCACGCTGCGCCCGCGCGAAGTTGCGCACCTGCGCCTGAGCGAATTTGACGTCTTCGAGCTGGCCGGGGGACAGGGCGCGTACGCACGCAGCGATTTCATCTTCGCTCAGGCGAAAGCTTTCAGGCGACCAGTCGTCGAACTTTTTTGAAAGCTCGGCGACGGCTTCGTCACCCCGCTTTGCGACGTCGGCAAGAATGCCCGTGACGGTATCGCGCACCTTGTCGGCATCCTGCGATGACTGTTCGGCGCTACGGCCGTGCTTGAGGTATTGGATGGCCATGTGTCGTGTGTCCTGTCGAAGATGGAAGACTGGATGGGCGCCTTGCAGATCAGAAGACGCGTGCAACATTGGCCGCAAATTTAGCGCAAACTCTTTATGCAAAAAGTCTGCAAATGCTAGACACTTTCCCTGGATTCACCTGAAGGCCCTATTGAATAAGGCTCGAAGGAAGCGCATCGTTCGTTTTTATTCGAAGCCGAGTCATGCAAAAAAATGCAAATGGGGCGGGCCGCAAGCGCTCAACGAAAGTGAGGCTGGAGGATGTGGCCGACCGGCTGGGTATTTCGGTATCCACGGTTTCGCGTTCACTGGCAGGTCATCCGGCCATCAGCGCCGAGACGCGCGGCGCCGTGCAGGCGGTCGCCGCGGAGCTCGGTTACCGAATACCCACCCAGGGGCGTCGCGCAAAAAAGCCGTCGACCAAACTGATCGGTGTCGTGGTCGGTGCGCTGCACAACCGCTTCATGACGCTGTTGCTGACGCATCTGCACGATGCTCTCCAGGAGCTCGGCTATCAGATCACGCTCGTGATCGACTCGATGAACGATTCACAGAATCTGCTGGCGTTCCGGCCTCTGATCGACGGCTATCTGGATGGGCTGATATTCGCTACGGCAACGCTCGATTCGCCGGTGGTCGCCGAGATGCAAAGGCGTGGAATTCCATTGGTGCTGGTGGTCAGATCCGTCGACGACGTCAAGGCCGATACGGTGGAGATCGACAACGTTCATGCCGGCGCTGTGGCGGCCGAGCATCTGTATCAGTTGGGCCACCGCAGAATCGGACTCGTGATGGGGCCACGCAACACGTCGACGAGCCGGGATCGTGCACAGGGCGTGTTGAGCTGGTTCAGCGCGGCAGGCTTGGCCACGGATGCGATATCGGTCGTGTGCTGCGACTACACCACCGAAGCAGGGTATTCGAGTGCGGTTTCGATGCTCAACGAACCGACGCGAGTGACCGCGATCGTCGCGGGAAACGACACGATTGCTCTCGGCGTGCTGGAGGCGGCCAAGCGCCTGGGCATCCAGGTGCCTGAGCAGCTTTCGATCATCGGCTTCGACGATATGCCTTTGGCGGGGTCGCCGCTGGTTGCGCTTACGTCGATTCGCCAACCGGTTGAATCAATGGCGAGGACCGCTGCGCGGCGCCTCGTTGAACGCGTTCGCGTGGGGGGAATGGGCGCGCCGGTTCATGATGTGCTGCCGATTCAACTGGTGCGGCGTGAAACGACCGGGCCTGCTTCGGGTTCGGATTGAGCATATCCCGACTAACGCAACGGCCTGAACGCAAGACGAAGATCCGACGCGAGCGCCTCAGGCCGCATCGCGCTCGCCCAATCTCACTGCTCCAGCGCAGCCTGAGGCGTATTCCTGAAGCTGATGGCCATACGGTTATACGCGTTCATCAAGCTGATCGCGATCGTCAGATCCACCAGTTCCCGCTCATCGAACGCGACACGGGCTGCCTGGTAGGCGTCGTCGGGTACGCCGGTCTGCGCGACACGCGTGACCGATTCGGCCCACGCAAGCGCGGCACGTTCACGTTCGTCGAACACATGGCCGGCTTCCGCCCATGCCTGTACCAGCGCCAGCTTGTCGGTTTTCACGCCTTTCGTCAGAAGGTCGCGCGTGTGCATGTCGAGGCAGTAAGCGCAATTGTTGATCTGCGACACGCGCAGGTAGACCAGATCGACGAGAACAGGTGAAAGGCTGCTCTGCATCACGTAGCCGTAGACACCACCGAGGGCTTTGACGCCTGCGGGCGCAATCTGGTTGTAGTCGAGACGCTTGCTCATAGCTTGACTCCTTGAAACGCGTGATTCATTTGACCGGTGTGGTCAGCGCATGGTCGTCGGTATCCACCACGAACACCGCAAGCAGTTTCGCGGGGTGGGTCTTGCTCGCATTGCGGCTCACACGATGCACGGCGCCAGGTTCCTCGAAGAAACTCTCACCGGCGTGATAGACCCGCTTGGGGCCATCGTTCACCTGCGACTCGATGGCGCCCGAGACAACGTAGGCATAGATAAAAGCCGACTTTGCATGCTCATGAGCCGGCGATGCTCCGCCGGGGGCATAGTCGACCACCACAGCGGTCAACGACTTGCCGGGAATGTTGGGGATGACATGCTGGAAGTTGGGTGTGACTGTCTCGCCACCCCCATGCGCAAGGGCGGGCATCGACAGGGTGAAAGCAACGGCTGCACAGGCAGCACCGAGGGCAGATCGAATCTTCATGAGGTCGTTTCTCCTTGGAGTGCTTGTATTGTGGCTCTGCGCTGGGCCACAATAAAAGCACCAGAAACGAACATTTTTTATGTACCAGAGAACCCATGGCCGAGCCGCTGCAAATACAACTCGACCGGTCAGCCAAGACGCCACTGACCGAGCAGATTCGCAAGGCCATCATCACTGCCATCGAGAGTGGGGTGCTGACGCCGGGAGCACGTCTGCCGTCGTGGCTGGACCTCGCCGCCCAACTCGGCGTGGCGAGAGGGACGGTGCGCCTCGCCTATGATCGGCTGGTCGACGCGCAACTCGTCGTGGCTTCCCGGGCGACCGGAACCCGGGTAGCGGATCGGCCGCCCGCTGCCGTGCAGGCAGAAGAGCGGCCCGATCCGGGTTCGTTCATGGAGATGTACGGCGAACTAACCGCCGGACCGGCCATTTTCCAGATGGGCGTGCCCGGCCAGGAAACCTTACCTGCACGACTTTTCACCAAGGTTCGCTCATTCGCTTTGCGCGCGGAATCCAGCGCCTCGGTCGTCTATCCCGATCCTCGTGGGGAACTGGAACTCAGGCGCGAAATAGCCGCGTACCTGGCCATTGCGCGCGGCATCTCGTGCTCACCTTCGCAGATCATCGTCACCAGCGGGTTCAGCGGCGGCCTCGGGCTGGCGTTGCGCGTGCTGGGCCTCGAGGGCGGAAAGGCCTGGGTGGAGAACCCGGGCTTTCCGTTTACCCGGCACGGGTTGGAACTCGCGAACATGTCGCTTTCGCCCATACCCGTCGATGCGCAAGGGATCGATATCGATTACGGCCTCCAGCATGAGCCGAATCCCGATCTGGTCGTCGTCACGCCTGGGCAACAGGCGCCACTCGGTCTCACGCTCACGCTCGCGAGACGTCTGCGTCTGCTCGACTGGGCTGCGAAAGAAGGCGTGTGGATCGTCGAAGACGATTACCTGAGCGAACTGCAGTTGAGCGCACGTGCGGCGCCGGCGCTCGCGTCGCTGGATCGCGGACAGCGCGTGATTCATATCGGGTCGTTCAGTAAAACGATCAGCCCGGCATTGCGATTGGGATTCGTGGTCGCTCCTTTACCGCTGGTTGCGCGGTTCGCGGAAGTGGCAGCGTGCCTGGCCCCCGCACCCTGGCTGTCGGTGCAACTTGCGGCAGCGCAATTCATGGCCGACGGACACTACATGCGCCACCTTCGACGCATGAAGCGCCTTTATGCGGCGCAACGCGGCGCCTTGCTCGAATGCCTCGAGCAGCGTGCTTTCGAGACCATGACCGCCGGTCTCGCCGTACTCGTGCGATTGCCGGACGGCGTTTCGGATATCGCCATCACGAGAGAGATGCTGGCATTCGGATTGGGACCTGCACCGCTGTCGCCCTGGTTTACGTCGCCGGCCTCGGCGAGATCGGGACTTTGCTGGGCATCGCGACTTCACCGGAGAGAAACCTCGCCCGGCACTGCGACCGGCTCCATGAGGTAATAAGACGCTACGTATGAAGCTGCCAGCAAAGCCTGAGCGCATACGGCCGCCTCGGCTCCCACATTAATTTCCTTCGTTATTCTGCTAGAGTACCTTTCATCCGTTAGTAGCCGAGCCAGTTTGCGGCGCGCATCGATTAAAAATCCTCCAACTACATGCCCCCACTACGATGACGACACTAGACGTGAATGGCCAGCAACACACCGTCGACGCCCCTCCGGACATGCCCTTGCTATGGGTGCTCCGCGATCTGGTCGGTCTGACGGGCACCAAGTTCGGCTGTGGCATCGCGCAGTGCGGCGCGTGCACGGTGCACCTCGATGGTGTCGCGGTGCGATCGTGCGTGCTGCCGGTCGCGGCGGTCGGCACGCGCAAGATCACGACGATCGAAGGTGTCGGCGCCACGCCGGCCGGCAAGAAGGTGCAAAGCGCATGGCGCGCGATCGACGTTGTGCAGTGCGGCTACTGCCAGTCGGGCCAGGTGATGTCGGCAGCCGCACTGATTGCCAGCAACCCCGCGCCGACCGACGCCGATATCGATGCCGCAATGGCGGGCAACATCTGTCGCTGCGGCACCTATAACCGCATCCGCGCTGCCGTCAAGCAAGCCGCGAAGGAGGCATGATCATGCCCCGCGAATTGCTCGATGCGCACAGCGAGGTGCGGGACGGCGCTGGATTGTCGCGCCGCGGATTCCTGAAGATCGCCGCGACGGTCGGCGTAGCTGCCGGCGGCGGCCTGCTGTTCGGCTTCAGCGTGCCGGCGCGCAGCCAGGGCGAGGCACGCCCATCGGTAATCGGCGGCGACGGCGTCGAGACGCCGCAAGACGGCGTATTCGCGCCGAATGCGTTTATCCAGATCGATCGCACCGGCAAGGTCACGCTGATCATCCCGAAGGTCGAGATGGGGCAGGGCGTGTACACGTCGATTCCGATGCTGCTCGCCGAAGAGCTCGAAGTGCCGCTGTCGAGCGTCACGCTCGATCACGCGCCGCCGGACGAAAAGCTCTTTATGGACCCGCTGCTCGGCGGCCAGTTGACCGGCGGCTCGACGTCGATCCGCTACGCATGGGAACCGATGCGCAAGGCCGGCGCCAGCACGCGGATGCTGCTGGTGGCGGCCGCCGCGCAGCGCTGGCAGGTCGATCCGGCCAGCTGCACGGCGCAGGCAGGCCAGGTGCTGCACGCGCCGAGCGGCCGTAGCGTCGGCTACGGCGACCTGGTCGACGATGCCGCCAAACTGCCGCCGCCGCAGAACGTGAAACTGAAAGACCCGAAAGACTTCAAGCTGATCGGCACCCGCGCCAAGCGGCTCGATTCGCCGGAGAAAGTGGACGGCGTGGCCGTCTTCGGTCTCGACGTGCGCCTGCCCGACATGGTGTACGCCGCGATCGCCACTTGTCCGGTATTCGGCGGCACCCTCGCAAGCGTCGATGACACGCACGCGAAAAAGATCCCCGGCGTGCAGCAGGTGGTCAAGTTTGACAACGGTGTCGCGGTAATCGGCGCGCATACCTGGGCCGCAAAACGCGGGTTGCAGGCGCTGCAGATCGAATGGAACGAAGGCGCGGGCGCCCAGGTTTCAATGGAGACGCTGATTACCGATCTCGCCAACGCGTCGCAACGCGACGGCGCCGTGGCGCGCAAGGAAGGCGACATCGGCAAGGCGTTCGGCGACGCGAAAACGCGCATCGATGCGGTCTACCAGCAACCGTTCCTTGCGCACGCAACCATGGAACCGGTTAACTGCACATTGCACGTGCGGCCCGACGGCTGCGACGTGTGGATCGGCTCGCAGGTGCCCACGCGCGTGGTGGATGCGGCCGCGAAAGTCACCGGTCTGCCGCCCGAGAAAATCGTCGTGCACAACCATCTGCTCGGCGGCGGCTTCGGCAGGCGGCTCGAGATCGATATGGTGACCCAGGCGACCAAGGTCGCCAAACAGCTGAACGTGCCGGTCAAGGTGGTGTGGACGCGCGAAGAGGACATCCAGCACGACATGTACCGGCCGTACTACTACGACCGCATTTCCGCCGGCCTCGATGCGAACGGCAAGCCGGTTGCGTGGCAGCACCGCATCGTCGGTTCGTCGATTCTG
>Ga0105248_10003288_pt1 | contig 17938 bp, 9 predicted proteins | sample KBSS34metaG_FD_81524 | JGI IMG/M metagenome (GOLD analysis project Ga0105248, IMG submission 81524) | Switchgrass rhizosphere microbial communities from Kellogg Biological Station, Michigan, USA - KBS S3-4 metaG | ecosystem: Host-associated > Plants > Roots > Rhizosphere > Soil | place... | reverse complement strand
GTCCAGGCAATCAACGCCAAAGTGACGAGTGGCACCATCAGCCTCAAACCGAGCATCTTCAACAACTTGGATTTCATGCTTCCCCCTCTAGTTATGGCGAGCTCGGTGCGCAATTCAGGTTCCGGCTCCCGTCTCAGATAGCGATTGTATGGTAGAATCGCGCGTTAGGAAGTCAGGGAACGTTCAAATTTCAGCGCGAAGTGTCCGGGAACATTCAAATTTTGGGGTTGACATGCTCACGGTGACAGAGGAACGCGTAGCATTGGGACCTTTTGAAGTGGACATTGCGACTCGACGCCTGCTACGCGACGGAGTCGAACTACAACTTAGGCCTCGCGCTTTTCGTGTGCTGCAGATGTTGGTGCAGAATCGCGGCAGGGTCATTGAGTACGAGACGATGGTCCACGAAGCTTGGGACGGTGTCAAAGTCTCCAAACACACTGTGGCGGTGACCGTCAGTGAAATCAAGAGTGTTCTGCACGAATACGGATCGTGGATTGCTTGTCGGCCGAAATTCGGCTACTGCCTGGAGGTTCCGGCTTCCGAAGAACTTCTCAGGCGCGGCTGGCATTTCCGGAATCAGTTCACCCGGGAAGGATTTGAAAACGCCCTGCTCTGTTTTCAAGAGGCTGCGCAGCATGATGGCGCCGATTTTCGCGCTTTCGAGGCGATCGCAAGCACGCACCTAATGCTCGCGGTCTTCATGATGCGGCCTCCACGCCAGATGTACAGCGGATTCTTGGCCGCCCACAAGCGGGCCGTCGCACTCCGTGGACTCACACCGGAGTTGAGAGCCGACTTGGCCTACTTTGGACTCTACATCCTGGAGCAAAGAGTTGTTGACGCCGAAGCGGAGTTGCGAGAGGTGCAAAAGGAGAGACCGATGTGGGCGGATGTATACGTTCGCCTGGCGATGGTCTACTCGGCGGTCGGTCGCCTTGATGACGCATTGAAGGTCCTACACGAAGCGCAGGCTGTAGATGCCTTGATGGCGCCCGTCGCCTTTGTTGAAACCCTTGTTCTGCTCTTTCGCCGCGAGTTCGACGCTGCCGTAGCGTGTGGAAAGAGAGCCACGAGCCTGCATCCTGGTTCACAATTCGGCCGCGTCTTCTACGCCGAGGCTCTGCAATTCAGCGGCGAAATTGAAGAAGCCCTTACGCAGTATCGGCTCGCAGTCGCCATGGCGCCAGATACTCATTGGATTCGTGCGTTAGAAGCCCGATGCCTCGCGAAGAATGGACGGTCGAAGGAAGCAATCGCTATTCTCCAAGACCTGGAGCGACTGCGGGTACGCGATTACGTGGACGCGTATCATATGGCGTTGCTTCTGGAATCCTTGGGCAGGCGGGAAGAAGCACTTAAAGAACTTCAACGCGCGTATGAGGACGGTTCTGCCATGCTTCTATGGATGCACGTGGATCCGAGAGCTAGCTCTATCGAAGACGACCCGGTTTTTACTCGGCTCAAGGACAAGGTGGGCCTGCCGTAGTGCTCCGAGTATAAGTGGCCAATTACTCAATGAGATCCCGCCCGGCGCCAACGTTCCTGAGAGCCATTTGTATTGGTATCTGCGGCACATGGTCGCTTTCGCTGGTTGATGGGTCGCAGCCCAGTTGATTGATGGCGAGAACAGCCCTTCGCACTCGCGAACGGTTCTTGGCCCAATGGGGATTTTTCGACAGCTATCAACGATGGTTGGATTGGGACGCTTCCCTCGACGCCCTTTATGGGCCGCTGCACAAAGAGGCATTAGCGAGCCGTCCAGGCAGCAGCGGGCGCAAGTTCCATGCGCAGGCGCTTTTCGCGATACGCTTTCCGCTAATTGACCGCCTCAAGCACCTGCTTTTATAAGAGCGATGCGGGGTAGATTCTTGTGGGACAGCCTGATTCCCTCCAAGTCTAGTTCTACGTTTCTCAGGATCAAAAGCACGTGTTGTCGCGCCAAGCGTTCCGCAACCTCCGGTTGACGCTGGGCGATGGCGTCAATAATCGCTCCATGCTGCTCCATCGCAATCCCCGGGATATCTTCAGAGCCCGCCGCTATGGTGACGGATCGCGGAGAGGAAAACGGAATTGCATGAATGCGCTCTGCCGCCGAACTGATCATGCGGCTTTTCGCCAGATCCACGAGTGCCTCGTGAAATCCCACGTTAAGTTCGGCGTACCGGATCAGATCGCGGCTAGGCTTACTCCAGAACTGCGGGGACGCCTTACGACGATTGATCATCTTGCACATCTCGCGGTGATAGTGCCGTATTTTATTCAATTCGCTCGTTCTGCGAAGACGCATCGCGCCTAAACGCGCCGCAGTTCCTTCGAGTACGGATTGTAGTTCGATCGCGTCGTAGATGTCACGATCGGAAAATTCACGAGCCCGATACTTGCCGCTCGCGGAACGTTCCACAAGACCTTCCATGGTGAGCATCTGGAAGGCCTGGCGAATCTGATCGACTGGGAGACTTGCCTTTCCCGCCAGATCATTTTCTCTCAGCGGCGCGCCTGGTAGAATCTCCCCGCGAAGCAATTGAGCCCGTAAAAACAGAAGCGCTTCTTCGCCGGAATTCTTCGGCTGTTTCGCAGAGGTCGTACTTCGTTTGGACGTCGCTACTAAGATGGCCATAGTCTACGCTAGGTGCAAACAGAAATTTTGCGCCCTGCCTCCTTCACACATTCAATCAATTCCGAAAGCCTATTCCATGCCGGATCCGCTGGAGAACCACTAATCGAAACTGCACCCAGTATGACCAAATTACTATCGAACACTGGCGCTGCGACCGAGAAGATCCCAATAGACTGCTCTTCTCGGGAAACCGCATAGCCTTGCAGACGGATCTGTTGAAGTTCGGCAAAGAGCCGTTCCTGAGACAAAATCGTGTATGGCGTACTTCTGACGAGTCCGCGTTCCGATATGATTCCACCTATTTCCTTGTGCGGCAGGTAAGCGAGAATCGCTTTCCCCAGCGCGTTTGAATGCGCGGGCAACTCGCGCCCAAGATCACGCATCTCCCGGCGTTGCTGGACTACGGAAACTGCGGGTGATCTCTGCTTCCATCGAGAGCCAATCTTACGGGCCGCTTCGGCAGCATTCTGCGCGAATTTCGGACTCTCGAGGCGATCGACCAAAAGGACGTGACCGCGGTCCAAAACCCCCAGCCCGGCCGCAAGGCCCGTCTCTTGCACAAGCCAATACAGTACGGGCTCGGCAGGTCCCCGGAATCGAATCTTTTGCAGAGCTCCATGCGCCAAGACGAGCAGAGTGGAGCCGATGCAATACCGTCCCGTTTCCTCGATCCGGACGAGGTATCCGCTTCGTTCCAGACGACTGAGTATATAGGAGCATGTGCTCGTTGCTATCCCAAGCGACCTGCTGATTTCGGCGTTGGTCAGCCCTTCTTGCGAACGCCGCACGGTCTCCAAAACTACCAACGCTCGCTCAAATGAATTTGCGGGCTCATGGCGAGGATCTGCGGGCATGCCGGGATCGTATTTTAACGCGGGTGATGGCAAAAGAGTAGCCGCCGATTCGAGCCGGAACCCTCTGGGCCCGGCCGCTGAAGCTCGCGAAGAGCGATGCGAGCGGTAACTGCTAGGAGCCCTCCAGGGCTATTCGTTAGCGAGAAATGGCGACGCCATCGGTTATCGTGAAGAACTTATCCGCCCGTGCGGACGGCCTTACCAGCTTCACGTTCTTGACGTCGATGTTGCCGTCAATGATCGCTCCGTACGTAATGAAGAGCATCTCATCGGCGGCCTGTTCTCCGAATTTAACAGGAAGAGAGGGGTCCGGGTTGAATTTATTGTTCGCTGAATTGTCATACCGTCCAGCGACGTGTAACAAGGTCCCTTTCCGTGCCTGGATCGGTGTGGATGGATAATACAAGCTCTGCCAGTAAGGATCCCAGTGGATCTTCAACCCAGTTTCCGTTCGCCCATCTGGAAACGTGTAGCTGAATGTCATCTCCTTTGCGCGATAGTGCGCGTGAGCCTGCATCCAAACGATTTCGGCATCCACGAGCAGTTCGCCCTCTTGTTCGGGAGCTTGGTAGTCGGCTTCGCCGGGCTTTATGTTAATCCGCTGCCCGGCGCCGACGTTGACGAAGACGTACTGACGCTCCGGGCGCTGCTTGGTGACAGTAAAGCCCAACTGCGGTAAGTCGACGCCTTCTTGACCATTCGGTGCATAGTGCACCTGGAAGATTACGTCGCTGTTTGCTGGAATCAGGCGGGCGGCATGTTGGGGCCTATAGTCGAATTCCTCCTGGCCTTTCTCATAGCACCCCTCGAACGGGGCGCCATTGGTGGCCTCGCCTTGTGTGGTTGCGGTGAATTCGCCGTACTTTACGCTGTCCTTATGAGGAATGAAGAATACACAGTAGTGGTGCGTGAGTGCCGGATTCGCTCCGGGCCGCATCTCCATGGACGTCACCCAGGTATCTTCTTTGAATCCGCTGGGAACTGTGACATAAAGCCACGGCATGATGCCGGTCTTCTGAGTGACTTTGTATTCAACACCCTTAATGATGTGATCTGGCTTGATGCGCCACCCTTCGGCAGGCCATGCTACCGGGTCGGGCGCGTCTTTAGGGCTACCCTGCTGCGCACCTTCGTCGACCCACTTGGCTATCTTGTCGATATCGGCCTGTTTCAGTGACCGATCGTTAGCAAAGTGGCCGTAATTCGGATCGGCGTGCCAAGGGGGCATCTTGCGGCTCACCACAGCAGCCTTGATCGCTTTTGCCCACGGCCGAGCTTCTTCGTAACTTAGAAAAGACATCGGACCGATCTGTCCCGGACGATGACAATTCTGGCAGTTCCGCTGAATAATCGGCTGGATATCCTTATGGAACGTGACCGCGGATGGCACGGTGCTAACATCCGCGGCTATAGCCACGCCCGCGCTCAACAATACTAGGGAGACAAAAGTTCGCATTTGCATTACTCCATATCGAGATCTGAAACCATTATCGGTGCTTGCGGCCCTGCTTTAAGGGACGAGTCGTTTTTATCAAAAAATAACGCGCAGCCCAAGCTGGATTTGTCTAGCGTTGGCGGCCGTCGTGGTGATCGAGCCAAACGCCCCGTTCCCTGCAGCAGTGATCGAGCCGGTGGCCGTATTCACCTGTTGTACGAAGGCATTGGTATTGGGAAGCCCAAAGTTGGCGTGATTCAAGATGTTGAAGAACTCCGCCCTGAATTGGACGTCAAAGGATTCTGAAATCTTAGAAATCCTCGTGTCCTTCACCAGCGAGAAATCTACGTTAGTGAGGTGCGGACCCGTAAACGTCGTTCTCCCGAGATTCCCGGGCGCTCCGATCGGTGGAAGCGCAAAACAATTGGGGTTGAACCATTGCCGAACGGTCCCCAGAATCTGCTCTCCACCTCCGCAGCCAACCACAGCATCCGGACGGACCGGCCCCTGGAAACCAACCTGGTCGAATCCGCTGGACACGGTAAGGGGATAGCCACCAGTGGCGCTCAGGATGCCGCTCAACTGCCAACCCTCAAACAACATGTTGCCATGCAGCGGCAGAGTCCACACGCCATTCACTCGCAAAGTATGCCGGATATCAAAGGCGCAATTGCCTCGATCCGCGTTCTGATTGTAGGGATTCTGATATCCCTGAGGACCATTGGCGGAAGCAGAGGCCTCCAGCCCAGTGCTGATGGATCCGTTATCGATGCAGTGTGACCAGGCATACGACACCTGGCTTTGAACACCCCGGGCCAATCTGCGATTCAAGCCGATTTGCAGAGCATTGTAAGAGGAGTGGCCTCTCGCCTCATTGAGGCCAAGGGCGGCTGCCCCGGTATTGGGACGCGGAAAAGCGACTACGGTCGGTCTTCCATTCAGAACCTGGAGAGATCCGAATCTCGGACGGCCGTCCGGACCCGTTGTTGGAATCGGCGCATTGACATCGACAATATTGATTAGATCCACGCCGCTCGATCCAATATATCCAGCAGTGAGGATGTTACCAGCGAAATCGTGCTGCACATTGAAGTTCCACTGAATCATGTACGGTGTTCTGCTGATCGTATTATCCAGACCTGGGTTAATGCGAATGGGCGTCGCGGTGATCGAAGAGAACAAGACGCCATAAGTCGGATTGACTTGGGAACCAAATACCTGCGGTGGAGCGTTCCAAGTGCCCGGCATGTAGGTGCGAGCTTCCAGAACGTTATGGAAAATCCCGAAGCCACCGCGAATCGAAGTCTTGTGATCGGAGAACGGATCGTAGGCAAAACCGATGCGCGGATCGAAGTTGTACTTCGAGGGATTCCCATTCACCCAAACGTTGTCGATGTGGGGAATGCCAGCGATATTAGGAACGCCAGCCGGAGCGAAGAACGGCGGATTCAAGAATCCGTAGAGCTGGCCGTGGCGCTCTGTGGGATTGGTTTGGAATGTGTAGCGGAGGCCCAGGTTGATGGTCAGATTCGAGCGAACCTTCCATTCATCGTGAACGTATGGCGAGTACTCAGTGGAGCGCGTATCGCGATTGAAGTACTGGCCAGGAAAGATCGAATTCGGCAGCACACCCGTCAGCAAGGTAGCATTGCCAGCGAGGAAATCCGGATAGCTATTGAACGTCCAGTTGGAGCCGCCCTGAAAGCTATTTTGAGCGTTGGTCTGGTTGTAGAGAACTGACGCCCCAAACTTCAGGCTGTGTGCGCCTTTCGTCCAAAACAGATCGTCACCGATGATGTACTTGCTCTGAACCATCACGAATGGAGTCGTGGAATTCGGTCCGAGTGCGGCGATTCCTGGAATCGCGACGTTTCCGTTCTGCCGGTCCTGGAACGGGACGTAGGCTCCTCCAGAAACGGGATGGAATTGCAGTGCCGCAATGGAGTTGAGCGTCGCACCGGATGTACCGGGTCGCGAAAAGCTCAGACGCAAAGCATTCACCAGCGCGGATGATATGATTCGCCGCTCTTCAACGGTGGCGAAATGGTTTCTCGTCAGCGTGCTTTCGTTCCATAAGTTCAACTGTGCTCCCGGAGACGGATAGGGATCGAGATAGTCCGCGCGGTCCGACAGGTACCGCATGAAAAGGTTGTCCTTGTCGGATAAAGTAATATCGCCTCGCGTGAGGAGATAGTTCTCATGAGCAACTTGCGTTCCTGTCGTTAGGGCCGTTCCGAAGCCCGCCGTAGTGAACGTCGTCGGTGCAGGATAAAGCGCGAGCGTGTCCTGAACCCGTTGACGCACAGCCGGATTCGTTGCCGTGATCGTTCTGTTGTCCAGGCGAGGCACCTGAGCCACTCGATTTACAGTCAGGCTCTGCCGGAAACCTTCATAATTCGCGAAGAAGAAGGCTTTGTCCTTTTTTACAGGTCCGCCCAAACTCCCGCCGAACTGGTTTCTGCGAAACGGCGGCAGGCTCGTACCGTCAAAGAAGTTTCGAGCGTCAAATGCACTGTTGCGGACGAATTCAAAGAGCGAGCCATGCAACTGATTCGTTCCGGATTTACTGACAGAGTTCACAGCTGCGCCAGCTCCGCCAAACTGTGCGCTGTAGGTGTTCGTCAACGTCTGAAACTCAGCGATGGCGTCGACGCCGAGCGAGGTACCAATAGCCCCGGCACCGATTCCCTTGCCCCAGAAATTTTGCATGTCCTGGTTATCGAGCAGGAAGGCCTGCCCTTCGCCTCGGCTGCCGGATACCGAGTAAGTGATGTTCCTACCGTTGAAGCTACTGGTCTGACTCATGTTGATGCTTTGGACGCCGGGGGCAAGGAGGATCAACTGCTCAATGTTGCGGCCGTTTAGCGGCAGTTCGCGAATCTGCCGGGTGTCAACCAGACTCGAGACCGACGAGGACGCGGTCTCCACCTGGGAGACCTGGCCTTCCACCGTTACCGTCTGCTGCTGCTGTCCAACCTGTAGGGCGAAGTCAACTAGGTTTTGGCTTCCAATAGTGAGCGTTATGCCCTTGCGGACAACAGTCTGAAATCCCGGGCGCGATCCGGTGACTTCATATTCGCCGATAGGCAGATTGTTGATTGTGTAGCGGCCCTCCGCATCGCTCATAAGCGATCGAGTGAAACCAGTTCCGGTGTTCTTCACTTCAATGGTTGCGCTCGCGACGGCGGCGCCCGAAGCGTCCGTAATCGTTCCTGAAATCGTCGCTTGAGTTGTCTGTGCCGACGCCTGCTTTGATGCGATCTCTAAAAAGAGCCCGATGCTCAACAGATAGATCGCTGCAAATGCGATGAATGGTCGATGATGGTTCATCGATGGCCTCCCTCTTCTTTTGTGGTAAATACCCCCTGGCCGAACCTGATCCCTGAGACTGAGGTGCGATGCCAAGAACTCCTAAGGCTGGTCGAGTATACGGGTAAGGGTAACGGCGGTCAATCTATCGCTCAATGGGTTGAGGGCGCTCGCAGAGAAGCCAGAACTCATTGAGAAATCACGTCTTCCGGTGATGCGCCTGACGACGACGCCGATGCTCAGCTGATTGAGCATAATATTGACGAGGTCTTCCAAGTTGAATAGACTTAGTGCGTTGATGCCGAATGAGTACCTATCGGATTCGGAGGGTGGAATGCGGTTTTATCGTTATTTGACATTGTTGTTGATCAGCACGGCGATGGCGTGGGGAGCCGATGCAGGGAACTCAACCTCGACTTCGGGTGCCACGTTCCACAAAGATATTCAGCCGATTCTTCAAAGGAATTGTCAGAACTGTCATCGTCCGGGCCAGATCGGACCGATGTCATTGCTGAGCTACGAAGAGGCACGTCCATGGGCGAAGGCCATCAAAGCGGCTGTATCCAGCCGCAAAATGCCACCCTGGTTCGCCGATCCAAAGTACGGGCACTTCTTAAATGACCGGTCTCTCAAACAGTCTGATATCGACACCATTGCCAAATGGGTGGATGCGGGAGCGCCGAAAGGGAATGAGACGGATGCTCCGGCTGCCGTCGTATGGCCAGCGGAAGGATGGCGCATCAAACCTGACCATATCGTGAAAGGCGTCGAGTACAAAGTTCCGAAAACGGGCATCCTGCCCTGGACCTATGTGAAGGTGCCTATGGGCTTCAAAGAAGACACCTGGGTAACCTCAATGGAAATGAGGCCCGGCAGCAACCCCGCAGTAACCCATCACTACTGCATTATTGTGGTTCCTCACCAGGAAAACGCAAAGTACGGCGTCTTCTCGGATTCGGGAATGACTGGCAAGCAGGCCGAAGCGGGCGACGCGCCGTTTGAAGGCTGCTACGAAAAGGGGCAGGAGGAGTTCGATTATCGTCCCGAGAACGCAGGCCGTCTCATCCCAGCCAATAGCGATCTTGTTTTTCAGATGCATTACGCGCCCAATGGACAAGAGGCGGTCGATCAGCCGCAGGTCGGCTTCACCATCGCCAAAGCAGTGCCTCCGAACCGTTATGTGTTTTTCAATGTCGGCGGCGGCACACAGCTCAATATCGCTCCCAACGAAGCCAATTACAAATCGCCTGGTCAGGAAGCCGAGTTGCTCCAGGATGTGAAGATTGTGTGGCTGCAGGCGCACGCGCACATGCGCGCCAAAGAATTCACCTTCAAAATTTACTACCCTGACGGACGCAGTGAAACCGCGCTTCACGTCAGTTGGAATCCCTATTGGCAAACGATTTACTACCCGGCCCAACCGATCATCGCGCCGAAGGGAACCCGCCTCTATGTGGACGGCATTTACGACAACTCGGCCAACAATCCGTTCAATCCGGACCCCAGCGCGCCGGTGAAATTCGGTGATCAATATACCGACGAGATGCTATTTCCCACCTACGGAGTGATTGTCGATAGCTCAATCGACCCCGCGAAGATGCGAATCTTCCAGCCATCGCCGCGCGCCGCCCGGGACTTTACTGTTATAGAGAAGCCAACGAGCACAAGCGCATCCGCGAAATAAGCCCCTAGCCGACGCATTAGGAATTTTGAGTTCCCATGCGGCGCGGAGCAGTGTAGAGATAGTACTTGTATGAGTTCGTGCGATCCCATTCCCGACCGCGTAGTGCTAAAAAATTTAAATGTTAGGGATCGGACCGACCAACCGGCTTTGCTACGATAGGCCGATGGCGAACGACTGGCGGAGGCCGAAGCCGCCGTTGCCCTGTCGATTCCTGTTGATAACAGCCCTTCCCACCACTAATTGGGCCCGTCGCTAGCCGGGCTTTCCGCGAGGAGTGGCGGGGCCAGTACCAGCATCACTGGCGGCACATAAGCACATAACCCAACGGGCGGGAATATTGAGAGGATCAGGCGAAACAACGACGTGTTGAAACTTGAGGAAAGCAGCAGCTACAAAATTGACTACATGCCAAGTTTTGGAGTGTAGATGATCACGTCAACAGATTGAATAATAAGGAGTTATTCCTTGGGTAAATTGGCCTACCCATGTCTTGGGCGCAGGGGGTCGGGCGTTCGAATCGCCCTGCCCCGACCAAAGAAAATAAGCCCTCTATTTGCAATGCCGGGTTTCGGCCCGGCTAGCGCACCTGTAGCAGGGTGTGGCGTTCTGGGGTTCTTGGGAAGAACTCTACGCCGCCGCGCGGTAGGGCTTATCTCTAGCCAGTAAGGCCCAGATGATCCGCGCGTTCTTGTTCGCCACTGCCACACACGCTTTCGTGGTCCCAAGCTTTCGTTGCTTCTCTGCGATCCAGCGACTTCGGCTGTCTGTCTTCGCGCTCGCGCGGTAAACGACCGAGCGTGCTCCATGAATCAACAGCATTCTAAGGTACGGATCACCTCGCTCGGTGATTCCGAGCAGGCGCTGCTTGTCTCCGCTCGAATGCTGCCGAGGCACCAGGCCCAACCGGGCCGCCAGCTGCCGCCCGTTGCGGAACACTCTGGCATCTGCAACGGCCGCCACGATCGCCGTCGCGGTAACTGGCCCCACGCCCTCGACCGCCGCGATCTTCTGACAGCGTTCGTTGCCGGCGAAGACCCGCTGAATCCGTTCTTCCATGGCTTCAATACGCTCATCGAGCGTGCACAACTCTTCGTAGAGAGAGGCAAAAAGCTCACGGCTAAAGAAGGTCAGCAAGGGATGCTCTTCGGAGAACAAGACCGGCAGCTGCTGTCGGACCTGACTTAAGTGAAGCGGCAAAATGATGTCATACTCGGCCAGCAATCCACGGATCTGGTTGCCCACTTGCGTCCGGCTACCAACTAGCCGACTCCGAATCCTGTGTAGCGCCTGCAGGTCTTGTTGATCGAGCGACTTCTTCGGAACGAAGCGCATCTCTGGCCGGCCCACTGCTTCACAGATCGCCGCCGCATCACGGGCATCGGGACATAAGGTCCAGGATTTCGGCGTTCTTTTGGAGGACTGTCTCCTGAGCATCAATGAGTGCGGCCTTGCTATCAACGATGTAATCGTAAATCTCGCCAATCCTTCCAGCGATTTCCCCAGACTCCAAGCCACCTGCTTTTTGCCGCATCACGTAACGTTTTGGTTAAGTCTACTGCCGCTTTGATGCACGCCAATCCTGCCGCTATGCTCATGATTTCATAATCGTAACGCAGCCATGCCCACCGTTCACTAAATGTCCCTCCCTACCGAGATAGTAAACAGTGGCTTTATATGGGGGAGGGGGTACAACTCGTGAACGAACTGGCTGCAACGATTACTGGAGAAAGAGGCTTCGGGGAATGCGATAGCATGAATCCAGTGTGGCAGCCATGTTGTGATGACTTCAGTAGCAGCACTGGTCGGAGAGGCATCGGGGATAGAAGATCGGGCCGCCGCGTTTCTCGGTACTAATCCGCCCCACCCTAGAGTGGACTCCCGAACTTTGGTGGTGCAAAGCGATTGCCTACGAACCGGAAGTGTCGGGTTTGCCCCGCCGAATTCGCATATAGCCCTACACTTATCGGACCGGTAGCGGCTTGGACATCTAGGGATAACGTGTCAAGATTTCCACCCCCGGTGGATATAAAGCTAGTACCAAGAAACTAACTCTTGGCGAGCCCGAAGCGCCGGAGACAAAGCCATTGCTATCATCGGGATATCCAGCTCCGACGTTTGAAAAGATTGTACCTGAGTGAACCGGCGGGCGAGCACAAACAAAACACTACCCAACGGGAAAAATGCGTTTGCCCAGCTCCAAAATTGAAGACTTCTCATGAGAACAGTGCTCCTTTTTCCCTGAATGGACCCGAAGGATATCACACGATAAATCGAAAAGCAGCACCTTTACCTGCCAGAGCCTCTATAAATAATACTACTACTGACTTGCACATTTCCACCGTCGCGCTAAGCTTGCTTGCTGGCAGCGTCTGTGCGTTAAGAGACGGAAAAGCGTGCGAAGGCCAGTAATTTACTTTGATCAGACGCCACTCGATCTGTGATTCTTTTGCCGTTGACAGGCTGGACACCAGAACACAAGAGTGTATGCGCTGCTGGTATGCTACTCCGTTCGGGCCGTCTATGCCTTTTGCGATGATTCGGGTGTTGTTCCCAAAAACATCGTACTGGCTTTTACCGTCCACTTGCGGTTAGGTATATTCGTGGAGATTTTAAGTACAGAATTGTCTTCTGAGACGATGTTCGTGTAGACGTCACGAATGTTGGTCTGATCAAGGGTCATCGAAGTGCCCTGCATAACTCCGGCAATACCGCTCCGGCCATCGCCTTACGGCTCGCCCCGCTCGTTGTTATCCCGGGTTATAGTGCGCTAACGGCCATCTAGTACTCCTATTCTTGTTTTATCTGGGTTCCATTCTTGTTTTATCTGGGTTCCATGGTATCTTTTTGTGATGTATCGTCTAGCGCTAGATCGTCGAGTAAATTGCGGCGTTCGCTGGTTATATTGCGCACTCTTACTCGGCTCCGTTGCACAGGGCCAAGCCCCTAGTTCCGTTCGCCTGTCCCTCACATCGAAGCCGGCGGGCGATGAACAACCCGTTGAAGGAGACTCGGGATTAAATTCCATAGCACCTTCTCGTTTTTCGGTTTTGCCTCATGGGTTTGAACGCAACGTGGGGCAGGCCGGGCCGGAAGCAAAGTTCGTCCTCCGCAATGGGTCCGCATTGTTTCTTCTTGCCGATCAGGGAGCGGTTATTGCAAGTCATGGAATAGAGCGGTTGAGGTTGCGTCCGATTGGGGGTAATAAGGATAAGCGGCCTGAAGCAACCGGGCAAATGGCAGAAATCGCCAATTATTTCATAGGCGAACCGTGGGAGTGGCGCACAAACGTACCGACGTATGCGCGGATAAAATACGAAGACATCTATCCAGGGATCGACTGGGTGTTTAGAACGAATGAGGGAAACATTGAATACGATTTCCTGGTTGCCCCGGGGGCGGATCCTTCACAGATCGAGATTGAGTTCTCGGGGGCAACGCGATTGCGCCTCACCGCCAGCGGAGACCTAGTGGTCAGCCATGGCAGTTTTGAAGTGCATCAACATGCGCCGGTCCTTTATCAGACCATTCGGGGCGTCCGGCGGATCGTGATCGGCCAATACGTGATTCGAGGCGCGTCTCGTGTCGGTTTTCGGATCGGGGCGTTCGATCAGAAGGAGAGTTTGGTTATTGACCCCGTTCTTACGTACTCAGCGATGTTAAAAGCCACTGCCGGGGGCATCGCCGTGGATGGCCAAGGCAGCGCCTACGTTGCCGGCCTGACTGAGAGCGTCAGTGGAAGCGAAGTCGCCTACGTGTACAAGCTGAACCCATCTGGTACCGGATTCGTCTATTCGGTACTGGTGGGCGGCGCGGCGGACGGCCCTGCTTCTGGGGCTACCAGCATCGCAGTCGATACTGCAGGTCGAGCTTTTGTGGCGGGGTATACGAGGGCGGCCGATTTCCCAACGACTCCAAATGCCTTTCAACACGTTTATCCGTCTTACCCCAACTCTAAGCCAGCGTTTGTATTTTGTTTAAATTCATCCGGAACGGCTTTGGTCTATTCAACCTTCCTGGGAGGAGACTATTCCGACTTCGCAACTGGAATCGCAGTTGATAGCGTGGGCAGCGCTTACGTCACCGGCTACACCTCCTCCACCGCCTTCCCGACGACACCCGGGGCGTTGAAGACCTCAAACATCTCATATCAAACCGCTTTTGTGGCGAAGCTGAATGCGTCAGGCACGGCGCTCGTCTACTCAACTTACCTGGGGGGATCCGGGCAAATGAATGGAGGAACGCATGATGCCGGCGCGGCGATTGCGGTCGACAGCGTGGGTAACGCCTACGTAGTTGGAAGTACAACATCGCCGGATTTTCCTCTAACTCCGGGTGCGTTTGAAACGACTAGCACGTCTATTTTCACAGGCGCGGGCTTCGTCACCAAGTTAAACCCTTCTGGATCGGCCGCCATTTATTCCACCTTGATCGGTGGGACTACGGTTTCTGCGACGGGAATCGCGCTCGATGTTTCCGGAAACGCTTACGTCTCAGGAGGGCTGGCTGCATTAGATTACTTGAGCGCGTCCTCAATTGGCGCGCAGGGCTATGGGGAAGCCTTTGTTCTTAAGCTCAATGCCACGGGTTCAACTCCGGTCTACCTGACGAAGTTTGGCGGGTCTTTTGAGGACCAGGCTAACGCAATCGCAATTGACTCCACTGGAGCCGCTTATTTCACCGGTTTTACGAGATCTTCTGATTTTCCAGTGCAAGCGCCCGTTCAAGCCGTAAAAGCGCTGGAGGATAACATAACCAAGAGCGCTTTCGTCTCCAAACTTGATGCCAACGGTGCGCTCGCTTACTCAACGTATCTGGGAGGACAGAATAACGGTGATTGGGGAACGGGTATCGCGGTGGGTCCCGATCAAACGGCCTACGTCACCGGGCGCGCGGGCTCACTCCGGTTTCCAACAACGCCAGGTGCAGTTGGAGATAGCAGCGGCTTTGGGTTCGACACGTTTGTGAGCGCCCTAAGCACAGCGAGCAGTTGCACATTTGCGGCGTCTCCGTTGACGAACGCAGCCCCGGCCAATGGCGGTCCGGGAGGTATAAGCGTTACTTCACAGAGTGGATGCAACTGGGTCGGGGTCGCAAATCGGCCATGGATAACAGTAGGCGGAAATGGGAATGGTAGTGGATCGGGGCGGCTGGACTACTTGGTCACTCCGAGTGTTAACCCGGCGCGAACCGGACAAATCTCGGTTGCGGGTATGAAGGTCGACGTCATGCAGGCTTCCGGATGTATCTATTCGCTCGGCGCGAATAACGTTTTGGAGGGCCAGGGGGGCGGACTAGTCAGTGTAAGCTATTCTGTGTCCGACATTGCGTGTCCGCTGACGGTTTCACAGACCCCCTTCTGGATTCAGATTCCCGCCTCTTTTCAAGGTTCCTTCACTGTTTCGAGCAATCCCGGTGCGCCGCGCTCCGCCCGGTTTACCATCGGGGATCAGCCGTTCGTCGTGAATCAGAATACGTCATGTAATTTTGCCATCCTGTCGAATTCGTCGCATTTCTCGGCTCAGGGAGGAATTGGCGCGATCAATTTTTCTGCCAGTTCTTCGTGTTCCTGGACGGCGGTCAGCAATACGGCTTGGCTGCATGTCTCGTCATTCGATTCAAGCTTGGGAAATGATCCGCTCTTTGGAAATGGCCCGGGCAAACTGAACTTTACGATGGACACAAACCTCAGCACCTCGGCACGTTCGGGTACCTTCACAATCGGCGGGCTCACGCTCACGGTCTCTCAACTCGGGGCCTCGTCCGTTGCGATGAACGCCTCACCTAGTCCCGCCATATTCGGTGAACCGATCACGCTCTTTGCGGTGGTCGTTCCTTCCACCGCGACCGGGAAGGTTACGTTCTACGACGGGAATGTTGTACTAGGCACCGCTTCTGTTTCAGGCGGATTCGCCACCCTCAGCGTTGCGATTGCGGCGACGGGAAATCGAAAGCTAATGGCACGATACCTGGGTGACGGCCAGAATTCATCAGCCACCTCCTCCGTAGTAAGCGAGTCTATCCGTTCCGTGCCGTCTTTCGGATTTACTCCGTCGATAATCACTACAGGATTGATTCCGCATGCTGCGGCGGCTGCGGATTTTAACGGCGATGGCAAGCTCGATCTGGTTTTTGGGGGCTCGTCAAATGCAGTAACAGTGGCTCTTGGAACCGGCAGTGGCACATTCGGAAACAGGATCTTTTCACCGCCTTTTTCGACGAATATTGGTATCGGCTATCTGCGCGCTGCGGATTTTGATCTTGACGGCAAAATGGATGTTGTGGTGGCTGGAATTTCCGAGCTCAAGGTGCTTTTCGGAAACGGAGATGGAACCTTCGGCACGGGTGATGGAGCCTTCGGAGGTACCGTTACTCTCCCCACAGCCCCTGGCCCGGTCGAGGTAGCGGATTTCAATGGGGACGGAATCCCGGATATAGCCGTGATGCACCGTGTTGGCTGGACTGTCGGGATCTTGCTTGGGAATGCCGATCGTACATTTTCGGCTCCCGTGGAATATCCATTGGGGACATTCGATTGCGCCACCTACTTTCCTTCCGGTCCCTGCGGTGGCTACGAGACATTTCTCGCGATTGGCGACCTGAATGGCGATGGAGTTCCCGATGTTGTTACGGTGCAGCCCACGAACGGCGAGAAAACTCGCGTGGCGGTAGTGCTCCTCGGCAACGCTGACGGAAGTCTTCGCGCTCCAGTAAGTTATCCTCTGCCCGAGTTGGGATACTATCAGCCGAACGATTCTTTCGTATTAGAAGATTTGGATGGGGATGGCCATTTGGATTTGGTGGTTGTGCCGGGTTACGGAAATTCTGTGGGAGTGCTTCGGGGTAACGGGGATGGGACGTTTACGGCGGCTATACCTTCTTACACCGTGATTGGGAATAACGGAGCAGGGTATGGAGTGGCGGTCGTCGATGTGAATGGCGACGGGAAACCCGACGCGATCAGTGCACTCAGGGTAATTCAGAGCGGGGCACCGGTTGCCGAAGTCGGTTTGTCGCTTGGAAATGGGGATGGTACGCTGCAAATCGCCAATCTTCAAGCCACATCCAGGCCCGATCTTCGATCGCTGATTCTGGGCGACTTTAATGGAGACGGGATGGTGGATTTCGCGGCTTTGAATCCAAACGACGGCGAAGCCATGGTGTTTCTGGGCGGTTTACCTCCTCTCTTGCAAATCGCTAAAACCCATGTGGGCAATTTCACACAAGGACAGATTGGGGCCAAGTTTACGATTACTATTTCGAATGCGGGCGGCTCTCCCACGACTGGACCAATAACGGTAACGGACTGGCCAGGCGGAAACATGCCGATCACTTCGATGTCCGGCAGCGGCTGGATCTGTGTGGGGACATCCTGCTACCGCACCGACCCGCTTCCCGTGGGGGCCAGCTATCCTCCCATCACTGTGTTGGCAAATATCGTCACGTTTAATGGAGAGACGTTTTCTGCGGCGATTAATGAGGCATTTGTTTCCGGAGGTGGAGCGTTGGGCGCCGCGAGCGCTATCGACAAGGCCCAGATCGTAACCACGCCCCCATGGGTGGATATCGAGCTGCCGGCTGTCGGGCAGACACTGTCGGGAACAACGACGATCTCGGGATGGGCGGTAGAAGGCCTCAGTGCGGTGGGCGTCAATGCGATCACATCGGTAGCTGTGCTGGTTGATGCCACGCAGGTGGGAACAGCCACTTATGGCGGTGCACGGCCGGATGTCTGCGCCACGCTGCCGGGACGGCCCGGGTGTCCGAATGTGGGATGGAGCTACGACCTGAATGTATCTTCGCTGCGTCCAGGCACGCACACGCTGAAGATTGTCGCGACGGATGCGGCTGGCGTGAATGGCTCGGCGCAGGTGTCGTTTGTTGCGGCAACCGGAGTCGCTAGCAAGATAGGCATCTTCCGGCCCGCCGCATTCATGATGGTGGCGGAGGACGTAAATGGCAATATTGCCTGGGATCCGGGTATCGATCGGGCGGCCTTTTTCGGCACCGCCGGGGACACCATCATCTACGGCGACTGG
>Ga0105248_10003287_pt1 | contig 17938 bp, 16 predicted proteins | sample KBSS34metaG_FD_81524 | JGI IMG/M metagenome (GOLD analysis project Ga0105248, IMG submission 81524) | Switchgrass rhizosphere microbial communities from Kellogg Biological Station, Michigan, USA - KBS S3-4 metaG | ecosystem: Host-associated > Plants > Roots > Rhizosphere > Soil | place... | reverse complement strand
GACGCCGATGTGCTCCTCGTCATCGGCGAGCGCCTCGGGGAAATGACGACGTCGGGCTACACGCTGCTCGACGTGCCGGTGCCGAGACAGGCCGTCATTCACGTGCATCCCGGTGCAGAAGAGCTCGGCCGTGTGTATCAGCCGGAGATCGCGATTGCAGCGACGCCGGGCTCCTTCCTCGCCACGATCGACGCGGGCGCAGCGCGATCCGACACCCATGCTGCGCTGGCAGCGGACGCGCACGCTGATTACGACACATGGCGCGCACCGCGACCGGTTCCGGGTGACGTCGATCTGTGGCAGATCGTGCGCTGGCTCGACGATCGACTGCCGGACGACGCGATCCTGACGAACGGCGCGGGGAATTTCGCCACCTGGATTCACCGTTTGTATCGCTACGGCGGCGGACGGAGACAGCTCGCGCCATATTCAGGCTCGATGGGCTATGGCGTGCCGTCAGCGGTCGCTGCCAAGCTCGTGCATCGCGAGCGCGTAGTCGTCTCCTGGAACGGAGACGGCGAGTTCCTGATGAACGGGCAGGAACTGGCGACGGCAGTCCAATATGGATTGGCGGTCGTCTTCGTCGTTGTTGACAACGGGATGTACGGCACGATCCGGATGCATCAGGAGCGCCACTATCCGGGACGCGTGTCGGGCACCGAGTTGCGCAATCCCGATTTCGCCGCGCTAGCGCGCGCATACGGGGCGCACGGCGAGACGGTCGGGACGACCGAGGACTTCGCGCCGGCGTTCGACCGTGCGGTTGTATCGACCGGCCCGGCGTTGCTGCACGTGAAAGTCGACCCGCAGGCGATCACGATGAATGCGTCGCTGGACGAGCTGCGCGCAAACAGGGAAATTCCCTAAGCCGTTCGTTAGCCGGACGTTCTTTCAGTCGTCTGCCATACCGCTCGCGCATAGCGCATCGGGTGGGTACCACCCACGGTCGCATGCTGAAGGTTCCAGCCGGGGTACTCCACTCGGAGTATTCCCCCGCGTCTTTGCGCCGGTTACTTTCGTTCGGCGCGATATGCGCATAAAGCCCGGACCCTATGAAAAACTATCCATCGATATGGCTGTGCGGTCTCGCTCTGTCTGCGTGCGCCGCACTATCTTTTGCGGCTGATCCTTCGATAACCGAACAGCCGGTCGCGCTGATCGACGGAAAGCCGATATATACAACGGAGTTGATCGAGGCGTCGCAGGGTCAGGTGCTGAACCTGCGTAAGCAGGAATACGACGTCAAGCGCCGAGCGCTGGACTCCATTCTGGAGAAGAAGCTCCTGGAAGCCGAGGCGGCCCAACGGGGCACGTCGGCAAGCGCACTCACGAAGGAAGTCGAAAAGGTCGCCGAACCGACCGACGGGGAAGTCGAGGCGTTCTATCTGGCCAATCGCGATCAGCTCGGGCAGCGTCGGTTCGACGATGTACGCGATCAGATGCGTAACTCGTTGCTTCTCGCCAAGCGAAATGCGGCTCGTGATGTATTCATGAGCAACCTGCGCGTGCGGCATTCGGTGCAGGTCCTGCTCGAATCGCCGCGCATCGAAGTTGCCGGCGACCCGGTGCGCACCTTCGGTCCTGCGGATGCGCCCGTAAGAATCGTCGAGTTCTCAGATTTCGAATGCCCGTACTGCAGGAGTGTCGAAAAAACGGTGAAAGCGTTGCTCACCAAGTACGGCACAAAGGTCAGCCTGGCGTACCGGGATTTCCCCTTGACGGGTATTCACCCGAGCGCGCAGGGCGCGGCCGAAGCGTCTCGATGTGCCGCCGAACAGGGCCAATTCTGGGCGTACCACGATCGGCTCCTCGCCGCATCTTCGCTAGATGTTGCCCAGTTGAAGGATCAGGCGAAGGACTTGGGCCTGGACCGAAAGAGATTTGATTCATGCCTTGAAAGCGGAAGCATGCGCGCCGCGGTGGAAAGGGACGCGCAACAGGGCCGCCTAGTCGGCGTTATGGCCACACCGTCCTTCTTCATCAACGGCATACCGCTAAGCGGTGCTCAGCCTCTTGCCGCATTCGAAAAAGTTATCGATGAAGAGCTGGCAAGAGTTCCGAAGCAGAGGACGGCGTCGCGTTAAGTCGGAACACGACCGGCACTGATGCTCCGCCGACTTCACGACGGGGGGCCGAAGCATCGGGCAACTGGTTCTACGCACCGTTCGACAAGAAGCGCGTAAGGCATCACCGTTAATTAAGAGTGATTACCGAAAACCCGATCCATGTACCAGAGGGAGACCTTCATGAATATGTGTACTCGAATCAACCCCCATCTGCTGGCTAACTCGGCAATTGTGGTCGCCTTTGCGTTGCTAAGTGCCCCTGCGCTAGCAGCCAACACGACCCAGGAAGGCGCGATATGCATGCAGCGCACCTTCATGGGCCCGACCGCGACCGTATCAAGTTCCAACCTTGTCAATTGCGCGGCAAACGACATCAAGATTTCCAAGGCCATCTCGGTCTCGCCTACCAAATGTACCGCCGGGCAGACGTTTGACCTCACGGCGACGTTCGAAGTCAACGTGACGGCCAACTCACGCTACGACGCCGCGTTCTTCTTCCGCATCGACGGCGGTGCCAATGCCAGGGGCGACGGCACGACGGCGAGCGGGAAGTGCTCGATGAGCCAGCTCGATCCGACGGTACCGCCCGCGCTGCAACTCGATACCGACAGCTGCGGCGACCTCAATTCCGGCGATTATGGTGGAACCGGTTCCGGACTGCAGGGCGTCACGATCTCGATTCCCGGCGTCCTATGCCAGGACACCGATGGGGATGGGTTCCTGAATCTGCCGAACTGCACGAGCTGGCATAGCAACGCGGGAACCGCCTGCAACCGGACTGACGGCAACGCCTTCGACTCCGCGCCGGATACCAAATCGAAGTGTGTTTGCGACGACACATTTCAAGTCCCTGTCGTGGTCGAAAAGGGCAGCATTACGGTAACGAAAGACGCAAGTCCTTCAAGCCGGAGTGAACCTGGTGGGCAGTTCACTTATACGATCACCGCCACGAACTCGGCGACTGTCCCGACGATCACCATCAACAAGATCTGCGACGATAAGTTCGGAACCGTTGCGCTGGCCGCGGGTCAGCAGGCGTGTCCAACGGGATCCATCGGAAGCATCGACGCGAACACGTCGACGTGCGTACTGCCCCATGACATCGCTCCGGGGGCGACATACTCGTGTTCCTTCAAGGCGTCCCTTGCCGGTCTTCCGATCACCGGCGCGGACACGGGTACGACCGACACGGTGACCGACACCGTGACGTTCATCGGCGTCGACTCGAACACACCGCCGAATGCCGTCTCGGGCACCGACACCGCTCAAGTCAAGATCACCAACGTGGCACCGAGCGCGACCGTGGTGAAGTCCTTGGATGGTATCGCGTGCGCGGACGTCGATTACAAGGTGAAGGTGACGAACACCGACGGCGGCGAGTCGATCACGCTGTCGAAACTCCTGGACAGCCAATTTGGGGACATCACGTTGACCAGCACGTCGACGCCCACCGCCAACCCGAAGGTGCTTTCCACGAGCTGTGCGGTACCGGCAACGTTCAGCACGACTTACGAGTGCACGTTCCGGGCGCATTTCTGCGGCGGGTCGAATACCGACATCATCACGGCGACCGTCGGAGACAACGAGGGCGGCTCAGCCAATGCGGATTCGAACAGCTTGACGGTCAACGTATGCGCAACGATCGCGACGGCGCAATCGCCGGCAGCGTGCCCGAGCCCGTAAAAAAAGCTCGAGCCAGCGGTTTGAGCTGCGTGTAGGGCAAGCCCCGCGCGATTTGAACCGGCGGCCCGGTACGGCACCTGCAAAGGTGCTTACCGGGCCGCGTTCCTTTTACTGGACGACGAAAGTCGTTTCCGCCGTCAAGGACTTTCCGTTCACCGTGGCCTTGGCATCGGCCTTATAGGTACCAACGGGATCCTGCTTAGTGAGCCCGAACTTATACGTTGCCGTGCCCTTAGAAGTGGTCGTCGCGCTTCCACTCGCGGTGGTGCCGTTTGACTTGACGACCGTAAAGCTTACCGGTGCGCGTGCAACGGGCAAGCCGGAAGCGGACTTCACGGACACCGTGATGTATGCCGTCTGTCCTCGCCTGTAGCTTGACTGATTCGTTGAAACGACTACGTTCGGTATACTCGTCTTGCTCGAGGTGCCCAGCTTGACCGTCACGCCTGCGCCGGTGGAATTCACCCATGCCGTTGTGATCGTGAGACCCGTGTCGGGGTCGGTGAACGTCTGTCCGGCGACGAGTGCAGCGTCGTACCAGAGGTAATACACCGGAGTGGATGGCGTCATGTCGAGAAGCAAGGCGGAGTTGCCGCTCGACTCCGAGCCCATGTGAATCAATACGCCGGTCGTCACGTTCTGAACGCCGATAATAGGATCGGTGAGAAAGGCGTCGAACCCGATCGCCTGACGGGATTCCACGTAATACCACGTTTGCTGACCGGTGGTTGGGTCAGTGGATTTCAGCACTTTGAGCGCCTTGGGGCCTGTACCGGACGGCTCGAAGCTCTCGATCGTGTACGTGCCGTCCGCAACTGCGGTGGTGATCGGCGGTGACACGCCATAGTTGAGCCAACCCAGCCGCTCCTTCTGAAATGCGTTGTAGTGGCCGACCTGGGGCGAACCCATCATGTCGATGATGTCGCCGTATTCGCCAGTAGCGCAATTCGATCCAATGATGGCCGACGTACCGCAATCAAGCGAGTGCGAATGCCAAAGTCCCTGCCCATGTCCGAGCTCGTGGGCCAGCACAGCGAGTTCAAACGACCCATTGATCCAGGACTCCGAGGGGTTGCCGCCGACCGAAGACAATCCCCACCACCCGCAGGCGTTCTGCGGAAACGCGTATACCTTGTGCGCATATGTCCCTAAATCGATACCGGCGGCCGTGGCCGCTGATTGCGCGTAGCTCGCAATCGATGAGTAGTCGCATGTCGCGCTGCTCAGCGGGATCGTGAACCACCCGAAGACAGTTCCGGTGAGCCACGTCTGCCCATAAGAGTTCTCCCGAAAGAAATCGCTGGTCGTTCCAAAGACAGCGGCTTGTGCGTCGTTGACTGTATAAGGTTGCGAAGGGTTGTCTGCGAAGTTCACCAGCAGCACGATGGTTCGCTGTGCGCCGAACGTGTTCGCCGTTGGAGCGGCGGTCACCTGCTGTATATCAGTCGAGGCACCAAGCGCGAGCATGTTGTCAATCTGCACCCCTGTGACATGTACCTTCGCACCGGTCGATAGGTGGTCCGGCGCGCGAGCAGAGAAATGGAGTGAGTACCGCCCCTGCGCCGACTCCAGGAAATAGTGGAAGCGCGACCCGTCCTCGCGATCTTCGTGCAGGACCTGGACGGTTCCATCAACTCGGACGTCTTGCTCGAGGTAGCCCGCCAGAATTGACGGAAGTCGTACTCGCGCAGACGCCGGCAATAGTGCGCCAATTGCCGCTCTCGGGTCTTCCTCCAGCTCTCGCGCCAGAAACTTATACCGGGCTTGGGCGGCGGCGAGGAGATCGGCTTGTAGTCTTAGCTTGTCGGAGGGTGACGCGATCCGATAACGATCAGCGAGCGCCATCAACGCGCCCGTCCTTGCTGCAGCCGTTGCGGCTGCGCTGCTCGACGTGTCCGACGATGGTGCTGCGCCGGAGTGCGCTTCACTTTGGGCGGCGGTCGCCAATAACAGGACCGCCATAAGCAACCGCGCGACGCAGGACGGGGGGTTAGCCCTGCAAATCGAGGCCATGGGATCTCCTGAAAGCTCTGGCGGAAGATCCCAACCGGAAAGTGCTCCGGTCCTTACCCTTCTTCGGCAGCCCGGCCATCTCGATTCGAGACCCGTGGCTTTGCGTCCCCCGATCGCTCGAGGTTTGCCCTTTTCGGAAGGAATCCCTGCTAAAGCGATATAGGTCGTATGTCGAAACCGCTCCTGTTTATACAGCCGATCAAGAAACCCAAGGTAGGACAATAATATGACAATGTCAAGCCAGGTTCACAGCCACGATCGCGGCTATGAGGCCGTGCTTGACCGCGACCCGACGAACGGTAGCGCCCGTGACTTTTGCCTGCTACGCCTTGTCTACACGAACCACTTGAAGCTTTACTTTTGAGTATGCGGTTGAACGGGAAAGAAGCGTGCCGACGAACGCCGGAATTTTCGCCTGTAGAAGAACGCACATTTTCGTAAGCACGAGCATAATCCGCGCATAACCCATAGGCTGGCACGGCATCCGCCGCGAAGACTGGCCAGGCTGCTGCGATCTTGAGGGAGGTCGCCATCGGCGAAACCTCGGTTTTGGTCGTTTCGTCTTTCGCGGCGACTAGGCGGCGCGTGTTCGAGTTGCTGCTCGGCGAAGGGGATATTGTTCTCCTGTCCGACTACGCCGATGACTCGCAGGCGCTGGTTCTGGTTGAACGCCATCGGCCCGACGTACTGCTTGTTGAAACCGCGCGCAGGGACCGCGCGCTGCAACTAGTGCACAGCCTCTGCGCCATGAGCAATGGCACGAAGATGCTGCTCGTCTGTTCACGCGACGAATCATTCATTGCCCGTTTTCTTGCCTTCGGCGGCAGCGGTTGCATCGATCTCAAGTTGAACGAGGCAGACCTCCTATGCGCGATCCGTGCCGTTCGTGCCGGCGAGATCTGGGCTCCGCGACGCATCATCGCGTCGGCGTTGAGAGACGCGCTCAAGCCACTGGAGTGCGGTGCAATGCAGGACGGCCTGCAACACCAGCTGTCGAAGCGTGAGTGCGAAATTGTGGAGTGGATGCGCTGCGGGATGACCAACAAAGAGATCGCGCGCAAGCTAGGCATCAGCGACATGACCGTCAAGACGCACGCTCACAATATCTTCAGCAAGCTCGAAGTTTCAGGCCGCGTACGCCTTCTCGGCCTCGGCCACGTCGAGCAAGCTCCGACGCCTTCACCGAAACGCGATATCAACCAACTGTCGTCGGCCCCTGGTCCGTCAGCGCACGATTTGAAACCGGCCGCCTAGCGTAGATTGGCCCGTTGCAGTCCGTCCGTTCGATCATGCAACGTGCGCCCGACGGCCAGCGGCGCGGTTTACCGCGAACCGTCCCTCCATTGATGCCGTTCATCGGAGTCTTAGAGACTCCAATCCGACGAACGGCCATGAAAAAGCGAATATTCGACAAAGTTGCGTCCGTTTGAGAAGTTGGCGGGCGGATAATCATCGCGCGGTACATGGTTTTGGCGTTCGACGCGACCAACACCAATAACGAGGGAGATCGTTGTGGCGTGCATCAAGGTGATGTTCGTGACACCGGACAGGTCGTTCCTCGACCGTATCCGGAGATTGTTGTACGCCCGGCCGGAAGTTCATCTATATGCGGAGTGCAGCGAGGAATACCCGCCGCTCTCCGACTTGCGCCGGGAACGCGCCGACGTGCTGCTGATTGACGGGGAGCCGGGTGGAGATCAGGCGGTGAAATTCTTGCGCAGACTTGCAGCCCTTGGATTGCCTACGCGCACGCTCGTGCTGCAGTCGAGCCCATCAGAGCTCCGTATCGCGCATGTCCTCCAGTGCGGTGGTGCCGGCTGCCTCGCACGAGACTCCGAGGCGCCGCAATTGATCCGCGCCGTCCAAGCCGTGCATCGCGGCGAGCTGTGGGCATCGCGGAAAGTGCTCGCGGATGCGCTGCAGCTGCTTCGCATACCCGGCGTTATGGAGCGCGTCGCTCCGGCCGAGTCCTCACTGTCCAGGCGCGAACGCGAGATCGTGGACTGCATGACCAACGGGATGACCAACAAGGAAATCGCGCGCCTTCTCGGCATCAGCGACATGACGGTCAAGACTCACGCACACAACATCTTCAGCAAGCTCGACGTTTCCGGCCGATTGCGTTTGGTCGCCAGGACCAGGCACGCGCGTCCCGACTTGTTCGCCCCTGTGCAAAGCCAGGAGCAATTTCCCGCAGCTCCGTTCGTGGCCGAGCACCCGTTGCCTGTCTGATCGACCGAAATACGGCCGCGTTAACTCGCAGGTCCATCCTACTGGATGCGGTGGTCGCCCAAGTTTTTCCAAGTCCGGAAGATCGTGTTCAGCTACGAACTGTCGTCAACACTTCGCTCAGATTCAATGAGCTGACGTACGTGCTTGCTCAAGTGGACGATGCGCTTGCATAGTTGGTGCGCTTCGCGCGCCATGGCGTGGCGAACCAAACAAGTCCACATTCCTAGAGAGCACTCATGCGCCATCAGTTCCTATCCACCGTTGCGATCTCATGCATCGCCGTGTTCGTCACGGCCGCGGCAAACGGAGGCGTCGTTCGCGCCAACGACGACGAGCTCGTTCCAACCGGCAAGGGATGGGGCGAGCGCCCTGCGCCCGAAGCAGGCCCAGGAGAAGGTGCAGGACAGGGCAAAGGCGAAGCGCCCGGACAGGCAAGGCCGAAGCCCGGCGGCAATGGCATCAGCTATCACGGGGGCAAGCTGATCCTTGGGACCACCAAGATCTATTACATCTGGTACGGCAACTGGTCGGGTAACGACGCACCGACGATCCTCACCGATTTCGCGCAGAACATCGGCAACTCCCCTTACTACAACATCAACACGACGTACTACGATGGCAGCAACAATCACGTTGCCAACTCCGTTGCATTTGCGGGGTCGACGACTGATGCGTACTCGCGCGGTACGTCACTCAGCGATTCCGCGATCCAGGGTGTCGTGTCGGATGCAATCAGCCAGGGCCGCGTTCCGAAGGACACCAATGCCGTCTATTTCGTCCTTACGTCGAAGGATGTGACGGCGTCGTCGGGGTTCTGCACGCAATATTGCGGCTGGCATACGCACGGCACGATTGGCGGACAAGACATCAAGTATTCGTTCGTCGGCAATCCGGACCGCTGCCCAAGCGCCTGCGCGGCGCAGACGATCGGCCCCAACAACAACGCGGGTGCCGACGGCATGGCGAGCATCATCGCGCACGAGCTCGAGGAAGCGGTGACTGATCCCGACCTCAATGCGTGGTACGACACGCGCGGCCAGGAGAATGCGGACAAGTGTGCGTGGACCTTCGGCAGTACGACGACCTGGCCGAGCGGTGCGCAGTCCAACATGACGCTCGGCAGCCGCAACTACCTGATCCAACAAAACTGGGTCAACGCCAACGGCGGGTATTGCGCGAAGGCCTACTAAGGCGGACAGCGGCTCCCCGGCGTGAGATGAACCCCTGGGCGGCCGCCAGCCTCGCGGCCCTGTGTCTGGTGCTCGCCGTGCCGACGTCCGCTCAGCCGTCGCGGATCCCCACGGTCACGCGACTCGTCAAGGTCTTCACCGAGCTCGAGGTCGCCCTCGACGCGCATGCACGTTCAGGCGATGCTGCCGCACTCGACGAGGCACTCGATCCATCGTTCGAGATGCGCACCGGCGCACGGCCCGGCGCCCCCGTTCCACGCGACGAATGGCTGCGCGAGATGCGGGCATCTCCTGGCTCGTCGCTCCGCATGGAACAGATGGCCGTGCATGATCTCGGCGATGTGGCGATCGTGAGCTTCCGTGCGGCGCCCGCCACAGCGTCGTCCGGTCGCGCACGCTTCATCGTTGATTGCTGGAAGCGCGCCGGCGCTAGCTGGAGGCTCGCCGTTCGTTACGCGAGCGATGCGGCGGGCGGCGGCAGCAGCGCGGGCACCGGCAACATCATCGACAAGCGCTATTGATCGACCGGCCAAGAAGACCGCTCTCCCGCCGCCGGCTGCCCGCTGTACACGAGCCGCATCAAACGCAAGCCGGGCAGGCGCGACGCTCATCGCCCCTCGATGTCACGCCACCGCGACCAAACGGTGCAGCGTCTCCGGATCGCCCCGCAGTTCCTCGCTCGAACCGCGGTGCACGATGCGGCCGCGGTCCAGAACGACGGTTTGACGCGTCAGCGACAGCGCAAGCTTCGCATGTTGCTCGACGATCACGACGGCCATGTTCCCGTCGGCAACCAGGCCGCGAATCACCTTGACCAGTTCCTGCACGATGATCGGCGCAAGGCCCTCCATCGGCTCGTCGAGGAGCAGCAAGCTGGGGTTGACGACCAGCGCGCGAGCAATCGCGAGCATCTGCTGCTCGCCGCCCGAAAGCTGATTTCCCAAATTGCCGCGCCGCTCTTCGAGCCGCGGAAAAAGCGAGTAGATGCGAGCGAGCGTCCAGCGACCGGGGCGGGACACGGCGGTCAGATGCTCCTCGATCGTGAGCGACGGCCACATGTACCGCTCCTGCGGCACCCAGCCGATTCCCGCTTGCGCGCGCTGATACGTCGACAAGGCAGCGAGATCGCCACCCCGCCAGCGCAGCGTGCCACGATGGACGCGTGTCAGGCCCATCAACGTGATGAGCAACGTCGTCTTGCCGACGCCGTTGCGGCCAAGGAGCGCGAGACTGTCGCCCTCCTCGAGCGCGAGCGAAATGTCTTCGAGAACGACGGAGGCTCCGTAACCGGCGGTGACGCCATCAACGGCCAGCAGTTCAGCCATCACGACCCCCAGCGCGTACGGTCGATCCCTTGGCCGTCTGCAGCTCACCCATGCTGCGCCTCGCCGAGATAGACCTCCTTGACGCGCGGGTTCGACGCGATCTCGCCGGGGCTGCCCTCCGTCAGCAGTTTGCCGGCGACCATCACCGTGATGCGCTCGGCGAAACGAAAGACGAGATCCATGTCGTGCTCGATGAACAGGACGGTCACGTCGCGCGGCAACTTCGAGATCACGCCGAAGAGCTCCGCGCTTTCCCCGGCCGGAATGCCGGCCGCAGGCTCGTCGAGCAGCAGGATCTTCGGCCGCGTCGCTAGCGCGAGCGCGATCTCCAGCAAGCGCTGCTTGCCGTAGGCGAGGTTGCGCGTTGCCTCGTCGCGCTCGCGGCGCAGCTGCAGCGAATCGAGCAGCGCCTCCCCTTCCTTCGCGGCCTCGCGCTCGGCGGCAACCGTGCGCCAGGCGACGCCCGCCCTGCCCTGCCGCTCGCAGATTGCGAGAACCACGGATTCGAGGACGGTGAGTCCGGGAAACAGCGTATTGATCTGGAACGTGCGTGTCATGCCGCGCTTGACCCGCACGTGCTGCGGCAACCCCGTGATGTTCTCGTCGCCGAGAAACACCTGGCCCGCCGTGGGCGGGAACACGCCCGTCAGCAGATTGATGAACGTCGTCTTGCCCGCGCCGTTCGGTCCGATGAGCGCGTGGCGGGAACCGGGCGCGAACGTCAGCGAAACGTCGCTCACCGCATTGAACGCTCCCCAGCGCTTGGAAAGCCCCTCCGTTCGCAGCGCGCTCATCGCGTCGCCTTGCGCCCGCTGAAGCGCGCACGCACCTTGTCGAGGCCGCCCAGGATTCCACCGCGTGCGAAGAGCACGATGACGACGAGAAAGAGCCCGATCCACAGCTGCCAGTACACCGGGTTGATGCCCGAAAGGTAATCCTGCGCGACCATGAAGATCGCCGCGCCGACGAGTCCGCCGTACAGCCGGCCCGTACCGCCGAGCACGAGCATGATGAGGAGTTCCGCCGAGCGCGGAAAGCCGAGCGTGTCGATGCCGACGAATTGCGTGGTCTGCGCGAGCAGCGCGCCGGCAATGCCGGCGACCGCTGCGCCAATCGTGAAGATCGTGCGCAGTCGTCGCGGCACCGGGGCGCCGATCGCCGGCATGCGCTTGCCGCCTTCGCGAATGCCGCGAAGGCTCAAGCCGAACGGCGAGTTCACGAGACGGCGAATCAACAGGAACACGATGAAGACGACGACGAACGCGTAGATAAACGCCGTGCGCCCACCGATGTCGAACTTCCACAAGCCGAGGATCGGATCGATCGTGACGCCGCTCAAGCCGTCGACGCCGCCGGTGATCGACGACGCCTTGTTCGCGGCCTCCCACAGCATCAAGCCGATGCCGAGCGTCACCATCAGGCGTGTGAGGTCGCCGCCGCGAACGACGAGAAAGCTGACGAGGTAACCGGCCAGCGTCGCCACGGCCGCCGCTGCAACCAGCCCGGAAATCGGCTCGTGCCACCCGTGCACGGCGAGCAAGCCCGCCGTATAGCCGCCGATGCCGAAGAAGGCCGCGTGTCCGAGCGAGACGATGCCTGCGTAGCCGAGTATCAGGTCGAGCGAAACGGCGAAGAGCGCCGTGATGAGGATCTGGCTCGCGAGAACGCGATAGTTCGGCAAGAGGAAGAAGCAGGCGATGGGAATCAGCCAGAACGCGATCTCCAACGCCGTCCAGCGGGCATCGGGCAATCGCCCACGCGGCACCGAAGCGTTTTGCGCGTCGAGGGCGGCCGGCGTCGCCATCACACCAAGCTAAACGCGTGGGCCATACAAGCCTGCGGGAAACGCGATGAGCAGGATGACCATCAGCGCATAGATGACGAAGCCGCCGACCTGCGGCAAGTAGTATTTACCGGCCACATCGAAGACGCCGAGGATAAGCGCCGCGAACAACGGTCCCTTGATCGTCCCGGTCCCGCCTACGCTCACGACCAGCAGGAAGTAAACCATGTACTTCAAGGGAAACGTGGGATCGAGCCCGAGAACATCGATGCCGAGCCCGCCGCCGAGGCCCGCGAGGCCCGAACCGAGCGCGAACGTGAGCGCGAACACGCGATTGACGTTGATGCCGAGACCCGCGGCGGCCGTAGCGTTGTCCACGCTCGCGCGCACCTGGCTGCCGAAGCGCGTTCGCTCGATGATGTATTGCAGCGCGACGGTAAGCGCTGCGACGACGACGATGAGGAAGCTCCGGTAGACGCCGAAATCGATGCCGAGGAAATGCACCTGTCCGCGCAGATATGCGGGCAGCGTGACCGGCTGTTGCGACGCGCCGAAGAAATACGTCGTGATCGCGATCGACATGAAGACGATGCCGATCGAAAAGAGCACCTGGTCGAGGTGCGTCGCTCGGTACAGTCGCTGGTAGAGCGTCCGCTCGAGGACAACTCCGACCACCGCTGCCGAGATGAATGCCGCGGGCAGCGCAGCGAGGAACGGTACGCCGAGGCGCGTCATCATCATGACGCATACATATCCGCCGAGCATCGCGAAAGCGCCGTGCGCGAGGTTGACGAAGTTCATCAACCCGAGCGTGACCGACAGTCCGACGGCGATGATGAACAGCAGGCTGCCGTACGCCACACCGTCGAACAGCACGCCGACGATGTTGCCGATCACGCGTTCTCCCTGCCCGGAATCGCAGCCGGGTCGCCTTACTTGCCGGGGTCCTTGACGTCGGCGATCTTGTCGAACTCGACGTTGGCGAGCTTGCCGTTCTTCTTCTCGACCTTGCGGATGTAGATCGTTTGCGTGATGTCGCGCGTCTCGGGGTCGATGCTGACGGGACCGCGCGGACTCGTCCACTTCATGCCCTTGATGGCGGCCATCGCCTTGTCGCCATCGACGTCGCCACCCACTTTCTTCACGACTTCGTAGATGACGTGCATCGTGTCGTAGCCTGCGGCGGTCATGAAGTTGGGGCTGCCGAGCTTCGCATCGTTCGCTTCCGCATACGCCTTCTGGAACGCAGCGTTCTCCGGGGATTCGTGTGCGGCGGAATAGTGGAATGCGGTGATCATGCCGAGCGTCGGGTCTCCCATCGCTGCCAGCACGTGGTCGTCGGTGATGTCACCCGTCGCAATGAGCTTGATCCCCGCTTCGGCAAGCCCACGCTCGTTGAAGCCCTTCACGAACGCGATACCCTGCTCGCCCGCGGGCAAAAACACGAACACGGCCTGAGGCTTGGCGTCCTTGACGCGCTGGATCGCCGCGGAGAAATCCGGGTTCTGAAGCGGTGTGCGCAACGTTCCGACGACCTCGCCTCCGCCGGCCTTGAAGGTCTTCGTGAACTGCGTCTCCGCATCGATGCCCGGACCGTAGTCGGCAACGACCGTGTAGACCTGCTTGATGCCGTTGCGCAACGCCCACTCCGCCATCGGCGCGCTGACCTGGGGGATCGTCATGGACACGCGCGTGATGTAAGGCGAACGCGTCGTGATCGCGGACGTGGCCGCATTCGAGATGATCATCGGCACCTTCGCCTCGCTCACGACGGGCGCAACCGCCATCGCGTTGGGCGTCAAGCCGAACCCGGCGAGAAACTGTACCTTGTCACGCGTGATCAGCTCCTGCGCGAAGCGCTTCGCCACCTCCGGCGCGGGCCCCTTCGTATCGCGTGTGATGAGCTCGATCTTGCGTCCGCCGATCATGTCGCCGTGCTGCTTGATGTACGCCTTCATCCCCGCTTCGATCTGCGCGCCGTAGTCGGCGAACGGGCCCGAGAACTCGGCGATTACGCCGACTTTGATCGGCTCCTGCGCGGCGACGGGAAGCGCCACCAGCGCGATGACGGCCACGGTCAGCGCTGCGAACATTCGCTTCGGCATCTGCATGACGATCCTCGCTGGAACTGATTAGAACGGGTTGATGCGGTCGGTGCTTGCTGTCGACGATCCGGCGCCGCTTCACATCGACGGTCTGGCCGCGATCTTCTGGCAGTTCGAGGCCAGCATACTACAGTCATCCGCGCAGCCCTTCACGTGGGCGGTGAGGGCGTGGCGCGCGCGATGAGCACGGCGCGGAAGTCGTTGACGTTCGTGCGCGTGGGACCGGTCACGATGGAATCGCCGAGCGCCTCGAACAGCGAATGCGCATCGTTGTCGTCGAGCATGGCGACCGGTCGCAGGTTCATTGCACGCGCACGTGCGAGCGTATCGGGCGTGATGATGGCGCCCGCAAGTTCCTCCTGCCCGTCGACACCGTCGGTGTCGGCCGCGACCGCATACACGTGCGGCGCTTCCGCGAGCGCAAGTGCAAGCGCGAGCAGGAACTCGACGTTGCGTCCGCCGCGTCCGGCACCGCGCACCGTCACTGTCGTTTCCCCACCCGAGAGCAGCACGCACGGCTGCACGAATGGTTGCTCCCGCGACGCCACCTGGCGGGCGAGTGCCCCGATGACTTTGCCAACGTCGCGCGCCTCACCCTCGATGCTGTCGGAAAGAATGGCGGGACGAAACCCGGCGTTCTGCGCGACGACTGCGGCCGCCTCCAGCGCCATCTGCGGTGTGGCGATCATGTGGAACGAGGCCCGTGCAAGCCGTGGATCACCGGGCTTGATGCTCTCCGCCGCCTCGGTCGCCAACGCGTCGCGAATGGTGACGGGCATGTCGATGTGGTATTTCGCGAGGACCCGACGAGCATCTGCGCGCGTGGTCGCATCCGCGACCGTCGGACCGGAAGCAATATCGGACGGGTGATCGCCTGGCACATCCGAGATCGCCAGAGTGACGACCCGCGCCGGATTACAGGCCGCCGCGAGCCGCCCGCCCTTGATCGCCGAGAGATGCCGCCGCACGCGATTGATTTCCGAGATCGTTGCGCCCGATGCGAGCAGGGCGCGACCGATCTGCTGCTTGTCGGCGAGGGTGATGCCGGGAAGCGGCAGCGGCAGCAGCGACGAGCCGCCGCCTGAGATGAGGCAGATGACGAGATCGTCGTCGGAAAGTCCGCGTACTGTATCCAGGATGATGCGCGCGGCTGCCATGCCGGCGTCGTCGGGAACCGGATGCGCCGCTTCCAGCACCTCGATATGGCGGCAAGGGACCGCATGCCCGTAGCGCGTCACCACGACGCCTTCGAGCGGTGCCGGCCACGCGCCCTCGAGTGCCTGTGCCATCGCGGCCGACGCCTTGCCCGCGCCGACGACGATCGTGCGTCCGCGCGGCGGCGCGGGCAGATGCAGCGGCACCGCCCGCGCCGGTTGCGCGGCGTCGACGGCTGCGTCGAACATGCGCCGCAGAAGCGCGCGCGCGCTCTCGACTTCGGACCGATCGACGCCCGGCTCTGCCATCAGAGCCGGGTAATGCTGACCGCGGCGGGATTCGCCAGCCGCATGGAACGCGATGCGATGCGGTTCGCGAGCGCTTGCGGCGTCATCCGAGGTAGCGTTCGACGACAGTCGGCGCGCGCACCTTCGCAGTTTCCGGATCGCCTCCCGTCTCGCGCAGCGCGCGACGCTGGCGCAACAGATCCCAGCATTGGTCGAGTTGCACCTGGATCTTCGTTAGCTGCTCTTCATCCGAGCTCGCGAGTTGCCCCTGCTCGAGCAACCGGTGCTCATGCTCGACGAGTTTCTGGATGCGGTGCAGGACCTCGTCGTCCGCGCGTGGGTCGTCCATAACGTCTCCGGGTAGTCTTGTCGGTCGGTCGCAGCGCCGCTATCCTAGCGCGTGCGGGGGTATCGCAGACTCCCCGCTCCTTTCAAGGCGCCTTGCGCTCAAGCGCTGCTTCCTGCGGGCACAGGCCTGCGAGGGAGGTTCGACTTGGCGCCTGGCGCGAAAATTCCCGAAACGACGACCGATGCGCTGGACGCGCGCGGGGCCGCCCGTCGTCGGCGCTCGTCGGCGCCGCAGACGGCGATCAGCGAATCGTGCAAAGAGCTCCGCTCGTTACGCTGGGTGCTTGCCGCCCGCGGCTTGCGCGCGTTCGGCGACGGCTTCGTCAGCCTGCTGTTGCCGCTCTACCTGCTCTCGCTCGGGTATACGCCGGTCGACGTCGGAATCATCGCCACGGCGACGCTGCTCGGTTCAGGGACGCTGACCCTCGCACTGGGACTGCATGCGCATCGCTTCCGCACGCGCATCCTCCTCCTTGGCGGCGCGGCGATGATGACGGCGACAGGACTTTCGTTTGCGGCGATCACCGATTTCTGGCCGTTGCTCGTCGTCGCGGTCGTCGGCACACTCAATCCTTCGAGCGGGGACGTCAGCCTGTTCCTGCCGCTCGAACACGCGCTGCTTGCGCAGTCGACCTCGCCCGGCACACGTACGTCCTGGTTCGCGCGATACAGCCTGGTGGGCGCGCTGCTCGCGGCCGTCGGTTCGCTTTGTGCCGCAACGCCCGACTGGCTTGCACACCACGGTGTATCGGAGCGAGCCGGCTTTCAGTCGATGTTCGCGCTGTACGCACTGCTGGGCGTCGCGTGCGGACTGTGCTACCGCCGCTTGCCGGTTCATGCGTCCGAAGAACCTGCCGCCGATCGGACCACGCTGCGGCAGAGTCGCCGCACCGTCTATACACTCGCTGCGCTGTTCAGCCTGGACGCGTTCGCAGGCGGGCTCATCGTGCAGTCGATGCTCGCACTGTGGCTCTTCCAGCGCTTCGGCTTGTCACCGGCAACCGCGGGGCTCATCTTCTTCTGGACGGGTGTTCTCTCGTCGCTGTCGTATCTCGTCGCGGCAAGGATTGCGGGAAGAATCGGGCTCGTGTACACGATGGTCTTCACCCATTTGCCCTCGAGCGTGCTGCTGATTCTCGTGCCGTTCGCACCGAGCCTCCCAGCGTGCATTGCGCTGCTCCTGGTACGCAGCGCGCTATCGCAGATGGATGTGCCCACGCGAAGCGCCTTCGTCATGTCGGTGGTACCGGCGCAGGAGCGCGCAGCGGCGGCGAGCGTCACGGCGGTGCCGCGCAGCCTCGCGTCGTCGTCGAGCCCGCTCCTCGCCGGATATCTGCTCGGCGCGTCAACGTTCGGATGGCCGCTCGTCGTAGCGGGTGTGCTGAAAGTCGCCTACGACCTGATGCTGCTCGCAGCCGCGCGCAAGATACCGACGGAGCACACGGAGCCGACGAACGCCGATTGATGTCGCTTGGCGGATTCATCGGCGCCTAGCCGACCCGACAGGTCCGTGGCCTTTCAACCAGCGCCCGGATCCTTCACCTTCTCGATCGTGGCGAACTCGACGCTCCACAGCTTGCCGTTCACCTCGTCGACCTTGCGGATGTAGACGTTCTGGATCACGTCGCGCGTTTCAGGGTCGATTGATATCGGTCCGCGCGGACTCACCCACGCCATGCCTTTCATGGCGGTGACCATCTTCTCGCCGTCCGTATCTCCCGCGGTCTTCCTGAGCGCCTCGTAGATCAGGT
>Ga0105248_10003286_pt1 | contig 17942 bp, 22 predicted proteins | sample KBSS34metaG_FD_81524 | JGI IMG/M metagenome (GOLD analysis project Ga0105248, IMG submission 81524) | Switchgrass rhizosphere microbial communities from Kellogg Biological Station, Michigan, USA - KBS S3-4 metaG | ecosystem: Host-associated > Plants > Roots > Rhizosphere > Soil | place... | reverse complement strand
TTTAGCCATTGAAGCTGCTCGGCCTGCTCCTCGGGAGTAAGGGTATAGTTCTCGCGCCTGGATGCCGTGCTCAATACGCGGAAGACGTTGCTGTCTAGGGCGAGGAACGTAGCCAGGGGTTTCGTGGCAGGGAACTCGAAGCGGTACCAGCGTGAGGGCAGCGTCCATCGCGTTCCACCGTTCTTCGCGTAGGCGAGTTCGGCTTCGACTTTACTTTCCGGCATACGCTGATAGTCGTGATTGCCGAGGACCGCATAGGCGGGGCAGTCAAAGACGCTTTTTGGATACATGTCCTCGAACTGCGTGGACCATCGCGGGGAGTTGACGCCTCCGGAGAGCGGACCGTACCAGTTGTCGCCCAGCATCAGGAGAGCGTCGGTCTTCAGTGAGTGATCGTGTGCGTAGCGTTGCATCGCAGCGGCGACAGTCGACTGCGCGGCGATGTTTTCGTAGCCCCAGTCGCCGATCATGAGCAGGTTGGAAGTTCCTATGGTTGATGGATGCTGCTTCGCCAGCGACGGAAGGGAGCCGAGGCTTGCGAGGGCGCTGAATGCAAAGCTTTGACGAAGGAATTCGCGGCGACTGACAGACATATTCATTTCGGGAACTTATACCACGATGAGATGAAAGGATTGAGCGATGGCTAGAGTTCGCGACGGCCCTCGAGAGCGCGCGACATGGTCACCTCGTCGGCGTACTCGATATCACTGCCGGCAGGGACGCCGGTTGCGATGCGCGTAACTTTGACTCGCGCCTCCGCACGGCGAATCTCGTCGGCGAGGTAGCGGGCCGTGGCTTCGCCCTCAGTTGTGGGAGATGTAGCGAGAATGACCTCGTCGAGATCAGGAAGGCGGGTCATCAAATTGGCGATGCGAAGCTGCTCAGGCCCGACGCCACTGATGGGCGAGAGGGTGCCGTGGAGGACGTGATAGACGCCGGCGAAGCTGCGTGTTTTTTCAATGGTTCCGATATTTGTGGGCTCTTCAACGACGCAGACCAGGCGCTGATCGCGCACAGCGTTGGTGCAGTAGCTGCAGGGGTCGACGTCGGTAATGTTGTTGCAAACGGAGCAGAGCCGGAGGCGGGCCTTGAGCTCGCGGATTGCACCGGCGAGTTTTTCGGCATCTTCGGAGGAGGAGCGAAGGACGTGAAATGCGAGCCGCTGGGCGCTCTTGGTGCCGATACCGGGCAGTTTGCGGAGTTCATCGATGAGCCGAGTCATCGGCTCGGCGAAACGGGCCACTAGCTCATCCCCGGCAGCTTGAGATCGCCCATCATTCCCGCGACGCTGGCCTTCATGGCGTCATCGGCACGGCGGCCGGCCTCGTTGACGGCTGCGGTGATGAGGTCTTCTAGGAGTTCGAGGTCACTGCCTGCGCTTCCGATGGCACTCGGTTCGATCTTGAGGCGGAGGACTTCTTTCTTCCCATTCATCCGCACGGTAACGACACCGCCGCCACTGGAGGCGTCGACGATCGTCTCAGCAAGCTTCCGCTCCATCTGTTCCTGCATCTGGCGTGCCTGCCCCATCATGTCTTTCATCTTTGCGAGGTCAGAGAAGTCCATAGTTTCCTCAAAACTGCGTTAGTCGTTGTCCCGAAGGTCGATCACGTTGCGAATCTCAGCATTGAAGAGCCGCTGCGCCTGCTGGACGACTGGGTGCTCCATCGCTTTTGCCTGGGCGCTGCCCGTTCGCGCCTGCCGGGTTTTCTTTTCGGCGCTGGCATTGGCGGCACCAGGTAGTAGAACAAGCTTCAAAGAGCCGGAGCCTGCAGTCCGGATCGCAGCGCGCACGATCTTGTCAGCCTCGGGGTTTATGACCATGGGCAGCATGGTCTTCGAGAGCTCGGTCTGGACGCGAATCTCTCCGGCTTCGATGGTCCACTCGGCGTCGGCGAGTGCATCGGCTGCAGAGCCCTGGCTCTTTGCACTCATCAACGCTTCGGTTGCGACGCGTTGAAAGGCTTCGGCAGACTGCGTGGCGGCAGGAGCCTGCACGGCTGCGGGTGCTGGTGTTGCCTCGGGCTCGAGGACGGGGACTGGTATAGCCCCGAGTCCCAACAGCTCGGCGGCTACCTCGACGGGCGTGATCTCGGCTACAGGCTCTTCTTCAATGACGGAGACGGCAGCGAACGTGTCCGTCCGCGGCTCGGGCGCGGTTCTTGCGGTAGCCACAGGCTGAGCGATCTTCAGCGCGGGCTCATTCTTACGGTTCCGGTCTGCTTGGAATGGCGAGAAGACGGGCTTATCGGTCGCAGGGACGGCGGCCGAGCTTATTCGCATGGGTAACGACGATGGCGATGCGCTGACGCTGGCTGCGGCACGGGGCCGTGGTGTCTCAGTGCCGCCGGAGGCTGAGACTGGAAATCTGCTGAGGACTTCTTCGACCGGCAACAGGCGGCGCAGATGTACGAGCTTGAGGAGGCCGAGCTCGAAATGGAAGCGTTGCTCCTGGCGATAGCCCAGTTCGTCAAAGGTCCGGAGCATCACCTGCAGGAAGCGGGTGAGCTCTTCTTCGGTGAAGAGCGAGGCAGAGCGGGCGGCGCGCTTCTGTTCGTCGGCAGAGATCTGTAGCAACTCTGAGGCAAGTCCATCAGGGCCTGAACCATCTGCTGCAATGCCAGCGATCTTTGCGATGACGCAATTGCGAAGGTAGCGAACACACTGGCGGGCCAGTTGGGCCGGGCTGTTGCCTGAATCGAGAAGCTCGTTGGCGACGGTAATGACGTCGGCGCTGCGGTTCGCGTCGACGGCTTCGAGAATGCGCTCGAAGACTGCGTTGGGAACGGTTCCCATCAATTCGCGAATCTGCGCAGCGTCGAGGCGGGGGCGACCGTCTTCCAGCGGAGCGCTGGCGATGGCCTGATCCATGATAGAAAGCGCATCGCGCATGGATCCGTCGCCTGCTTCAGCGAGCAGGGCAAGGGCGGCTTCGTCGGCATCAACGTTTTCGGCGGCGGCGATCCCGCGAATCTGTGCAAGGATGTCGACGAGCTTTACGGCGTGAAAGCTGAAGTGCTGGCAGCGTGAGCGGACGGTCTGAGGGATGTCTTCCGGCTGCGTAGTCGCCATCATGAAGACGATGTGGTCTGGTGGTTCCTCGAGCGTTTTGAGTAGCGCATTGAAGGCGGCGTCGGTGATCTGATGCGCCTCGTCGAGGATGTAGATCTTGTACTTGTCGCGCGCAGGGCGATAGCGGGCTGCATCGCGAAGCTCGCGAATTTCATCTATACCACGGTTTGTTGCGGCGTCGATCTCGATTACGTCAACGGAGTTGCCGGCGCGAATCTCAGTGCAGGAGTCGCAGACATCGCAGGGCTCGGCGGTGGGGCGGACGGGGCTGCCGATGGCGTTGCGGCAGTTGAGCGCCATGGCAAGAATGCGCGCGATGGTGGTCTTGCCAATGCCCCTGTGCCCGCTGAAGATGTAGCCGTGCGCGATGCGCCCCTGGGTGAGCGCGTTCATCAGAGTCACGGTGACGTGATCCTGGCCGGCGACGTCGGCGAAGCGCTGAGGGCGGTATTTTCTTGCCAGAACCTGGTATGCCATAGTGCCTGCTGCGGTGAAGCCGCATCCTGCTATTGTATCGTTCGTCTGGCAGGCTAGTTTTTAGCAGCTTGGGCGTCGCGGCGAGCCTTGCGGGCACGGCGCTTTACCTCATCGTCGCTGAACATTGTTCCGCGGCATTTGGGGGCGCCACAATGACAGTCGGCGTCGTCGGTGTCGTCTGAGTCGTGCAGGTTGTACTCGTAGGTCAGCTCTTCTCCAGGGGCGATATCGCGTGTTGCGACGACCCAGATTCGGCCTTTGATGTTCTCAGTTTCGCAGTTCGGATCGCAGGAGTGGTTGATGAACATCGCGATGCCGAAGCCGTCGATCACCTCGCCGCGGTTGCCGGTGCTGAAGAGGTAAGTGATAAAGCGGTCTTTGTACCGTTCGTCAGCTTCGTCTTTTGTGAAGCGTGGGCCGTCGTACTCAATAACCGGGGTGCCTTTTCGGATGCGCCGCATGGTGTAGCAGCCGGCTGCATGAATTGACGAGGAACGAATGATCAGCTCAGAAGGCATGGATGGTGGTATCCGAAGATGGCGTTATGCTTTGCGGGACGGAGGGTTGCTCTTCGGGGAGTCCGCTCGATTATCTGTCTACGCTTCGCAAGCCTGACTATAGCAAACCACCATTTGTGGGAATCAAGGGATTGGAGAGTATCCGAAAGCGGACGCGCGTAGTCTAACTAAATAATGGCAAATCGCTATTACAGCTTCGTTATTTTGGTGGCCGCTCTCGGGGTGACGGCAAGGGATGCGCGTGCGCAGCAAGCGGATAAGCCTTCTGCTCAGTGTCCTGATGAGCAGAGCGGCAAGAATACGGAGCAGGGGGGTTCCCAAGGCAAGAACGGGCAGAAGGCGAAGTCAGCGGCTGCACCCTGCGAGACGCCAGCTCCGACCTCGGACGCTCCTGCGTCACAGCGGTTTCCGTTTCCCGGAGAGTCCGCTCCGCCGATGCAAGGGCAGTCGGCTCCGGACGCCCCCGACAAGCAGACTGCCCCTGCCAAGGCTCCATCTGCCTCCGACAAGTACCCATTTCCGGGCTCCGCGCCGCCGATGCCCGGTGAAAGTTCAAGTAGCAGCTCAAGCAGTTCCTCGAGCGCTGACCCGAATGATCCTCCGGCCCCAGCGGATAGTGGCCCTCCGCTCGATGACAAAGGGGACAATCCGAGAGCTGCAACTCGCAGGAAGCTGCCCAAGGTGCAGAAGCTTCAGAGCGATGAGGAGCGGGCTGCGGAAGATTTGGATGTGGCAAAGTTCTACGAGCAGTCAGGGGACCTGAATGCCGCCTATCTTCGGGCTCGGGATGCAGTGAAGGTTCAGCCTTCTGATCCAGAGGCTCACTTCGCGCTAGGCCATCTCGCACAGAAGCTCAACAAGCGGGATGAGGCCATCGCCGAATTCAACTCTTATCTTCAGCTTGAGCCGGATGGCGAGAAGATCAAACAGGCGCGCAAGGCGCTTTCGCAACTGCAGTAAGTCGATCAGTGCATGTAGTCGAAGAGATTGATCTTCTGAAGCGCGGTAATGACGCTGAGTAAGGCCTGATACTGCACCTGATTGGACTTTAGCTCTGTTGCTACGGCGGCTGGATCGGCGGCCACAAGCGAGCTCTGCTGGGCTTTGAGTTGGGCTTCCTGAGTTTGGGCGTAGCTGCTTGTCGATTGGAGCGTGGTGAGCGAGGCGTTGAGGAGGCTGCGCTGCGTGGAGACTTGGCCAAGGGAAGCGGTGAGAGCGGCGCTGTCGGCAGAGAGGTTGGATGCAGGAGCGCCCGAGGTGACATCGGCGATCAGTTGATTGAGGACAGCAATCGGGCCGGAAGATCCGGAGCCAAAGATGGAGGAGCCGGGAAGGTTGAGCTGGATTTGTTGTCGCCCGGGGGTTTCGATGGACTGTGAGGTGGCATCGCCAGAGTAGGTTACGGTAGCCGGAGTGGTTGCTGTGTCGAGCGCGAAGGGTTTGATTGATCCCTGACTGCCTGCGAAGAGAAACCTGCCCTGATAGCTGGAATTTGCAAGCGCGAGGACCTGATCGCGGATTCCGGTGAGTTGCTGGGCGCTTGCCTGCAGATTGGAGCTGTTCAGAGTTCCGTTTGTGGCCTGAACAGCGAGGGATATTGCTGAGGTTAGCTGAGAGACGACCTCGCCTAATGTGGAGTCCGTGACCTGGAGCATGGAGGACTGGTTTGCGGCGGTCTGGATGTAGGTATCGACGCGCGCGATCTGGCTGCCGAGCTGGAGGCTCTGCGCGGCGGCGCCTGGATCGTCGGAGAGGGAACCGACGCGCAGGCCGCTGGAGAGCTGAGAAGCGAGATCGTTCGAGGCCTTAGTAGAACTGCTGAGAGCCTGCGAAAGGCTGGTGACGTAGTTCGGATCTGCCCGCACGATAATTCTCCTGCGACTAAGAGACGGATGTTGGAACGCCTAGATTGAGCGCGGTTGCCATCATCTGGTCGACGATGGAGAAGATCTTTGCCGCGGCCTCATATGCGCGCTGGTAGTTGGTGAGATTTGCTGCCTCTTCGTCGAGCGAGACGCCGGAGAGCGCGTTGCGCTGTGCCGTCAGCTGAGAAAGAGTTGCCTCCTGGGCCGTGTTGTCGGTTGTTGCCGCTGCGGTCACGCTACCGATCTTCCCGAGCAATGTGGAGAGAAAACTGGACGGAGTCTGACCTGCAACGATATTCCCGGAGGCAAGTCCCGCTAGGATAAGGGCGTTGCTATTGCCAGTCGCGCCTTCGCCGACGGATGCCGCGGCTATCGCCTGCGGGTTGTTCGTCGCCAGTCGGATTAGCCCGGCTGCGCCAGCGGACGTTGCGGGAAGGTTGAATAGCGGCTGGCCGGGGTTTCCGTTCCCGTCGATTCCCTGGGAGTTGGCCTGGTTGATCTGTGTGCCGATGGCGTAGGCGAGATTGTCGAGCGAACTCTGAAACACAGGAAGTTGTCCATCTTGTGCCACGAGTGTGCCGCCGATAGCGCCACCTGAAAGTGTTTGCGTGACGTCTTGTCCGGCGGGTCCCGCGAAGATGTGGGATGTTCCATTGATCTGCGCGGTATCGACGGCATAGCTGATGCCACCGCTGACAAGGATCGCTCCGTCGCTCGTCGTAAGGGTAATGCCATTGCCTTCGGTGGAGATCTGGTTGAGCCCGATGTACTGGGATAGCTCTGCGATCGCCTGCTGACGTTGGTCTTCGAGAGTTCCGGCATCGCTGTTCGGACTGTTGCTCGCGATCTGCTCGTTCAGCGAAGCGATCGTAGTGACGAGTGAGTTGACGCTGTCGACGTATCCGGAAACCTGCTTGTCGAGGCTGGCGGACACCTGCGCAATCTGATTGGAGGCGGAGTTGAAGGCTCCGGCGAGGCTGTTGGCTGCGGAGAGGACCTTCTGCCGAGCAGCGATGTCGGAGGGGTTTGCGGTGAGTGAAGAAAGAGCGTTGAAGAAGGAGTCCATTGCCGAGCCGAGCTGGGTCGTGGTCGCCGAGGTGGAGGTGGATGTAAGCCCAAAGATGTTCTGAACCTGCTGGAGGGCGGATTCGAGGGCCTGACTCTGTGCGTGTAGCTGTGTCTGCTGCTGAACGCGCTGCTCCAGAACGCGGTCGCGCACTGATGCCTGGCTGACAGAGACGCCGCCTCCGACGTTGAGATCGCCTATGGTGACGCTATCTCGCGCCTGCCAACTAACGACCTGGCGTGTATAGCCGGGCGTGTTCTGGTTTGCTACGTTGTTGGAGGTGACGTTGATCGCAGCCTGATTAGCCATCAGGGATTGACGTGCCAGGTCCATCAACGAAGCTAGCGTGCCCATGTACTGCTCCCTTCTCGTCCGTGCAGGCGTGTGACAAGCGCAAGGTTTGCCTGGGTCTCATCGAGCATACGTTTCAGCAGGGCAAGTCTTTGGAGCAATGAGGGCAATGCTCCATTGTTAATGGACCCTGACTTTGCGATGAGAACAATTCGCTGCTCGAGAGAGAGGAGGCGCTCGTGATCGAGAGTCGAGAGCGCCGCGATCGTTCCATCCAGCACCGTTGCGACTGACTGTTCCGCGGTTGTCATGGCCCTTTTAGTCCAGAAGCGACCGAATCATCTTGTCAGCTACATTGGCCGACGACACGTTGTAGCTTCCATCGGAGATTGCCTTCTGCAAGGCCTCGACCTTCGCGGTCCTTACGTCGGAGCTTTCGAGTGCCTGGGCAATCAGGCCGCCGGTCGAACTGAGGCGGGCCTCGTCGGACTGGGACTCGCGCGGCAGCGCCGTCTTATTGCTCTCCTTTGCCTTCGCACCGCTGACCTGCTGTGTTTCGGTAGTTGTTGCAGGTGCGATAGAAGTCATGGCCTGCTTGAGATCGCCAATTCCGCTGGGATAACTCATGAAATTCCTCCATCTACTTGAATCTATCGGCCGGACGGCGCCACACTTTAGTACCGGTTACGTTCCTTTTTGAACTTTTTCATGCTCTGCCGAGACCTGCCGGATGACTTGTTTGGCGATACCCAGGCCTCCGTTCTTTGAGATCGCTCTCGCTACAGCCTCTGTGCCGAAGCTCGTTATGGTGTCGGACGCTCCATCCTTCTTGTCTTCACCCATCCAGTCGCCGTCTTCCGAGCGCATGGGCTTGAGCATCTCCTGCAGGAGCATGGCCTCAAACTGTTGTGCCGCATCAGCGAGTTTAGAGCGTGTCTGAGCGTCGGTGGTGGTAAAGCCGTGTCCGATTGAACCGGAGGTAATGTTCATAGCACCTCGATCTCCGCTTCGAGCGCACCGGCGGACTTCATTGCCTGCAGGATTGAGATAACGTCGCGGGCGGAGGCACCGATGGTTTGCAGGCTGCGCACAAGGTCGTCCACAGTCGCACCCTGTTTGAGCTCAATGCGGCTGACGGGTCTGTCCTGAGCATCGACGCTGGTTTGGCGGACCACCTTCGTGTCGCCGCCCGCATAGGGGTTTGGTTGCGACACTTGGAATTCACTGACGACATTGACGGCAAGCCCGCCATGCAGGATTGAGACGGGCTGCAGAACAACTCTCCCACCTATGACGACGGTGCCGGTGCGTTCGTTGACGATGACCTTGGCTCGGGGAAAGACGGGGACCTCAACAGACTCGACTTCAGCGAGGAAGGCCGGAACTTCCTCGCCGGCAACAGAAGAGAGAACAATTCTGCGACTGTCGACTGCACGTGCCGCAGGCCGCCGCAGCGTCTGGTTGATGGCCTGGGCGGCTGCTTCGGCACTGCGGAAGTCGGCATCGTTCAGCAGGAGAGAGAACTGACTTCGGCCTTCGATCTCCAGGAGAACACCGCGTTCGACGATTGCGCCGTACGGCACGCGAGCCGTGTTGGGGTGGTTCATTTGTTTGACGTTTCCGTTCACGCTGACGGAGTACCCGCCGACGACGAGTGCGCCTTGAGCCTGTGCGTAGATCTTCCCGTCCGCGCCGTATAGAGGGGTCATCAATAGAAGGCCGCCTTCAAGGCTTCGCGCATCTCCAGCTGAAGAAACCGTTATGTCGAGCTTGGTGCCGGGGCGAGCGAAGGGAGGCAGATTAGCTGAGACAAATACTGCTGCGAGGTTTTGTACGCGAATGGATGAGGCGGGAACGCTGACCCCCATGCGAAGCAGGGTCGCTGCCAGGGTCTGGGTAGGGAAGCTGGTCTGCTGGCTGTCGCCGGTGCCCTGCAAGCCGACGACGATACCGTAACCGACAAGTTGATTGTCGCGGATGCCTTCAATGGAGGCGATGTCTTTGACTCGCGCCTGCCGCTGCGATGCGGAGCTGAGGTCGGAGGCCGATAGGTTTGCCGTTAGTGTGAGCGCGGCAACACAGCCAGCGACGAGAGATCGTAAGAGTATGTTGAGATATGTCTCGGTTTCCTCGGAGTGGCTCATATTGCGGGTCCTTTTCTCGGCTAGAAGATGAGCGCGCGCTGCAGCAGCCTTACGAGTAGGTTTGGCCGATGCGTGTAGTCGGTGATGATTCCTTTTCCGCGGACCTCGAGCTCAAGGCTGGATATGGCAGTCGACAGCACCTGGTTTTGCTGCGAGATATCTTCTGGACGAACGATGCCGCGTAGCACGATGGTCTGGGTCTGCTGGCTGAACTCCACCTGACGTACGGCTTCGATCACCAGCATGCCGTTGGGAAGCACCTCGATGACCTGCCCTCCGAGGACGGTGCTAAGGCTCGAGTTAGTTGCACTGGTGCCTTGAGCGTCCAAACCTGCGGAGGAGGTTTGATTTACGAGGTTCTGAAGCGCATTGCTGGGGTGCAGCGCGCCGAAGAGGCTCGAGACCTGGGAACTGGCGTTCGAGGAGCGGGAGTTTTTGACCGTGCCGTCAGTTGAAGCTGCAAGGTTTTCGGCAACGACAACTGAGATGAGATCGTGAGGGCGCATGGCCCGAACATCGGTCATCATTCTGGAGAGGCGCCCGTTATCGGTCCAGATGGAGCCCTGGGAAGATTGCGCGCTGGAGTTTTGAGCGCGCACACGCTCTAGGTATGCATCCAGCGACTGAGCGGCGAGGTTTGGCTTGGGGCGGAGCGGGTTCTGGATGTTTCCGGACTGACCCAGCAAGATACAGGAACCCGGCAAGATGAGTGCTATCGCTGCTAGGGCAGCCGTAGAGAATTTCTGTGAGTTCTTCATCGCTGCATCTCCACATTATGAGGGCCACGGATAATGCCCTGAACGTTTTGCTTCTGGTACTGTCCATCGAGACCGGAGTGCAGAAGCCGCACCGGTACTGTAGCGCCCGCGGCTCCGCTACCCTCGGCAATCCCGGAGGCTTCTATACGTAGAATGCCCTCTTGGCTCCACAGGCGCACGAGGTCGCCCGCACGAACTACGGGGAAGACAGCGGAGGATTGCTGCGGCGTAGGAACTGAGGGCGTGCCGTCCTGTTTGGGCGGTGACATGAGCATTGCAATTGCAGGCCGCTCCGGATGAGCGCAGCTGACGAGCTTGGCCCAGTGCTGCCGTAACAATGGATCCCAGCGAACGCTTGCGAGGCGATATCCCGCCTTCAATGAAGCTGGTTCGATGGATGGGACAGCGGGACAGGTAGTGTTTACCTGCGCCCGACCAGAAATGGCGCAGACCATGAGGATGGTCCAGAGCGGCGGCGGACTGTGATGTGAGCGGAAGCGAAGACGCATGGCGGTCCCTAACGAATCATGTTGTTGATCTGGGAGTACATGTCGTCGGCAACGTGCACGACCTTCGAGTTGCTCTCGTAGGCGCGCTGCGCGAGGATCATCTGAACGAACTCTTCGACGACATCGACATTGGAGTTCTCGAGATATCCCTGCTGCAGTGTTCCCATGCCAGTGTTGCCGCCGGGACTGTCCGTGATGGGATTTCCGGAGGATGCCGTCTGTTCAAAGAGATTGCCGCCGATGGAGTTGAGGCCGCCGGAGTTGGCGAAGGTGGCGAGCTGTATTGTGCCCAATTGCGCGGGAGTCGATTGGCCGGGAATCTTCGCTGAGACGACCCCATACGAGGAGATGGAGATGTCGGTGGCGTTGGATGGAATCGTGATCGCAGGCAGCACGGTATCACCATCGGCCGTGACCATCGTTCCCTGATTGTTGCGATGAAAGTTGCCGGAGCGCGTGAAGGCGATGGTGCCATCGGGTTTGGACACCTGAAAGAAGCCGGCACCCTGAATGGCAAGATCGAGATTGTTACCGGTCTGGTTGAAGTCGCCCTGAGTCATGATCATTTCTGTGGCGGCGGAGCGGGTGCCGAGTCCGATCTGCAGACCGGCCGAGGTGGTTTGCTGGCTCTGCGGGGAACCGGGCGTAATCATGTTTTGGTAGATCATGTCTTCAAACTGAAGCCTGCGGCGGCGGAAGCCTGCAGTGGCGGAGTTGGCGAGGTTGTTGGCGACGGTGTCGAGGTTTGCCTGTTGGGCGCCCATGCCGCTTGCTGCTGTGTATAACGCTCGAATCATGGTGTCTCCGTAGCTGCTGTCAGACGCGCGGAAGCTCTTCGGCCGCGGTCTTGTCGAATTCGTTGTTGAAGACGCTAAGTGCCTTCTGCATCATCTCTGCTTGGCGCTGGACGAGCACGAGTTGCATGGTGCCGTGAACGGCGTCCTGGTTGGCGCCCTCGAGTGCTCCTTGCTCGATCGCTCCCTCCGCAGGAAGGGGTTTCTCTCCGTTTGCGGTGAAGCGGTTGGTGCCTTCGGCGGTGAGTGCGTTGCGGTTGGCGAAGTCAAACATGCCGACCTGGCCCACGATGGCGCTGCCTTCCGGTGTGGTGACCGAGACGCTGCCGTCGGGCGAGATGCGGATTGTTCCAGTGGGGATGGTGATGGGTTGCTGCTTTGTGTCGAGCACCTGTTCACCGGCTCCGGTTTGAAGCATGCCGGTCGAGGATCGCGTGAAGGCGCCGTCGCGCGTGTAGCGGATGCCGTTGGCGGTCTGAACAGCGAAGAATCCCTGGCCTTGAATTGCGAGGTCGAGCGGATTGCCTGTCGAGGCTAGATTGCCCTGGCCGAGATCGAGGGCGTTGCCGCCGAGGATGCCGAAGCCGTTTATTGTGCGGCCAACCTGCGAGTCGGCGGGTGAGTCGGGACGAAGGCTGTCGACCAGGACTCCTCGGAAGTAGTCGCGTTCGGCGCGGAAGCCGTTGGTTCCTGCGTTGGCCAGATTGTTGGCCGCAGTATCGAGCGCCTGCGTCCGCGCCATCAAGCCTGTGTATGCCGCGTAGAGTCCGCTGTCCATGCCGCGAGTAATGCAGTCGGAGTTCCAAAGAATGCGGCGTCTGGGTTAGAGGACGTTAAGGGAGACGGAGCGTTTCAAGGATTTGCGGTTGCCGCCGATAGAGGTGCAAGAGCAGCAGTGATTCTGGAGGGTAGGTGCGAGCGCTAATTATTGACGATTCGGCGGTGATGCGAAAGGTGATCGAGAGGGCTCTGCGTCAGTCCGGTCTGGAACTCTCCGAGGTTGTGCAGGCTTCTAACGGGGAAGAGGCGCTTGAGGTTCTCCGTACAGATGCTTCGAGTGCCGCGAAGATTGGCCTGATCATCAGCGATATCAATATGCCTGTGATGGATGGATTGCAATTTCTGGAGGCGAGGCGCGACCAGAAGCTGGCGGAGGGTGTTCCGGTGGTGATGATTACAACCGAGGGAAGCGAGCCGTTTGTGCTGCGCGCGCTTGCAGCCGGAGCGCAGGGTTACATCTGCAAGCCATTTACGGCAGATCAGGTGAAGGCGCGGGTGGTTCCACTGCTTGAGGCGGCGTAGCGATGGACGTTGTTCGATCGCGAGAGAGGATTGGAGCATCCGGCTCGACTCGGCGGTATGGGAGGTATTCGAGAGCTTGCTTTCCAGGAGGGTGCTGAAACGAGAGGGTGCTCAATGAGCACCCCTCTCGTGAACCGACGACAGCCGCGCAGCCTATCGAACGACGGACTGGAAGAGCGGTGAGGTGAGCAGGCTGGCGAACTGGCTGTCCGAGGATGAATAGGAGACCGTCAGGACGCCGGAGTTCGAGTCAATTGTGGTGGAATCCAGCGCTGTCTTCTCAAGCGGGCTGCCTTGCGTCTTTTTCATCAGGGAGACGCCTTTGAGTAGCGTGGCGCAGGTTGCGGCGGTCATGGTGTCGCTCATCACGACGGCCATGTCGAACTTGACGCCATTCTGGAAGTCCATGGTGTAGCGCGAGCTCTTCATGCGATTGCGGACAGTGTCGTAGTCGGCAAGCTGCGCGGCTTCGCCCAGGACGGAGCGCATCATGGTCTGCGTACCCTTTTGGTCGAGAAGGCTCCAGACAGCGCGCTGCTCAACGGCGAGCATTTCATTTGTCATGTCGCTGTTGGCAAGAATGTTAGGTTGCAGGCCGTCACGGGCATCGAGTGCAGTCTTGAGGGCTTCGCGATCGCCGAAGACCATCGTGGTCTGGTTGAGGAAGGCGACGCTCATGCCATTTTGGCCCATCGGGTAAATGTTGTTATTGCGCAGAACGACGGGCTTGATCTTGGTCTTGGTGAAGTTCGCCATGATCTCGCGAGTGTGGAACTGGCCCTGCGCGATACCGACGATGCGGGTTCCTGAGCCGCCGGGATCACGGAAGGCGGCGAAGGTAAGGACGTCGGCATCCTGATCGACTTTAAGGCCAGAGGTCTTAAGAGCAGTCTCGAGTCGCTTGAGTTCGGGAGGCAGAACGCGGTCCTTCAGCTCCATGGCAGCGGTGGAGTTCTGCATGGCGCGGTAGTCGACCACGATGATTTGTTGAACGTCGCGCGGGATGGCCGCTTTCGCGTCACTCGAAAGCTGAGCCGCGGAACAGAGAGCGGCTGAGAGGGCGAGGATCGCGATGGGGAGAAACGGCTTGAGAATCTGCAATGTAAAACTCCTTGAAGCTCTGGCGTAATGAGCAGGAGTCCGCTAGCCAGTGAGGGCCGGACCCTGTCTATTCTTTCGTGATTGACGTGTGCGACGCAAGTCTCGTCATATGCCACTTTGGACGTATGAAAGGACCGAACGTTGGATTTTGTGCCTCAGGGAGTGATCCAGTCGAGCGGTTTTTCGAGGCGGCGTTGGATCACCTTAAGGGCGGGGTCGAAGTTTGGAATGCGTGTGATCCACTCGGCTCCTTGCTCATAGGCCACCTGCGGGATGAGGCCGATGAGCTCGCTGTCGTCGAGCTCGGCGCCGTGGCGGTGGGCGAGATCGACAAGACGAGCATAGACCTTGGGCATCGGGGTGGTGAGGTGGTCGGTGATGTTCATGCTGACCTGGGCGCGACCGTTGGCGAGAACTCCGAGAGCCTTTACACCGTGCAGGCCGCCGTTGGAGGCGCGGATGTCGCGGGCGATGGCGCGAGCGGCGGTGACGTCGGGCTGACGTAGATGAACGTTGTAGGCGATGAGGAAGCTGCGTGCTCCGACGGCTGAGGCCCCGGCTGTTTCGTGCAACTCAGGGCCGCCGATGTCGGGACGGCGAGCGGCGTCTTTGCGGACTGCGTCGCGGAGGCCCTCGAATTGTCCCTTGCGGACATCCTCGAGCTGAACGCGGTCGGGGCGGGCGGCGGCGGCGCCGTAGAAGTAGACCGGGATGCCATAGCGGCGCCAGATAGCGAGACCGGCCTGACGGGCAAGCAGGGCACAGTCAGCGAGCGTTGCTCCGCTGACCGGGATGAAGGGGATGACGTCCGCGGCCCCGATGCGTGGGTGGACGCCGTTCTGTTTGGTGAGGTCGATGAGCTCAGCGGCTTTTCCTGCGCCGCGGACGGCGGACTCGACGACTGCTTCGGGAGGCCCGGCGATGGTGACGACGGAGCGGTTGTGCGCGGTGTCGAGCGACCAGTCGAGCAGACTGACACCGGGAACCTGCATGGCCTGAACAATGCGGCTCACCTTGGAGATGTCTGTGCCTTCAGAGAAGTTGGGAACGCATTCGATGATTGCTTCGGGGTTCATCATTCAAGACCTAAGGCTAAGACGCCAGGGTTTCAGGTTTGCGAATTGGGTTACTTCCACCATGTGTAGCCGACCGAGAATTGTACGCTTGCATTGACGCCGGGGTTTTTGTCGCCGAGGGAGGCACTGGAGATGTGGATCGCGTTGGCTCCGAGGTCGAGCGAGCGGCGGGGGCTGAGGAAGTAGTGGACTCCGACTCCGAATTGGGGGGTGAAGTTCCAGACGCTGGTATCGGCATTGGGGCCGTCGTTGAAGACGTTGTAGGGCGGGCCTCCAAAAGGCGGGTACTTATGGTTGGTCCAGATGAGGCCGCCGCCACCCTGGGCCCAGGGAACGATCTTGCTGTGGCCGGAGCCGGTGAAATTCCACTTGAGAAGGATGGGAGTGATGGAGATGCCGGTGAAGGTTCCGCCGACGGTGTAGGGGGCGGAGCAGTTTCCGGGGGCTGTGCAGAGGCGGCGTTCGAACTTTGGTGTGTAGGACTGCCAGAAGGGGAAGAGCTCGACGCCGTACTCGAAGTTGCCGTGGAGGATACTGGGGCCAACGTTCGGAGTGAGGACCTTGCCGGCGCGTCCGCCAAGCATGAAGAACTTGTAGCCGCCGCGGTCGTCGGTGACTCCGAGGCCTCCCTGGGCGAGGACGCCGATGGCGAGCGGGTGGCTTGTGCCGTCGAAGGGTGTTGGCGCGGCGGACTTAGCTTGCGTGTGAGCGAGCGCGGCGGAGAGGAGCAGAGTGACAGGCAGGGTCTGGGTGAATCGTCGGATTGTCTTATTCACTCGGTCGTGCTCCCGCTTGAGATTTGTTTCAGTCTTGCAGAAGAAAGGCCGCCGATGATCGGCGGCCCCTTGGATGGTGGTTGACCGCTTGGATTAGCTTGCGACGGGGGCCTCATCCATGTCGAAGTTCGAGTAGACGTTTTGCGTGTCGTCGAGGTCTTCGAGGGTTTCGAGGAGGCGAATCATTGCGTTTGCCTGAGTACCTTCGAGCTTGGTGTAGGTCGAGGCGATCTTGGTGACCTCGGCGGTCTCGGAGGCGAGGCCGGCGGCCTTGATGGCGTTGGTGACGGCCTCGAAGTCCTTGGGGTCAGTGAGGATCTCCCAGGACTCGCCTTGATCGGAGAGGTCTTCTGCTCCGGCATCGAGGACGATCTCAGTGATCTTTTCCTCAGAGGCGGCGGACTTGGGGACCGTGATGACGCCCTTAGTGCTGAACATCCAGGCGACGGCGCCTTCGGCACCGAGGTTTCCACCGTTCTTAGAGAAGGCGTGGCGGATTTCGCTTACGGCGCGGTTCTTGTTGTCGGTGAGGACGTCGACGATGATGGCGACGCCGCCGGGCCCATAGCCTTCGTAGGTGATCTCTTCGTAGCTGACGCCTTCGATCTCGCCGGTTCCGCGCTGGATGGCGCGCTTGATGTTCTCGTTCGGCATGTTCTCGGCTTTGGCAGCGGCGATCGCTCCGCGGAGGCGGGGATTGCCGTCCGGGTCTCCTCCGCCCATCTTGGCGGCGATGGTGATTTCCTTAATCAGGCGGGTGAAGATCTTGCCGCGCTTGGCGTCGAGGGCGCCCTTCTTATGCTTGATAGTCGCCCATTTTGAGTGGCCGGACATTTACAACCTCAGTCTTTGTGGTTATTACGACCTTGCGATTTTAGCACGTTCGATGGGGGTGGGGGTCCCCCCTACTTATTTGCGCAAAGTCTTCGAATGAAAAGAGTTAAGTCTGGACTTACGGCGCACGCGTGAGGCCAAGATAGCTCTATCTTGCCCTATGTTTCTATTATAGCGAGCGCATGGTAATTAATCGGCAACATGGAAGTCATTTGTTTTGATTATGTTAGGCCAAAGTAGGGCTTGACAAGATTTCAGGTGCCTCAGCGAAGAGGTGGCATGCCCATGGCCGTGGGAAGTGGAGGCGGAGGCGACACGGGCTCGGGTCGAAAGATCAGCCACGCGAGGAGTCCTACCGGGAAGGAACAGAAGACCAGGAGGCTGACGAGGAGGGGTGGTTTGCCGCGACGTTTTGCATCGTTCCAGCAGTAGCCGATGGCTACGGCGAAGGCGAGCAGAACGATCAGCCCGGCTATGGTGGGTACGATGATTGCGAGAGCATCCCGCATGGTTTTTCTCCGGGGAAGCATACCACCGTTATGTCGATTTCACTGGTTCCGTGACCTTGGGATAAGTTGGCTGTCCAATGAGTGAGGCGTCCTGAAGATGATGACAACGAGGCGGTGGGTGGTGGGGGGCGTCGTGTTGTTCGGAGTGGCCCTGGCCGGATGGGCGTTTCAGTTTCGCGGAAACGTGAAGATAGATTCGACGCAGAACGTTTCGGTGGGAGGGGCGACGATCCAGGTGGACTTTGCGGAGGGCTCGCTCGATCTCGGAACGGACGCAGTAGTTGGCCGCGTGAAGGATGCGGCTCAGGCGTTGACGGTGTACTACGGCAAGTTTCCGGTGGCGAGGGTTCGAATGCTCGTCTTTCCGGTGAGTGACAAGCATGGGGTATTTCGCGGGACGACGTGGGGAGACCGGGGTGGGTTTCCGTCGTTCACGAGGATCAGTGTTGGACAGCAGACGACGGCGAAGGAGCTGTCCGACGACTGGATGATTACGCACGAGCTGGCGCATACGGGCTTTCCAAATCTTGCTGAGGAACATCACTGGATGGAGGAGGGGCTGGCTACTTATGTGGAGCCGATTGCTCGTGTGCAGGCGGGGCAGCTTAATGCGAAGACTATCTGGCGGGACATGATGGACGGCATGCCAAAGGGTGAGCCGGCTGCCGGAGACGAGGGACTAGATCGGACGCATACGTGGGGCAGGACGTACTGGGGTGGTGCGCTGTTTTGTCTGGCGGCGGATGTGGAGATTCGTAAGGAGACGAAGAATAAGAAGGGGCTGCAGGATGCTCTGCGTGCGATTGTGGCGGCGGGTGGAACGATCGATCAGGATTGGCCGATTGAGCGG
>Ga0105248_10003285_pt1 | contig 17946 bp, 11 predicted proteins | sample KBSS34metaG_FD_81524 | JGI IMG/M metagenome (GOLD analysis project Ga0105248, IMG submission 81524) | Switchgrass rhizosphere microbial communities from Kellogg Biological Station, Michigan, USA - KBS S3-4 metaG | ecosystem: Host-associated > Plants > Roots > Rhizosphere > Soil | place... | reverse complement strand
TTCTCCATCCACCGGGGCATCCTGGCGATCGGCCGCCGCGTCGATCCGCCGGATGCCGAGGCGATCCTCCGGCACCTGCCGGAGCGTGCTAACGTGCTGGTGCTGTGTGGCATCGCCAACCATGACAATATGGGCGGCATCTTCCGCAACGCGGCGGCCTTCGGTGCAGGGGCGATCCTGCTCGACGGGCAGTGCTGCGATCCGCTCTATCGCAAGGCGATCCGGGTCTCGGTGGGGGCGGCGTTGCTGGTGCCCTATGCCTATCTGCCGGACGACGAAGATCCCATCGCCCTGCTCCAGCGCCACGATTTCACGCCTCTCGCCCTCAGCCCGGCCGGCACGACGACGCTTGCGGCATTTGCCCCCCGGCCACGCAACGCCGTCCTGCTGGGCGCGGAAGGGTCGGGCCTGTCCGCCACGCTCATCGCCCGCACGACCAGCATCCGCATTCCGATGGCCGCAGGCTTCGATTCCCTGAATGTCGGCACGACGAGCGGCATCGTCCTCCACCATCTGCTCAGTTGAGCCTTCCGCGCGTTGCCCAATAGCCGGAAGGCTGGGCGCGGGATTTCCGACAGGTTAAGGGATGCGCATGATCGCCCGCATCCTCATCCTGTTCACGCTGCTTTTCGCCACGCCCGTGATGGCGCAGGACGACAGCCCGACCGCTGCCGCCATGCAGGCGCTGGATCAGGCGACGAGCCAGTTCCAGTCGACCGACGACGCCTTTGACAAGCGCACTACCCCCGCAGAGCGGCAGGCCTTGCAGGATCGCGCAACGGCGGTGAAGCAGACTGCCTCCGCCCAGGTCTCGCTGCTGCAATCCCAGCTTGCTTTGATCGACGCCCGGATCGCGCAACTGGGGGCACCCACGCCCGGCGTTGTGGAAGCGCCCGATATCCGCGCCCAGCGCAAACTGATGACCCAGCAGCGATCCGCCGTGGATTCCGCGATCAAGCGCGGCAAGCTGCTGGGCGTCGAGGCGGATCAGCTCGCCGCCGAGATCGGCGAAAGCCGCGCGGATGCGTTCAGCGAACGGATGACGGCGCATGTCGCCTCTCCCGTCACCCCGGTGTTCTGGGCCACGCTGCTCCACGTGCTGCCGCGCGACGGCCAGCGGCTCACCGCCTTTCTGGGCGCGGAGGGGGCCGCCCTCCGCTCCAGCTTTGCCGGCCGTGGATGGTTCATGGCGCTGCTCGGCATCGTTACTGCCTTGCTACTGGTCATCCCGGCGCGACTGTGGCTGCGAAGCATAGGACGCCGCTATGTCATCGCGCATGTGCCGGGCAGCCGGGTGCGGCGCTCCGGCCTTGCGGTGTGGCAGGTGGCCATCGGCACCGCCCTGCCCAGCCTCGCCGCCATCGCCATCGTGCAGGGCCTGAGCGCAGGGGGCATGCTGGCCGCCTCATGGGAGAGGCTCGCACAGGGCTTCCAGCGCGGGATACTCCTCGCCGCGCTGATTACCGCGCTGGGCAATACGCTGCTTCAACCGAAGCAGGCCTCGTGGCGGCTGTTCCACATGTCCGATCGGGTGGCCAACGGGCTGCGGCCCTGGGCGCTCGCCACGGCAGTCGTGGTGATGGCCAGCCTGATGCTGACGTCCCTCCACGATGCGATGGGAGCCAGCGGCCCGGCCCGCGCGGTAGTGGAGAGCTTCTCCGCCCTCCTCTATCTCGCGCTGGTGCTCGGCATCCTGCTGAGCGGCGCCCGCCTCCGGACGCTGCGGATACGGGAGGCGCCTGCCGAGGAAATCAGCCACGCCGGTGCGGCCTTCGTCTCGCTTGCTGCGTGGGGCGTCCTGATCGCCTCGGCGACCGCGCTGCTGACGGGCTATGTGAGCCTCGCCCATTTCCTCGCGCGCTTCACCGTGTGGGTCACCGTGGTGGGTGCGACGCTCTATCTCGCGCTGGTGGCGGTGGATGACATCTGCTCCAGCCTGTTCCGGCAGGACGGGCGGCTTTCCGAAGCGTTCCATCAGGGCTTCGGCCTGCGCCGCAGCCTGATCGACCAGTTCGGCGTGGCGCTTTCCGCCATTGTGCGGCTGGGGTTGATGACCGTCGCCGCCGGCCTCGTCTTCGCGCCCTTCGGCTCTAACCTGACGACGCTGATCGGCCAGCTCGGCCGCATCGCGCAGGGCGTCACCATCGGCCAGATCACTGTTTCGCCCGGCGCGATCCTGCGGGCCGCCGCCGTGCTGGTGGTGGGCCTGTTCATCGTGCGCGCGGTGCAGCACTGGCTCACCCACCGCTTCCTTCCCGCAACGGAGCTGGATGCCGGCGCGCGCAATTCGGTCAGCATGGTGGCGCGCTATACGGGCCTCATCCTCGCGGTGCTGTGGTCGCTGGCGTCGCTGGGCATCGGGGTGGAGAGGATCGCGCTGCTGCTCTCCGCCCTCTCGGTGGGCATCGGCTTCGGCCTTCAGGCGATCACGCAGAACTTCGTGTCCGGCCTGATCCTGCTCGCCGAGCGCCCGGTGAAGATCGGCGATCTCGTCCGCATCGGCGATCAGGAGGGCGACGTGAAGCGCATCAGCGCGCGCGCCACCGAAATCCAGATCGCCGATCGCTCCACGCTGATCGTCCCCAATTCGGAGCTCATCACCAAGACCATCCGCAACATGACGCTGGCGGACCCGATCGGGCGCATCAAATTGGGCTTCTCCGTGCCGCTCGGCACCGACATGGCGCGGCTGAAGGAGATGGTGCTGCAGATCTACGCCGATGTGCATGCCGTGCTGGATGAGCCGGCCGCCAGCCTCTACATCGATTCCATCGCGAACGACCGGGTGAACGTGATGAGCTTCGCCTATGTCCACAGCCCACGCGAGGTTTATGGCACGCGCAGCGCCATCCTGTTTCACCTGCTGGAGCGCCTGCCCGCCGCCGGCATCGATCTCGGCACGTCGCCGCAGCAGTTCCAGTTCGTCGGAATACCCGATCCGGGCGCCGACAAGGGGGCGGCCGGCGCCTAAAGCGCCTGCCCAGCCGCCCAGCCGCTCGCCCATGCCCACTGGAAGTTGTAGCCGCCCAGCCAGCCCGTGACGTCCACCGCCTCGCCAATGACATGGAGGCCGGGCACGCTGCGGGCTTCCATCGTCTGCGAAGACAGCCCGGTGGTGGCGATACCGCCCACCGTCACCTCGGCCTTAGCGAAACCCTCCGTCCCGTTGGGATGGAAGCGCCAATCGGCCAGACGGCGCTCCGCCGCTTCCAGCGTGCGGTCCGGCACATTGGCGAGTTCGCCCGGTACATCGAACCGCTCCGCCAGAGCATCCGCCAGACGGCCCGGGAGAACGGACGACAGCACGCCATGCAACCCGGCGCGGGGCCGTGCCCGCTTGGCCTCGCGCAGCCACCCTGCCCCCTGCTCCGGCAGGAAATCGATGCCGATGCTCTCGCCATGGCGCCAGTAGGACGAGATTTGCAGGATCGCCGGGCCCGACAGGCCGCGGTGCGTGAACAGTGCCGCCTCGCGGAAGGCCGTCTTGCCGGCCCGCGCCACCACCTCGCTCGCCACGCCGGAGAGCGAGCGGAACAGCGCCTCTTCTCCCCCAAGCGTCAGTGGCACCAGCGCAGGCCGGGGCTCCACCACCTTGAGGCCGAAGCGCCGCGCCACGTCATAGGCGAAGCCGGTCGCTCCCATCTTCGGAATGGAGGGGCCGCCGGTCGCGATGACGAGGGCCGGCGCCCGCGCTGCCCCCTGCCCGTAGCTTATGGTGAAATGCCCGTCGGCATGGTCGATCTCCCGCACCGGCTGGCCGCAACGGATCGTCACGTCTCCGCTCTGGCATTCGTCCAGCAGCATGGCCACGATCTGCCGCGCGGATCCGTCGCAGAAGAGCTGGCCGAGCGTCTTCTCGTGCCAGGCAATGCCGTAGCGATCCACCAGCGCGATGAAATCCGCCGGGCGATAGCGGCCGAGCGCGGATTTCGCGAAATGCGGATTGGCCGACAGATAGCGATCCGCCCCCGCCTCGATATTAGTGAAGTTGCAGCGCCCTCCCCCGGAAATGAGGATTTTCTTTCCGGGCTGGTCGGCATGATCGATCACCAGCACACGCCGCCCGCGCTGCCCCGCTACCGCCGCGCACATCAGCCCCGCCCCGCCCGCGCCGAGGATGATTGCGTCGAATGCTTCGGGGTGGTTCGTCATGGCCGCGCCTCTTCCACATCGGCGCGTCGGGGGGAAGGGCCGGGTAGGCCACGCCGCCATCGTCGCAACAAGGTGATACTATATCATTGCCAAGCGAAACGACGCTTCATAAGCTCGGCCTTGAAAACAACGAATAAGGGGTTTGTGATGCGTAACGGGATGATCGCAGTCTCGGTGTTGGCATTGGCTGTGGCCACGCCCGGAATGGCCCAGGTGGCGCCCGCCGCCGCCAAGGATCCTTATATCTGGCTCGAGGACAAGGACGGCGCCAAGACCATGCAATGGGTCGCGGCGGAGAATGCCCGCACCCTGCCCCGCCTGGAAAATGATCCGCGTTACGCCGGCTTCTACAAGGATGCCTATGCGATCGCGTCGGCGAACGATCGCATTCCCTCCCCCAGCCAGATCAACGGCCGCATCCTCAATTTCTGGCGCGACACGGCGCACCCCCACGGCATCTGGCGCTGGACGACGCCTGCCGACTACGCCAGCGCCCAGCCGAACTGGACGACGCTGATCGACATCGATGCGCTCGGCAAGGCCGAGGGCAAGAACTGGGTCTGGAAGGGCGTTACCTGCCTCCAGCCCGAAGAGCGCCTCTGCCTCGTGGCGCTATCGGACGGCGGCGAGGATGCCGTCACCTATCGCGAGTTCGATCTCGTCAGCGGGCAGTTCGTGCCCGGCGGTTTCACGCTCCCCAAGTCCAAGCAGGGCGCCGACTGGCTCGACAAGGATACGCTGCTGGTCTCGCGGGATTGGGGGGCCGGCACCATGACGGCTTCCGGCTATCCCTTCGTCGTCAAGATGATCCGGCGCGGGGAATCCCTCGATCACGCGAAGGAGGTGTTCCGGGGGGCAGCCAGCGATCAGGTCTCATCCGATCCCATCTCGCTTACCGATGGGCAGGGCCACCGTGTCACCCTCATCTACCGGGGCAGCACCTTCTTCGGCCACGAAATCTTCGCGCTGACAGACAAGGGCGTGGTGAAACTCCCGATCCCGCAAAAGTCCGACATCATCGGCATGGTGAACGGGCAGGTCGTCATCCAGACCAAGGAGGACTGGACCACCGCCACCAAGCGCATTCCCGCCGGAACGCTGGTTTCCGTCGATCAGGCACGGCTTGATGGCGGGCCGCTCGATCCGACCCCGATCTTTCAGCCCGGTGCCCGCCAGTCCGTCAGCGCCGCGACGACCACGCGCACGCAGGTGGTCGCCACCGTGCTCGACAATGTGCGCGGACGAGCGATGATCTTCACGCCGGCCGCAGGCGGTTGGACGGCGCGCACGGTCGCCCTGCCGGACAATGCGGCGGTCGATCTCGTCTCCTCCTCCGATCGCGACGAGAACGCTTATCTCAGCGTCAGCGGCTTCCTCACCCCCACCACGCTCTGGTCGCTCGATGCGGCCACCGGCGCGGTGGCGGAAGTGAAGGCCCTCCCGACGCAGTTCGACGCCTCGCGGGACGTGGTGGAGCAATATGAGGCCACCTCGACGGACGGCACGAAAATTCCCTACTTCATCGTCCACCGGAAGGACGTGAAGCCGGATGGATCGACCCCGACGATCATGACCGCCTATGGCGGCTTCGACGTTCCCATGACGCCAAGCTATTCCGGTATCCGGGGCAAGCTGTGGCTGGAGCGTGGAGGCAGCTTCGTGCTCGCCAACATCCGCGGCGGCGGCGAATTCGGGCCTGCATGGCACGAGGCCGGCCGCAAGACCCACCGCCAGATCATCTATGACGATTTCGCCGCCGTGGCGAAGGACGTCTTCGCGCGGAAGCTTTCCAGCCCGGCAAAATTCGGCATCTATGGCGGCTCCAACGGCGGTCTGCTGATGGGCGTAGAGTTCAATCAGCATCCTGATCTGTGGCACGCCGTGGTCATCCAGGTGCCGCTGCTCGATATGATCCGCTACGAGAAGATCCAGGCGGGCGCCTCGTGGGTCGATGAATATGGCAGCGTCTCAGTGCCGGCCGAGAAGGCCTTCCTCGCAAAGATCTCTCCCTACCAGAACCTGAAGAAGGGCGCCGCCTATCCCGAGCCCTTCATCTGGACGACCACCAAGGACGATCGCGTCGGGCCGCAGCATGCCCGCAAATTCGCAGCGCGCATGCACGAATATGGCCTCCCCTACCTCTATTACGAGGATACCGCCGGCGGCCATTCCGGCGACGCCGACATTGCGCAAGGGGCACGGCTGCAAGCCCTGCAGATGACCTATTTCGCCCAGAAGCTGGAAGGCAAGCAGGGCGAATAACCGGTGCGACGGGGAGCGGACCCAGGTCCGCTCCCTACTGGCGGCGCACGAGCCCCATCATGCGCAGCAGGCCGTAAGACCCCGCAGCGGAGACGATCGCGACCACGCTGGCCATCAGCGTGCCGCTCTCCCCATGCGCGAAGGGCAGCCCGCCCGTGTTCATGCCAAAGAAGCCGGTGACCAGCGTAGCCGGCATCATGAGCGCGGTCAGGATCGAGAGCAGGTAGATATTCTGGTTGATGCGCTGCGAAGCCTGAAGGTCCAGCTCATCCCGCAACAGCTTCAACTGGCCCTGCGCGGCCACGATATCCCCGTCCAGCGCAGCGAGGCGGGGCTGGAAGCGCTGCGCCACCGGCCCCAGCCCGGATGGCAGGGCCGGATGCCGCTCCAGCCTTTGGAGCATCACGCGCATCCCGCCGATCATGCGGTGGAGCTGCGCCGATCGCCGCCGCGTCCCGATCAGTTTGCGGGTATCCGGCTGCTCGTCATCGACCAGCAATCCTTCCTCCGCATCGAGCAGTTCGGTCGTGAGATCGATCACCATCGACGACAGATTATCCGTCAGCATGCCGAGCAGGAAATCGAGCGCGGCGGTGCTATCCTGCACCTCCTCACCCTCCTCCAGCCGCTGACGGAAGAGATCGGCGGTGTGGAGCGGGTGATAGCGCCCGGTGATCAGCATGCCCGGCCGCACCGCCACGTGCAGGCTACCGATCCGCCCCATGCTGGAAGGATCGAAGCCATGCTCGAAATCGTGGAGCACCAGCCCCGCCATGCCCTGATCGACGACGAAGCGCTGGTGGATATCCCGCGAGACCATCAGCGCATGGACGGGCACCGAAAGCGCCGCCTCCTGCTGCAACCAGCGCAGGCTTCGCTGGTCCGAAAGATTGAGATGCACCCAGCAGAACGCGCTGTCCGTACCGGGAAGGCGGGAATCCACGATGCCGCCATGCTCGTCTGTCCAGCGATAGCACCAGACGATGCCGGGCTCACGCACCGTCTCTCGCAATTCGGAGCCGCGATCCAGCCAGTTCACACCGATGCCTGCCCTTGGACGATCCCGGATCGGATCGCGCACGCCCAGTGGACAGCAGGAAAGGCCCCGGGGTCAACTCCCCTGAGCGCCGCAATGTCACGAAATACAGCGATCCGGCACCGGCCCCGTGGTGTCATTGCCACGGGGCCGGCCGATCATCAGCGACCGACGGTTCCGCCCAGCGCGCGGACGCTATCCACCGACGTCGTCAGGCGACGGGTGTGGATGTTGAGCAGGGTCAGCTCCGCCTGCAGCGCGGCGGTCTGCGCGGTCACGACATCCAGATAGTTGGTGGCGCCATCCCGATACTGGGTGAGCGCGAGATCGAGGGTCTGCTCGGCGGCCTTGGCCGCGTCGCTGCCGTCATGCTCCTCGGTCGTCAGGTCACGGCCCAGGGCCAGATCGTCCTCCACCTCGCGGAAGGCGTTCAGCACCGTCTGCTTGTAGGTGGCTGCCGCCTCCGTGAACTCGGCGCGGGAGATCCGCACCTGCGCCGCACGCGCGCCACCGTCGAACACGGTCAGCGCCGCTGCTGCGGGGCCGAGCGCCCAGAAGCTGCTCGCCGTCTTCAGCAGGCCGGCGCCGGTCGTTTCATAGCCGGCCGCGCCGTTCAGCGACAGCGTCGGGAAGATCGCCGCGCGGGCCACGCCGATACGGGCGTTGGCCTCCGCCACGCGACGCTCCGCCGCGTCGATGTCGGGCCGCCGCTGAAGCAGCGTCGACGGGGTGCTGGTTGGGAAAGCCGGTGGCTCGCCCAGACGCGCATCGGGCGCGAGCGAGAAGCTGGAGGCGGGCACGCCCACCAGCACCGCGATCGCATGTTCGAACGTCGCCCGGGTGGCATGGACGTCGGACAGCTCCGCGCGGGCGGAGGAAAGCTGGGTCCGCGCCCGGCTCACGTCCAGGCCGGAGCCGATGCCGCCATCGTGGCGCGTCACCGTCAGGTCATAGGCCTTCTGGAAAGCGTCGACCGTCTGGCGCAGCAACTCTTCCTGCGCATCAAGACCACGCATCTGGAAATAAGCGGTCGCAAGGCTCGTCTGGAGGCCCAGCCGCACGCCGGCAAGATCGGCGGCAGTAGCCTGCGCCTCGAACTTGCCGGCCCGCACCGAATTGCGGATCTGGCCGAACAGATCGAGCTGCCAGCTGAAGGACGCCCCGGCCGTATAATCATTATAGGTCTGGGGCGTTGGGTTCAGCGTCAGCGGGCGGTTGCCCGAGGCGCGGTCCCGCTGGGCGGAGCTGGAAAGGCCGATCGTAGGGAACAGCGCGGCGCGATCCTGATGCAGCACACCGACCGCCTGGTCGAAGCGCGCCACCGCAAGGGCGAGCGAGGGGTTGCCCGTTTCGATCTGCGATTCCAGCCCGTTCAGCACCGGATCGCCGAACGACTCCCACCATGCCGTGTGCGGCGCATCGGCCGCCGGCTGGGCCAGCGTCCAGCCGTTCGGCAGCTCCTTGTAGGTGGCCGGAACGGCGATGGCCGGACGCTTATAGGCTGGAGCAAGCGAACAACCGGACAACAGAAGCGAGACCGCCGCAGCGGCGAACGCCGGCTTAAAGCTTCGCATCGGCGCCACCGCTCTGCGCGATTTGCACCTGGTCGCCATTCGCGATGGCATCCGGCGGGCTGTCGATCACGCGATCGCTGGCGCTGAGCCCGGTGACGACCTCCAGCCGATCACCCGAATCCCGGCCGATCTTGATAGTGTGCAGCACCACCCGGTTCTGCGCATCCAGCACCGCCACGCGTGTTCCGTCGCTGCGGTAGAGCACCGCACTCGCGGGAATGGTGACCGAGCCCTTGATGCCCACAATCGGGAAGCGGGTCTGCGCATAGGAGCCGGGGCGGAGCAGGCCGTCCGTATTGGGCGTCTGCAATTCCACCAGCAAGGTGCCCGACTGCTGGTCCACCGCGTCGGCGGTCCGCGTCAGCGTCACGTCGAAGTTGCGGCCCGGATATTCCGGCAGCGTCATCGTCGCGTGCATGCCCGGGCGCACCTCGGCCGCATAGGCCTGCGGCACGCGGACATAGATGCGCATACGGCTGACGTCAGACACCGTGAAGAGCGGAACCGGCGGCGCGCTGCCCGCCGTCACCAGCTGACCGATCTGCGTGTTGCGGCTCGTCACCACGCCGTCGAAGGGCGCGATGAGGCGGGTGAAGCCCTGCGTGGCAGCCAGACGGCGCACATTGGCGACGGCCGCGTTGGTGAGCGCGGTCTTGGCGGCCAGATCGCCCACCTTCTCGTCCGTCTCCTGCTTGGAGACGGCGTCCTTCTGGAGGAGCGTCGTCCAGCGGGTGGCCGTCGTCTGCGCCAGATCCTGGTTGGCGCGGGCGGTCTGGAGGTCGGCACGGGCCTGCTCGAGCTGCTGGTCGAGGTCCGGTGCTTCCAGCTCCGCCAGAAGCTGGCCCTTCTTCACGCGGCTGCCGATGTCCACGTTCCATGCGCGGACATAGCCGTTGGTGCGCGCGTAGATGGGCGCGCTGTTATAGGCCTGCACGGCACCGGGCAGCACCAGCGCGTCGGCCGGGCCATCCTGCAGCGGCTTGACGACCGTTACGGTCGGGATCGCCTGGTCATGCGTCCAGGCTGTCAGCTTCTGCTCGGCATGGCGACGCGAGAGGATGCCCCAGGCGACGACAATCAGTGCCACGATGACGGCGACGAGGCCGAGCCGCTTCAACAGGCGGTTGTCCTCTGACGCAGCAGCCTGCGCGGTTGAGGTGTCATGCATGGATTTCCTCCAGTCGGGCAGCGGCAGATACAGGCCGGCCCTTGCGATGGACGATGCTGAAGACGACGGGGACGAACATCAGCGTGGCAAAGGTTGCAATGAGGAGACCGCCGATCACGGCCCGGCCTAGCGGAGCGTTCTGCTCGCCGCCGTCGCCGAGGCCGAGTGACATCGGCACCATGCCGATCATCATGGCGAGCGCCGTCATGAGAACCGGGCGGAAGCGGGTGATGCCGGCCTCGAACGCGGCCTTGGTGGCGTCACCCAGTTCCTCCAGCTTTTCCCGGGCGAAACTGACGACCAGGATCGCGTTGGCCGTCGCCACGCCCATGCACATGATCGCGCCGGTGAGTGCAGGGACCGAGAGCGTCGTGTGGGTAATGAACAGCATCCAGATGATGCCCGCGATCGCCCCCGGCAAAGCGGTGATGATGACGAACGGATCGAGCCAGCTCTGGAAGTTCACCACGATCAGCAGGTAGATCAGCACGATCGCCGCGAGCAGGCCAAAGAACAGACCGGAGAAGGCGGTGTTCATCGTCGCATACTGCCCGCGCAGCGTGACGATGGTGCCCTTCGGCGCCTCCTTCTTCATCTCGCTGATCACCTTGTTCACGTCACCTGCCACCGCGCCCAGGTCACGGCCCGTGGGCGTGGCGAAGATGTCGATCTCCGGTTGGATGTTATAGTGGTTGATGACGGCGCTGGAGGTGGTGCGCGACAGGCTCGCCACGCCGCTCAGCACCTGCGGCACCTGCATGCCCGAGCCGGTGACCGGGATGTTGCTCAGCTCGTTCAGCGTGCGGACCCGATATTCCGGGGTCTGCGCCACCACGGGGTAGGACACGCCGTTCGTCGGGTTGACGAAGTAGACAGGCGCCGTCTGCACCGTGCCGGCAAGCGCGTTGCCGAGGCTGTTGGTCACGTCACGCTCGGTCAGGCCCAGCTCGCCGATCCGGGTGCGATCCACATCGACATTGAGCTGCGGATAGCTGGTCGACTGTTGGATGCGCAGGTCCGCCGCGCCGGGGATCTGCTTCAGGCGAGCCAGCATCTTCTGGGCATAGGCCATGTTGCCGTCGGCATTCTTGCCGGCGATCTGAACGTCGATCGGAGCAGGTGCGCCGAAGTTCAGGATCTGGCTGGTGATGTCGGCCGGCAGGAACGAGAAGGTCGCACCCGGGAAGGCCCGCGGCAGTTGCTCGCGCATCGCCTTAACATAGCCTTCGGTCGGGCGGTGATCCTCGTTCAGCGTGATCAGGATGTCGCCATCCTCGGGGCCGACAGTACCCGAATTGTTATAGACCGTGTTGATGCCCGATACCGGCAGGCCGATATTATCCACCATCGTCACCAGCTCGTCGGCCGGGATGATCTGGCGGATGCGGCGCTCCACGCGGTCGAACTCGGCGGCCGTATCCTCGATGCGGGTGCCGACCGGCGCGCGGACGTGCAGCGTGATCTGGCCGGCATCCACCGTCGGGAAGAAATTCCGGCCGAGGAAGGGCACCAGCAGGAACGACAGCAGCACCACCACCAGGAAGGTGATCGCGAACGGCTTGCGCGCGCCCAGTGCCTTTTGGAGGAGGCGCCCATAAGCCGCGCGAACCTGCTCGAAGCGCTTCTCGAAGCCGCGCTGGAACAGCACGAACGGATTGCGGGTGGCGCGCTTCTGATGCTCCTCGAACGCATGGTCATGCTGCTTCAGCAGATACATGGCGAGCGTGGGCACCAGCGTACGCGAAAGAATGAAGGAGCCGATCATCGCGAAGATGACCGAAAGGGCCAGCGGCACGAAGAGATAGCCCGCGACGCCCGGCAGGAAGAACATCGGCACGAACACGATGCAGATGCAGAGCAGCGAGACGAACGCCGGCGTCACGATCTGTTCGGAGCCGTCCAGAATGGCCTGGATGACGCCCTTCCCCTGCTCCAGGTGGTAAGTGATGCTCTCGATCGTCACCGTCGCTTCGTCGACGAGGATGCCGACCGCGAGACTGAGGCCGCCCAGCGTCATGATGTTCAGCGTATTGCCGGTAGCGCCCAGCATGATGATCGCGAACAACACCGCAAGCGGGATCGACATCGCGACGATGAAGGTGGAGCGCACCGAGCCGAGGAAGAGCAGGATCATCAGCGCCGTCAGGATCGCGGCGATGCCGCCCTCCTTGATGACGCCCTGAATGGCCGCGCGGACGAAGACGGACTGGTCACCGATCGGCAGCACCCGTAGCGACGAGGGCAGCGTCGAGGTGATGAACGGCAGCTTGTCCTTCACGCCCTGCACGATCGCCAGCGTAGAGGCGCTGCCGTTCTTCAGCACCGTCATCAGCACCGAGCGCTTGCCATCGACGTGCACGATGTTCTGCTGCGGCGCGGAACCGTCGCGCACATGCGCCACGTCGCGCATGTAGATGGTCGCGCCGTTCACCGTCTTCACCGGCAGCTCGTTGAACTGCTCCACGGCGTCGGGGGTGTTGTTGAGCTCGACGTTGTACTGGAACGTGCCGATCTTGGCGAAGCCGACCGGGTTGATCTGGTTCTGCGCCGCGATGGCGTTGCCCACGTCCTGCGCCGACAGCCCCTTGGACTGGAGCGCCTGCGGATCGATATCGATCTGAACCTGGCGCTGCTTGCCGCCCGAAGGATAGGGCATGGCGGCGCCCGGCACCGTCACTAGCGTGGGACGGATCTGGTTCTGCGCGATATCAAAAAGCTTCTGTTCTGAGAGGCCCGTGCCCGACACGGCGAGCTGCACGATCGGAACCGTGGATGCGTTATAGTTCAGCACCAGCGGCGGTGTCACGCCCGGCGGAAGCTGCTTCAGGATGGTCTGCGAGATCGACGTCACCTGCGCCGTCGCCGTCGGGATGTTGGCGCCGGGCTGGAAGAAGATCTTCACCACGCCGATGCCCTGCATCGACTGGCTTTCGATATGATCGATGTCGTTGACCGTCGTGGTCAGCACGCGCTCGAACGGCGTGACGATGCGGCCGGACATATCGTCCGGCGAAAGGCCGGAATACTGCCATGCCGTCGCGATCACGGGCACGCCGATATTGGGGAAGATATCCACCGGCGTCCTGGCGGCCTGCAGCACGCCGGTAATCGCTATCAGGATCGCCATGACGATGAAGGTCAGCGGTCGGGCCAACGCTATCCGAACGATCCCGTTCATCGCGATACATACTCCGGGGGGTGGTCCGAACAAGGGAGGCCACCGAGGGGGACGCCGAATCCTGCTTCACGCCGCATTGCAGCATCAGCTGGACTCGCCGCAGCCTTTGCGCCCCCTTTCATGACAGGTCCAGTATGGATTTATGACTGATTGATAGTTATTACCTATTGGTATGGAACTGCGCCACCTTCGCTACTTCGTTCGGGTTGCGAGCGAGCTGCATTTCGGCCGGGCGGCCGAGCAGCTCGGCATATCGCAGCCGCCGCTCAGCCAGCAGATCCGCCTGCTGGAAGGCGAACTGGGGGTTCAGCTTTTCGAGCGATCCAGCCGGAAAGTGCGGCTTACCGTGGCGGGGCGCCTGTTTCTGGAGGAGGCGAAGGCCACCCTCGCGCAGGCCGATCACGCCATCAGCGTCACCCGGCGCGCGGCGATCGGCGAGATCGGGGAACTCAAGATCGGGCTCGCCGCCTCGACGCTCTATGTTCCGCTGATTTCTGAGACGATCGGGGCGTTCCGGGCCAGCCATCCGGACGTGCATCTGAGCTTCACCGAGCTTCCGATCGCGGCACAGCGTGAGGCGGTGGAAAGCGGCGCGCTGGATCTGGGCTTCGTTCGCGCGCGCAACGCGCCCGTGCTGCCGGAGGAGGTGCACAGTCTCTGCCTGTCTACCGATCGGATGTATGTCGCGATGCACTGCAACCATCGCCTCGCCTCGGAGCAGACGCCGATCCCGATCGCCGAGATCGGCGGCGAGCCCATGATCCATTATCCCTATGATCGGGAGGGCTTCCTGGAGGATCTGCGCTGGCTGTTCGTCAATGCCGGCCTGCAGCCCCGTCTCCTGCTGGAAACGCGGGAAATGACAACGCTGCTCGGGCTCGTGGCATCCGGGCTCGGCATCACCGTGCTGCCGGGCTCGCTGAAGCGGCTGCATGTAGACAACGTCCACTATCGCGATCTGGCCGACGAATATGCGCTGAGCAGCATGTGGGTGATCCACAACGAGATGCGCTCCAGCCCGACGACGCTGGCCTTCCTGGGGCTGCTGAGAGGGCGCGCCGCGCAGGCAGCGCACTCCCATCTCGCCGCCTGACGGCCTCAGCCGAGGCGCGCGGCGTGCCAGCGCAGATGGTCTGCCATAAAGCTGGAGACGAAATAATAGCTGTGGTCATAGCCCGGCTGCACCCGGAGGGTGAGCGGGATGCCGGCGTCTGCGCACGCCTTCTCCAGCAGATCCGGCCGCAGCTGCTCGGCGAGGAATTGGTCCGCGCCGCCCTGATCGACCAGCAGCGCGGGCGCGCGCGCGCCATCCTCGATCAGCGCCACCGCATCATGGCGACGCCATGCCGCGCGATCCGCCCCCAGATATCCACCCAGCGCCTTCTCGCCCCACGGCACCTGCGAAGGCGCCACGATCGGCGCGAAGGCGGAGACCGCACGGAAACGATCCGGATGGCTGAGACCCAATGTCAGTGCGCCATGCCCGCCCATGGAATGTCCCATGATCGACTGGCGCGTCATGTCCCCCGGAAAATGCTCCGCAATCAGCGCAGGCAGTTCCTCGGCAATATAGCTTCGCATCCGGTAGTGCCGGGCAAAGGGTTCCTCGGTCGCATCGACGTAGAAGCCTGCGCCCAGCCCGAAATCATAGGCGCCGGCCGGATCGTCCGGCACGCCCTCGCCGCGCGGCGAGGTATCGGGCGCCACGAAGATGAGGCCGAGTTCCGCGCAGGCCGCGCGGAACTCGCCCTTTTCGGTCACATTGGCGTGGGTGCAGGTGAGACCCGACAGATACCACACCACCGGCAACCGCGCGCCTTCTGCATGGGGCGGGACATAGACCGAGAAGGTCATGTCCGTTCCCGTGACGGCGGACGCATGGCGATAGACGCCCTGCGTGCCGCCGAACGCGCGGTTGCTGGAGACCGTTTCGATCATGCGTTGACCTGGTGGAGAACGCAGAGCTTGTTGCCCGCCGGATCGCGGAGATAAGCGAGGTAGAGAACCCGGCCATCGGCCATCTCACGCGGCCCCGGCGCGCCTTCGCAGCTGGTGCCGCCATTGGCGACGCCGGCAGCGTGCCACGCAGACGCCGCTTCGGGCGATGCGGCGGGGAAGCCGATGGTGCCGCCGTTGGCGAAGGTCGCGGGATTGCCGTCGATCGGCTTGGTCACGATGAAGCGGTTGCCGGCATGGGCGTAGTGGACACGGCCCTTGGCATCCGCGGTGCCGGCCGGAATGCCGAGCGCCTCGAAGGTCGCGTCGTAGAAACGCTGGGCAGCCGCAACGTCATCGGCGCCGACCATGATATGGGTAAACATGTACGCGTACTCCTTAGAACACCACAACGGACCGGATGCTTTCCCCCGCGTGCATCAGATCGAACCCCTTGTTGATCTCTTCCAGTGACAGAACGTGCGTGATCATCGGATCGATCTCGATCTTGCCGTTCATGTACCAGTCGACGATCTTCGGCACGTCGGTGCGCCCCTTGGCGCCGCCGAAGGCCGAACCCTTCCACACGCGGCCCGTCACCAGCTGGAACGGACGCGTGCTGATCTCCTTGCCGGCTTCCGCCACGCCGATGATGATGCTCTCGCCCCAGCCGCGATGGCAGGCTTCGAGGGCGGTGCGCATCACCTGCGTGTTGCCGGTGCAATCGAAGGTATAGTCCGCCCCGCCATCGGTCAGCGCGACGAGGTGCTGGACCAGATCGACCTCCACCTTCGACGGATTCACGAAATCGGTCATGCCGAAGCGGCGGCCCCACTCCTCCTTGGCGTCGTTGATATCGACGCCCACGATCTTGTCGGCGCCGACCATCTTGGCGCCCTGGATCACGTTGAGGCCGATGCCGCCCAGGCCGAAGACGATCACGTTGGAGCCCGGCTCCACCTTCGCCGTCTTCACCACGGCGCCGACGCCGGTGGTGACGCCGCAGCCGATATAGCAGCTCGACTGGAAGGGCGCGTCGTCACGGATTTTGGCGACCGCGATCTCGGGCAGCACCGTGAAGTTCGAGAAGGTGGAGCAGCCCATATAATGATAGATCGGCTGGCCCTTGTAGCTGAAGCGCGTGGTGCCGTCCGGCATCAGGCCCTTGCCCTGCGTGGCGCGGATCGCGGTGCAGAGGTTGGTCTTGCCGGAGAGGCAGCTTTTGCACTGGCGGCATTCCGGCGTGTAGAGCGGGATCACATGGTCGCCCGGCTTCACCGAGGTGACGCCCGCGCCCACCTCGCGCACAATGCCGGCACCTTCATGGCCAAGCACCGAGGGGAAGAGCCCCTCGCTGTCGAGGCCGTCGAGCGTGTAGGCATCGGTGTGGCAGATGCCCGTCGCCATGATCTCGACCAGCACCTCGCCCGGCTTCGGCCCTTCCAGATCGAGCTCGACGATCTCCAGCGGCTTCTTCGCCTCGAACGCCACTGCGGCCCGTGTCTTCATGGTACGATCCCTCACGCTTGGATGGGCGGCTGCATACACCATTTGCGGCGCCGGCAAAGGCCCGACAGCTTGGGCGTGCGCCCACCGCGCCCGGCGGCATTGTATGACAGACGCCCAGTTCCCGCGCCGGGCCGGCGATGCTAACGCACGCGCATGAAACGCCCCGCCTCGATCGGCATCGTCATGCACGACTTTCCGCTGGGCGGCACCGAGCGCATCGCGCTGCGCCTCGCACGGGCATGGCTGGAACGGGGCGTCGCGGTCTCGATTTTTTATGGGGACGAGCGCGGGCCGCTGCGTGCGCTGGTGCCGGATGGCGCGCGATTGGCGCCGGGCAGCCCCGCCATTCCGCGCGGTCCCGGCTCCCGCGTCCAGTTGGGCGCGGCCGCGGCCGCCTATTTCGAGGCGCACCCCGTCGATGCACTGTTCGTCACGGGCAATTTCCATTGGGAGGTGGTGCCGGCGCTCACCGCCATGACGAATCGCAAGCCGGTCGTGGTACAGATCAGTTCGCCGCTGGTGATGCCGCAACGCGGCTGGTTCCGGCAGATGTTCTTCCGCCGCCGTATGCGCCGCCTGCTCAGGCAGGCCGACGCGCTCGTCGCCATGGACAGCCGCAACCAGGCCCGTGCCGACAGGATGATGGGCCGCCCCCTCGCCACCACCATCCCCCTGCCCGCGCTGGAAGACGATGCCCCGCCGACAGGCCCCGCCACCGGCCGCACCATTCTCGCCGCAGGCCGACTGATCCGCCAGAAGGGGTTCGATCTGCTGATCGAGGCTTTCTCGGCACTCGACGATCCGACGGCGCGGCTCGTCATCGCCGGCAGCGGCCCGCAGGCGGAGGCCCTGCACCGGCAGGCGCGGGAAAGCCGGGCATCCGATCGTATCGAGCTGGCTGGCTATGTCCCCGATATCCGGCCGTTGCTGGATGAGGCGCGGCTGTTCGTCCTCCCTTCCCGCTTCGAGGGCTATGGCGCGGTGATCGTCGAGGCGCTGGGCGCCGGGCGGCCGGTGATCGCCACCGCCTCCACGCCGGCCGTCGATGACGTGCTGACCGATCCGGAACGCGGGCTCGTGATCCCCGTGGAGGATGTCCCCGCCATCACCGCCGCGCTGCGGACGCTGCTCG
>Ga0105248_10003283_pt1 | contig 17949 bp, 16 predicted proteins | sample KBSS34metaG_FD_81524 | JGI IMG/M metagenome (GOLD analysis project Ga0105248, IMG submission 81524) | Switchgrass rhizosphere microbial communities from Kellogg Biological Station, Michigan, USA - KBS S3-4 metaG | ecosystem: Host-associated > Plants > Roots > Rhizosphere > Soil | place... | reverse complement strand
CTCTACAGCGTGAGCGTGCTCGTGCTGGGCCGCCTCGCACTCACGCGCTTCGACCTGGCAGCCGGCATCGCGATCCTGATGGCAGGGCGGTGCGCGCGCAGTCCAGGGCGTGCAGGCGCCTGGCTCGGCCTTGCCGGGGCGCTCAAGCTCGTGCCGCTCGCGGCGGCGCCCGCGATGACGCGCCGCGGCTCCAGCCTGCGGCTGCTGGCAGCTGCCGCGGCCGTCCCGATCGCGGTGCAGGTGGCGTACTTCCTGTGGAGCGGGGAGGTCGGGCTCTCCTGGATCGGCTACCACGCGGGCCGCGACCCCGAGATCGAGTCCTGGGCTGCTGTCCTGGCCGACCTCGCCCGCGGGCTGGGCGCGCATGCCGGCACGGCCTTCGATCACGGCAGCCAGAACGTCACGGGGACGACCGCGCGCTGGCTGGGGCGTCTCTTCGCCGTCGCCTCCGTCGGTCTGGCGCTGCTGCTGGCACGCCGCGTGCGCCAGGTCGACGCCGACCGGGACCTTGCACTTCTGGCCGCGCTCGGCGTGCTCGTCGCGCTCGCTCCGGTGCTCTCGCCGCAGTACCTGCTCTGGCTCGCACCGCTCTCGGCGCTGCTCGCGCCGCGCCATCCGCTGCAGGCGGCCCTGCTGGCCGCCGCGAGCGTCCTGACGCGGCTCGAGCTGCGCTATTCGTTCGACGATCTGCCCCACTTCGCGTGGAGCGCGATCGCGCTCGTGGCACTGCGCAACGCCGTGCTCGTGGCGTTCGCGGTGGTGCTCTGGCGCTGCGTGACCGCTACTGGGCGAGCGAGCGGAAGACGGACCAGGCCGGCTTGGCAGTCCCGTTCGTGAACGACAGGCCTGTCTGGAACCCGGCGGCGAACGGCTTGCGCACCTGCTCGTCGCGGATCAGGAACCAGATCAGCATGTCGATGCGCGGGTTTGCCCGCGATGCGGCGACGTTGCGCCGCAACTGCTGGGACTGATTCGCGAGGCTGACGCCCTGGAAGCCGTCGGGCGGGTTCGTCTGCAGCCCGAACTCCGTGATCCAGAGATGCAGGTGCTTGCCCGGGAAGGCCGTGTCGAGCCCCTTGATCAGGCGCGGGAGGTCGCCAAAGGCGATGTCGTTCGGCCCCGGCAGCTGCCCGGCCTTCTTGCCGACGTCCGTGCGGTACGGATGGTGGGAGTAGACGTCGAGCGGCGGGTGCTTCTTGCCGAGCAGGAGGGCGAAGCGCAGCGGCGCGACGGCCGGCTCGAACGTCTTCGGGCCCGAGTAGTTCGGCTTCGTGGCGCCGCCGGCGACGATCTCCTTGATGCCCGCGTGCGTGCCGGCGGAATGCACGCCCTTGTAGATCGCGGTGAGGATCTTGGCGTAGATCGTCGGCGCCACCGGCACCGCGGTCGCGCAGCGACAGCTGTACTGCGGCGTCAGGTGGCTCGTCGTGTTGGGCTCGTTCCAGGCCTCCCAGCGCGTCACGGCAGGCAGCACCTGCCCGGTCGACGGCACGATGTGCTGACCGCTGTAGCGCGTCGCGGCCGCATAGGCGAAGGCCTGCAGCGTCGACATGTTGACCGGCGGCTTGTTGCCCGTGCCGCCGCCGGCCCAGCGCGGCGTCACCTCGATCGTGAGCAGAACCGGCACGCCCAGCGCGTCGGCGCTCACGACCACCGGGTCGACGAGCGACCAGTCGTAGGCCGGATCCTCGGGATTGGTGGCGTCCGCGGGCTTGCGCGGCGCCGTGTGCGCCCACGAGAGGTCGTAGCGGATGACCTGCGGATGCAGCTGCTGCACCGCGGGGAAGGCGAGATCGGGGCGGTTGCCGAGCAGGGCGTCGTCCATCACGCCGAGCAGCATCGGCGCCGAGCGGGCGCGCGACTGATCGGCCGATGCGCCCGTCGAGGCGACGGCGACGAGGGCGAGCGCGGCCAGAAGGGCTGTCAGGAGGCGTTTCACGCGCCCACCGTCCTGCCCAGGAGCTCTGCGCGCCGGGAGCGCTCGAGCAGCATGCGCAGGCCGTCGTCGAGGCCGATGCGCGGCGCCCAGCCCAGCAACTCGCTGGCGCGGGTGATGTCGGGGCGGCGCTGCTTGGGATCGTTCGCCGGCAGCGCCTCATAGACGATGCGACTTTCGGAAGCGGTCAGGGTGATCACCTTTTCGGCGAGCTCGAGCAACGTGAACTCCTCGGGATTGCCGATGTTTACGGGGAGATGCTCGCCGGAGTCGGCGAGGCGGAGGATGCCGTCGACGAGGTCGTCGACGTAACAGAACGAGCGGGTCTGCCCACCGTCGCCGAACACCGTGATGGGCTCGCCGGAGAGGGCCTGGCGCACGAACGTGGGGATCGCACGGCCGTCGTGAGCGCGCATGCGCGGGCCGTAGGTGTTGAAGATGCGCACGATCGCCGTGTCCACGCCCTGCTGACGGTGATAGGCCATCGCGAGGGCCTCGGCGTAGCGCTTGGCCTCGTCGTACACGCCGCGCGGGCCGATCGGGTTGACGTTGCCCCAGTAGCTCTCGGGCTGCGGGTGGATGTGCGGGTCGCCGTAGACCTCGCTGGTCGAGGCGAGCAGGAAGCGGGCGCGATGCGCCTTCGCCAGGCCGAGCATGTTGTGCGTGCCGTAGGCGCCCACCTTGAGCGTGTGCAGCGGCAGCCGGAGGTAGTCGATCGGACTCGCGGGGCTGGCGAAATGGAGCACGCAATCGATCGGCTCGGCGATCTCCAGGTGGTTGACGAGATCGTGCTGCATGAACACGAAGCGCTCGTCGCGGAGATGCTCGATATTGGTCAGCGACCCCGTTTCGAGGTTGTCGACGCAGAGCACGCGGTGGCCGCGGCCAAGCAGTGCTTCGCAGAGGTGGGAGCCGAGGAACCCGGCCCCGCCGGTGACAACCGTCGTGGGAATCGAAGTGTCCTTGTGGGAGGTCCGTCGCCGAGGCGACCTTCCCGCATGCTAGCGAGGCTGAGAATTCACGCGGCAGCGCGGAAGCCGTCGACCAGCGCCTCGTAGGTGGTTGCGAGGCCGTTGGCGATCGCGATCTGCGGCGTCCAGCCAAGTTCGCTGCGGGCGCGGGAGGCGTCCAGGCAGGAGCGCCGGAGCTCGCCCGGGCGCAGGTCGGCCAGCGCCGGCTCCGCAGTCGAGCCGGCGGCCTCTGCGAGTCGCGCATAGAGCGTCGAGACGTCGGTCTCGACGCCCGTGCCGACGTTGTAGATGCCCGCGCGGCCACTCGCGGCGCGCAGCGCGTCGACCACGTCGAGCACGTGCACGTAGTCGCGCGTCGGCGTGCCGTGGCCGAACAGCGTGCACGGCTCGCCCGCCCACAGGCGGTAGCTGAAGATCGCGACGACGCCGGCCTCGCCATGCGGCGTCTGGCGCGGGCCGTAGATGTTGCCGAGGCGCATGACGGCGTTCGGCACCCCGTGCGCGGCCGACCAGCTGCGCACGTAGGCCTCTGCCGCGAGCTTCGAGGCGCCGTACGGCGAAAGTGGCAGGGGCAGCCGGTCCTCTGCCGTCGGGATGGGCGCGTCGTCGCCGTACAGCGCGCCACCGGTCGAGGTGAACACGAGCGGCGCCGCATGCTTCCGCGCGGCCTCTGCGACGTTCAGCGTGCCGAGCACGTTGACCGCGCAATCACGCCCGGGATCGTTCACCGAGGCGGTCACGCTCGCCTGTGCGGCGAGATGGAAGACCGCGCCCGGCCGGAACTCGTCGAACGCGCCGGCGAGCGCCGGGGCATCCGTGATGTCGACGCGCGCCAGGCGCACGCCCGCCGCCAGTCGGCTCGCGTCGCCCGCCGAGAGGTCGTCGACCACGAGCACCTCGTAGCCGTCTCGGACGAGCGAGTCCACGACGTGCGAGCCGATGAAGCCCGCGCCGCCTGTCACGAGGGCACGTTCGGCCATCACGTCTCCTTGCGTCGCGCCGGAACGACGACGTACGACAGGAGTGCCAGCGCGATGCCGATCAGGGCCCCGAGCACGATCGCGACGCCGAGCGAGGCGCTGCTGCCTCCGGCGGTGACCTTGCTCGCCTTGGCGCGCGTGATGATCTGGGTCAGCTCCACGTACTTGACCTGCTGGAGCAGCGACTGGTCGTCACCGATGGACTGGCCGAGCACATTCTGGCGCTGGACGATGTTGGAGAGCGTGTTTCCGGCGACCGTGGCCGCCAGCAGCCGATTCGTGGCCGAGAGGCCGCTGTCGCTCTGCACCTTGTCCAGGAGTGTCTGCGCCAGGTCGAGCCGGCGAGAGAGATCGGCCTGCTCCTTGAGCTCGCGGTCGAGCCGCGACTGCGTCGTCTGCAGGCGCCTCAGCGCGTACTGGCTGCAGGCCGCCTGGACGCCCTCGGCCAGGGCATCGGCGGCCCGGGCGGTCGTGCCGCCCTTGAACGACCCCTGCACGATGATGTTGACAGCGGGGGTGAAGTTGAGCTTCGTGACGGCGCCGGGGACGGGCTGCGAGGAGACGTGGCCCTTGAGCGCGCCCGGCCGGAGCCCGGCCTTGCGTTCGGCCGCCTCGCGGATCGCGTCCTGCTTGATCAGCGTCGCCGGGGCCACCGGAGACGTGCAGAAGGCGCTCGTGATGGCGGCGCCGCCCGTGGCCGTGAAGGGCGTCCCGATGCTGATCAGGGTCTGCGCGCGGTACTTCGTGTGGCCGCTCGAGGAACCGGCCACGGCGATCGCGATCGCCACGACGATGACCCCCGCGACGATCCACCAGCGCCGCACGACGCGGCGGACATAGACCCCCAGCGCAATCTCGACGTCGTCTGCGCCACCGGCGTCCACCGCCTGAGGGTAGACGAGTTTCAGACGGCGGGCGGCGTGCGCAGGCCGGTCGAGTCGGCCGCGGTCTGGAGCGAATCGGAGTCGCCGTGCTCGAGGATCACCTGCGTCAGGTAGCGCAGCATGATCACGCCAGGTCGATAGGAGCCGAGGCGGGGCTCGGGACGCTCGCCGCGCGCCAGCGCAAGCACGATGTCGGGATAGCCGCCGGCCGCCGCGACGTGCACGGGGAAGCCGCCGCCGAAGCGCGCATTCACGTCCGTGACGAGGTGCGTCTCGCCGTCGCGGAAGCACTGCACGCAGGCAGGGCCCTTGATGCCCAGCGCCTCCGCGACCCGCACCGCGACAGCGCGCAGCGCAGCGTCGTCGAGCGACTCGCCCTTGATGGTCTCGCCGCCCTTGGACTCGATCATCGAGCGCGGCACGGCCTCGAGACAGCGGCCCGAGAGGTCGCTGATCAGGTCGATCGAGAACTCCTCGCCCGTGCAGAAGGCCTGCACCATCGACTCGGCCGTCGTGTAGCGCAGGAAGAACGCAAGCTGGTCCGGATCGTCCGCGCGGTAGATGTGCCGGGCCGCGAAGCCGCGGCGCGCCTTGACGAGCACCGGAAAGGGGAGCTCGTCGGGCAACTCCTCCGGGAGCCACGAGGCAGGCGACCCGATTCCGTGCCGCTCGAAGAAGCAGTGCGCGGCGTACTTGTCGACCGAGATGTCGCAGGTCTCGGGATCCGAGGCCACGACGGTCGCCCCGACCGCCGCGAAGTCGTCGCGGCGGGCGGTCAGGATGGACTGGTCGAGATCGGTCAGGGGCAGCACCGCGCGAATGGCGTGCTGCTCGCACAGCGCCAGCAGCGAGGCCACGTAGCCGGGCGCGCTGACCGGCGGGACGAGTGCCTGGCGGTCGGCCAGGTAGAGCGTGGGCGCGTAGCGGCTGGCATCGGCCGCGACCACGATGCCGCCGGTTCCCTCGCGCTCGAGCGCCGCCTGGAAGGCGACGACCATGTCGCCGCGCATGCCGGCGCACGTGAGCAATACATTCGTCGGCGGCGTCATCGGCGCGCGCAATCCTTGCAGATCACGTGCCCGCCTCGGCGTGGGCCAGATCCCGGCGGGAGACACCGAGGCGCGCCATGCCCACGACGCCGAGGACGATGAACGGCAGCGCGCTCACGGCATGCAGCACCAGGCCCGCCGAGAGCGCGACCGCCGGCGGCACGCCATAGGCGACGAGCGCCGAGCGCGCGGCGAGCTCGAACACGCCGACCGAGCCGGCGCTCGCGGGCACCGCCTGAGCGAACGTGACCGCGACGAGCAGGAAGAGCGCGGCGTGCCACGGCAGGTGCAGGTCGAAGGCCTGCAGCACGCACCAGCCCGCGAACGCGAGCACGAGCCAGGAGGCGAGCGTCCAGAGCAACGCCACGGCGGCGAGCTGGCGATCGCGCAGGGCCGCGAGCCCTGTGCGCAGCGACTCGATCACCACGCCACTGCGCGCACGCAGCATCGGCAGGCGCACCAGCAGGCCGCCTGCAAAGCGGCGCACGGGCGCAATCGCGAGCACGATCACGATCACGGCGGTCGCGGCCAGGATGCCGGCGGCCAGCAGCGTGAACCGCCGTGTGACATCGGCGTCGGGCAGCCGTGACGCCACGGCCAGCTGCAGCGCCGCGATCACGGCCAGGTCGAAGACGCGCTCGACGCCGACGGTCGCCAGCACTGCCGTGCGCCGCAGTCCCGCCTCGCGTGAGAGCGCGAGCACACGCACGAGCTCGCCGGCACGCACCGGCAGCACGTTGTTCGCGAGCAGGCCGACCTGCGTGGCCCAGAACGTCGGCACCGCACCGGGCCGCGATTCGCGCGGGAAGAGCGAGCGCCAGCGCTCGGAGCGCATCGTGACGCCGATGACCGACACGCCGACGGCCGCCAGGATCCAGGCCGGGCTCGCATCCCCGATCGCAGTGCGCACCTCGTGGAAATTGAGACCGCGGACGGCCAGCCAGCCGAACACGACCGAGATCGCGATGCCCGCGACCGCCGCGAACACTCGGCGCACGAGCTACCTGTCCCGGAAGCGGTACTTGACGAGCGCGAACACCGCGGGGAAGCCGTCGCGCCAGGTGATCTTCTTGCCCTCCTCGTAGGAGCGGCCGTAATAGGCGATCGGCACCTCGTAGATGCGGAAGTTGCCGCGGCAGATCTTGGCCGTGAGCTCGGGCTCGATGCGGAAGTCGGACTCGTAGAGCGGCTCGATCGCGCGCAGGACATCGAGCGTGAAGGCCTTGTAGCCCGTCTCCATGTCCGAGAGCGTCGCGTTGTAGAGCACGTTCGTGAGCAGCGAGAGCGCCCGGTTGCCGACCTTGTGCCAGAACAGGTGCGCGCGCTGCGGGCGACCGCCGATCAGGCGCGATCCGAACACGGCGTCGGCCACGCCCGAGCGGATCGGGGCCACGAGCTCGGGGATGTCGACCGGGTCGTACTCGAGGTCGGCGTCCTGGATAACGATGATGCGGCCGCGGGCGTGGGCGAAGCCCGAGCGCAGCGCGGCGCCCTTGCCCTGGTTGCGCTCGTGCCGCACCAGCTCGACCGCGTCGCCGAGCCCCTCCACGACCGCCGCGGTCCCGTCCTCCGAGCAGTCGTCGACCACGATGATCTGGAGCTCGTAGGGCAGCGCCTGCAGACGCTCGATCACCATCGCGATGGTGTCGGCCTCGTTGTACGCAGGCACCACCACCGTCAGCTCGGGCTGTTCGGTCACCGCCACCCTCCGGCCTCCCCGCGGTAGACGAAGTCCCGGCGCAGGAGCACGCCGGCCGTTCTGGCCAAGATGCGCGCGTCGAGCTCGAGCGACTGATGCTCGACGTACCAGACATCGAGCTCGAGGCGCTCGGGCCAGGGCAGCGACGCGCGTCCGTGGATCTGCGCCCAGCCCGTCAGGCCGGGACGCACCTCGAGCCGTCGCCGCTGGTGCTCGTCGTAGCGCTCGAGGTGAGCGGTCGGCACCGGGCGCGGCCCGACGAGGCTCATGTCGCCGCGCAGCACGTGCCAGAGCTGCGGCAATTCGTCGACCGCGGTGCGCCGCAGGAAATTGCCGACGCGCGTGATGCGCGGGTCGCCCGCCTCGACGACCCCGTCGCTGCGCAGCTTCTCCGCATCCACCGTCATGGTGCGCAGCTTGAGAATCTCGAAGCGCCGCTCGCCGCGGCCGAGCCGCTCCTGCCGGAACAGGATCGGGCCGCCGTCCTCGAGCTTGATCGCGCAGGCAGCCAGCGCCAGGATCGGCGCGGCCAGCGCCAGGCCCGCCGCGCCGCCGACGATGTCGATCGCGCGCTTGATGCACTCCGACTCGGCGTTCACCGCGTGCCCTCCGCCCGTTCCCAGACCGCCGGCACGCCGCGTACCACGTCCCCCAGCGCGAGCAGCGTGGCAAGCGTCACGAGCAGGTAGTACTCGGCCAGCGCAAAGATCTTGACGCGGCCGTGCAGTGCGAGCGACGCCAGCACGCAGAGCGCGAACACGACGTGCAGCGCCAGCACGACGGCATACACGCCCCCGGCCGTGAACGCGAGCACGATCGAGGTCGCGAGCAGCGCCAGGTGCAGCAGGCCGCTGGCGTAGCGCAGGAGGCGGTGCGAGATCATCTCGACCCAATAAAGCGGACCCAGCGCACGCAGGCCGAACATCCGGCCGTGCAGGACGAGCACCCAGCAGTGCCCGAACATCCGCACCTTGCGCCGGAATTCGTCCGAGAGGTCGGTCGTCATCTTCTCGAGCGCCACCGCGCGCGGCGCGTAGACCGCGCGAAAGCCGCGCTTGACCATGAGGTAGGGGAACGAGAGGTCATGGCCGAAGCGGGGATCGACCTCCTCGTAGCGCTCGCGGCGCACGGCGTAGATGGAGCCGTTGCCGCCGGTCACGGAGTGCACGAGCGACTCCCGCGCCCGCAGCCAGATCTCGTAGCGCCAGTACGCACCCTCCTGGTTGGTGCCCTCGGGCGAGCGCAGCTGCAGCCGCCCGCAGACGTAGGCGACGCGCGCATCGGCGAGCGGTGCGACGAGCTGCCGCAGAGCATCGGGCTGCCACTGGCAGTTGGCGTCCGAGAACGCCACGACGTCAACGTCGCCGAGCGCGCGCACGGCCACGTTCTGGGCATTCACCTTCCCCCCGCGCGGCGCGCGCACCAGCTCCACGCCGCGCTCGGCGAAGCCCTGCACGATCTCGTCGGTGCCGTCGCTTGAGGCATCCGAGGCCACGACGATGCGGAGAAGCTCGGCCGGATAGTCGAGCGCGAGCGCGTTCTCGAGCTTGTCGGCGATCACGTCGTGCTCGTTGTAGGCCGCGATCACGAGCGCGACGCGCGGCCGGTAGGCCTCGTCCGAGCGCGCGGGGCGCGGGCGCAGCCGCGCCAGCACGGCGACGAAGACCGGGTAGAGCGCGTGCGTCCAGACGAGGGCGCCGAGCGACGCCCAGAAGATCACTTTGAGGACGAGCACCGGGCCAGGGTAGAGGCTCCGCCCACCGAACCCTGCTACCCGGCGTCCGGCCTCTGCTCGGCCAGCAGCGCCTCGAGCGGGCGGCGCGCGAGCCAGCGGGCGGCCGTCCGCTGCGCCGGCGAGCGCGGGGCACGCAGGGCGAGGCCGGCGAGCAGCACCAGGCGCCCGCGCTGCGCCGCGCCGCGCGAGCCGTGCTTGGCGAGATAGCGGACGTGGCTGCGCGCCCGCTCCTGCAGCGTCAGCGCCGAGCTCCTGCCCGCGGTGCCTCCCCACACGTGCTCGACCTCGGCGGCCGGGTCGTACCACGTCTCGGCGCCCAGCCTGCGCGCGCGGTAGAGCAGGTCGACCTCCTCGGAGTAGAGGAAGAACGCCTCATCGAACCCGCCGAGCCGCTCGAACAAGTCGCGCCGCAGCAGCACGCACGCCCCGGTGACCCAATCCACGGGACGCGCCTCGTCATGCGCGAAATCGCCGTAGTAGAAGCCGTTGAGGATGCGCGAGCGCGGGGCGAGCTTGCGCAGGTAGAGGTACTCCGTGGCGATCCGGAAGACGGTGGGAAAGCGCCTGCACGAGCGCTGTAGGCGTCCGTCGGGCCAGAGCAGGCGGGGTCCCACGGCATCGGCCGGGCCGGCCTCGGCGAAGCGCACGAGCTCGTCGAGCGCGCCCGGGCGCACGAACGCGTCGCTGTTCAGGAGCAGCAGCCAGCGCCCGCCGGCAACGGCGGCCCCGCGATTGTTGCCCGCGCCGAAGCCCACGTTCTCGTCCAGGGCGACGAGGCGAACCTCCGGGTGCTCGACTGCGAGCCACGCCGCCGTCCCGTCCCGGGAAGCCTGGTCGACGACGATCGTCTCGACCGTCGCGCGCCGCTGCCCGTCCGCCGCCAGCGCGCCCAGGCACCGCGCCAGCAGGTCGCGGCTTTCGTAGCTCACGATCACCACCGAGACGTCCGTCATGCGCGCAGCCGTCTGACTCTCTCGGCCGACAGTGCCGAGGCCGCGGCGACGATCAGGACGACGCCGTAGAAGTAGTAGAACTGCATCGTGAGGTAGAAGACATTGGCGATGAGCGTGGCCGCCAGCCCTGCGCTGAGCCCGATCGCGAGGTCGTGCCAGTCGCCGGCCTGCGAGTCGCCGAGGCGCTGCAGCGCGTGCGAGGCGCGCAGGATCACCGCCAGCCGCAGCCCCACCCAGGCCAGGAACGCCGCGAACACCACGGCTCCGACCAGGCCCGTCTCGTCGAGCAGCGCGATGTAGAACGAGTGCGGACCCCAGTTGGTCTTGCCCGTCAGGAACTCGTAGTAGACCGAGAACGTGTTGAGGCCGAGGCCGAAGACCGGATGGGCGTCCAGCACCGGCTGCACGAGGTCGAAGAACTGGAAGTGCACCTTGGCCGAGTTGTCGCTGAGTGTCACGCGCGAGCGCACGACCTGGCGCACGTAGGGCGACGAGGTCAGCACGAGGGCAAGTGCTCCGAGCGCCGCGACCGCGGGGACGACGAGCCGGGGCACGAGCAGTTGCCGGCGCAACGGCCAGGCGAGGATCGCCAGGCCGCAGGCGAGGCCGAGGAAGCCCGAGCGGGACAGCGTGAGCACGTCCACCACGAGGAAGAAGCCGAGCAGCGCTGCCAGCACGAGGCCGCGGCGGCTGCGCAGCCCGGCACGGAGCGAGAACGGGATCAGCAGGAGGATCGGGACGCAGAGCATGATCCCGAGGTGGTTGGGGTCGAGCGCGAGCGCGTTCACGCGATAGACCCCGAGCGACACGTAGCTGCCCGACTGCACGGCCGTGGCCTGGCCGTAGACGTTGATGCCCCCGAGGCTGCCCTGCCCGAAGGTCAGCGGCCCGATCACGGCCTTGTCCAGGTTGACTCCGGCACCGACCTGGGCCATGAGCTGAGCGACGCCATACGCGCAGTTGATGGCGAGGCCCAGCACGAAGGCGCCGACCGTGCGCCGCAACAGCCGCTCGCCTCGGTCGATCACGTGCTGCGTGCCGGCCACCAGGAAGGCGAAGTGCAGCAGGAACTTGGTCATGCCCTTGGAGTACTGGGAGAGCTGCTGCGAGTTCTCGAGCGCGAAGTAGCCGGCTAGGTAGACCACGATCAGCGCTGCCATCGCCAGTAACAGCCCGAGCGCCACACGATGCATGCGCCAGTCGCGCCGCAGGCATCGATCGACGACGAACAGCCCGACGAAGCCGGCGGCGAGGATGTCCTCGAGCGTCACGTCCCCGGCGCCCGGCGACCAGTGCAGCTTGTGCCAGGTGGTGACGACGAGGGTCGCCAGCAGCAGGCGGTCGAGCCACGGCCGCAGCGTGATCACGGCTCGCCCTTCCCGCCGCGCCGGTGCAGCCTGCGCGCGATCGGCGCCGTTACCAGCCCGCTCGCCTGCACGATCGCGGGCAGCGGATCGCGCACGTCGAACGTGCCCTCCACTGCGCCGGGGCCGATCTCGCGCAGCGCGCGTCGCAGCGACGTCCCCTCCTGGCGCGATGCACGCAGGTGGGCCGCGGCCACGACCCAGCGGCGCCCGTCGTGCTGAGGTCCCGAGCGCACGGGCCGCTGCGGGCGGCCGAGCACGTCGAGGTAGGCGATGCGAGGCAGGTCCACGCCGCAGGCACGCGCCAGCCCGTGCCACTGCCAGAGACGGGGATTCACCTCCATCAGCTTGAAGCGCTCGTCGCGCGGGTCGAGGCGGAACTCGGTCTGCGCGATGCCCTGGTAGCCGAGCGCAGCCAGGAGGGCGAGAGCCTGCTCGACGATGTCGTCGCGCCAGCGCGCCTCCCCCACGCGGCAGGTGCCGAAGCCGCGCGGCATCTGCACGAGCTTTCGGCCGCAGAAAAGCCCGAGCGCGGCGCCGGAGGCGTCCGTGTAGGAACCGACGGTCCAGAGCGTCGCGTCGTCGCCAGGGATCACCTCCTGCAGCAGCGGCTCGCAATCGGCGGCGCTGCGCCACGCCTCCATCAGCTCGTCGGGCGTCTGGCACAGGAGCACCGGCCGTCCGAAGCGGCGCTTGAACGGGATCGGATCGCCGGGCTTGACGACCGCCGGGTAGCTGAGCGCCGCCGCGGCCACTCGCGCCTCGTCCTCGCTGTCGGCCGCGAACGTCAGCGGTACCCCGATGCCGGCGGCCTCCGCCACCGCGTACTGGTGCCGCTTCTTCTGCAACGGCTCGAGCACGTCCCAGCCACTTCCCGGCAGCTGGTAGGCGGCGAGGCGCGCGGCGTTGCGCGCCACGGCCGCGAGCGGCGCGTCGTGCGTCGGCAGGACGACGGCCGGCTCGGAGAACTCGCGCTCCGCCAGCGCGGCGAGGAAGGACACGTAGGCCTCCTCGTCCATCGGATCCGGCGAGAGCACGTGGTGCGCGAGACGCGAGCGGAAGCCGAGCGCCGACTGCCGGTGATCCACAGCGATCACGGGCGCACCCGCCGCGGCGAGCGAGCGGATGGCCTCGAGGCCGTTGACGAAGCTGACGTCGAGCACGACCGCCGGCGGCAGCAGCGAGCGTGCCAGGCGGCGGCCGAGTGCGTCACGGCGGGGCAGGATCACAGCGGCCCCGGGGCCAGCCCCGCCGTAGCGACGGTGGATGGATGCCCGACCTCGTCGAATGCCTGCACGCGCACGCGCAGCCTGCCCCGAGCCAGCGCAGGGGCCGCGATCCTCGCGGTCGCGGTGCCCGCGGCGAACGTCAGCGGCAGCGTGCGCTGGACGTGGAGCCCTCCCGACACGTCGTCGATCTGCACGTTCAGCGTGCCGGTGCGCGACTCGGCATCGCTGACCGTGACGTGCAGCGCACCGCCGCCGGCCGAGAGCGCGACGGTGGGCAGCGTGCCATCGCGCACGAACGTGACCGCCTGCTCGGACCGGTTGCCGGCCATGTCGCGCGCCCAGAACAGCGCGGTGTGGGCACCGGCGGCCAGCGCTCGCGTGTCGAGGCGCAGGTGGAGGGCGCCCGGCACTTCCGCAGCGACGACGCCGTCGATCGAGACGCCGGAGGCCTCGAGCGTGCCCGCGTCGTCCACAGCGATGTCGAAGCGCGCGGTGTCGCCCACGGGCTGACCGGCGGACGGCGTCGTCGAGACCCACGCAGGCGGATCGAGATCGAGGCGGATGCGGCCGGCACCGGTGACCTCGTCCGGCCCGGGAGGAGCGATGTCGAGCGCGCTCGAGACCAGCTCGCGAGCGATCGTGTCGGGATCGCTCGGCTGACCGGCCGCGCGGTCGCGTTGCATGAGCAGCGCCGCTGCGCCGGCCGCGTGAGGAGCCGATGCGGAGGTACCGACCATCGCGATCCCCGGCCAGACAGCGGTCGAGGCGGGAGCGACGACGTCGGGCTTCAGTCGCCCGTCCTCGGTCGGGCCCTCGGACGAATAGTCGGCAGCGGCGTCGCCCTGCCAGTCGCGCGCCCCGACCGTGAACGAGCCGCGCGCATCGCCCGGCGTCGGCACGCTCGACTCGACCGTTGCCTCGTCACCGAGCTCCACTCCGCCGCCGAAGATCTCGAGGTTGCAGACGACCCCGGTCGTGAGCTGCTGGACGCGCAAGCCGTAGGTCCCGCTCGCGGTCGGCAGCCAGCCCGCCACGCTGGCCGGCTGCGAGGCATCCTTCTGGCCCTGCACGTACACGACCGGCGAACTCGGCGCGGTGTCCGTGATGTCGAGCTGGTAGCTCGCGCTCGAGGCGGAGACGGCGGCGCCACCCTTCGTGCACCTGTTCCAGAACAGCGTTGCGCCCATGCCGACGTTCGCGGTCAAGGGGAAGGAGAGGTAGCCGCGCCCCGACGGGCCGATGTCGGCCCAGCCGTCCTTGTCGGCGTCGCCGGCGACGCCCTCCCAGTGACGGCGCGCGTAGTTGCCGGCCGAGTTGGCCCAGAAGATGCCCGCGTCGTGGGCGCGATTGACGGCCTGTGCCGCGACGCCCGTGCCGTCGAAGGGACCGTCGAGGAACGAATTCGAGTGCACCACGATGTCGACGCGCGGCTTGCCGTCGGGACCGTTGACGAGCCAGTCGACGGCCTGCGAGAGCTCCAGCTGCGTGTGGTAGTTGACGAACGTGTAGCGCGCGCCCGGAGCGATGTCCCAGACGACCTGGGCCACGTTGGCGCCGTGGCCGGTCGGCTCGTCGGCGTTCGAGAGGCCCTCGATGTCGGGCTTGCCGCTGGTGTGGTCGAACGACATGGTTGCGTCGATCTGCGTGAGCGGCGGGAGCTCCTTGCCGAGCAGGCTGCGCCAGCTGGGGCCGAAGCCCAGGTCGACGATCGCGATGCGGATGCCCGCTCCGGTCAGGCCATGCGACTGCAGGGCGTCGGCGCCGATGCGCTCGACGCCCTGGGAGATGACCTGGTCGGGCACCGGCACCTCGGCCGGGCCCACGCCGCGCACGCCGGGCAGGCGCTGCACGCGATCGGCCAGGCCGGGCGCGTCGCGTACCTGCAGGAGCGAGCCCGCACGAGCGGTGACCGGGGCGCCGATGCGCGCCAGCGCACGGCTGACTCCCGCGCTGTGCCCTGACGCAACGGCGACGGTGAGTGAGCTCCGCGGCTGTGCGCGCTCGCGACCGGCCGCAATCGAAAGCGCCACCCCCGCGACCGCGCAGAGCGTCGCGGCTGCGAGCACGAGACGGCGCATGCAGGTTCACGTTACTGGACGTGACCCGCCAGTCCTGCCGTGGCCGGGGAGGAGCGAGCGGCGGAGGAGCGCGAGCCCACCGAGGGCGCCGGTGATGACACCGACCGCGAAATACGCCAGCCCGAGCGCGAATGCGTCCTCACGCGACACCCCGGCACCGGCGAGCACGACGACGAAGGTGGCCTCGCGCAGGCCGATTCCGTTGAGCGAGGCGGGCACGACCGTGACGAGGAAGAGCACCGGGCAGAGCACCAGCAACGTCGCGAAGCTGAGATCGAGGCCCATGCCCGTGGCCAGGAAGCCGATCGAGACGGCGCGCAGCCCCTGCGCGAGCACGCCCAGGACGAACACCCACCCGAGCGTCGCGGGATGGTCGCGATACGCGTGCAGCGCGCGGTACAACGAGCGCAGGGGGCCTTCGGCCCGCAGGCGCGCAGCGATCGGCACGAGCCGCCGCAGCAGCGGCTGCAGGCGTTGCGAGAACAGCGCCACCGCGGCCAGCGCCGTGGCGGCGACCACGCCGAGCCCGAGCGCCACGGCGGTCCCGCGCCCGATGCCCGAGCCGCCGGCGAGCGCTCCCGCGGCCGCGAGCGCGCCGAGCGCCGCGAGGCCCACGACGCGATCCACGACCACGGATGAGACGGCCTCGGCGGCATCCCCGGTGCGCCGTGAGAGGTCGACCGCGCGCACGGCATCACCGCCGACCGCAGTCGGCAGGATCTGCCCGAGCAGCAGCGCGATCACGTAGCTCTCGAACAGCCACCACAGGCCCGGCTCGCGCCGGCCGCGGGCGACCAGGAGCAGGTGCCAGCGCACGACCATCACGAAGGTCGCGACGATGTTGATGGCGATCGCGGCGCAGAACCACCCCGGGCTCGACTCGCGCAGCGCGTTTCCGATCTTGTGCAGGTCGGCCTGCCAGAGCACGGCAGCGATCAGGACGACCGAGAGCCCGATCTGCAGCGCGAGCCGTGCGGGACGGCTCATCGCGTGAAGTGCGCGTGCAGGCGGCGCACGGCCGCGACGACGTCGTCGACGTCGGAGAGCGAGTGCGCCGGGGAGAGCGGCAGCGAGAGCACCTGGGCGCCCGCAGTCTCCGCGACCGGCAGCGGCGCGCTCGGGTGCGCCGCGCGGAAGTAGGTGAGGTCGTGCACCGGCAGGAAGTGCAGGCCCGTGCCGATGCCCTCCTCGCCGAGCGCCTCGGCGTAGGCATCGCGGTCGGCGCCGGCGTCCTCCGGCGCGATGAGCACCACGTAGAGGTGCCAGCCATGGACGCCCGAGGGCGCGAGGCGGCGCCCGAGCGGCGTGATCCCGGGCAGGCCGGCAAGGCCCTCGTCGTAGCGCTCGGCCTGCGCCACGCGTCGCGCATGGTGCTCGTCGATCCGGTGCAGCTGGCCGAGTGCCACGCCGGCGTGCAGATCGCTCAGGTTGAGCTTGTAGCCGGGCTCGAGCACGTCGTAGCCGCCCGGCCCCTTCTTCTCGTAGCGCTTCCAGGAGTCTCGCGTGAGCCCGTGCAGCCGCAACGACGTGATGCGCGCCGCCAGCGCCTCGTCGCGGAGCGTGAGCATGCCGCCTTCGCCCGCCGCGAGATTCTTGTTGGCGTAGAAGCTGAAGCAGGTGATGTCGCCCACGGAGCCGACCTTGCGCCCGTCTGCGAGCCGCGTCTCGGTGGCGTGGGCGGCATCCTCCACCAGCTTCAGCTCGTGCTCGGCGCAGATGGCCTCGAGCGCAGCCAGGTCGCACGGGTGGCCGGCGTAGTGCACGGGCATGATGGCCCGTGTGCGCGGCGTGACCGCGGCGGCGACGGAGGCGGGATCGAGGCAGAGCGTGTCGGGGTCGACGTCGCAGAAGACGGGCCGGGCGCCCGCGCGCACGATCACGTTGGCCGTCGCGGGCCAGGTCAGAGGCGTCGTGATGACCTCCTCGCCCTCACCCTCGCCGATGCCGAGCGCGCGCAGGGCGAGGTACATGGCGGCCGTGCAAGAGGAGACTGCGAGGGCGACGGGGGCCTCGGCGTAGAGAGCGAACTCGCTCTCGAGCTGCCGCGCGAACGGGCCGGTCGTCAGCCAGCCGGTCGCGAGCGACTGCAGCACGTTGGCGCGCTCCTCCTCGCCCAGGGCGGGAGGCGCGAAGTCGAGGCGGCGCTCGCCGCGCACGGCGGTGCCGCCGGCGATCGCGGGAAGATCGAGCGGGACGGCCACGGCGGACAGGATAGGGGGCGGCAGCGGCCGGGAGTGCCGAATCTCCGGCGAGTGGGAGAATGCCGAAATGGGTGAGCGGTGAAGGAAACGTTCCAGCGGCTGCGCCGCCGGACCCTGGTCGAAATCGTCGGCGCGGCCGCCCGGCCGCTGCAGCGCAAGCGGCCCGACGACCCCTACCACGCGGTCTTCGCCGACTTCATCGCCCGCGTGAACGATCGCGGCAACGGCCGCATCCTCGAGCTCGGCGCCCGTGGAACGCGGGTCGATCCTCGCCTCAGCGGCTTCAGCCAGTACGTCGGCTTCGACATCCATCCGGGACCGAATGTCGACGTGGTGGGCGACGTCCACTCACTCTCGCAGCTCGTTTCCGGGCCCTTCGACGCCGTCTACGCGATCTCGACGTTCGAGCACCTCGCGATGCCGTGGAAAGCCGTGCTCGAGATCAATGCCGTGCTCGCCGAGGGCGGCCTCCTGTTCGTGGCGACGCATCAGTCCTGGCCTCCGCACGAGCTCCCCTGGGACTTCTGGCGCTACTCCCCTGCGGCGTTTCAGGTCCTCCTCAACCGCCACACGGGGTTCGAGATCCTGAGAGCCGAGGAAGGCCTGCCGGCACTGATCGTGCCCATGGTGCGCGACGTGGGCACGCGCGATGTCCACCGCAGCCCCGCAAGCCTCGGGGTGAGCGTCCTCGCGCGCAAGGTGTCGCCGCCGCGCGCGGATCTGCGCTGGGACCTGACGGCCGCCGACGTCGTGGCAAGCGACTACCCGAGCGCCTGAGCAGGCACGGCGGCTACCGCTTCGCGGGCAGGCGGAAGACCATGAGCTTGCGCCCCCAGGTCACCACGCCGACATCACGGCCGAACGCGATCG
>Ga0105248_10003282_pt1 | contig 17951 bp, 8 predicted proteins | sample KBSS34metaG_FD_81524 | JGI IMG/M metagenome (GOLD analysis project Ga0105248, IMG submission 81524) | Switchgrass rhizosphere microbial communities from Kellogg Biological Station, Michigan, USA - KBS S3-4 metaG | ecosystem: Host-associated > Plants > Roots > Rhizosphere > Soil | place... | reverse complement strand
TTCAGTTCATCGACAACGCAACCCTGGTTCGTGGTTCGCACACACTGAAGGGCGGCATCAACTTCCGGTTCAACAAGCATCGTGACGATCGTTCCAATGTGGCCGGTTCCGCGATCGAACCGGTTGTCGGTTTCAGTGGCGTCGCTGGTTTCGGCGCCTTCAACCTACCGGCCTCGGGAAACACGAGTATCAACGCCAACGACCTGACTCGATTGCAAAACACGATCGTCGACGAGCTGGGCAAGATCGGAAGCGTGTCGCGCGCGTTTGTTCTGGACCCCAGCAATCCATCGACCTTCGCGCCTGCCGGTACGCGCTGGCTGAACGAAGCCAACTACACTGAGCTCGATTTTTACTTCCAGGATAACTGGCGCGTCAGATCGAATCTGGTGCTCGATCTGGGCGTGCGCTGGGAAGCGAAGCTAAAGCCCAGTGTTATTGGCCGGCCGATTCTCATCCCGAATCAACCAGTGAAGCTGGGCGCGCCTCCTTCGAACACTTTGAAGTGGGTCGAAGGCGATCTGTTTGACAGCGACTTCAGCAAGATTCTGCCGTCGGTGGGTTTTGCCTGGGATCCGTTCAAGAGTGGCAAGACTTCGATTCGTGGCAACTATCGGATTGCGTCAGACCGGATCGCGACATTCCTGTTCGGCTCTTCGATTTACCAGAGCACACCGGGAAATAATACCGCGGCTACGAATTCAAACTTCGGCGCGTCCGGCGGACTGTTTCGGGATATTGGACCAGTGATTGCCTCACTGACGCCGACCTCGACTCCCGATGCGTTACGCCAACCGGTGTCATTCAGTACTGCGTCAACCAGCGTGATGGATCCGGATCTGCAATTCCCACAGGTGCATGAGTGGTCGTTGAGCGTGCAGCGTGAGATTGGAAACAACGTTGTCGAAGTGAACTACATCGGCAAGCATGCGGTCCATCTGCTGGGTGGTTACAACGTCAACCAGGTAAATATATTCGCATCGGTTCCGGGTCTGAGTGAAGCCAACTTCCTCGACGCGTTCAACAAGATCAGGGCGAGCTCTTCCTACAACAGCCCGCTGATCAACTTGCTCATGTCAGGCAATGCGGCGAATAACGGCGGTACCGCGCGTTTTCGCACACTGAATACCACCGCCATCACGCAGGGAAGTGCCGCGGCCGCGGCACTCGTGGTTTCGCAGAAGACCTGTGTTGCAGCGGACGTAACCGCGGGCATTTGTACGAATGCTCAACTCAATCGCCGGCTGCTTGATTTGAACGGCTTCCCGTTCCTGTTGCAACCGTATCCGCAGTTCACGGGCGGCTTGAACGTGTTTGATAGCAGCGACTACTCAAACTACGCCGGGCTACAGTTTATCTTCAAGCGCCGCATCCGCTCCGGACTGGGATACCAGTTTGGCTACACGCTCTCGAAGTCAAAGGATAATCGTTCGTGGGATCCGTCACTAAGCACAGTGTCGACCGGATCAGTTCAATCGGCCTCGAGCACTCCGTTCGACCTCCGCGATCGTAATTTGAACTACACGTGGTCCGACTTTGATCGGCGTCATGTGTTTCAGGGCACTTACACTTACGAGTTGCCGTTCGGCAAAGGCCGGAAGTTCCTGACTGGCATGCCGTCAGTTTTGAATTACGTCGTAGGTGGTTGGGAAACGGCCGGCACCGTTCTTTGGGCGTCAGGCAGGCCGTTCACCGTGTACTCAGGTATCAACAGCGTGAGTAACGTGGTCCAATCGACTGCCGATTGCAATGGTTGTACTCGTGAGAGTGGCACCCTCGTGTTGGAGAGTGGACGCAACTTCTGGTTCGATGCGAACACTCGCAGCCAGTTCGCAGCGCCCGCGCCGGGCTCGATTGGAAATACGGGGCGTAATTTCTTCCTCGCTCCGACTTACTTCCAATGGGATGCGTCGCTTTCGAAGCAGTTCAGAATTACGGAAAAGGTGAGTTTCCATTTCCGCGTCGATGCGCGCAACGTTTTGAACAACCCGGCGTTCGATAATCCGACCGCGGTGATCACTTCGACCATCTTCGGTCGTATCAACGACAGCGTCACGAACAACGCGCGCCGCATTCAGGTCTCAGGCAAGCTCAGCTTTTAAAACAAGCCACAAAAAGGCACAAGAGGCACAAAACCAAAATTTTGTGCCTCTTGTGCCTTTTTGTGGCTACTCCTCTTTCCTAGAACTGAAACTTCAACGCGAACTGAATCACCCTTGCCGCTTCACCCGTCTGCACGATCGTCTGTGTTGACGGCGGCGCCACTCCCGCACAACACGCTGACGCAAACACACTCGACCGAATGCTGGGCGATCCTGTTGACGCGTCGCGCGGGTTGTCGAAGTTTGTGTGGTTGAAAGCATTGAACATCTCGGTGCGGAATTGAATCCTCACGCGCTCGCTGATCGCAAACGTCTTGATAAATCCAAAGTCGACATTCCAATAACTGGGCGCAACAAAGATGTTCCGGCCCGCTCCGTTCTGTCCCGGCGCCGGAATGCAAAACGGCTGCGACAGATCGACGCCGCACGTCAGCGCGTTCACCGGTTTGAACAAAACCGGACCAGCGAGTGGCGAATTCGGCAGTTCCTGTAATTGCGCTGTCACCGGACCCTGAACGCCCGCTCGCCCTTCGTGACTGCCGTTAGAGGTAAACGAGCCGCTGCGAACTGCGAATGGCTCACCCGACATGTGCGTGTAGATCGTGTTGATGGTCCAACCGCCGAACACCTGGTTAACAATTCCGGAAGCGTTGCTCAGGAAACGTCGACCTTTGCCGACCGGCACTTCCCACACTGACGCTCCCGTGAAAACATGCGTGCGATCGAAATCCGAGCGCGCTCGTTCTTCGCGGAAGTCGCGAATGTCTGTCGGCGTGCGCGAGTTCGTAGTGGAAAGACCACCGCCAGACGCCGCGCCCACCGGATCGACCGATTGATTGTCGATCGACTTACCGAACGTATAAGCCATACTCAATCCAAAACCGGTGCTGAAACGTCGTCGCAAAGTGAACTGCGCGGCGTGATAGTTTGAGTCGCCACTGTTGTCGAGATAAGTGATCAACGCAAACTGTTGATTCGGTCGCAGCTTGAGTCCGAGCGTGTTGTCTTCGATGCGTCGTGCGAAGCTGCCGGCGCCGTTGATGTCCAGCTCACTGATCGTCGTCGTCGAGTTAAGGAAGCCTGTGGCCGCTGTCGCGCTTAGACCACCCTGGGTTTGCAATTGTGACAACAACGGCGGCGCCACGCCCGTGACTCCTGACGGACAGCCTGTTCCCGTCGGTGCGCAACCCTTCGCCCGGTTCTGCTGCATGAGCAGAAACGAGGGCAGGATCCTGTCAGGGTTGACCTGGTTGATGTCGTAGGCCATGAACAGGTGTTCGCCACGACGTCCGATGTACGCAGCCTGCCCCACCAACCCCCACGGCAGTTCGCGCTGCATGCTGAAGTTCCACTCGTGTACGGTGGGCAACTTCATCTCAGGCGCGAAGACTGTAATCGGCGGCGAGTTGGTTCTTAGCTGTTGCGGTGGTGTTAATAGCGACGACGGTTTAACTAAAGGCGCGGATAGTTGTGTCGGGAAACCACCGGCGACAGTTTTGTTGATGTCTGGGGAGTTCACACAGCCGGCAGTGATGGACGTAAAGGCTCCGGCAGTTGCGTTGTACGACGTGGTGCAACTTTGGACCAGTCCCGGAATGCGGCCGGCTGCCGCGGTTACTTGAAATGACGAGATCGTGTCGAAAGCGATGCCGTAACCGAGCCGGATCACGCTCTTGCCGTTTTCTCCGAAGAGGCTACGCATGAAACCCGGCTTGAAGTCAGGACTGTAAGCGAGACCGAAGCGTGGTCCAATGGCCCACTTGAAATCGCCTTCATACCAGTGTTCCGCGGGCACGAAACTCACTGCGCCCGGTTGATTCACAACCGGTGTTGCGGGCAGCGGCGTACCGGCGATCGCAGTGGCGGCGACAAACACGTTGTCCTGTGGTGAAGTATTGGCCGGCGGATTTATCTCCCAGCGTGCACCGTAGTTCAGCGTCAGGTTTGGTCGTAGTTTCCACTCATCCTGGAAAAAGAGGTTGTACTGATCGAGGTTGTGTTTCTCTGCATATAACGTTACCTCATCACCGATCTTGAAAGGCAGGAATGCATCATCCTTGAGATTTGAGATGAACACCTGGTTCATCGAGGCAGGCAAACCGTAAAGATTGTTTATCAGACTGCCGAGCAGTGTTTGATCGGTCGAGTTGATGTTTTGAGCAACTGCGAATCCGGAGTTGCCGGTTGTACCGACAAAGGCAGGACGCGTGGTGGCGGAGAACGTCACCGCCGGCGTGACGTTGATACCACCGGGCTGACCGCGCTGGTCCACGTGACGATAGAAGCGGAAATTCAGACCCACGCGAAACACGTGAGCGCCATTGACGATGCTCAAGTTGTCGAGTACTTGCGGTGTCGTCACCCAGCGCGCGGTGCGCGGCGTGTTGATATACGGTTCGCTGAGGTTGTTGAAGTCGTAGGGCGGCACGTCGGGCCACGCCGGATTGGCCTCACCTTGCGTGAACAGAAAACCAAAACGCCCGTAGCCGGCAGTGAACTCATTCACGACTCGCGGTGAGAGAACTTTTCGCCAACCGATGGCGAGGTTGGTAGTGTGACGAAACACTTCGCCCTGTGGTGGATTGTTCGGATAGACCTGCGGCCGTGCGTTTAGTGGATCGCCTTTGAGAGTGTTGTAGTCAGACCACAGGTAACGTACGAAGATGCTGTTGTTCTCGTTGAAGTTGTGGTCTACGCGGGCACTGATTGCCGGACCTCTGATGGCGGTGGGTGGATTCCAGAGGAATGTTGCCGTGTTTAGACCATCACCGGCGGCGGCGAAGTTGTTTGGCGAAGGATACGCCGTGAGCAGGCCTCCGACTACGCTGTCAATTGGTCTAGCGGCGGTGTTGTTGAGCGGATCTTTGATGTTGTAGGTGCGAATACAACGCAGCGATGTTGAGGTCGCACAGAGAGGCACGAGGAGGGCTCCCGTGCTCGGGTTTACGAGGAGCGTTGAGTTGCGCGTGATCGTTGTGCCGCCGATGACGAGTGGATTCGCCGGGTCGGGCACGAAATAACGGAAGATGCCGTTGCGTGCTTCGTTGGTGTAGACCACCGGGAAGCCGAACGTCTGATCGATGGGCTGAGTGAAGTCCACTCGATTGTACTGGTAACTGCCGAAGAAGAAGGTCTTGTCCTTTTTGATTGGACCACCCATTTCAAAACCGAACTGGCCGAGTCTGATTAAAGGTTTGGGAGCGTTTTGCGCATTTGCATACCACTCGTTTGCATTTAATGCTTCGTTCCGCAGGAAATAGAAACCGGTACCATGAAAGTCGCTGGTCCCGCTGCGAGTCGCAATCGAGATCGAGGCGCCACTGTTTCTACCTTCTTCCGCGGTCGCATTGTTTGTTGTGACTTTAAACTCCTGCACGTTGTCAGGATTGATGCGATAAAGATTTGAGACGGGATTGGGAACGCTCGACTCGTTCGCCTCGATGCCGTCGATCGTGACGTTGTAGGCGCGATCGCGTGAACCATTCACGTGCACACCTGAGCCGGCGCCTCCGAAAGATCGCTGAACCACTCCCGGTTCGAGGAGGAGCAGCGTCAATGGATTGCGACCATTGAGCGGCAATGTTTCGATGGCTTTTTGTTCGACTACATTTCCTAACGTGGCGTTTGCTGTTTGCAACTGCTCCGGCCCGCCCTGGACCGTCACCACTTCAGACAATTGTCCGACCTCCAGGACGACGTCGACTGTCAATGGATTATTAACCTCGAGGTGGTTACCGGTTTTGACGAACTTTTTGAATCCGTTCTGTTCGACGGTAACTGAGTAGTTACCGACTGGAAGCGCTTCGAAAGCGTAGACGCCTGCTTCCGTCGTGGTCTGTGTTTGTGAAACTCCTGTGGCCTCGTTAGTGATTGTAACGCTGGCGCCCGCGATAGATGCCTGCTTGGAATCAACGACGCGGCCTGTGATTCGAGAGGTGCTGGTTTGTGCGATTACGCTACCGGCAGCGATCAAAGTAAATACGAGTAGTGGGATGCAACGCATGGAGAGACCTCCTTTTGTGTTTGAAGCCGGGAAGGAAAACTACTTGCCAGCGGCGTGGGAGGGGTCGATTAGGGAAGTCACGCCTGAGCGCCGGAAACAAGAGTCACTTTGCGATGGCGGCAGTATACGCCCACATCGTCTGACGTCAAGGTTTTACAGAAGGGAATAGAACCAGCCAAGCTAGAACAAGTCAGGAAGAGGGGCTTGCCCCCGCTGATCAGGGAATTCAATCAGCGGGGGCAAGCCCCTCTTCCTGACTTGTTCTGGTCAACGGTTCGCAAAAACAGTATCAGTCATTGTTATCAAACGGATAAGAACATTTAGCTATTATTATTCCAGCCTGAGCCCTATAATTCAGCTCTTCGATCAAGCAATCTAATAAACGCGCGGTCTAACTATAAGAATGAGAGACGCCGGATTTGTGGTGTTAATCGCACTGGTGAGCGGCTGTTTGCTGTTTGCACGTCTACCAGTTCATGCGCGTACGCCTGCTTACGATCTTCTCATCACTAACGCGCGTGTCATTGACGGCAGCGGCAATCCATGGTTTCGTGCTGACGTTGCCGTCAAGGACGGTCGGATCGCGCGCATCGGTCGTCTCAGCCAGGAGACAGCGACCAGGACCATTGACGCCCACGGACAAATCCTCGCTCCCGGCTTTATCGATGTTCACACTCACGTTGAGTCAATCTATAGTCTCCCAGCGGCTGAGAACTTCGTGCGCATGGGTGTGACCACGCTCGTCACCGGCAACTGCGGCACTTCAACTACAGACGTCGCGGAGTTTCTCGGACGAATCAAAGACAAACCACTCGCAGTCAATCTCGCCACGCTGATCGCACACGGCTCGGTTCGTCGTCGTGTTATGGGTCTCGGAGATCGCGCCCCCACTCCCGAAGAGTTGAAACAGATGGAAGGCGTTGTCGAGCAGGGCATGAAGGACGGCGCCGTCGGACTCTCGACCGGATTGATCTACGTTCCCGGGACTTACGCGAAGACAGATGAGATCGTTGCGCTTGCACGCGTCGCCGCGAGGTACGGTGGGCTATATGCGACGCACATGCGCAACGAAGGCGATAAAGTCGCCGACGCGATCCGCGAGAGTATTGAGATCGGTGAGCAGGCCGGACTGCCCGTCGAGATCTCACACTTCAAGATCAGCAACAAGAAACTCTGGGGCCAGAGCCCGATGACGCTCGGTCTCGTGCGTGATGCTCGTGCGCGTGGACTCGTAGTAACAGTGGATCAGTATGCGTACACGGCCAGTTCAACGTCGCTCGATTCGCGTCTGCCGTCATGGCTGCGCGCCGGTGGTCTCGACGAAGCAAAGAAACGACTTGCCGACAAAGCCACACGCGAGCGCGCAATCAACGACACGAAGGACGCGTTGAAGAAAAGCGGCTTCAAAGACTACTCGTTTGCGGTTGTTGCTTCCTACGACGTGGACAAATCTTTCAACGGCAAATCGATTGCGGAGATCACGAAACAGGTAAAAGGGAAATCTGACATCACCAGCCAGATCGAGCAGATGCTCGAGATGTACGAAGCGGGCGGCGCCGGAATGATCTATCACGGTATGGATGAAGCGGACGTGAAACGGATTATGCAGGAGCCGTTCACGATGATCGCGTCCGACAGCGGCGTGCGCCAGGTGGACGAGAGCGTTCCGCACCCGCGTGGTTACGGCAACAACGCGCGCGTGCTCGGACGTTATGTGCGTGAGTTGAAATTGATCTCGCTGGAAGACGCGATCAGGAAGATGACATCGCTGCCGGCGCAGACGTTTGGCTTTCGCGATCGCGGTTTGATTCGCGAAGGCTTCGCGGCGGACCTGGTGATTTTCGACGACAACACGATCATCGATCAGGCGACGTTCGATAAGCCGCACCAGTTTCCGGTGGGAATCAGTTTTGTGATCGTGAATGGCGCCCCAGTGTTCGAAAACAATCAAATGAGCGCCGCCCGGCCGGGTTTTGCATTACGCGGCCCGGGTTACATTGAGCTTCATCCACAGATTACACAGAGTCCAAAAAATAATCTGCGTAATCTGTGGATAGAGGCTGTTGCGCAGGTGTTAACTCGTATGTAACAATGACCGGACTCGTTTACGAGCACGGCCTTCTTTCCAACGATAATTGTCTGATTTGCACAAACACACTTGTATGTGACTCTCCCAACGCCTCGTCGTCTTGGCGGGCATTAACTATGAAGAGGATTACCCCAATGAAACGTCACCTATGCTATGCGCGCGCTATATTCGCAGTGCTGGCTCTGTTGAGTTTTTCACAACTGACTCCTGCCCAGGAAATTACCGGCACGTTAACGGGTATCGTGAAAGACTCCAACGGCGCAGCAATCGCCGGCGCGAACGTTACTATCTCAGACGCCGATAAGCAGGTTGTGGTTCGTACAGTCACCACCAACGAGGGCGGAGAGTTTAACGCCCCGAACCTCCTCGTCGGCTTTTACGACATAACTGTCGAGGCCGCGAATTTTAAGAAGGCACTCCTCGGTCGAGTCAAACTCGACGTTGGCCAGCGCCGCACCGTCGATCTGGTGCTGGAAGCCGGCAACATCTCTGAATCAGTCTTAGTTACGTCTTCTCCGGTAACGGTTGACACGACTACTCCTGCGAGTTCGACCGTCATCAACGGCGACCAGGTACGCCAACTCTCAATCAACAATAGAAACTTTGTTCAACTCGTGACGCTGGCTCCCGGTGTTACGAACGACTTAGACGACCTCGTGTTCACCGGCACAAATAATCCTGACACACAGGTTGTTAACCGGACGCTCATTTCCGTCAACGGCGCCCGCAGTACGCAGAACACGTTCACGGTTGATGGCGCCGATGTGACAGACCGTGGCTCGAATCTCACCATTCAGGCGTACCCCAGCATTGACTCAATCGGTGAATTTAAAGTGCTGCGGAGCTTGTATCCGGCTGAATCGGGTCGCAGCGGTGGTGGACAGGTAAACATCGTAACCCGCGCCGGTGGTGACAAGTTTCACGGCAGCGCGTTCGAATTCATTCGCAACGAGGCTTTCAACGCAAATGACTTTCAGTCTAATCGCACGCCTACACTCGCGGCGCTGTTCGGCCGTGACGACAACGGAAAAATCCGTCGCAAGCCGTTCCGCTATAACAACTACGGATTCACCGTGGGTGGTCCTGTTTACATCCCAAACTTTGGCGAAGGTTCCGGTGGGATCGCAAGTAGACTCAAGCGGACCTTTTTCTTCTTCTCTGAAGAGCAACGTCGCGATACGCGTTATCCGACGCTGTCCACGCGTAACGTCGTCGGGGGCGGCGCCGTTCCGTCTGCACAGATGAAACTGGGAATCTTCCCGATACCGATTTGTTTGAGTGCTTCAAGCGCTACAAACTGCACTTCGATTCTGCCGGCCGGCTCGCCAATCTCCAGCGCTACGACTGTCAGTAACGTCGCGCAACAGTACATCAACCAAATCTGGAACAACGTTCCTAATCCAACTGACATTGCGAACCTGCAACTGGATTTTCCGGACATAAACGTTGCCAAGTTTCGCCAGGAAATTATCAGAGTCGATCATACCGTCAACGATCGCTTAAGCTTCTTCTATCGTTTCGAACACGACAAGATTCCCACTCAGGATGCTGACGGAACAATCGGCGGACGTTCCAATCTCCCCTTCGTTAACCGCACTGTCTCTGATTCGCCAGGAAAAACACATACGGCGAATATGATCTGGACGCCCAATCCAAACATGATTTTCGAGGGCCGCTTCACCTACGGGTACGGTGCGATCTACATCAACACGGTGGGCTTGCTCGCCAAAGACGTTTCGCCTATCGCAGCGAATTTGCCTTATGAGAGCGTCCGGGACACGGTTCCAATCGTTAGTGTTGCCGGTTTCAATTCACTGACCGGGTTCAGCAACTACATCGATCCTTCATCGAAAAGCAACCTGTCGGGTGCCTTCACCTGGATTCATGGTGCCCATGCACTGAAGTTTGGTCTCATGGGTTCGCGCAATACGAAGATGGAGAACGCGCTGTCGGGAACGAATCAGGGGCAATTCAGCGCCTTTAACAACACGGTCGCTTCGATTACTGCTCCGGCGTGCGTACGAGCAACCGGAGTTGCTTCCAACGCGATCAACACTCTCTACCAGAACTGGGCTTGCTTCATGATGGGTAAGAACGTCACGTTCACCCAGTCGAAACTTGATCTGACAGTGGACATGCGCCAGAAGGCAATTGAATGGTTTGGGCAGGATGAGTGGCGCGTCCGCAATAATCTGTCGTTGAGTTTGGGTGTTCGCTACTCTTACTTCGGACCTCCATACGACCGCAACGGTTTTCTTGCCAATTTCGTTCCCAGTCTTTGGAAGGCTTCCGATGCGCCGATAGTTACTGGTGCTGGAAACCGGCGAACGGGATCAGGAAACTTCTGCAACGGCATGATTGTTAACGCGCAGAATGTTCAAACCGGTCCGGCCGCATTCAATTGCCGGCCCACTGCTTCGCCGTTCGGCAAGTATATATACGAGGCACAGAAGCATGACTTTGCTCCGCGAATCGGCATCGCGTGGGATCCGTTCAAGAAAGGTACGACTTCAGTTCGACTCGGCTACGGTATCTATCACGAACAGGTATCGTTGAGCGCAGCGGAATTACTTGCCTTGAATCCACCTTTTCAGGAGACGGCTACACAAACTATAACGAGTATGGACCAGCCGATCCCGATTGGGTCTGCAATTCCGGTGGTCGCCTCGGCGACTCCGGCTTCGATTCGCGCCATCCAGCCGGATTTTCTGACGCCTTACATGCAGCACTGGTCGTTTGACGTGCAGCATCAGGTTGGAAGCAACACCATATTCTCCGTTGGCTACTATGGTTCCAAGGGAACTCACCTGAACGGAAATACCGAATACAACGATCTACCGGTGGGTTTCGCTATCAACTCGCAATGTGCGACCGGCACCGCTGCGTTGCAGGATCCGGGTGTGGTTACGACGCCGTGCATGGTCGCGGGCACAGCACTTACTGCAACCCCGACGATCTTCGATCAAATCCGGCCCTTCCGTGGTTATCGTTCGATCAATGTGCTCGAAACCCGCTATAACTCGAATTATCATAGCTTGCAGGTTGCTGCTCAGCATCGCTTGTCGGGTGCGTCACAGTTCAACTTCGCGTACACGTGGTCAAAGAATCTGACCGACAATCAGACGTCTTCGGTCAATGCGGCTCCGCAGGACGTGAACAACATCCGGGCCGAGTACAGCCGGGCGCTCCTCGATCGCCGTCACGTCGTTACTTTCAACTATATTTATGAGTTGCCCTTCTTCTCGAAACAGAAAGGGTTTACCCATACGATGTTGGGAGGATGGCAGGTCTCAGGCATCGCAAGTTACTACACAGGTCTGCCGTTTACAGTGACGAGCTCCACTTACGATACCGCTGGACTCGGATTCATTCCCGCGATAGTTGCCGGTGGTAGACCAAAACTGCTGTGTGATCCGAATGCAAATGCGCCGCACACTGTTGACCAGTGGTTCAACGGGGCCTGTTTTGCCAAGCAAACGCCGGCGGGCGCTACCGGGATACAGAACGTACCTGGTGATGCTTCGCGAGGCGCTGTTGATGGTCCACCGACGGCGCGCGTGGATTTCACTTTGTCCAAGTACTTCCGTTTCACTGAGAACACTTCGGTTCAATTCCGTGCCGAGGCGTTCAATGTTTTCAATCACACAAACTTCCGAAACTTGAGCGTGAGCAGAGCGATCACAAGCGAAGCTCTGTTTGGTTCGGTTACGAGTTTTCGTGATCCGCGAGTGCTTCAGTTTGGCTTGAAGTTTGAGTTCTAGCTTGAAGTCGCGAGACTAAACTAAGGTGCCCGCATTGTACTGCTACAATGCGGGCATCAGCTTATGAAGACACTATTACTGAAAAATGCGAACGTCGTGTTGCCCGATCGAGAGGTGACAGGCGGTTCTGTCCTCATCGAGGAAGGCAGGATAGTTTCGTTTGAAGCTGAATCAGCGGGGGAAGAGATTGACCTCGCCGGCGCGACACTGCTGCCGGGATTCATCGACGTTCACATACACGGCGCTGTCGGTGTTGACGTGATGGATGCGACGGCGTTGGGGCTCAGCGAGGTGTCGGCGTATCTCGCGTCTCGGGGCGTTACGAGTTGGGTACCGACGTTTGTACCTGCGAGTGATGAGAACTATCGACACGCGATTGCTGCGATTTCAGAAGCAATGAGCTTTGCTGGCGGTGCGCGTGTATTGGGTGTGCACTACGAGGGCCCGTTTGTAAATACGGCGCAGTGTGGTGCGCTGCACACGGAATATTTCAAGACTTACGCGAGCGTTGCAGATCTGGATTCGTTGCCGTTGCCGTCGGGTGGTGTGCGAATGATTACGCTGGCGCCGGAGGTTAATGGTGGCATTGAACTCGTGCGTGAGTTGAAGGCGCGTGGCTGGGTGATCTCGATTGGCCACACGCGCGCGGACGTTAAAGTTTTGGATGCCGCGTGTGAAGCGGGCGCGCATCACATGACGCACTTCATGAACGCGATGGCACCGTTGCATCATCGCAGTCCCGGTCCGATTGCGTGGGGATTAGCGCGCGACGACGTGACGTTTGATTACATCGCCGATGGCGTGCATCTCGATCCGTTCATGCTGCGATTATTGTTGAAGGTGAAAGGCGTGGGCGGAATCAGCTTGATCAGTGATGCAATCGCCGCGGCGGGAAAGGCTGACGGCGATTACCGGATCTGGGGCGAAACGATTTCGGTAAAGAACGGCCGAACGGCCAATGAATCAGGAAACATCGCGGGCTCGGTCATCAGCATGCTTGACGCCGTGCGGCTGCTGCACTCGCTCGGTGTGTCTTATGTAGATCTCGCTCGCATGGCTTCATTGAATCCCGCCCGCCTCTTAGGCCTGGATAGTGTTTGCGGCTCAATCGAACCCGGCAAACGCGCCGACCTCGTCGCTCTCGACAACAACAACCCAATTCTCACGCTCGTCGGCGGCAGCATCGTTTCACGCAAAGACGCAAAGTGAGGACGCAAAGAAAACTGCGCCTTTGCGTCTTCACTTTGCGCCTTTGCGTGAAACTCTACTGATGTGACACCGCAAAGAACAGCTCTGCACAAGTCATCCGGCGCAGTGGAGCGAGGTCCAGAACTGAAGCGTCTTCAAACGTCTGTGCTAATGCGCTCATGCATGTTTCTCCTTCCAGTTGCGTAGTCCGTAGCCGCCGATGAGTACGAGCGCAAAGCCCAGCAGCACATGGACCACGTCGTCCAGATAAGTCCAATGGAAATACTGAATCGGCGCGAGCCCCAGTGCGCTGGCCAGCGCCTGATAAAGGTCGATCAAACCAAACACAAAATTGAACGCGCTGGACCATAGATCGCTTTTGGCCATCACTATCCACAGACCAACTGCGCCAAAGATGATGTGAAACAGGTTGTACGGCGCGGCGCCACTCATCAGGCTGTATCGCTCTGGGATGACGAAGCCGGCGATGCCGGTCAGCATCAGCAGCGGCCCCAGCACTGCGAGTGTCTTCTGGTTAAGAGTTTTATTTTCCATTCCGTGATCCGTAGTACCCGGCTCGCTCGTATGCCTGGTCCACGAGTTCGACGGGATGACAGACGTTGAGTTTCATTCCTGACAGACAGGCCCCGGCGCCGATGTGCATTTGGCAGCCCGGATTGCCGGTGGCGAGAATGCCGGCGTGGGTTTCGCGGATGTGGTCCAGTTTTTCTTTCAAGACGCGTTGCGACATTTCCGGCTGCATCAGGTTGTATATACCAGCAGCACCGCAACAGCGTTCGCTGCCGTTTAGGGCGACAAAGTTATCACCAGTCACTGTGCGCAGCATACGTTCTGAAGCTTCACCATTACGTTGGCCATACAAAAGGTGACACGAGATGTCATACGTCACTGGTGTTTCTATCGGGCTCGGCGCGGTTCGCATTCCTGACGCGGCGAGTTGCTGGCTGACGTCGCGCACTCGCGCGCTAAAGTTTGCGGCTCGTCCGGCAAGTTCATCGTCGTTGGCGAAGAGATGCCCGTAAGTGGTCAGCATCGCGCCACAGCCGCCGGCATTCGTGATGATTGGAGCATTCGAGTCAAAGGCCTCGATGTTTTTTCGAGCAAGTTTGCGCGCGCCTTTGAGATCTCCAGCATGAGCGTGCAGCGCCCCGCAACAAACCTGGTCCGTGGGCGTGCTGACGTTCAGATTGTTAGCACGCAATACTCGCTTGGTCGCCCGATTAACGCGTGCGAAGAGTCCCTCGCCGACGCAGCCTGCAAACAACAATACGTTTTCACCCGATGGATTGGATTTCTCTGCGCGTTTCTGGCTGAACATCGGACGCGAACTCTCCAACAGCGCGAGTCCAAACTCGGCACGCGGTGAGATCAGTCGAGCGAGACGGAGTTTCAACAGCAGCCGCGCGAGACCAAGATCGCGAAACAGCCGCGACATTCCGAAGAAGAAGCGCAGACGGCTCGGCGATAACCAGATTTTCCGGAGAACAATTCTTAAAACTCGATTCGCAAAGTCTGACTTTGGCTGCGACTCGAGCAGTACGGCGCGGCTCGCTTCAAGCAGTTGCCCATATTCGACCCCGGCGGGACAAACCTGTTCGCACGCGCGGCAACCGAGACACCGATCGATATGCGTCGCAAACGCGCTCGACGTATCCTCCAGCCGTCCCTCAGCCACAGCCCGCATGAGATAAAGCCGCCCCCTTGGTCCATCATTCTCATTCCCCGTAACGACATAAGTCGGGCACGCCTCGAGACACAACCCGCAATGAATACACGCGAGCAGTTTGTCTTCGTCGAGTATAGGCCGCAGATTTTCGCGGACTGACGCGGATCTGATCTCAATACCCAACAGCTTGACCTTCACTGCGACGTGGATCGGTGGCGCCAAGGCGCATGCCGGTTTTTTCTTCGATCATAATGCCTTCGGCGTCGCCGAGGTAACGCAGCTTTGCGAGTGTGTGGCCGCGCGCAGATAGTGCTCGTTGTGTGTCGCCGGAGAGGCCGAAGGGTTCGCCGACGAGCTCGTCGGGTAGCCACTGGTGATGAATGCGCGGCGCATCGATAGCCTGCTGGATATTCATCTCGTAATCGATCACATTCGTGATGATGCAGAGAACTGTGTTGATGATCGTTGGTCCACCCGGGCTCCCGACCGTGAACCACAAACTCCCGTCCTTGCGCAGCACGATCGTGGGCGTCATGGCGGAAAGCGGACGTTTGCGTGGCGCGACCGCGTTTCGCTCGCCCTGAATCAGGCCGTATAAGTTCGCCGTGCCGGGCTTGGCTGCGAAATCGTCCATCTCATCGTTGAGAAGCAGACCCGTGCCCTTTGCAACCGCGGCGGAACCATATGAGTTGTTCAAGGTGTATGTGTTTGCGACTGCGTTGCCTTCTGCATCGACGACCGTGAAGTGAGTTGTCTCGTCAGACTCATAACCCGCAGGACGACCCGCGCGTACTTCAGCACTCGTCGATGCTCGATCAGTATTGATCGTCTTTCGCAACCCGGCGGCGTACGACTTGTCGATCAACCCCGCCACGGGAACTTTCACGAAATCCGTGTCACCCATGTACTCAGCGCGATCGGCGAAAGCGCGTCGCATCGCTTCAGCCATCAGATGATAACGATCAGAAGAATTCGCCTCGCTTTTTTGTAGATCGTAACCTTCGAGAATGTTGAGCATCTCGATCAGCACTGCGCCACCGGAAGAAGGCGGCGGCATCGAGATGATTTCATGACCACGATAGTTCCCACGCAGCGGCGTACGTTCCTTCGCAACGTAACCGCGCAGGTCTTCCATCGTCATCAAACCGTTGTTACGTTTCATGTCAGCAACGATCAGTCGCGCAGTCTCGCCTTCATAGAACTCATTTGGACCAGAGCGTTGCAGACGCGCGAACGTAGCCGCGAGTTCGGGTTGGCGGAAGATCTCGCCTTCTTTGTAAAAGTTGCCGCCGCGCAAGTAGATGCGCTTAGTCTCGGCGTACTTTGAAAGATATTCGTCGCTTCCTTTCAACGAGCGCGCGAGGGAGTAGGTAACAGTGAATCCGTTAGCGGCGAGACGTCGTGCGGGCTCGACGAGCTGAGACCAGGTGAGTTTGCCGGAACCATACTTTTTGAGCGCCAATTCCATGCCGCGCACAGTCCCGGGAACACCAGCCGCGCGATATCCGACGAGCGATCCGCCCTCACCCTCGATCAAGTTGCCATTCTTGTCGAGATAGACGTCGCGATGAGCGGCGGCGGGAGCCATCTCACGATAATCGATCGCGGTGGTCCGGCGGTCTCTAAGACGAATCATCATGAAGCCGCCGCCGCCTAGATTGCCCGCAGCCGGATGTGTAACGGCGAGCGCGAACGCCACCGCGATTGCAGCATCGACCGCGTTACCACCGCGCTTCATTATGTCAACGCCAACCTGCGACGCTACCTCATTCGTCGATGCGACCATCCCGTGTCGCGCACGCACCGGTTCACGCGGAGCCGCCTGCGACACGTTCACAAACGTCAACACCCAAATCAGTAGTAAAACGATTTTGCGATCTCTTCTCATGGCTTTTTATCCGTCAAAAATCCGCGTTATCCGTGGCTAAGTCTGGTAGCGTCCCGAGCGGATCAAGTTGCTTTTTGATCCTTTGCATCAACGACTTCGCCGCTTCGCCTGGCTGCGTGATCGGTTTCTCCCACGCAGCCGCAATCGTCTTCCAAAGGTCAGTATCATTCATCATCACTTCCGCATTTTTCAATAGCGCGCGTGCTTGTTCGATCTGATATGCGACGCCCTTTTGATTGCCGGCGAATCGAACCATGAGCATATCATTGATGATTTCAGCCGCAACCGGGAATAGACGCGCCTCGATAATCTTCCTTAAATCTTCAACCGTGCCGCGTGCGATCACAGTTGCTTCGCGGGCTGGCCGCGGTCGGAGTTTGAAGTTCACTTCAGTGATGATTCCGAGGCTTCCAAAACTACCCGTGAATAGTTTGCACAGATCATAACCGGCAACGTTCTTCACCACTCGCCCGCCGGCTTTAATCAAACTGCCGTCGGCGAGAACCACTTTCATTCCGATGACTGAATTGCGCGGACGACCGTAGCCGAATTGTTGAGGTCCGCCGAGGCCTGTGGCCACGACGCCTCCGATCGTTGCACGGCCATCATCCGGCGGATCGAGCGGTAACCACTGACCATTCTCAGCGAGCTTCGCGTTGAAATCGACAAGCTTGACTCCTGCCTGCGCGATAGCGATTAGATCCGCGGGTTCATGTTCGATGATTCGATCGAGACGACTTGTGTTGACGATCAGGTTCGCTGTCGTTCTGAGCCATGTCATGCCGCCGGCTGGAAGAACAGTCCAGCCTTCACGTGAAGCGAGTTTCAAAACCTCCGATATCTCTTCGGCCGACGCCGGCGAGACAATTAGAGTTCCGTCCTGCGCAGTGACGTGCGCATCACCCACAATCTGCGCCACTGAATAGAACAAGTTAGTAGAATAGAACAAGTCAGGAAGAGGGGCTTGCCCCCGCTGATCAGGGGATTCAGTGAGCGGGGGCAAGCCCCTCTTCCTGACTTGTTCTATTGCTTGCTGTTCGATTCTGGGAACAGTTCCTGGTTCGGCGTGTTCCGGCACTTCAGTCGCGACAGCCTTCGCCTCACCGCAGCCACGCAACAGCGGCACGATTTTTCCCGGATTACAAAGCCCAAATGGATCGAACGCCGCGAGCACACGCAACATCGCATTCATGTCTGCGTCGGAAAACACGAGTGGCAACAGTTCGCGTTTAT
>Ga0105248_10003281_pt1 | contig 17953 bp, 15 predicted proteins | sample KBSS34metaG_FD_81524 | JGI IMG/M metagenome (GOLD analysis project Ga0105248, IMG submission 81524) | Switchgrass rhizosphere microbial communities from Kellogg Biological Station, Michigan, USA - KBS S3-4 metaG | ecosystem: Host-associated > Plants > Roots > Rhizosphere > Soil | place... | reverse complement strand
GGCACTCGCCTTCAAACGCCCACGCTTATCGGCTGTTATTTGTTAAAGAGCATTTGCGCTTTCGCGCCGCCTTCCGGCGTTTGCTGATTTCGTTCGATTTCTCGATTTCGTTATCAGCAGAGAAGCGAGATTATGACTTGTTTTTTAATACGCTGTCAAGGGCGCCACCACGGCAACCTGCGGCATGGGCGATTCGATGCACCGTTCGCCGGCGCGCGCTGACCGCGATCGGTGAAGGTGTCGGCCGGGTCGTCCTCGGCGTCGGTCTCGTCGAGGCCCTGGATGCGGAAGTCGGCGGCCAGTCGGACCCTGATCTCGATCCTCTCGGCCGTGATGCGGACTCGCTGCACGCATCGCCCGAGGTCCCCAAACGTGCGCCGCGAGGGCGCAAGTGAGGCCCAAGCGTTGCCCGCGTGAGTCGAACACGCGACCTACTGCTTCCAAGGCGCGGGCGACCGTCGCAGCACGCGTCCAGAGCCCCGTTCCGACTTTCACAAGCGACCCGTGCCCGTGGCGTCGCTTGCCACGCGCTGAGACAGCGCCTATCAGGCTTTGCCACAGTGCTTGTCGTGATAGTGCTGCGCCCAGCGTTGGCGAATCAACCGCGGCAGATGGTTCACGTCTTTTCAGCAGCCCCAGCCATGCCCCGCCCTCATCGCCCGCCAGTTCCTGGATACAGCGTACGTTCGCTCGCCCTGCGGGCGGCGCCCCGCACGTCGCCCGCGTGTCCGACTCATGGGTCGCGAGCCGCGCGATCCGCTTACGCGAGGCGCTGCACATGTGGGCGGGCCATTCCAATCCCCGCCCCCCGCCGGTCGCATTTTCTGAACCGCGCGTCCTACCCGGCGGGCAGAGGTCGTCTCTGCCTGACCAAGGACAACGATGAAGGAACCCATCCCCAACAGCTCGCGCAGGCGCTGGAACGACGTCGCATCGAAACGCGCCTCGCCAACCCAGACTTTGCTCGAGCGCTCGGCGTCAGCCTGGGCCACTGGCAGAAGCTGCGCGCGAATCCAGAAGGATTCGCCGGAAGCAAATCGCGAAGGTGCTGGGCTGGCCGGTGGGGCGCGTGCTCATCGCCACGGGCGCCTATCAGCAGGAGGATTTCGAGCTGGTTCTCAACGCGGCACACGAGGTGAACGCGGCACTGGCCGAGCTCGATCTGAGCGCTTATGCGTCGCTGCTGGGCACGCCGCTGAGCACCGCCGCCGCGGATCACCAGCGGCTGATCGCGGCGCTGTACACCCAGCTGCGCCTGGGCAGCCTTCTGGCCCCCTTCCCCGCTTCACGCTAGGACAGTCTTTTCTCTTCGCGCCGGTCCGTTTGGGCCGGCGCTTCTCCCCCGACCGAGGTCAACACGAGCTGGGCCTCCGGACGCTGCCGCCGCCCGCTGACTGCCGCCCATCCAAAAAGACTAGCGAGCCGATGGCCCGCCAAGTGAACGGTCGCCCCTGCGGGGACGAACGTGGCGGATGCGGTGAGCGACGCTAGTTGGACTTGCGTCGACGCCGCAGTGGCGCCGCCTTCTTCAGCGCGGCGTCACCGGCTGCCGGCAAGGTTGTGGCCAGGAGCCCCTCGGGGAAATCAGTGACTGGTTCCAGCCGCTTGTAGGCGATCGCGTCAGCAGTCTTGCTGGCCACGCCCAGCGCCCGGAGGGTGGCCGCCGCCGTCATTTCGGCGAAGTCGGGCTCACACGAAGGCTTCAACATGCAGTGGATCGCACCGATCACCGCGCCCGACACCATGTTGAGCGCCAGCGGCATGGGCATCTCGCGGAAGCGCCCGCGCTTGATTCCCTCGGCTACGTCGCGGCGCACGAAGTCGAGCAGCACGTTTCCGCCCCGCGTATCTGGCCACCCCAACTGCACCAGGAAGCCCGCGGCCGCCGGGTGGTGCAGTGCGAGGCGGGCCACAAGGCGAATGCCGCACGCCACTCGCTCGGCCGGATCCTCGCGCTCTTGCACCACCGGATCTGCCAGGTAGACCAGGTCCTTGGCTACCTCGAGGGCCAACTCCTGCACCAGAGCCTCGGGTGAAGGGAAGTACTTGTAGAAGGTGCCCCGTGAAACCTCGGCCGCGGCGATGACGTCGTCGATCGAGGTCGCCGCCGGCCCCTGCTCGGCGATGAGTTGAAGCGCGCTGCTCAGCAGTCGCGATCGCATGCGTTCACGCCGCTCAGCAGCTACGCGGGGTCGATGGTCTTGGATCGCCATGGTCCGATTGTGCTTTCTGTTGCGCTCCTCGGGACGGGGCCGCGCATCCATTCGTTCCGCGCTTCGCCAGTTTTTCTCGCTCGGGGGTCGGAGTGCGCCGACGTCACTCTGAGCGAAAACGACTACCGTGTCAAGATGACGACTAATTCATCATGACGCGAATTTCGGCAGAATCGAGAACACATGGAGACAAAGCATCAATTGGTGGCCCGGGCTGCTTGCGCTGCGGCATTGGTGTCACTGGGTACGTCGGTTTGGGCGGTGAACGGTGCACAACCCGGCGGCCACGGCGCCGCCAACGCCTCGATGGGCGGCGCGTCGATCGCCCTGCCGCTGGACGCCGAAGCCGCCGCGAACAACCCCGCCGGCCTTGCCTTCATACCGACGTCCATCACATTGGGCCTGCAGACTTTCAACGGGAAGTCGTCCTCGCAGTACGTGCTGCCGGGCAACTCGCTGCACAACGACACCACGACGGTGGGTCCCGAAGGCGGCGTGAACTGGCAGGCATCCTCCAACTGGACCGTGGGCATGAGCGTCGCTGTCGGTGGGGCAGGTGCGGACTACGAGCAGCCCGCGCTGCCGGTGCCCGGCGCATCGAATGCGAAGACCTCGCTCGCGGTGATCGAGCTCGTCCCGACCGTCAGTTGGCGGCCGCTGGAGAACCTCGCGTTCGGCCTCGCGCTCAACCTGGCGCACGAGCGATTCGAGGCGCAAGGTGTGATCGTCCCGGCGCCCGTGCCCGGCGGCCTGCTGCCGCTGCCTGCGCACGGGCAACGACAGGCCGACGGCGTCGGACTGCGCGCCGGGGTCTTGTGGAAGCCCACGGCGGAGCTGTCCCTCGGTCTGAACCTCAAGTCACGCACACGCATGGGGCGGCTCGACGGCTACGAGCAGGACCTGCTCGCCTACAGCGATGGTCGCCTCGACGTCCCCAGCGAATACGGTGTCGGCGCGGCCTGGCAGCCCACGCCGACGCTCACGCTCGCGGCGGACTATCTGCAGATCAACTGGGGCGATCTTTCGGTGATGAAGGATCCCAACGGTTTCCGCTGGCGCAACCAGCCAATCGCGCGGCTGGGCGCCGCGTGGGCGCTGCATGGCGCATTCACCTTGAGAGCCGGCTACAGCCACAGCCGACCCCAGATCACCAGCGACCGCACGATCCAGAACCTGCTTGTCCCGTCGATACACCACGAAGCGTTCACCGCCGGGATGGGCTGGCAGCTCGACAAGACCGCGGCCGTCAACGTCGGCTACGAATACAACCCGAAGACCACGCTGCAGGGCAGCCACGCGAGCGCGGGCACTTCGCTCACGAGCAAGGTGCAGATGCTCATGTTGAGCTACCAGCACGCCTTCTGAGGATCCAGACATGGCCACAACCAAGGCAGTGTTGCGCCAACCCGAGTCGTATCGCGAGAGCCGGCTGCCGCCGCAGGTGCAGCAGCTTCGACGGCCTGCGCCCGCTGGTCGCGCCGTCGAACTGGCGTTCCTGCGCTGGGAGAAGCGCGAGCTCGCACCCACCGAGCGCTTCTGGCGCGACTTCGGCTTTCACATCGTCCGCTCAACGCCCGAGCGCCTGGTGGCCCGGGCAGCCGGCACGGCGTACTGCATCGCAGTGGCCGAGCGCGCAGCGGCGAACCGCTTCGTGGGGCCGGCCTTCCGAATGTCCGACGACACCGATCTCGCGACTTACGTGCATCGCTTCGGGGCGCGATGGCTGTCGCCCGACACCATCCCCGGTGGCGGACGGGGCGTCTCGCTCGAAGACCCAAGCGGGCGCAACGTGTGGCTGCTGCAAGGGCAGGTGCGCGTCGAGCCGCTGCCCATGCGAGCGCCGGTGAACTTGCTCAGCAACACGGCTCGACATGCGCCACGCATCAACCGCACGGTTCGCACGCCGATCGAGCCCGCGCAGGTGGCCAGGCTTGGACACCTGGTGCTGCAGACGGTGGACTTTCACGCAATGGCCGAGTGGTACTTGCAGGTGCTGGGGCTGATCCCCACCGACGTGCAGTACCTGCCCGACGGCAGCCCCAATCTCGCGTTCTGCCGCCTGGACCTGGGCGATCAGCCGGCGGACCACCACACGCTGGTGCTGGTGGGCGGCCTGGAGGACAAGTACGAGCACAGCGCCTACGAGGTGATCGACCTCGACGCCCTTGGCCAAGGCCAGCAGGTGCTGCGCGCAGCCGGCCATGCGCACCTGTGGGGCATCGGCCGCCACCTGCTGGGCAGCCAGCTCTTCGACTACTGGCGCGACCCAGACGGCTTCGAGCATGAGCACTACACCGACAGCGATCTCTTCACCGCCGACCACGAAACCGAGTACTCGCCACTGACCTTCGGCGGCATCTGGGCCTGGGGCGACGACGCGCCTGCGTCGATGAAGCCGAAGAAGAACCTTTCCACCCTGCTGCGCGTGCTGAAGCTGCTGCGCAGCCGCGCCCTCACGACCGAGCGACTCAAGCTGCTCGGCACGGCGCTGGACGCACCCGCCAGACCCTGGCTCTGACTTGACCTCTCCATGACCCGCACCATCGTCCGCTTTCTCGAAGCCGGCACCACCTCCACCGCACGCTGGGGCGTGCAGCACGGCTCCCGCATCACACCCTTGCCCGTGCAGGCGCACACCACGGGCGAGCTCCTCGCCAGCCACTGGGATGCGCTCTGGCATGTCGACGACTCACGCGCGACCCTGCCGCTCGATGCAGTGCAGCTGCTGGCCCCCGTCACGCAGAACCAGCAGTTCATCTGCCAGGGCATCAACTACCGCAGCCACGTCATCGAGTCGGGGCTGCGCGTCGAGGACTTTCCCTTCAACACGCTCTTCACCAAGGCCTCGTCCTGCATCACTGCGGCCGATGCACCGGTGGCCCGCCCGCCGCACGTTCGTCTGCTCGACTACGAGATCGAGCTCGGGCTGGTGCTGCGGCAAGACCTGCCGCAGCACACGGTGGTGCAGCCGAACGACCTCGGGCGCTGGTTGGCAGGCGTGACCATCGTCAACGACCTTTCCGCTCGCGACGTCCAGCTGCCGCAGGGCCAGTTCTACAAGGGCAAGAGCTACCGCGGCTTCGGCCCCACTGGGCCGGGCCTGGTGTTGCTCACCGCGCAGGAATGGAAGCGGTGGCCCGACCTGCACATGCGGCTGAGCGTGAACGGCGAGCTGCGCCAGGACGCCTACTGCGCCGAGATGATCCACGCGCCGGCAGCCACCCTCAGCGAGCTCAGCGCGCTGCAGAGCCTGCACGCCGGCGACCTCATCGCCACCGGCACCCCCGCCGGCTGCGCGGTTCGCGCGCCGGGCAAGGCGGTGATGTTCGTGATGCGCCACTTCATGAGCGACGCCACCAAGTGGCGGCTGTTCGTGCGCAAGGGCGCGAGCAACCCGGCCTACCTTCAGCCGGGCGACCGCATCAGCGCGTCCATCCGCACCGACGACGGCGCAATCGACCTCGGCGAGCAGACCACCGCCATCGTCGCGCCCTGACACCAGGCAGCCACACCATGCTCACCGACCTCGTGGCCGATGCACGCACCGCGTTCAGGACGCTTGCCGACATCGAGCGCTTCGAACGCATTCCCTTGCGAGAGCGCCTGCCCGCTCAGACCCCCTATGAGCTGCTTCGTGCCGCGTGCGAGCGCCATCCCGAGCGCGTGGCCGTACGTCTGCTGCTGGCCGCCAGCGCCGACGCCCCCACCCGCGACCTGAGCTACCGGGCGCTGATGGAAGGCGTGCATCGGGCAGCCAACGCGCTGCACGCCACAGGCCTCGCGCCGGGCGCAGCGGTGACCCTGCTGCTGCCCAACCTGATCGAGAGCCACATCGCGCTGTGGGGCGCGCAAGTGGCAGGCATCGCGAGCCCGATCAACCCGATGATGGACGCGCCCTACATCGCTCGGATCTGCAAAGAGACCAAAGCCGAGGTGCTGGTCGCTCTGGGACCGGCCTCGGGCTTCGACCTCTGGGACAAGGCCGTGCAGGTTGCCGAGCAGGTGGACACAGTGCGCACGGTGCTGCAGGTGGACCTCGGCGCCGCGATGGCTCGCAGCAGCCCCGCCCTGCCGGCGGGCCCGATGCCTCGCCGCCCGGGCGTGCGCGTGCTCGACTTCCATCAGGCACTCGCCGACGCCCGCGGCAACGGGCTGGCCTTTGACCACGCGATCGATCCCGAAGCGCCCTGCGCCTACTTCCACACCGGCGGCACCACCGGCCATCCCAAGGTGGCCGTGCACCGCCACGTCAACGAAGCCTTCATGGCGTGCGCCTTGCAATGGATCGACAACCGCGAGGACGTGATCCTGTCCGGCTTGCCGCTGTTCCACGTGAACGGTGCGATGGTCACGGGTCTCGGCGCGTTCCATCGCGGCGCGCAGGTGGTGATGCTGACGCCCGCCGGCTACCGAGCACCGGGCCTGCTGAACGAGTTCTGGAAGATCGCGCGCCGCTTCGGCGCCACCACCTTCTCTGCCGTGCCCACCGTGCTGGCAAGCCTGCTGGACAAGCCGTGGCCCGAAGGCGGCGTGCCCACGCTGCACCAGGTGCTGTGCGGCGCAGCGCCGCTGCCGCGGCAGGTGGCGCTGGATTTCGAGCGCCTCACGGGCGTGCGCATCCACGAGGGATACGGCCTGACCGAGAGCACCTGCGTGACCACCGTCAACCCGCCCCAAGGCCGGCGCAAGCTCGGCACCGTGGGCCTGCGCGTGCCGTACCAGGAGATCCGCCTGTTCGCGCTGGGCACCGACGGCAAGCCCACTTCGCAGCAGGCGAAGGAGGGCAGCCCTGGCGTGATCGGGCTGCGCGGCCCCAACGTGTTCCCCGGCTACCTGCGCGACATCGATGACCAGGGCATCTGGATCGAGGGCGGCTGGTTCAACACCGGAGACATCGGACGCTGGGACGACGAGGGTTATCTGGTGCTGTGCGGCCGCGCCAAGGATCTGATCATTCGCGGCGGTCACAACATCGACCCGCAACTGATCGAGGACGCACTCGCCGCGCACCCGGCCGTCGCGATGGCGGCGGCCATCGGGGAGCCCGATCGCCACGCCGGTGAACTGCCTGTGGCGTATGTGACGCTTCGCGCTGGAGCGCAGGCAGGCGCGGACGAACTGCTGGCCCACGCGAAGGCCTCCATTCCGGAGCGCGCGGCGGTGCCCGTGCGCATCGACGTGCTGCCGGCGCTGCCGCTCACCACGGTGGGCAAGGTGTCCAAGCCCCACCTGCGGTTGATGACGATGGATCGAGTGCTGCGCGTTGCGCTGGACGACGCGGGCCTGGGTGACGTGCGGGCGAACAGTCGACTCGCAAGCGGCGGCATCGCGGTGGATCTCTCCGGCCCCGAGTCGCAGCGGCCTTCGGCGCTCGCGCTCGCCGGCCTGTATCCGGTGTCGGCGCACTGGCTGGAGCAAGCGGCATGACCGACCTTTCGACACCAGACGCGCGCGCTGAATTCGACGTGCTGATCGTTGGCCTGGGGCCGGTGGGTGCCGCGCTGGCAAATCTGCTCGGCCGCTACGGCGTGCGAGTGCTCGCGGTCGAGCGCAGCACCGAGGTGTTCGCCAAGCCGCGCGCGATCGTGCTCGACAACGAGGCATTGCGGATCCTGCAGCAGACCGGGCTGCGCGAGGACGACTTCGCCAAGGTCGCCATCCCGCAGGTGAAATATCACTCGCCGCTGTTCGGCTGCTTCGCCCGCATCAACACCGCGGGCATCGTCGACGGCCACCCCATGCTGGTGAGCTTCTACCAACCCGAGCTGGAGGCCGCATTGCGCCGCCGCCTCACCGTGCACCCCGGCGTGGAGGTCCGGCTGGGCGTGACGCTGGAGGGCTTCGTCGACGACGGGGCCAGCGTGCGGGCCACGCTCAAGGATGGCAGTGGCGTCGTGCGCGACGTTCGCGCGCGCTATCTGGTGGGCGCGGACGGAGCGGGGTCGCAAGTGCGACGCAGCCTGGGCTTCGACTTCGAGGGGCACACCTTCGCGCAGGATTGGCTGATCGTCGATGCGCTGGAAGTACCGGCGCCCATCGACCATGTGGAGTTCCTCTGTGACCCGCGTCGCCCGACGCCGCACATGGTCGCGCCGGGCGGCCGGCAGCGCTGGGAATTCATGCTCCAGGCTGGCGAGCAGGCCGGCGAGATGGAGCATCCGGACAGGGTCCGCGCGCTTCTTGCGCCGTGGTGCAAGGTGGACGACGTTCGAATCGAACGCACCGCGGTCTACCGCTTTCACGCCCGCGAGGCACGACGCTTCTCGAAGGGCCGCTGCTTCCTCGTGGGCGACGCGGCCCATGTGACCCCGCCTTTCGCGGGCCAGGGCCTGGTCGCCGGGCTGCGCGATGTGGCGAACCTGGCATGGAAGCTCGCGTGGGTGACGCAGGGTCGCGCCGATGAGCGGGTGCTGCAAAGCTACGACCAGGAGCGCCGCCCGCATGCGCGCAAGATCATCAACCTGGCCCGCTTCCTCGGCAGGCTCGTGATGCCGCGCAACCGCCTCGCCGCCTTCGCCATCCACGGGTCGATCCGCGCGATACGGCTGCTGCCGGCCGGCCGCGCAATGTTCGACGACCTGAAGATCAAGCCGCCGCAACTGTTCGACGAAGGGCTCTTCTGGCGCAATCGGCACGCGCGAAAGTTGCTCGCCGGATCGATGCTGCCCCAGGGCTGGGTGCGTGCCGGCGATGAGCCGACGCCCCGGCTCAGCGACGATGCCCTCGGGCTTCAGTGGGCGCTGATTGGCTTCGGCGTGGACCCGGCACAGCACGTGAGCCCCGCGTTGCTCGAGCGATGGAGCCGGCTCGGCGGCAAGGCATGGCAGTGGTGCCAGCGCAGTCAGGCCCAGCATCTGGCACCGGCCGATCGGCGGCTGGAGGCGCTGGATGAGAACGTGCTGTCGCGGCTCGCGCCGATGGGTTGGGTGGCCATCGTCCGGCCAGATCGCTGCGTGATGGCAGAGGGGCCGCTGTCGGAGGTCGAGTCATTGCTGCAGCGGGCCCTGGGGACCGTGGAGCCGGCCGCCCCGCCGCGGGCAAGCCGCACACAAATACGCCCCCCGGCCGGGCCGCGCACCGCCTGAGGCCCGGCGCGGCGATATCACGGCGAGCACGACCGCGCGTGCGCTATTTGCAGCGGCCCAGCGCCGTCACTTTCGATTTCTTTGGCAGGAGTTCACAACCATGAAGCTGTACTACAGCCCGGGGGCATGTTCCCTCTCCCCTCACATTGCGCTTCACGAGTCGGGGTTGCCTTTCCAGGCCGTGCTTGCGAGCACCAAGTCGCACCAGCTGGAGGACGGCACCGACTACTACACGATCAACCCCAAGGGGTACGTGCCCCTGCTGGAGTTCGACGACGGCACGCGGCTGACCGAAGGGCCGGCCATCGTGCAATGGATCGCCGACCAGGTGCCCGAGAAGCAACTCGCCCCGCAGGCCGGCACGATGGAGCGCTACCGCCTGCAGGAATGGCTGACCTTCATCGGCACCGAGATGCACAAGCAATTCAGCCCGCTGTTCAACCCCGGAATGGCGGAAGAGGCCAAAGCCCTTTTCCGCCAGAAGATCCTCGAACGGCTTGCGTATGTGGATCAGCACCTGGCGGAACGCGACTACGTGCTGGGCAGCCGCTTCAGCGTGGCTGACGCCTACCTCTACACCGTGACGCGCTGGACCGCCCCGCTGAAGCTTGATATCTCGCGCTTTGCGAACCTCTGCGCATTCATGGCTCGCATGGCCGCGCGGCCCGCAGTGCAGCAGGCGGTGAAGGCCGAGGGGCTGCCCGGCTGACCCTTGAAGGCGCCGCACAGCGGCGCCTCTTGTCCCTGCCCGGCGCTGGTCGCAGAGGCTGTCAGCCTTTCGCGATGAATCGGTCGGCGCGGGCGGCCTCCAGCACACAGGGCAAGCAGGTCGCGAAGACGTCGACAGGAGCGTGCCCGCCAAGCCACTCGCTCTCGCTGGCGAACCAGGTCGCCAGTTCCCACTCGTCGAATGCGGGACGCAGTTCCTGCAGCACCGGCAGAAGATTTGGATGTGGCGTCACCGAGGGCATCTCGAACTGGAACAGCGGAATGAGTGTCTGGCCGCCGTACGACATGCTGACCACCTCGCGCGAGATGATCCAGCGGGCCAGCATGGGTAGAGGGCGCTCGTGATGCCGTCGCATCAGGCGCGTCATCGCGTCGGCGTGCAGCAGGCCGCCGGTTCGCGCATATGCGTTCCTCATCGTCGCGAACTGGCGATCTTCCTCGCGTCGCCCCCAATGCCTGGAGGGGGTGGAGTGCATCCGCCCGGCCACCGACCCACGCCCTCGGATGGCAGGTCGATCGAGCACTGTCGTGTTCATGTTCACCTCTATGCGAATCAGATTGCCCGCATCACCGCCATTCGGTCGCGAACTGGGCATGCGTTCCAAAAAGGGGCTGGCGATATGTCATGGGCGGACAGGCCGGTATCGGTGCGTCGATGAACCCACGTTGAACCGCAATGCCCACGGCCTCGGTCCGGCTGGCGGCATCCAGCTTGTTGAATATCGCCCTCAGATGACCCTTCACCGTTCCAACGGTGATTGCCAGCTTCATGGCGATCGACTTGTTGCACTTCCCGAGGGCGAGCAGGCGCAACACGTCGGTCTCTCTGGCCGTCAGGGACTCATGCGTCAGGCTGTCGGCCATCTTCTGAGCCGCGTCCAGGGAGAGGTACCGAGTGCCCCGTCCGAGCGCTTTCACGCCCATGGCGAGCTCCTCGATGGAGCACCCCAGCTGCAGGTACCCGTGCACGCCGGCCTCCATGGCGCCCCTCACGTCGTTCGCCCGGTCGTGCATCGTCATGACCATGACGCGGCACCGCTTCTGGGCAAGCTTCACCTCTCTGGCCAGTGAGAGTCCGCCGTGATAGTCGGTCACGATGACGTCTATCGGCGCTTGAACGACCGACACGTCGTCGACCCCGGGCGCCACGACCTCGAATTCGAGCTGTTGACGCAGTGCCGCCGCGATGCCCATCGCGAGCAAGGGCTGCGGATAGCTCACGAGGATGCGCAGCACGCGCTTGTCACTGTCTTTCATTGATCTTCCGTTGCGGCTTCGTAGGGGTGGATACGACGGGCTTTCGTCGATGTGTCATTCGGCTTCAGGTGTCGTCGGGTCCGCCAGGCACTCATCGGTGCGCACTCGAAGGTCACGCGCAATGGATTCGAGCAACTCGTCGGCGGACGCGAAATCGAGCTGGCGGCCAGTGACCATGTTCTCGAGGCGACCCGCAAGAGCCTCGGGAGTCGCGTCGCCGCGCAGTTTCAGCACGTACGCGCGCCGGTTGGGATATTTGGATTCAGGGTTGAGAACCATCGAAGACGTCGAAGCAGTTGACGCATAGCGTAGGTCTGCGCGAAGTCCGCGTGGTAAGCGAAACGTCGACGTTCGGTCTTGAGTGGACATGCGCAACCGGGACGGAATCGAGACGTGTTGGAGACGACTCGGTTGGCGAGGGCTCATAGCATCGCGGCACCATGACCATCAAGCTCACCCCGGGACGGATCCTTGCCTGCGCGATCGTCGCCCTGTCGTTTTGGATCGTGCACGGCTTCATCCAAGCCGTGCTGGCAGCGTGCGTGATCGCGATTGCGAGCTGGCCGCTCTACGCGTGGTTCGCAGCCCGTGCGCCGCGCGGCATGGGAAGAGGCACGGCCTCTGCCGTGTTCACATGCGCGCTGACGGTTCTCGTCCTGGCGCCAATGGTGTTCGCGTGCCTTGCGCTGCTCGGCGAAACCCAGTCGCTGCTGTCAGGCCTGGCTGCGGGCCAGCGCAGTGGACTCGCCCTCCCCGGCTGGCTGGCGAGCGCGCCAATCGCCGGGCCTTGGCTTGCCGCGCGCTGGCAAGGCGAGTTGTCGCACCCGGGAGCGCTGCTGACCTTGACGCAACAAACCGATGCGACGGCGGTCTTCGGCTGGGCCCAGGTGCTGGGAGAGTTCACGGTCCGACACGCTCTCCTCGTCGCATTCACGATCCTCCTGCTGTTCTTCCTTTACCAGGAAGGACCCTCCATGGCGGGCGCACTCACAGGGGCGCTGCGTCGCGGCATAGGCGAGCGGGCCGAACGCTATGTCCACGTCGCGACGCGCGCGGTGCGCGCTTCGGTGAACAGCATGCTGGTCGTGGCCTTGTTCGATGGGTTTGCAACGGCGCTGGTGTATGCGATCGCCGGTACTTCGCGACCGCTCTTCTGGGCCGCAATCACCGGCTCGCTGGCAGCCATCCCGCTTCTGGGCTATGTCGCCGTGGCCGCGATGGCGGTGGAGTTGGCGGTGAACGGTGAGGCCACGCCGGCGCTGTTGGCGCCGGTGCTGGGTTGCCTCGTTCTGCTTTGCGGCGACAAGGTCGTGCGGCCTACGGTGGTGCGCGGCGGGATACGGCTGCCCTTCGTCTGGGTGCTGATGGGAGGGATCGGAGGTTTTGGGGTGCTCGGACTGGCGGGACTCGTGGTGGGCCCGGTCGTGCTCACGCTCGCCATGGAACTGTGGGAACAGTGGGTTCGTGACTGCGAATTTCAGCAGGCTCGACAGGCGGCCGCCGCGCAGGGCCGCCGCGCCAGTGCATGTGAAGGCACTCGTGCGACTGGCAGCGCCCCCTGAGGCGCCCGCGCGGTGCTGAGTCAGACCGCCTTCGCTCTCTCGACGAGCTCTCGCGCTTTCCTCATCAGGTCCGTATCGAGCGCTTCCGGCAACCGCTCGACCAGCGCTTCGAGCACTGCCCACTCCTCGGCCGTCGCGACGTGGTGTTCGCAAAGGTCGCTGAGCGCGAGCAATTCAAGCCACGGCGCCTCCTGTGCCCGCGCCTCCTCGATCGCACGCCGGATGGAATCGCCGGCGGCATCGGCTTGCTCGCGCGCACGCGCAATGGCCCCCTCGAGGAGCAACAGCTGCGGCAGGTACACGCGCTCGGCCTGGTCGTTTGCCACCCGCAGCGCTTCATTGAGCTGCGCCTGCGCGGCATCGCAATCACCGGCGAGCAGCAATGCCTGCGTCGCATAGCCGAGCACCTCGCTGGCGCCGGAATGCATCCCGAGCCGGGTGTGCTCTTCGTAGGCCTCCCGAATCCGCCGATATCCCTCGAGCGGGTTTCCATTCCGCGCTTGCGCCCAGCCGCGGTACCACTGGCATGCGGTTCGACCCAGCGCGAGCGAGAACTCGTCGACGAGCGCCTGCATGTCCTCGGCCAGTGCCGCGACACGTTCGGCGTTGCCAAGCCGGACCTCGAGCAAGGCCTCATGCCAGGCAGCGACGAGCCGCGTCATGGGATGTCGCAGCTCACGCGCACGCGCATGCGAGCGCTGCACATGCGCACGCGCCTGCTCGACCATGCCGCTGCGAACGCGCTCGATGGCCAGCATCCCGAGCAGCGTGACCTGGGGATCGGCCACGAAGATCTCCTTCTCGCTGATGTCGAGCGCTTGCGCGATGGCGAGCCCGCGCTCGATCCATGAGCGTGCCACCGGCGAGCGGCCCTGAAGATGGTGAACCTCGCCGTACACGATGCACGCGGCCAGCATGAGCACTGGGTCGTTGGACCCCGACGACAGCGCCTCGGCGCGCTGCGCCACGATGAGCGCTTGCGCATACTCGGCGCGCAGGCTGAGCACATATCCGAACCCGTACAGCACGCGTCCGCGGATGGGATGCTCGGCCGCGTCGCCCAGCAGCGAGAACGCGCGCTCGAAGGCGTTCTTCGCCTCGCTGCCGAGGCCAAGCGATTGAAAGGCAGACACGCCGCGCAGCGTCGCAAGCGTGATCTCCAGCGCGTCGCGCTCGATCCCCTGCGGCGCCTGCTGCAGCAGGACGGACGCACGCGAGGTGAGGCTCAGACACGAAGCCGGGCTGAAGTGCAGCAGCGCAGTCTGCGCAGCCTGGGCGTACCAGCGCAGCGCGATCATCGGCTGCTGCCCCCGGTCGAAGTGCATCGCCAGCTCCACCGCAGCGACCGGGACGCCGCTCGAGCGCTCTCGCTCCAGTGCTGCGCCGACTCTGCGATGAAGCTGTGTTCGGGCCGCTGGCGCAGTACGGTCGTACAGCACCTCGCGGAACAGGGCGTGCCTGAACGAGTAGGCCGGCTGCGTCGCATCGCCACCATCCCCGGCACGCGCGGCCGTGAGCCATACCTGCTCGCGCACCAGCTCTTCGCAGTCGTGGGCGATCGACGCGACGTCGCGCTCCATTGCGAGCGACAGCGTGTCGACTCGAAACTCGACCCCGCACACGGCCGCGGCCGCAAGCAGCGCTCGCGGCTCATCCCCCAGCTTGCCGATGTAGTGATCGATGATGGCCGCGAGGTTCTCGGGCACCGGAACATCCGCGAGCCATGCCGCGACGTCCGCGTCGCCGCCCGTCCGGTCCATGACCTCGGTGACGACCGACGCCACGAACAGCGGCACGCCGTCAGTGCGCTCGTGCAGGGCATGGATGAAGGCTTCGTCGCGGGCAAGGGACTGCGAGCGTTGCGCGACGTAGTCGGCGACCTCGGTCTCGGAGAATGAATCGAGCACGACCTCCTCGCACAAGCGATGCAGGCGAAGCTCGTGCCGCAATGGGTTGAGCGCGTGATCCCGCGCAATGACCTCGGCCAGACGAAAACTCGCCAGCCACATCAGACGCGTGGGACCGCGTCGTCGGGCGACGTAGTCGATGAGCCGGATCGTCGCCCGGTCGCTCCAATGCAGGTCTTCAGTGACCAGCAACAAGGGCCGCTGCTCGGTGTAGCGATCCAGCAGCTCGCCCATCTCGCGAAGCATGCGTTCCGGGCCGACGCCGGCGAGCTCACGCCGCAGCGCCTCGCGCTCCTGCGCGGTGCAGAGCCACGGCAACTGCAGCAGCCAGGTGGGCGCCACGGCGCGCAACAGCGCCGGCAGCGACCGGTCGTTGCGGCACAGCTCGGCGAGCGCTTCCAGCACGGGGAGGTAGGGCTCGCCCGTACCGTAGTGCTCTACGCACTGCCCGCGCGCGCACGCGACCGCGCCGAGACCCACGACGAAATGCTCGATCAGTGTGGTCTTGCCAATTCCCGGTTCCCCGGCCACCCACACCACGGCACGCCGGCCGCTGCACGCCTGGTCCCACGACCGCTGCAGCCTCGCGAGCGCGTCCGCGCGGCCAATGAATGAAAGCGACTGTTGCGGGGCGATCGCCGTAACGATCGTGCGCTCTGGCGGCGTCGGGGCCGCGGCGGCCGGGACGGCGATAAAGCGATAGCCACGCCGTGGCACGGTCTCAATGAAGCGAGGCTGGCGGGGGTTGTCGCCAAGTGCCGTCCGCAGATCGCTGATGGCCGTCTTCAGCACCGAGTCGCTGACGTACTGATGGCCCCAGACCGCGTCGAGCAGTGCGTCCTTTGTCAGCAGCGATCCCGGCTTGCGTGCGAGCGCGCACAGCAGGCTGAACGGCGTGGGAGCGAGCGCGACAGCGCTTCCGCCACGCAGCAAAGAGGCATTCGCCTCGTCGAGTTCAAATTCGCCGAAGCTGGCCCGCAATGGATTGGAGATGAACGCAGCGCGTGCCAAGCATTACTTCGTTTCGATGAGACCCGAACGAATTGTCGCTGGCGCCACGAGCAGCGTCACGTGTTTGCGCAGCCGGCATGACGCTGCTCATGGTCAAGCAGTCTCAAAGGCTTGAGTTATCCGATGCCGGCGCAGGGCTCGACGCCGGCTTGGTCGCGGGGGCCGGCGGCTGCTTTGCATACTCGAAGGGCGGCATGGCCTTGATGGCAGCCTTGGTGGCGCCAGGCAAATAGAAGGTGCCATCGCGCAGGTAAAGCTGTCCGGCCGGAATGGCGACGTGGTGGCGCTTGAGGCCTACGAAGCCGCCTGCGCCGATGATGACGTAGGAGAGCGCGCTGTCTGGCGCAATGATGAGGTCGTCGATCTTGCCGACCTGGGCGCCGTCTTCGTTGTAGACGACCTTGCCCAGGATCTGCTTCTTGGCGCTCCAGCCTGCTGCGACCAGATGAGTGATCTCGATGCCGACGGTCGTGGTGCCGGCGATCTGCGAGTAGGCATGCGGTGTTGCCATGACCGATGCGAGGGCCAGCAGGGCGGTGGCGAGCGAGCGCTTCATTGACTTCCTTTGTTGGATGAGGTGGCCGCAGTGTCGGCGTTGCCCGCGGAGCGCGCATCCGCCTTCAGGCCGCCGCCCGAGCCCTCCGTGCGACGAAGCGATCGTCGTCTCCACAGAGGCGAGTCGATCCCTGCCGTTCGACAGTGGCCGCGCGCGCGTCGCGAGGCAAAGATTTCGTTTTCATTCCCGACGGATTACGCGCGTGGCTACGGTCCGTTCCGCTACCTGGCCGGCAGGCACAGAGTGATCGTTGTCCCCTGCATTTCTGAACTTTGCACAGTAAGCCGACCGCCATTGGCTACGGCCAGACGTTGACTGAGAGCAAGACCGACACCGAGGCCATCGATCCCACTGCTGTTGCGCTCCGCCCGGTCGAACATTCGAAAGATCCGGTTCTTGTGTGCGTCCTTGATGCCGCGACCGGTGTCAGCCACGATCACCTCAATGGCTCGGTCGCACCGACGCACGCTGAGCTCGACTCTGCCTCCCGGACGGTTGTACTTGACGGCATTCGCCACGAGGTTCAGCAGGATCTGGCGCACCGCAAGCGAGCTTGCCGCAGCGAGATTGCTGCTGTCGCAATGAGTGTTCGCTTTGATCTCGACGCCCATGAGGTCGGCACTTGGCATTGCCAGTTCCACGGTCATCCTGACGCAGGCATCGACATCGGCCGTGTCGCGCATGCCGTGCAGAGGACGTTCGGGCTGGTTCATGAGACATCCGTCGATCAGCGACAGCATGTGCGTGCCCGCATCCAGAATCGTTTGCAGCCAGAGGGTCTCGTCTCGCCCGCCGTCCTTGGCAACCCGCAGCATCAAGAGCTGAGCAAGACCCAGAATTCCGTTCAAAGGCGTTTTCAGCTCGTGCCCGAGGACTCGTAGATCGGACCGACATGCCGATGCTGTTGGCAAAGATGGAACTGACTCGCGCATGCTCATTGAAAACCCCAACGCGTCTATTGCACCGACCGGTCCTCAATGGGATTTCGGTGCGACCAGTGGATTCACGTCGACTGCCGCGGCGTAGGTCCCTGTGACCAGGCTCCCGCGCAAGCGCTGATATTCCGGGGACTCGCTCAATGCCCGGCGGCCGGCGGCCTCAAGCTGTCGCACTTGGGTCGGCAGGATCGTGAACGCCGTTGGCACTTGCAGTAAGGCCTTTCGCAGCGGTGTGTCCGCAACGTCTTGCAAGCTGACGTTGATGACGTAGATCTCGGCATCAGATGCAAAGGGGCTGCCCAGTTTGCCGCGCGTGCTCGATAGTTCCTCGGACAAGCGGCGCGTGGTGTCGTTCACCATCGCAGTCGTCTCCTTTGTCAACCGTGAGCCGGCGCCGTAAACCATGGCATCGAGCACCTGGCCGATGCTTGGCACATGGTCGCTCGCGTCAAGCGTGTCGCCGAGAACCCGTTCTGAATTCACGCTGATCAGCACGATCTTGTGAATCGAGCCGGGTGGTACACCTCTGAAGCTCGCATCGAGAGAGTTGCTGGCAACGGTGTGGTCCAACAGGCTGCGAACTCCAAGGTTGTCGACGAGACCGCCATCGACAAGGTGGATGTATGGGCGTTCTTCCGCATTCCTGTAGCTCTCCGCGATGAAGCGCAGAACGTGCGCCGACAGGTTCTGTTCGG
>Ga0105248_10003280_pt1 | contig 17955 bp, 16 predicted proteins | sample KBSS34metaG_FD_81524 | JGI IMG/M metagenome (GOLD analysis project Ga0105248, IMG submission 81524) | Switchgrass rhizosphere microbial communities from Kellogg Biological Station, Michigan, USA - KBS S3-4 metaG | ecosystem: Host-associated > Plants > Roots > Rhizosphere > Soil | place... | reverse complement strand
GGTGTACGTTACGAGGTGGCCGGACCGCTGCGCGATGTCGTCCTCTGTCATTGTGCGATGTGCCGGAAGACGCACGGCCACGTCGGCGCGTACACGGCCACGCCCAAGGATGCGCTTCGACTGGTCGAGACGCGCACGCTGCGATGGTACGCATCGTCCGACTTTGCGCGGCGCGGCTTCTGCTGCGAATGCGGCGCCTCGCTGTTCTGGGAGGGGAGCGCGCGCGAGACGATCTCGATCGCCGCCGGAACGCTCGATGGTCCGACCGGCCTCAGGACGACGTTGCAGATCCACGTCGACGGCGCGGGCGACTACTACGATGTCGATCCGCGAACGCCGACCCGTTCACCATGAGCAGGATCGTGCGAGGCCGCGGGAAGGCGGCACCCGTCGGAGGGACGCGCCGTCGCTCCCCGAGCGCTCGCACGCATGTTCCGTCGATCGCACCGCCGATTCGTGCGGCGCGGCCGCCCTACGTCGTCGGTTTCTACCTGGTTCCGCAGTTTCCGATGATGGCGTTCGCTTCCGCAATCGAGCCGCTGCGTTCGGCAAACCGGTTGCGCGCGGAGCGGCTGTTCGACTGGCGCCTGTATTCGCGTGACGGTGCGCCGGTCCGCGCGAGCAATGGCGTTGACATCGCCGTGCATGCCGCGCTCGATGACGGAGCCGCGCTCGACCTGCTGCTGGTGTGCGCCGGCACCCGGGACGCCGGTGCGGACGATCCGCAGTTGGCGAAGTGGTTGCGCGCGCTTGCGCGGCGCGGCACGGCGCTCGGCGGCATCAGCCTCGGACCTTACGCCGTCGCCCGCGCGGGACTGCTCGATGGACGGCGCTGCGCGCTCCACTGGGAGAGCCTCGCGGCATTCGCGGAACAGTTCCCGCGCATCCGCACGACGTCCGACATCTTCGTCGTCGATGGCAACCGCCGGACGTGTTCGGGCGGGACCGCCGCGCTCGACATGATGCTGCACCTGATCGCCGAGCGCGATGGGCGCGCGCTGGCCAACGACGTATCCGAGCAGTTCATTCACCCGCGCATTCGCGGGACGCAAGATCCGCAGCGCATGGCGCTCCATGCACGGCTGGGGGTGGCGAACGACAAATTGATCGCCGCCATCGGCATGATGGAAGGCGCGAGCGACGAGCCGCGCGCCGTGCACGAGATCGCGGCCGACGTGCAGCTTTCCCCGCGCCAGCTCGAACGGCTCTTCGCGAAGTACCTGCGCGCAAGCCCCAGCCGGTATTACCTGAAGCTTCGTCTCGACCGCGCGCGTACGATGCTGCTGCAGACGACGAAGCCGATTCTGGACGTCGCCGTCGCGTGCGGATTCGCGTCCGCGTCGCACTTCAGCCGGTGCTACCGCGAAGTGTATGGGCATCGGCCAAGCGACGAGCGCGGAGCCCTCGCGGTGAGACGCCGGCATGGCGAACGTGCCGCGCCCGACGCCTTGCGAGCGCCTTCGCGGCTGCGCCGCGCATGAAAGCTCAAAGCTTGTCGGCGTATTCCTTCTGCACCTGCCGGATCCGCTCGTGGGAACCTAAGAACGCGTGCTTCGACATGTCGGGCGAGTACCTGCTCGCGGGCGGATGCTTGCCGACCGCCTCGGCCAGCGCGCGAATATGATGCGGACCCGCGCCGCAACACACGCCGAGATAGTGGATCCCCAGCGCGTAGGCGTCGCGACCGAATTCCGCGATCTCGAATCGGTTGCAGGTAAACGGGTCGAGCGCGACGGGGAAGGGGCGACTCCCGGGTGGGCCCTGCCAATGCGGATCCCGCAACGACTGGAACGACGGCTCGTGCTCGTGCGTCCGAAAGGGCACGGGCAGCGCGGCGACGTGCGTCTTGACGGCGGCACGGACTTCGCGCAGAAGCGGCATCATCGTTCCCGGGCCGCGGATGCAGTTGAGCCCGACGACGTCCGCGCCGGCATCGGCGAGACGTTTGCACGCGTCGGCGACCGTCCAGTTCTCGCGGGTGACGTCCGCCTGGTGCATGGCGAGCGTGATGACCGCCACCTGGCCGGCGGCCTTGACGACATCGAGCGCGATCAGCGCCTCCTGCGCATAGCTGAACGTCTCGCCGATGACGAAGTCGACGCCGGCATCGACCGCCCAGCCGACCTGCTCCTCGAACATGGCCCGCACGGCCTTGTGGGAAGCGGGATCGGACGGGTCGTAGACGTTCGTGTTGCAGATGTCGCCGGCGAAGAGTGCGCCGCTTTCGCGGGCGACGGTGCGGGCGAGCTCGAGCGCGCGCCGGTTGATCGGCTCGAGATCCGGCTCGCGACCGATGACGCGGAGCTTCTCGCGGTGCGCGTAATACGTGAGCGCTTCGACGACGTCCGATCCTGCATGGACGAAGTCACGGTGCAGCTGCGTGACCGCTTCCGGATGCTCGAGCACGACCTCCGGCACGAACGCGCCCGCCTGCAGATAGCCGCGCCGCTCGAGCTCGAAGACGTACCCTTCGGCACAGATCACGGGACCCGCGTCGAGGCGCTCTCGCAATGTCATCGTGGACGAACTGGATGTCGCCATGGTGGGCAGCTCCTCGGTGGGAATCGACGGCGCGACTATCGCATCTTCGCCCGCATGCGACGCGTCGCCATGCGACGTGATCTGTCCCGCCTGCGACATGCGTGCCGCGCGTCGGCCTGCCGTTCCCGTACGCGCTCACCTGATCCCGCCCTGTCCTGGGGGAGCCAATCGATGTCGCATTTGGAACAATTGCCGCCGTCGCGAACGTTTATGCTTCCCGCGGGGGAGGGCAGCCGCTTCGACCCCGGTCCGTGATGGAAACGCTCAAGTTCATCCTCGAGAATCTGCCGGCGATCGGCCAGCGCACGCTTCAGCACATCTCCATCGTCGGCGTGGCGGTGGGACTCGCGATCCTGACCGGCGTGCCCATCGGCGTCCTCATCACGCAAAGCAAGCGCGCCGCGGACATCGTGCTCTACATCGCGTCGATGATCATGACGATTCCGTCGATCGCGCTGTTCGGCGTGATGATCCCGCTGCTCTCGCTGATCGGCCAGGGGATCGGCTACCTGCCCGCCGTGATCGCCGTGCTCCTCTATTCGCAGCTGCCGATCATCCGCAACACGTACACGGCGATCAGCAACGTCGATCCCGCCTTGCGCGAAGCCGCGCGCGGGATGGGCATGTCGTCGCTCGAGCGGTTGCGGCATGTCGAGATTCCGCTGGCGATCCCGGTCATCATGGCCGGCGTGCGCATCGCCGTCGTGATGAACATCGGCATTACGGCGATCGCGACGTACATCGGGGCGGGAGGACTGGGTGCGTTCATCAGTCGCGGCATCTCGCAGACCGATTCGCGCCAGCTGATCACCGGCGCGCTCGCCGTCAGCCTGCTCGCGATCGCCGCGGACTATCTGCTCCTGTGGGCGCAGCATCGGCTGACGCCGGTAGGCATTCGCACGTCGCGAACGCCGAAGCATCGTTCGGTCGTCGCGGCCGCCTCCGCTGCAGCCTCTGCATGATCAAGCTGGAGAACCTGACGAAGGCTTTCGACACGCCGTCGGGTACGGTGGTCGCCGCCGACCGCATCAACATGGACGTCGCGGACGGCGAGATCTGCGTGCTGCTCGGTCCGTCGGGATGCGGCAAGACGACGACGCTCAAGATGATCAACCGCCTGATCGAACCCACGTCGGGCAAGATCTACATCGACGGCAAGGACACCGACCGCATCGATCCCGTCGAGCTGCGACGAACCATCGGCTACGTGATCCAGCAGATCGGTCTCTTTCCAAACATGACCGTCGAGGAGAACATCTGCGTGGTACCGAAGCTCCTCGGCTGGGATATGGGAAAGGCGCGACAGCGCGCGAGCGATCTGCTTGCAACGATCAACCTCGACCCGGCGCTATACCTTAAGCGTTATCCAAAGGAGCTCTCGGGGGGGCAGCAGCAGCGCGTGGGCGTGGCGCGTGCGCTTGCCGCCGATCCGCCGGTGCTGCTCATGGACGAGCCGTTCGGCGCGATCGATCCCATTAACCGTGAAGTGATCCAGGACGAGTTCCTGAAGATGCACCGCCGGCTCCGCAAGACGGTGATGTTCGTGAGCCACGACATCGACGAAGCCGTCAAGATGGCGGACAAGATCGCGATCTTCCGCGCAGGCAAGCTCGAGCAGTTCGACAGCCCGGACAACCTGCTCGCGCATCCGGCCAGCAGCTTCATCGCCGATTTCGTCGGCACCGACCGTACGCTGAAGCGGCTGCGTCTCATCAAGGTCCGCGATGCGATGCACGCGAAGTCGCCACGCGTCTCTCACACCGAGGCGGTGGAGGAGGCAGTCGCGCGCATGAACGAGCAGGGCTACGAGTTCATCGTCGTCGTCGACGCCGAGGGTCGGCCGCACGGTTACGTCGACATGCAGGCGGTGCGCGAGCGCACAGGCCCGGTGGGCGAACACCGCGCGGCGCTGCCGGCGACGGTTCGTCTCGACGAAGACCTGCGCGCGGCGGTTTCGACGATGTTCATGCACGACGTGCGCTGGCTCGCATGCGTGGACGAGCAGGGCATGTTCGCGGGGTTCGTGACGCAGCGTGGGATCACGCGTCTTCTCGGGCAGACGTATCGCGGAGCGGGCGGGCCGCATTGAATGGCCATCCGCGCGGTCATGTCCGGGAAGTGGCTTCCGGCGATTTCTCTGGTTGCCGCCTTCGCGCTCGGCGTCGTGGCCCAGCGCGGAGGCCTGATCGACGCGATCGCGAAGTATCGTGGCGACATCGCGTTCCTTTCGCAGCAGCATATGAAGCTCGTCGCCATCTCGGGCGGCCTGGCCATCGCGGTCGGCGTGCCGCTCGGCCTGTGGCTGAGCCGTCCGGCGATGCGCCGCTCCGCCGAGACGATCATGCAGGCGCTGAATCTCGGCAGCACGATACCCACGCTCGCGGTCCTCGCGCTCGCGATGAGCCTGCTCGGTATCGGCACCGTTCCCGCGATCTTCGGGTTGTGGGTGGCGTCGATGCTGCCGATCGTTCGCAACACGTACGCCGGAATGCTCGGCGTGCCGGCGCATTTCGTGGAGGCGGCCACGGGCATGGGGATGCGCCCCGCGCAGATCCTGTCGGGCGTCGAATTTCCAAACGCGCTCTACGTGACGTTCGCGGGCATTCGCACGGCGCTTGCGATCAACGTCGGGACGGCGCCGCTCGCGTTCCTGATAGGCGGCGGCGGCCTGGGCGAGCTGATCTTCACGGGCATCGACCTGAACGAGCCGGGCATGATGCTCGCTGGCGCGATTCCTACGGCGCTTCTTGCCGTGCTCGTCGACTTCGCGGTCGGCGCGCTTGCATATTGGGTGGTTCCACGCGGTGTCAATCCGCTTCGCTGAGATCCGGGCACGATCGCAGCGGGCACAGTACGTCAACCTAGGAGGCGGCTTATGAAGATCATCAAATCCGTGGCGCTGATGGCGGCAGCGGTGCTTTGCCTGTACTTCGCGGCAGGCGCAGCGGCGCAGAACATCGTCGTCGGCGGCAAGAATTTCACCGAACAGCAGATCATGTCGCAGATGACCGCGCAGCTGCTGCAGGCGAAGGGCTTCAAGCCCGACGTCAAGGCCGGCATGGGCAGCGCGGTCGTACGCCAGGCGCAGGAAAGCGGCCAGATCGACGTGTATTGGGAATACACGGGCACCTCCCTCATCACGTATAACAAGATCAACGAGCGGATGGGTCCCGCCGAGACCTACGCCAAGGTGAAGGAGCTCGACGCACAAAAGGGCCTCGTGTGGCTCAATCCGTCGAAGGCCAACAACACTTACGCGCTCGCGATGAACTCGGACGAGGCGAAGAAGATGGGCATCGCGTCGATCAGCGACCTTGCGGCGAAGGTCAAGGGCGGCGGGAAGCTTACGTTCGCGAGCAACGCCGAGTTCTATGCCCGGCCCGACGGACTGAAGCCGCTCGAGGAGAAGTACGGCTTCGAGTTCGCGCGCGACAACGTCAAGCGGATGGATACCGGCCTCGTCTACCAGGCGCTGAAGGAGAAGCAGGTCGACGTGGGCCTCGTGTTCGCGACGGACGGCAGAGTGCCGGCATTCAACTTCGTCGTGCTGAAGGATGACAAGGGATTCTTCCCGAACTATGCGCTGACGCCGGTCGTGCGGAAGCAGGTGCTCGACGCGAATCCCAAGCTCGCGGACTACCTGAATGCGCTGTCGGCGAAGCTCGACGACGCGACGATGGCCCGCCTCAACGCGAGCGTCGACGTCGACAAGAAGACTGTCGAAGATGTGGCGCGCACATTCCTGAAGGAGCAGGGGCTGGTGTAGCGACAGGAGATGCGATGCCGGTCCGACCCCGCGCAATCTGCGCCACCTTGCGACGACCGCTACGATGACCAACGCCAAGCCGCTCGCCGTCGCTGCCGCGCAGATTGCGTCGGTTCCCGGCGATCTTGCGGCAAACCGACGGAAGCATCTCGACACGATCGACGCCGCGCGCGCCGCCGGCGTCGATGTGCTGGTCTTTCCGGAGCTCTCGCTCGTCGGACATGGTGCCGGCGCCGAGACGCTCCGGCTCGCGATGTCTCGCGACGATCCGCTCCTCGGCGGGATTGCACGCGCTTGCGGATCGATGTGCGCGATCGTCGGGGTGATCGAAGAGGCTCCAGGGGCGCAGTACTACAACAGTGCGATCGCGCTTCGTGACGGCGCGGTGGTCGCCGTGCATCGCAAGATCAATCTCGCCACCTACGGACGCCTCGAGGACGGCAAGCACTTCGCCGCCGGGCGCTCCGTCGCCCCGGTTGCGGTCGTCGGCGGATGGCGCGCAAGCATCCTGATTTGCGCGGACCTGTGGAACCCGCCGCTCGTGCATCTCGCCGCGCTTCAGGGCGTCACGATCGTGCTCGCGCCCGTGAGCTCCGCCATCGAGGCCGTCGGTGATGGATTCGACAATCCCGGTGGCTGGGAGGTCAATCTTCGCTTTCACGCACTGACCTACGGGCTGCCCGTGGCAATGGCAAATCGCGTCGGCCACGAGGACGGGCTCACCTTCTGGGGCGGCTCGCGTGTGCTGGATGCTTTCGGTCGCACGGTTGCGAAGGCGGACGGCCCCGGCGAGGCGCTTGTGCAGGCCCGCATCGACTACGACGACGTTCGTCGCGCACGCTATCTGCTGCCGACGATTCGCGATGCGAACGCGACGTTGCTCAGCCGCGAACTGGCACGGATCGCACGCTTGTCGCCGGATCAGGATGGTGATGGGGTAGCGAGTCGTCCGGAAGCACCGGAAGGGTGCCGCTCGACCACACGCGAGGAGTGCGGCCCGCGTGCGTGATTTTCTGCTCGCTCCGGAGGATCGCGCGTTCCGTGAAGAGGTGCGCGGCTTTCTCGCACGCGAGCTCGCGCCACGCGCGAGTGCAATCGAGGAGCGTGACGACTGGGAGGCGATCAGGAGCGTCGTCGCGGCCCTCGGCGACGCCGGCTATCTGCGGCTGATGTTCGCCGACCTGTACCGGGGATCACTTGAAAGACCCGGACTCACGCATGCGACGATACTTTCGGAAGAGGCCTCCGCGATCAACTACGCATTCGAGACGACGATCGCAACCGCGCTCTCGTGCGCGTACCCGTTGCATCGGCATGCGACCGAAGCGGTGCGCGGACGGTATCTCAAGGGAATCGTCGACGGGCGGATAGTCGGGGCGATCTGCGTCACGGAGCCCGACGCGGGCTCCGACACGTCACGCATCGCGACCCGGATCACGCTCGACGAAACGCGCAACGAATGGGTCGTCAACGGGCGGAAGCGCTACATTTCGAATGCCGGCGTCGCCGATGCGTACATCGTGTATGGCGTCAGCGATCCTGCTGCGCCCGCCGGCAAGGGACTCGGCGCCGTCGTCGTCCCGAGCGGCACGCGGGGATTGTCCTTTCCGCGCCGCTACACCTTCATGGGACGGCGTGGCTGCGTCGTCGGGGAAGTGGCGCTCGACGATTGTCGCGTGCCGGCCGATCATCTGCTGGGCAGCCGGACCAGCGGCATGCGCATCATGGTCGAAATGTTCAACTTCGAGCGCGTCATCCTCGGCGGATCCGCGCTGGGCGTCGCCCGCAGCGCGTTCGAGATCGCAACGGCACACGCGCAGCGGCGCGCCGCGTTCGGCGGCGCGCTTGCGACGAAGCAGCTGATCTGGAACGACGTCGCGGAGATGAGCTGGCGCATCGACGCGGCGGAGCTGCTCACGTACCGGGCGGCGAAGCTGTACGACAGTGGCACGAAATCGCGCGAACTGATGAAGCCCGCAGCGATGGCAAAGCTGGTGGCCACCGAAACGGCGACGTTCTGCGCCGATCGCACCGTGCAGATTCTCGGCGGCGATGGGCTGACGAAGGAATACGGCCGTGCCGAGCAGATCTACCGCGACGCACGCGCGTTGCCGATCGTCGGCGGTACCTCGGAAATCGTTCGCTATCTCATTGCCGTTGCCGATCTGCCCGACAGCAAGCCGCTGCTCTGACGACGCGCCATGGACATCGCATCGATCTTCGTGCAGGCGGCCGAGCGCTATCCGAACCACACGGCGCTGATCTTCGAGAACCGGCGGTGGACGTACCGCGAGTGGCATGCGCGTGTGCGGCGCTTCGCGCAAGGCCTTGCCGACCTCGGCGTGCGGCCGAGCGATCGCGTCGCGTTCTACGTGACGACGTCCGAGAACTCGGTCACGACCTACTTCGCCTGCCAGATTCTCGGCGCGGTCGCCGTGCCGCTCAACTTCCGCGCGGCTGCGGGCGAGGCGGCGTACGTGCTGCAGGACTCGGGTTCGCGCATCCTCGTGTACGGACGCTACCTGACGCCGAACGTGCTCGAGGTGCAGAAGCGCGTACGGAGCGTCCACGACTTCATCTCGTGCGCCTACGACCCGGTGAATGTCCCGCCGGGCCATCACCACTTCGACACGATCGCCGAGGAGACGGTGGATGCCGGCGTCGCCCGTCCGATTCCGTCGTCGAGTCACCTGTCGGCGCTCGTCTACACGTCGGGCACGACCGGCCGGCCGAAGGGCGTCATGCACAACCACATCAACGACGTCGCCATCGCGATGAACTGCGTGATGGAGTACGGCCTTCGCCATACGGACGTCGCGCTGCACATCGCGCCGCTCTATCACGTCGGCGGCATGCAGGCGTTCTTCATTCCGCACATGATGGTCGGCGGCACCAACGTCGTTCTCGGTTATTACGACCCCGTGAAGACGCTGGAGGCGATCGACGGGGAACGCGTGACGACGCTCTTCGCCGTGCCCACGCAGATCCAGGAAATGCTGCACCATCCCGAGTTCGCGAAGCACGACGTGTCGAGCCTGCGGATGATCACCACGGGCGGCGCTGCGATCGCCGCTGCGACCATGGAGCGGGTCATTCGCGATTTCTGCCCGAACATTTTCAACGGTTACGGGATGACCGAGGCGAGTCTCGCGCTCCTGCTGCATCCGGAGCAGGCGCTCTCGCACCTCGGCTCGTGCGGCAAGCCGACGCTGATCACGACCTGTCGGGTCGTCGAGCAGCGCGCGGAGGACGATGCGACGCCCGACGACATCGCACCGCCGAATGCGACCGGCCAGCTGATCGTCCGCGGTCCGCAGGTGATGTGGGGCTACTGGAACAATCCGGTGGAGACGGCGAAAAAGCTGCGCGACGGCTGGCTGTACACCGGGGACCTGGTGAGTCGGGACGATGAAGGATTCTTCTATTTTCGCGGTCGCATCGACGACCTGATCGTGTCGGGGGGCGAGAACATCTATCCGCGCGAAGTCGAGGAGGTGCTGTATCGCTGTCCCGGCGTGCAGGAGGCGGCGGTCGTCGGCCTGCCCGACGCGAAATGGGGAAGTGTCGTCGCGGCGTTCATCGTGGCGAAGAAGGAGGGTGTCGAGGCTGCGACGATCGACGCGTTCTGCAAGTCGAGTCCCGATCTCGCCTCGTACAAGCGGCCGCGGCGAATTCATTTCCTCGAGCGGCTGCCGACGAACCCGAGCGGCAAGGTGCTGAAGCGCGAGCTGATTGCGACGTACGGGGTCGAGGCGACTGCATGACGCTCGAAACCTCCGAGCGTGACGTCGCTGCGCCTGCTGCGTCGATCTTGCCTGTCGACGTCCCCGCGTACGTGCGTGCGCTGTCGTTCGCCGACCTTCCGCCGGACGTCGTGCGGCAGGCCTCGCGATGTCTGCTCGACCTGATCGGCGTCGCAGCGGGCGGCGCGCGCACACCGGCCGCGACGCTCGTCAATCGATTCGCCAGTCGGGAAATGGCGAGCGCCGACTGTGAGGCGCGGCTGCTTTTCGACGGCCGGCGGGCGAGTCGTGCGGGCGCGGCATTCGCCGGTGCGTCGACGATCGATGCGCTCGACGCGCACGACGGCCATGTGCTGACGAAGGGACACGCGGGCGTCGCGGTGCTGCCCGCGCTGCTCGCGGCCATCGACGGCGGCGCGCCATGCGATGGGCGCGAGTTCATCACGTGCGTCGTCCTCGGCTACGAAATCGGCACGCGCGCGGGCATCGCGCTGCACGGCAGCGTACCGGACTACCACTGCTCGGGCGCTTGGAACGCGCTCGCGTGCGCCGCGATCGTGGGACGGCTGCTGCGTCTCGACAACGCGCAGCTTCGCGAGGCGCTCGGCATCGCTGAATATCTGGGACCACGCGGCCAGATCCTGCGCGTCTGCTCGTACCCTTCGATGCTGAAGGACGGCTCCGGGTGGGGCGCGCATACCGGCATCACGGCGGCGTTGCTTGCGGCGCAGGGCTTCACCGGCGCGCCCGCCGTCACCATCGAGAGCGATGCCTCCCACCCCCTTTGGTCGGATCTCGGAAAGCGCTGGCGCATCCGCGAGCAGTATTTCAAGCCGTATCCGGTGTGCCGCTGGGCACAGCCCGCGATCGAGGCGGCACTTGCGCTCGCGCGCGCGCACCGCTTCGATGCAAGCGACATCGTGCGCGTCGAAATCGAAAGCTTTCGCGAGGCCATCGACCTTGGGTCGCGATGCCGTTATCCGGCCACGACCGACGATGCGCAATACAGCCTGCCTTACGCGGCAGCTGCCGCGCTGGCGTTCGGTCGTGTCGGCGCGGAGGAGGTCGACGTCGATGCGCTCCGTGACCCACGCGTCACGCGGCTGCTCGACGTGATCGCACTTGCCGAGGACGAAGACTTTTCGCGTCGCTTCCCGAAGGAGCGGTGGGCTCGCGTGCGGGTTACGCTCGCGGACGGCCGACTGCTGGCATCCGAACCCGCACGTGCTCGCGGCAATCCCGAGAATCCGCTCGGCGACGCCGAGCTGGTCGACAAGTTCCGCGCATTGGCGGCATCCGCGCTCGGCATGCCGCGCGCGCTTCGCATCGAGGCGCTCGTCGCTTCGATCGTCGAGGATCCCGCCGCGTTTGCGGCGCTGATCGACGACCTCATGTCCCCCGTTTCCACACCGTCCTAGAGACACGCATGCCATCGCTTCCCACTGCTGCCCACTACGTGATCATCGGCGCGGGTGTTCACGGCTTGTCCACTGCGATGCACATCGCCGAGCGGCTCCGCGCGCGCGGCAAGACGATCGGTTCAAACGGGACGCGCATCGTCGTCGTCGACAAGACGGACGTCGGCGCGGGCGCATCGGGCATTGCGTGCGGCGTCGTCCGGAACAACTATTTCCAGCCGGCGATGCGCGAGCTGATGGCGCATTCGGTATCGGTATGGGAGCGCGACCCGGAAGCCTACAGCTATCACCCGGTCGGCTACATGCAGATCAGCCCCGAAGTCATGCACGCGCAGGTCGCGACGATCTACGCGCAGCAGCGCGGCATCGGCTACGAGTCGGTCTTCATCGAAGGCGAGCGCGAGTCGATGACCTACATGCAGGGCCTCTTCAGCGACTGGCAGGCGCGCAACATCACGTCCGTGCTGCACGAGAAGCGCGGCGGCTACGCGAACAACCTGGCTGCGATGCGTGGCCTCGCCAACAAGGCGCGTGCCCTCGGGGTCGAAATCCTTGGCGGGGTCGAGGTGAGGGGTTTCCGGTCGGGCAGCGGCGGCACGGCGATCTCCGCAGTGGAGACGTCGGCGGGCACGATCGCGTGCGAACAGGTCGTCGTCGGCGTGGGGCCCTGGATCAACTCGATCTGGAACATGCTCGGGCTGCCGAAGACGATTCGCGTCAAGGGACGCGACGGACAGATCCACGACGGCGTGCGGATGTGGCGCTACATGGCGCTGCAGGAAGGCACGCTCGGCGTCGATCCGGAATTCCAGAAGACGAACGACGGACGCATGCCGCCCGTGATTCACGTCGATACCGACGCGCCGCTTCATTCCGACCGTGATGGCAAGCTGATCACCGACAAGCTGTGGGGCCTCTACTACAAGCCGGATTTCCATTTCAACGGCGTGCAGGGGGGTGCGATGCCTGCCGTCGTCGAGCGCGACGCGGACGATGTGCGCGTCGACCCTTATGGCCCCAAATCACCGGAGTTCGTCGTGACCGACAACTTCGCCGACATGTGGACCTCGGCCCTCGCGTTCTGTCAGAAGCGCTTCGAGGGCAAGCACGGCGCCTATCGCGACGAGCCCTCGGGCGGCATCGGCTGCTTCACGCCGGACAGCTTTCCGGTGTTCGACCGCTTCCGCGACAACGTCTACGTGATCGCCGATTCGAACCATGGCTTCAAGATGATCGGCGTGGGCGAGCTCGTTGCGCGCGAGTTGCTCGCCGACGAATCCGATCTGCTCCGGCCGTTCCGGTTCTCGCGCTACGCGCAAGGGAAGTTGCATCCGGTGTCGAACAGTCCGTTCCCGTGGAGTTAGGCCCCGGTAATCGTTTGGCTACGAGATTGCCGCCCCTGCCCATCCGTTCGCATCCGCACCCATCGCGTTGAAAGGTTGAAGGCGGGCGCTATGCGGCGAGCGGATCCTCCTGACTCGCGAAGCGTTGCATCGCCGCGACGAACATCCGGTACTTGGCGCTCGTCAGCATCGTGTCCTGATACCAGTTCACGAGATCAGCCCACGGTTCGCGCACGTTGCCAAGCCCTGAGACGAACGCGACGACCGTGCCGATGTCCGTTCGGCCGCGGACGACGAACCAGCCTCCGACGCCCAGCACGATCACCCTGCCGAGGTTGTGCGTAAGGTTCATCAGGAATTTCATCGTGAATCGAAGCTTGATCACCCCGAGGTTCAGCTCGAATACTTCGGCGAACCGCGCCTTCTGGCGCCACGCCTTCTCGGCTGCGTCCGTTCCGGCCTGCAACACGGCGGTGCTCACGTGCCGAAGCACGCTGATCCGAGACTGCACGCGCCGATTGATCGCGCACTGCATCAGCGGCACGAAGACAAGTTGTGGCGAGAAGATCGCGAGACACACGAGCGCAAGCATGGGCTGCACGAAGAACATGTAGCCGAAGACGCTGAGCAGTATGCCGACCTGCAGGACGAGCTCGCAGATCGCAATGCCCACGAATCCGCCGATCGCTTCGGGCTCGGCCAGCACCATGGCGACTTCGACGCCTCGCACGCTCGCGCTTTGACGCTCGAGCGGCATGACGTCGACGAGCGCGTTCGCCGAAAGTCGCAGCACGCGCACCGTGTTTTCGCCGATCCAGCCGCCATAGATGTTCATGAGGAGCTTGAAGAGTCCCTCGACCAGGACAATGCAGGCGTACGCTGCAGCGAGCAGGACGACGAGGCCGGTGTCGCGATCGAGTGTCGCTGCATTGAGGATGCGCCGCTGCATCTCGAGCGGGGCCGTGTTGAATACGAACACGACGGTCGCGAGCATCGCGATCGTGACCTGGTGCCGGCCGCTGACCCGCCACAGAAATCCGAACATCGATGCGGGCATGCCGCGGCGCGCCAGGGACGCAGCAACCCGATCGGCGGGGGTCCGCCACCACCGTGCGACTCTTTCCCGCGTGCGCGTCACGCCGGCACAGAGGCGCTTTCCCGCTCGATGGCGTCGCGCACCAGACGGCGCAGAATCTTGCCGACCGGACTCTTCGGCAACGGCTCGTTCGCCCAGCGGATGTGCTTGGGAATCTTGTAAGGCGTCAGTCGCTTGTGGCACCACGCGACGAGCTGGTCTGCGGTGAGCGTGGGATCCCTGCGGTAGACGACGAGCGTGACCGCCTGGCCCGTATGCTCGTCGTCGGTACCTATGCAAGCAGCCTCGCGCACCGCAGGATGCGACATCACGACCTCCTCGATTTCGCTCGGGAACACCTTGAACCCCGAGACGATGATCATGTCCTTCTTGCGATCCGTCAGCTTGACATATCCGCGCTCGTCCATGTACCCCATGTCACCCGTGCGGAGCCAGCCATCGGTTGTCATCGTCTTCGCGGTTTCGTCGGGCCGTCGCCAATACCCCTTCATGACCTGCGGACCGCGTACGCATAGCTCGCCGATTTCGCCGAGCTGAAGCTCCACGCCCAATTCGTCGCGAATGCTGACCTCGGTGGAGGGGAGCGGCATGCCGATTGTGCCGGTGTAGCCCGCGTTCGACACCGGATTGGCCGTGACGATCGGCGATGTCTCGGTAAGACCGTAACCCTCGATCAGCGGCTTGCGCGTGATCGCCTGCCATTTCTCCGCGACCGCGCGCTGCACCGGCATGCCGCCGCCGATGGCGACCTTCAGCGCCGTCATGTCGATCTCGGCGAATTCGGGCAGCTCGACCAGCGCATGGAACAGCGTGTTCACGCCGGTGATGACGCTGAAGCGCACGGACTTCAGTTCCTTCACGAGTTGCGGCAGGTCGCGCGGATTCGCGATCAAAACGTTGTGCCCGCCCCACTTGACGAACGTGAGCAGATTCACCGTCAACGCAAACACGTGGTAGAGGGGAAGCGGCGTGACGACGACTTCCTCTGCTTCGATGAAATCCTTGCCCATCCATGCGGACACCTGCTGCAGGTTGGCCAGCATGTTGCCGTGCGTCAGCATCGCGCCCTTCGGCACGCCGGTCGTGCCGCCCGTGTATTGCAGGAAGGCGATGTCGTCGCCGCTCACCTGCACGGGCCGCAGTTCGAGCTTGCGTCCGGCAGCGAGCGCGGAGCGAAGACTGACTGCGCCCTCGATGTGCCAGTCGGGGATCATCTTCTTCGCGTACCTGACGACGAGATTCGTCATCAGCGCCTTCATCGGCGGAAAGAAGTCGCCGAGCTCGGTCGTGACGACCGTGCAGGCAAGACCGTTTCCGACGACCGCTTCGACGGTCCTCGCAGAGTTCTCGAGAACCACGATCACCTTCGCTCCCGAGTCCTCGAGCTGGTAGGCGAGCTCGCGGGGCGTGTAGAGCGGATTGCAGTTCACCACGACGAGGCCCGCTCGCAGCGCTCCGAAGAGCGCGACCGGGTACTGCAGCACGTTCGGCATCATCAGCGCGACGCGATCTCCAGGCACGAGCCGACGTTCGCGCTGAAGATATGCCGCGAAGTCGCGCGTCTTCTCGTCGATGTCAGCGTAGGTGAGCGTCGTGCCCATGCTGCTGAACGCCGGTCGTCCGGCGAACCGTGCACAGCTTGCTTCGAACAGGTGAGCGAGCGACGTGTACGTCCCCGGGTCTATTTCATGCGGGACACCCGCCGGGTAATGCTCGAGCCAGATCTTGTTCATCGTCTTGTTTCGCTGTATTCGTTTTGCTTGCCGCATCGTCTCCGTACGGACCAGGAAGCATCGACACCGCGCAGCCGGACGCCCGTATTCGACGGCTCCCGCTCGATTGGACGCGTAACCGATCACGGAAACCTAGATCGCGGTCAAGGATCGGTTACATTTACCCCCTTTCCGAAGCTCGCCCGACGATGGACATCGCTGCATTCCTCGCGCAGCACGGCATCGAGGCACGGCGCCACGAACATCCGCCGGTCATGACCGTCGAGGAGTCGGAGCGGCTGGTCCCAAGTCTGCCGGGCGCCAAGACCAAGAACCTGTTCCTTCGGGACAAGAAGGGAACGCGCCATTTTCTCGTCACCGTTCCACACGATGTGGCTGTCGACCTCAACGCGCTTGGTGCACGCATTGGCGCCGGGCGGCTGGGCTTCGCGTCGGCCGAGCGCCTGCAGCGACATCTCGGTATCACGCCGGGCTCGGTGAGTCTGCTTGCGCTCGTGAACGACACCTCGCATGCGGTCGAGTTCGTCATCGATCGAACCCTGTGGGACGCCGGTGCCGTCCATGCGCATCCGCTCGTCAACACCGCAACACTCGTGATCCCGCACGCCGCGCTCGAGCGCTTCCTCGCTGCGACCGGCCATTCGCCACACATCGTCGACATACCGACCGCCGGAGCGGCCTGATGCGACTCGAGGGTTCGTGCCACTGTGGCGGCGTGCGCTTCACGGTCACATCCCACACGCCGTATCCCTACATGCGTTGCTACTGCACGATCTGCCGAAAGACCGCAGGCGGCGGGGGCTACGCGATCAACATCATGGGCGAAGCCGGTACGCTCAAGGTTCGCGGGCGCAATCTCGTCGGCGTCTATCAGGCGAGGATCGACACCGGGTCGAAGCGGCGCAGGCGTTCGCCCGCGCGGCGCCACTTCTGCGCGAAGTGTGCGAGCGCGCTGTGGGTGTGGGATCCTCGATGGCCCGAGTGGGTCTATCCGTTCGCGTCGGCGATCGATACGCCGCTGCCGAAGCCGCCGGAACACGTGGAACTGATGCTGGACTACGCCGCACCGTGGGCCGACGTTCCTTCGGGTGCGAAGCACACCCACTTCGGCGAGTATCCGGAAGAGTCGATCGCCGACTGGCATCGCAAACGCAACCTGACCGTTCCCTAGCGTTGCGAACCTTGCGCAGAATCCATCGCGAGTTCCATCGCTCCGACCGGGTCGGCTGGCTGCGCGCTGCGGTACTGGGCGCGAACGACGGCATCGTCTCCACGGCCAGCCTCATTCTCGGCGTTGCAGCCGCTCACGGCTCGCGCACGGAAGTCCTCGTCGCCGGTGTCGCGGGACTGGTCGCGGGTGCCATGTCGATGGCTGCCGGCGAATACGTTTCGGTTCGCTCGCAGGCCGACACGGAAGCGGCGGATCTTGCGCGGGAGCGACACGAACTTGCAACGGACGTTGCCGCGGAAGAACGCGAGCTCGCGTCGATCTACGTTCAGCGCGGACTCGAACCGCAGCTCGCGAAGCAGGTGGCGTTGCAACTGATGGCTCACGATGCGATGGGCGCGCACGCCCGCGATGAGCTCGGCATCACGGAAGCGTTCGCGGCGCGGCCGGTGCAGGCGGCGCTCGCCTCCGCGGCGAGCTTCACGGCCGGCGCCGCATTGCCGCTGCTCGTTTCGGCATTGAGCCCCGTCGCGTACCTCATCGTCGCCGTCTCGGCGAGCTCGCTCGTCTTCCTGGCGAGCCTCGGTGCGCTCGCCGCTCGTACGGGCGGCGCTCCGATGACCGCCGCCGCCGCGCGCGTGACGTTCTGGGGAGCGCTTGCCATGGCGCTCACCGCCGGCGTCGGTGCGCTGTTCGGTACGGCGGTCGGGTGATTGCGACCGTGCGGTCACCGGAATTCAGACCGACGCCATACTGTCCTTGCATCTCAGGCAAGAGCCGCATACGCGCGGAGGAAGGCATTCGATGAGCGTTCAGGACGAAGCGGGCGCCGATTTTCGCGCGCATCTGATCCGCTACGGCGGCGACATGTACCCGGAAATCGTCGAGAAGGCGCAGGGCTCGTACGTCTTTGATGTGCGCGGCAAACGGATCCTGGACTTCACATCCGGCCAGATGTGCGCAACGGTCGGCCACAATCATCCGAACATCGTCGCGGCGATCCGACGAAGCTGCGACACCGCGCTGCACCTGTTCTCGGGAATGATTCCGCGCAGCGTCGTCAAGCTCGCCGACGCCATTGCGAAGATCGTTCCGCGGCCCTTGCGGAAGTCACTGTTCGTCAACACCGGCAGCGAGAGCAACGAGG
>Ga0105248_10003278_pt1 | contig 17957 bp, 16 predicted proteins | sample KBSS34metaG_FD_81524 | JGI IMG/M metagenome (GOLD analysis project Ga0105248, IMG submission 81524) | Switchgrass rhizosphere microbial communities from Kellogg Biological Station, Michigan, USA - KBS S3-4 metaG | ecosystem: Host-associated > Plants > Roots > Rhizosphere > Soil | place... | reverse complement strand
GTTGCATTGATCTTCGGCATTGTCTGCACCCTTTCATCCTGTAGTCGCGCGGCCAGCGGGGTGGAGCGTGCAACTGATGCTTGATCGATCAGTGGTTGATGATGATGGGATCCCAGGTAAGGGCCGTCGTCCCTCCGTCCGTGAACCTCAAACTATAGTGCACGATGGGATCGGTCCCTGCGTCGGCCGTGACAGTGAGCGTCTGGCCATCGGCGCTGACGACCGCATTCGTGAACTGCGGAATCTGGTTGCCCTTCTTGGGGCATCCATCGACCACTGAGCAGAACGGATAGCTCGCCTCTGGCACAAAGCTCAGCCCGCTGACATTCCCAGGCACCAGCTGGAACGTCATGGTGTGGGAACTGCCGTCGCTCAGCTCGATCACGCCGCCGTTCACAGCCGAACCGGTTATTGCGCAGGCAAGTTGCGTCCCATGCCTCTCGAGAGGCTCGATCTGAAAATCGACGCTTGTCATTTGCGGCCTTGCCGCCGCTCGGCGTTCTTTAGGCCGACCTTTGTCCAGTACCGTCATTATCATGCCCTCCTTGCTCTTCTTCTTCTTCAGGTCCTTCCGATGTCAGGCAGCCGGTATCCGATGGCCGCAAGTCTCTGTTCGAGTTTCCGCGCCTCTTCCGTCCGTCCCACTCGAGCCAGGACGATCGCATGCTCACGCATCTCGGTCGGACGCTCGGCGTCGACGTGAGGCAATGATTGCACGGCAGCTGTCCACGCTGCGGCGGCGCCCCTGCTGTCACCGGCGCCTTTGCGCGCATCGCCCAGAAGGCGGTATGCCCCCGCGACGTCGAATGCGTCGCGTGCCCGGTCCACGGAATTCTCCAACCGTCCGACCGCAACCGCCCTTTCGGAAGCGCTCGCTGCATCCTCGTATCGGCCGGCGGCGTAAGCGATGTAGCCCCGCATCATCCAGCATTCCTGCATCGCCGTCCGCCAGTCCGCGCTGCTCGGATCTTTCTTCAGAAGGCCGGAAATGATGCCGCAGCTAGCTTCGTTCTGCGCCGTCGCCTCATCAGCCTTGCCGGAAACGAGGAGCAGATAGGCGAAGATGCTTTTCGCCTGCGCGTTTAGCTCCAGCCATTTGCTGTTGTCCGGCTCTATGCGTGTCAGCGCGTCGCCTTGCGGCGCAGCGATGTTCATATGCTGGATCGCGAGGGCCAGTTGGCCTCGCATTGCGTAGAGGAACGCCAGCTTGCGTTCTGCCGTGACCAGCCTCCAGCGGTAGGCAACATCGGCGCCCTTCGAGATTAGGGAATTGAGCAGAGCCACATGACGCTCGCGCAGCGCGACGGCCTTGTTCAGATGTCCCGCGTCGCGTTCGGCATCTGCCGACCAGGCGTAGGATTCGACCAGCGACTCCTGATAATCGCGATTGTTCGGATCGAACGTGCTGAGCGCCTCGATCGCCCGAAGCGCCTGCTCGTTGAGCGAGGCTGCCTCTGCGAAGTGGCGCTGAGCAAGCCGGACCGATCCGAGGTTGGCGAGGGAATTTTGCTGCTCCATCCGCCATTTCATGTTGTTCGGGTCCAGCGCGACCATGCGGTCTGCGAGCTGCCTATATTCGCCGAACCGCGCGGCTGCCTCGTCGAGCCGCCCTCGTGCATAGGCGATGGCGCCAACGTAGAAGACGTTCTGGGCGTGATCGAACAAGCGCTCAGGATCGTTGGGCTTCCGGCGTATCGCTTCGGCCGTCCCCGCCATCGACTCCCGGTAGAGGCGTAGCGCGCTGTCGGTGTTCCCACGTTGCGTCGCGACGTCCGCCATCAGGCTTAGCGCCTGCGAACGCTGCACCAAGGCGGCGTCGGGGAGGTCGTTGATCGACTCGTGCTGGTAATAAGCGAGCACCTTGCCGCCGACGCCGTCGAGCGCATCGAGCTTCCCGATCGGCTCCAGCTTGTCCTTGAGGTCGCCGAGCATGAAGCTGATCAGGCCTTCCGCCTGGCGGCGCTGGTCGCGGGCGGCGTCCCGCGCCTGGATCGCCGTGACGGCGAGCGTGCTCGTCACGGCCATTCCCGCAAGCGAGGCGGCGGCAATGAAGGCGAGCTGCCGGTGATGCCGAGTCTGTTCGCGTTGCACGAGCTCGTCGAGCCCGACGCCGAGCATTCCGCCGACGAGTTTGAGGAAGGCCAGCCTCCTTCCCTCGGCGCTCTCCCGGAAATCGGCGGCGAGCGGTTCGGCGCGTTTCGCGGTGCGATGCCCTCGCCGATCGTATTTGTAGCGGAGGGCGACCGGGAAGCACTCCTCGTCCTCGCGCCCAGGAATGTCGCTGGCGAATGGCTCTCCGGCTGCGACCGCCGCGAGCACGCAACCCTCGGGACGGGTGCGCTTGAACGATTCGATCTCGAGATTCATCCAGCGCGACTTGGCCGCCCTCGGCGAGCAAAGGACGATGAGGAACTGCGACGCGGCGAGGGCCGCCTCGATCTCCACTGCGAGATCGTCGCCGGCGGAAAGGTCATGCTGGTCGCGGAAGATCGGGCTCAGCCGGCGCGGAACCACGCCGGTGGCGGTGAGCTTTCCGGCGAGCGCGTGCGGCACTCGAAACCGTTCGAGCTCGCGGTGCAGCCAGTCCGCAAGCTCCTTGTCCTGGTGGCTGTAGCTGAGGAATGCGTAGTAACGGGTGCGCAGCCGGGGGGCTCGTCCCGCGCCCGGTTCGGGCGAAGGCGTCCCATCAAACCCCGGCAGTCGGGCAAGCTTGGCCATAGGCCGCCCCCAGCGAGTCCGGTTAACGCCGTTAACACAAGGGAATAAGCCGGGCGAATCTTGGTTGGCGGTTTCGCGTGCCGAGCGAACGCCCTATATGCGCCCACAAGAGGTATTCATGTCTTCCATCCGTCCCTGGCGCGATATCGAGCGGCGCAAGTCGCGGCAGATCATGGTCGGCTCCGTCCCGGTAGGCGGAGACGCGCCGATCAGCGTCCAGACCATGACCAACACGCCGACCGAGGACGCACGCGCGACGATCGACCAGATTCGCCGCTGCGAGGATGCAGGCGCGGACATCATCCGCGTGTCCTGCCCCACGGCGGAGGCAACCGCTTCGCTCAAGGAGATCGTCCGCGCGGCGAGCGTGCCGATCGTCGCCGACATCCATTTCCACTACAAGCGCGCGCTCGAGGCTGCAGACGCCGGCGCTGCGTGCCTCCGGATCAACCCGGGCAATATCGGCTCCGAAGAACGGGTCCGCGAAGTCATCGCCGCCGCGCGAGCGAACGGCTGCGCGATCCGCATCGGCGTCAACGCAGGCAGCCTCGAAAAGGACCTGCTCGAAAAATATGGCGAGCCGTGCCCCGAAGCGCTGGTCGAGAGCGCGCTCGACCATATCCGGATCCTCGAGGACCACGGCTTTCGAGAATACAAGGTCGCGGTGAAGGCCAGCGACGTGTTCCTCGCCGTCGCCGCCTACCAGCAGCTGGCGGACCAGGTGGATTGCCCGCTGCACCTCGGAATCACCGAGGCCGGCGGTCTGATCGGCGGCACGGTGAAGTCGGCGCTCGGGATCGGCAATTTGCTGTGGGCGGGCATCGGCGACACCATCCGCGTTTCGCTATCGGCCGAGCCCGAGGAAGAGGTTCGCGTCGGCTACGAGATCCTCAAAAGCCTCGGCATCCGCAGCCGCGGCGTTCGCGTCGTTTCGTGCCCGAGCTGCGCGCGTCAGGGCTTCGACGTGATCCGCACCGTCGAGGCGCTCGAGCAAAGGCTGCAGCACATCAAGACGCCGATGTCGCTCAGCGTCCTCGGATGCGTGGTCAACGGCCCTGGCGAAGCGCGCGAGACCGACATCGGCATCACCGGCGGCGGCAACGGCAAGCATATGGTCTATCTGTCGGGCGTCACCGACCATCATGTGCAGGACGCTGACATGATCGACCATATCGTGAAGCTGGTCGAAGCGAAGGTCGCGGAGCTCGAAGCCGAAGCGGCGCAAGAACGGACCCTCGACGCCGCCGAATAGTCGTCTAAGCGGCGCGGGTGCGCCGTCTCGACCATCCCATCCAGGCTTTCATCGCCGCGCTCGGCGCGGTCGCGGTGCTGTCGATCATGGACGCGGTGATGAAGCATCTCGTGCTGGCGATCGGGATCATCGCCGTCAGCATCTGGCGCGCTGTCGCGAATTTGGTGATCAGCGGCGGGCTCTACCTCCCGCGGCGGCTGCCTTGGCCAAGCCGCAAGATTCTCCGGATCCACGTCACCCGAAGCGTGGTCGTGACGGTGATGGCGGTGCTGTTCTTCTGGGGCATCGGACGCGTGCCGCTCGCGCAGGCGATCGCGCTGACCTTCATCGCGCCGCTGATCGCGATGGTGCTGTCGCCGTTGCTCCTCAAGGAAACGTTGAGCGGCCGGTCCATCGCGGGCGCCGTGGCGGCCTTCGTCGGCGTCATCATTATCGTGCTCGGGCAGGCACGCGCCGAGGTCCGTCCGGACGTGTTGCTTGGCATCGCAGCGATCCTCGGCTCGGCCTTATGCTATTCGGTGAACATCCTGATGATGCGTTGGCAGGCGCTCGCCGCGAAGCCGCTGGAGATCAACTTTTTCCAATCGCTGGTCGTGATGTTGCTGTGGATAGCGGCGATGGGCGTTGCGGGTATTCCCGCATGGCCGCATGGGCAGATCGGATGGATCGTGCTTGCCTCGATCCTCTCGACCGCTGGCAGCTTGCTTTTCGCCTGGGCCTACGCGCGCGGCGAAGCGGCCTATCTTGCGGTGACGGAATATAGCGCCTTCCTGTGGGCCTCAGCGCTCGGCTGGCTCATCTTTCAGGAGCGGGTCTCGTTCTACACGCTCGCCGGCGCAGTCCTGATCGTAGGCGGTTGCCTCATCGCGGCGCGCCGCAAGATTGAAGCGCCTCCGGAGATCGACGTCGCGGCCTAGCTGCTGCTTCCCAGCACGTTGATGGTGAAGGCGAGCACGCCGATGTTGAAGGCGAACGCGGCGAGGCAATGCACCGTCACGACCTTGCGGATATGTTGGCTGGTGACCTGCACGTCCGACGTCGCGAAGGCCATTCCGCAGGTGAAGGCGAAATAGACGAAATCCCAATAGGCCGGCACCTTCGTGCCGGGGAAATCGAAGCCGAGGCAGCCCCGCTCCGGATGGCGGTAGGCGAGATGCGCATAGTGGATCGCGTAAATCATGTTGCTGAACAGCCAGGCCAGCGCCAGCGTCACGATGATCAGCGCCTTCGTAAAAGGCTGCGGATTGTGGCCGATGACCTCGGCCGCGATGGCGACGAACAGGACGCCCATCACGACCCCCGTGATTGCGAGCAGGACTCGGCGATTGGCGTCGTTGGACGCGGCATGCTTGCTGATGACCGCTGCCTCGTGCGTCCTCAGCAAGGGCAAGCATGACCCGAGGAACATGATGGCGGCGACGTCGAACGAAGCCATCGCCCCCAGCGCCCAGCGGTGAAGCAGATTCACGAAGATCGGGAAGCCGACGATCAGCGCCGCCATGAAGGCAAGGAAGCGCGGCGGCGCGATCATGTTGCCGATGGTGCGCCCCTCCGCCATGGAAGCGAACGTATCAACCGCAGCAATCTCGTCCAGTGAAAGGATTTTCATGCCCTGGGTTTGGCTGATCGTCGGCGGGTTGTTCGAAGTCGGCTTCACCACCTCGCTGCGCTTTGTCGACGGGTTCCGGAACCTCCCCTGGACGTTGGCCTTTCTCGGATCGGTCGCGGTAAGCATGGGATTGCTGGAAGTCGCGTCGCGCTCGATCCCGATGGGCACGGCCTACGCGGTGTGGGGCGGCATCGGCGCTGTGGGCACGGTGGCGGTCGGCATATTGTGGTTCCAGGAACCGTCCAGCCTGATCCGCGTGCTGCTGATCCTCATGATCGTCGCGGCGATCGCGGCGCTTCGACTTACCGCCTAGCGCGGCGCGGGATCGAGATAAGGCGCGACCTGCGGATCTCCTTCCTCGATCGAGCGGTAGAACTTCGGCTTCGGAAACGGCCCGCGTGCCTGCTCGTAAGCGTAGCCGAGCGAGAGCAGCGTCGCCTCGCTCCACTTCGGCCCGATGAAGCTGAGCCCCACCGGAAGGCCCTTCACCAGCCCCATCGGCACGGTGAGGTGCGGATAGCCCGCGACGGCGGCGAGCGAGCCGGCGCCGCCACCCGAGATCTGGTCTCCGTTCACCGCATCGATTTTCCATGCAGGCGGCATGGTCGGCCCGACAAGCGCAACCACCCGAAATTGCTTGAGCAGCCGGTCGATGCCGTTCGGTCCGGCTGCAGCGAAACTTGCCGCGCGCGCCTTCCTGTAGGCGGGATCGTTCAGGCCCTTCGTCTTCTCGGCATCCTCGAAGAAGTCCTGGCCGAAGAGTGTCATCTCCTGCCGCGCGTGCGCCTTGTCGAAGGCGATCAGGTCGGCGAGCGTCCGCACCGCAATCGGCGCCGGGCTGCTCTTCAGATACTTGGCCATGTCGGCCTTGAGCTCGACCTGCAGCGCCAGCGTTTCGTTCTTGCCGATGGCGCTGTCGTCGAATTTCTTAATCTCGATGAGCGTCGCGCCTTGCTGCCGCAGAACGGCGAGCGCCGTCTCGAACGCGGCGTCCGTACCGAACCCCGACGCGAAGCGCATCACGCCGATACGCTTGCCCTTAAGGGAGTGGGCGTCGAGCTTCGCTGAATAGTCGATCTTTTGCCTGTCGGCGTCCTTCGTCGCGGCGTCGGCGGGATCGCCGCCTGCGATCACCGTCAGTAGCGCCGCCGCGTCGCCGACGTCGTCGGTCATCGGCCCGGCCGTGTCTTGGCTGTGGCTGATGGGCACGATGTAGGTCCGGCTGACGAGGCCGACGGTCGGCTTCAGCCCGACGATTCCGTTGATCGCGGCGGGACAGGTGATCGATCCGTCCGTTTCGGTCCCGATGGCGAAGCGGACGATGCCCGCCGCGACCGCGGCGCCGCTCCCGCTCGAGCTGCCGCAGGTATTCCGGTCGAGCGCCCAGGGATTGTGCGTCTGCCCGCCGACCGCGCTCCATCCGGAGATCGAGTGCGATGAACGGATGTTCGCCCACTCGCTAAGATTGGTCTTACCGAGGATGACCGCGCCCGCCGAGCGCAGCCGAGCGACCAGCGGCGCGTCGCGGTTCGTGACATTGCTCGCCAGCGCCAGGCTGCCGGCGGTTGTCGGCAGCGGCCCGGCGCTTTCGATATTGTCCTTGAGGAGGATCGGCTGCCCGGCGAGCGGACCGGGCACGGCCTTGCCATCAACTGCGCGCGCCTGGGCGACCGCAGTCGGATCGGCGGCGATCACCGTGTGCAGCTTAGGATTAAGCAAGGCAATCAGCGCAAGCGCCTCGCGTACGTTGATTTCGGCCGACGCAGTGCCGGGGGCATACAATGTCCAACCAGTTCCGGTCGCAGTTTGCGCGGACGCAGAACTCGCGCCAGCCAAGACCAGCATAGCCACCGAACCGAAGATCGACTGACGCATACTGACCCCCCATCTAACTCTAACTCAGCGCGGAGCGAGCAACGCGTCGAGCGATCCCTTACCGCTGCCCGTTTTCACCAGCCTTGGGTAGCGCAGGCCCCCGTGCCAATCGAGCGCGACGGTGCGATAGAGGTCGCCGTCGTGCACCAGAAGCTGCGGCGCCGCGCCGCCCGCTGCCGCGCTTTTGATCGCAGCCTTCAGCGCATCGCCGTCAAAGTTGCGGCCGTTGATCGCCACGATCTGGGAGCCCGCGTTGAGGCCCGCGTTGAACGCGGCGCTGTCCCACAGCACGCTCTGGATCTTGCCGTCGTTGCCGACGACGAAGCCGCCCGAGTAGGTGAGGTCGTTGGCCTTGCGGCTCTTCTCGCCGCCCTTCCACCACTTCGTGGGCTCGGCGGTGTAGACGAGCTTGTAGCCGCCTTCGGTGATGCCCTCGAGCGGCGCCTGCGGCGCGACGCCGTAAACCTTCGCCTGGAAATACGAATGCCAGTCGTACGGCTGAACGCGGTTCAGCGTGGCGACGACGTCGTCGAACGTATAGGTCACCTCTCCCCAGTCGCGGTCGCGGATCCCGAAAAACGCCCTGGCGAAATCGTCGATCGAGCGCTTGCCGCCCGATTGCGTTCGGATGATCCGGTCAACGTCGAGCCAGATCAGCTGGCCTTCGCTGTAATAATCCTCGCGGCGCTGCCAGCTGAGCCAGGGCTGCGCCTGGCGGCCGGCAATGATCGGATCGTTCGTCGTATCGACCAGAGGTCGCCAAGAGCGCCCCGGCGTGCCGAGGCTGTAGTAAGCGGCGGTCGAAGCAATGGCGTCCAGCGTGTCCTGCTTCGACAGCATCCCCGAACGCGCGCCGAGCACATAGCCCCAGAATTGCGTCTGCCCCTCGTAGACCCAGAGGAGGCTATCCTCCATCGGCATCCGGTAATCGGCGGTCCACAGGTCGGCGCCTCGGCGGAACTTGCCGTCCCAGCTGTGCGTGAACTCGTGCGGCAGCAGGTTGCGGTCGCGAAGTGCATTGTCCCAGTCGGTGAAATAGCCGCGGTCAACGCCGTCCTCGGAACTCCGGTGATGCTCGAGGCCGATTCCGCCGAGATTGTCGGAAATGGTCAGCAGGAAATCGTAATGATCGTAATGCTGGCTTCCGAACGCCTTGACTGCCTGGTCGACAAGCCTTCGATGAGCCGCGAGTTGCTCCGGCGTGATCGCGAGCTCGGCCTCAGTGTCGGCGACGACGTCGAGCGACACGTCGTTGCTGAGCGGAATGCGGCGATAGTGGGCGCCAGCGATCATCGGTGAATCGAGCAGGATCTCGTAGCTGGTGACCGGATAATCGTAGCGATTGCCAGCCTGAGCGCTCGGGCGGAGCGCGGTGGCGATCTTCCAGCCTGTCGGGACAACTACGGATGCCTGGATCGGAATCTGCCGAACGTAATAGCCCGCCGGATAAAGCGAGGTCGAAATCGGCTCGATGCTCTCCATGTCCGGAGTCATCATCGTTCGGCCCTGATTGTCGGCGGTGGGCGACACGTACTGGAAGTCCACGTCGATCGCGGTGACGCCCTGGGGGACAGCGACGTGGAACGCATAGACGTCGAGCGTGTCTCGAACCCACTTCAGCGCGCGTCCCCCCGAGGTGAAACGGAAGCCGGTCGCGTTCTTGATGTCGTTGCGTGGGCTGTGGCCGCCCGGCACCCACTTCGGATAAAGCACCACGAAGTCGCCGGCTTGTGCCACCGGGATCGTCTCGTGGATGCGGAATATGGCGCGGGTGACGTCGCTTGCGTCGATCGTCAGCTTGAGCGTTCCAGGATAGGGAACGTCGCGCGCGGCCGGGATCGTGTCGACCTTGGCCGTGGGAACGGGCTTGCTGTTCTGCGGCGGGACGATCTGGGCGGCGGCCGCATTGGCGACGCAGGAAGACAACAGGGCAGCAAGCGCGGCTCGGCGCATCGGACGCAACTCCTTGATTTGGGGCGGGCTTGAAAATGGAACCGAGGGTCTAGCGACATTCCGCCGGCGCGCGCAACGCGGGCCCATCGTTCGCAGATCGCAGTTGACACTTTGTCGAAGCGTACGGCGTTGTCAGCGCATATTAAGTTCGTTCCGGCAACGGGGGCCGTCATGAATTGTCGTTATATGCTGCTCACCGGCGCTTCCCTCGCCCTGTTTGCTCCACCCGCATTCGGTCAGCAGGCCACCACCACCACCCAGCAGCAGCCGGCCAACGCGCCGACGGCGCAGGCCGACACGTCGGCTGCCCAATCGGTGAACGAGGATTATGGCGACGAGGAGCCGATCGTCGTCCAGGGAACGCGCGCCCGCGGCTCGGTCATCGGCGACATTCCGCCGCAGAACATCCTGGACTCGCGGGACGTCCGGGCGACCGGTGCCACCAGCATCAACGACCTACTCGATGCGCTGGCGCCGCAGATCGGCAGCGCGCAGGGACGTGGCGGCGAACGGCCGATCCTGCTCCTCAACGGCCAGCGCATCTCCGGATTCCGCGAGATCCGCGATATCCCTCCCGAAGCGATCGAGCGGCTCGAGATCCTGCCCGAGGAAGTGGCGCTCAAATATGGCTATCGCGCCGACCAGAAGGTCGTGAACATCGTCCTTCGCCAGCGCTTCCGGTCGACCGCCGCGCAGGTCGCGGGCTCGCTTGCGACCGACGGCGGCTACGGTGCAGGCAATGCCGACCTCACGCAATTCTCGATCCAGCGGAACGGCCGCAACACGTTCAACGTGCACGCCGAGGGCAATTCGATGCTCAAGGAATCAGAGCGCGACATCGTCCTCGACCAGCGGCCGCCTGCAGGCGCGACCGAAGCCGAGGAGCTCGCCGCGCGATCGCTGATCGGGACGAAAGGCGATCTGCGCGCATCGGGGACCTTCAATCGGACGGTCTTCGGCGACGTCTCCGGCACGCTGAATACCGAGGTGGAGCATACGGACGGACGGTCCCTGATCGGCCTTGGCGACACGTTGCTCACCCCGCTCGCGCGCGACACCAGCAGCAACTCGGCGCACGCGGGCGTGACTCTGAACGGCACAAAGTCCGACTGGCACTGGGCGCTGACGAGCAATGCGGATCTCGAACGCGACCTGACCGGGACCGACCGGGACGAGGTCGGAGGCGATCGCGACCATGCGCGCGAAACGACCGCGTCGGCGGACATGAAGGCGACCGCGAACGGCAATCTGTTCGCGCTTCCTGCCGGCAAGGCCAGCACGACACTGACGCTCGCCGGGAGCACCGTTCACCTCAACAGCAGGAGCGAGCGCGGACCTCTGACCGTGTCCAGCTCGCTCGGCCGCACCGCGGGCGAGGCGGCGATCAACCTCGATCTTCCGATCTCGCGCCGAAACCGCGAATTCGGCGCGCTCGGGAACCTCACGCTCAACGGCAATGCCGAACTCGATCAGCTCTCCGACTTCGGTACCCTGACGAAGATCGGCGCGGGATTGAACTGGTCGCCGGTCGACCGGCTCAACCTGCTTTCGAGCTGGTCGCGCGAAGAAGGCCCGCCGACCATCAACCAGCTTGGCGACGCGATCCTCACCACCGAGAATACGCGCATCTTCGACTTCACGACCGGCGAGACGGTGTTCGCGACGGTGGTAACCGGCGGCAATCCGGACCTGCTCGCGGACCGCCGGAACGTGACCAAGCTCAGCGCCAACTGGCAACCGTTCGAGAAGACCGACCTTCGCCTGCGCGGGGAATATGTCCACCAGACGATCAATCGGCCGATCGCGGGACTGACGGTGACGCCCGCCCTCGAGGCCGCCTTCCCGAACCGCTTCCAGCGCGATTCGTCCGGACAGCTGATCCGCGCCGACCTTCGGCCGGTGAACTTCGACAGATCGCGGCACGATGCGCTCCGGATCGGTTTCGACTTCTCGAAGCCGCTGAAGTCGCGGCGGCCGTCGCAGGCCGTCATCGACCAGATGCGCGCCCAGTTTCGCAGCGCCCTCGGGGTTCCGAGTCAGGCGAGCGCTGGACCGCAGGGCAGTACGCCGCCCGCGCCACCTGAGGGTAGCGGTCCGCCTCCCGGTGGCGATCAAGGCCCTCGCGAGAGTGGTTTTCGCGGCGGTGGATTCGGCGGTGGTGGCCGTGGCGGCGGCTTTTTCGGCCGCGGCAACCGCGGGCGCCTGACCTTCTCGCTGACGGACACGATCACCTTGGTGGACAAGGTAGAGATCGGTCCCGGCGTCCCGGAGATCGATTATCTCCACGGCGATGCCGCTAGCCAGAACGGCGGCACGCCGAAGCACCTCGTCGAGGCGCAGGCCGGTTATTTCAACAATGGTATCGGTGCTCGGATGAGCGCGAACTGGCGCAGTCCCACGCGGGTGAACGAGCTCAGCGGCGACGACCTGCGCTTCTCTTCGCTCGCGACCTTCAATCTTCGCTTTTTCGCCAATCCCGGCGACATTCCGGAGATCGCGGTCAAGCACCCGTGGCTGCGTGGATCGCAGGTTCAGTTCAGGGTCGACAACATTTTGAACAGCAGGCCGCAGGTGCGCGACGCGGCGGGCAGGGTGCCTACCAGCTATCAGCCGGACCTTCTCGATCCGCTCGGCCGAACGGTGATGATCAGCTTCCGGAAGCTGTTCCTTCCGAACCCGAGCTGGTTCCGGCGGCAATTCCAGCAGCAGCAGTCGCGCTAGCCGCGGGTTTCGCGGCGTTGCCCAATATGCTTAAGCGCGCGCCATGACGCTTGTTCAGCCCGTTCGGGGCACTCAAAGCCTGCTCGGAGAAGAGGCCGACCGCCTTGCGACGGTGGTCGCCGCCTTCGACCGCGTGCGGCGGCTGTACGGCTTCCGGCGGGCCGAGGTGCCGACCATCGAGCACACGCAGATCTTCGCCCGGACGATTGGCGAGACCACGGACGTCGTTTCGAAGGAGATGTATTCGTTCGAGGATCGGGGCGGCGAATCGATCACGCTTCGGCCGGAGTTCACCGCGGGCATCTGCCGCGCCTACCTGAGCGAAGGTTGGCAGCAATACGCGCCGTTGAAGCTCGCGACGCACGGCTCGGCCTTTCGCTACGAACGTCCGCAGAAGGGCCGCTTCCGCGAGTTCCACCAGCTCGACGCCGAGATCATCGGGGCAGCCGAGCCGCAGGCGGACGTCGAACTCCTCGCGTTCGCGGACCAGCTCTTGAAGGAGTTGGGCATCACCGGCGCGGTCCTCCAGCTCAACACGCTTGGCGATCCCGAAACCCGCGCTGCGTGGCGCGACGCGCTGTACGAGCATTTCCGCGGCCACCGGTCGGCGCTGAGCGAAGACAGTCAGACCCGGCTCGAGCGCAACCCGCTTCGAATCCTCGACAGCAAGGCGCACCAGGACTGGCCCGTCGTCGACAGCGCGCCGGTCATCGACGACTTTTTGACCCCGGAAGCAGCGGAGTTTTTTGCCCGCGTTACGGAAGCCGTCGACTGTGCCGGAATCGCCTGGGAACGGGCGCCGCGCCTGGTCCGAGGGCTCGACTATTATCGGCACACGGCGTTCGAGTTCGTCACCGATCGCCTCGGTGCCCAGGGGACGGTGCTTGCCGGTGGGCGTTATGACGGCCTCATCGAATCGCTTGGCGGCCCCGCGACGCCGGCTGTCGGCTGGGCGGCGGGCATCGAGCGCCTCGCGATGATGATCGGCGCGCCTGAACCGCAACGGCCCGGGGTCGTGCTTGTGCCGCTTGGAGCGCGCGCGGAGTTGCAGGCGCAAGGGATTCTTGCCGGCCTGCGCCGCGAAGGCGTGACCGCGGACATGGCGTATCGGGGCAATATGAAGAAGAGACTGAGCCGCGCGAATGATGCCGGCGCGGCGTTCGCGCTGATCATCGGCGACGATGAGCTGGATCGCGGCGAAGCGCAGCTCAAGGACCTCAAAAGCGGCGAGCAGCGCGCCGTCTCGCTCGATCTGCTGACGGAAGCGATCGGCCGATGACTCAGATCTCATCCGAGCGGATCGCCTCGATCGAGGCGCGCAGGCACGAGCTCGCCGATGCGATGGCGCGGGGCGACCTGTCTCCCGAAGAGTTCGTGCGGCTGTCGAAGGACTATGCCGCGATCGAGCCCGTGGCCGCCGCTGCTCGCGAAGTGCGGCGCCTGCGGGCCGAGCTGGAAGTGCTGAACGGCATGGTCGCCGACCCGGCAGCCGAGCCGGAGCTCAAGGAGATGGCGGCGGCGGAGGCGGACGAAATCCGCCACAAGCTGCCGGACGCCGAGCGCGCCCTTGCGGTCCAGCTGCTGCCGCGGGATGCCGCCGACGAACGCGCGGCGATGCTCGAGATCAGGGCGGGCACCGGCGGTGATGAAGCCGGGCTGTTCGCGGGCGACCTGCTGCGCATGTACCAGCGCTATGCCGAGACGCAGGGCTGGAAGTTCGAGCTCATCTCGGTGAGCTCGTCCGAAGTCGGCGGCTACAAGGAAGCGATCGCCTCCATCAACGGCGCGGGCGTGTTCGCCCGGCTGAAGTTCGAGAGCGGCGTGCACCGCGTCCAGCGCGTTCCAGTGACCGAGAGCGGCGGCCGAATTCACACCTCCGCGGCGACCGTCGCCGTGCTTCCCGAGGCCGAGGACGTCGACGTCCAGATCGACGACAAGGACCTTCGGATCGACGTCTACCGCTCGTCTGGGCCTGGCGGGCAGTCGGTCAACACCACCGACAGTGCGGTCCGGATCACGCACTTGCCGACGGGGCTGGTCGTGATCCAGCAGGACGAGAAGTCGCAGCACAAGAACAAGGCCAAGGCCCTGAAGGTGCTCCGCACGCGCCTGTTCGAGATGGAACGCGAGCGCCTCGCGAACGAGCGGGCGGGCGCGCGCAAGTCGATGGTCGGATCGGGTGATCGCTCCGAGCGGATCCGCACCTACAATTTCCCGCAGGGCCGGGTCACCGACCACCGGATCAACCTCACGCTCCACAAGCTCGACGAGATTCTGGAGGGCGGCGGCCTGACCGAGATCATCAACGCGCTTGTCGCTGAGGACGAAGCGGAGCGGCTCGCGGGCCTGGAAGAAGCATGAAACCGGTCGCCCGTGCGCTGGACGATGCCACGCGCCAGCTAAGTCGAACGAGCGATACACCGCGGCTCGATGCCGAGCTGCTGATGGCCGAGGCGTTGCATATCGACCGCGACCGCCTGCTTCTCGCGCCGCCCGCGCGAGACGTGCCGGACCGTTATTGGGAGATGGTGAAGCGCCGTTCCGAGGGCGAGCCGGTCGCGTACATCACCGGCCGGCGGGCCTTCTGGAACATCGAGCTTCATGTCGGGCCCGGCGTGCTCGTGCCGAGGCCTGACAGCGAAGTGCTGATCGCGTCGGCGATCGAGCATTTCGAGGGTACTGCCGGGCCGAACCGGATCCTCGACCTCGGCACGGGTCCGGGCACGCTTCTGCTCGCAGCGCTCGACATCTGGCCCAAAGCGACGGGTCTCGGGGTTGACCTGTCGAGGCAGGCGCTTTCCTACGCCTCGGCCAATGCGCGGCGGCTCGGCTTCGATGAGCGCGCGAAGCTGATGCAGGGCAATTGGGCGAACGGGCTTCTCGATCGGTTCGACCTCATCTTGTGCAATCCTCCTTATGTCGCCGAGGGCGCCGAGCTGGGTCCGGGAGTCCGCGAATATGAGCCGGACGAGGCCTTGTTCGCCGGCCGCGAGGGTCTCGACGCTTACCGCGACCTGGCGCCGCAGCTTCCGCGGCTGCTCAATCCCGGCGGGCTCGCGGCGATCGAGATCGGGCATGACCAGGCGGAGCCGGTTACGGAGCTGCTCGCCCGCGATGGGCTCCAAGCAAGGGTCGCGAATGACCTCGGGGACAGGCCCCGTGCGGTCCTCCTAACCTGGGTTTGATTGAAATAACTTGGCAGAACGGCCGCGGCGCACTACATCAGGGGCCTGGGCCGGGCCCGCTCCCTTCTTAAAAAGCTGAGCGCATCCTGTCCCAACCCCCGACGCAATCGGCCGTTCGTCCAGCGCATGATGCGCAGACCGGAACGAGAGGGTCAGGACCGGCGCTTTGCGCGGCCCTGCTCGACTGAGGACCCCGGGGGGTAGCGACCACTGCAAAGGGCGTACGAATTTGATCAACAATCGTCAGGGCGGCCGCAGGCGCGGCCGTGGGGGACAGCGGGGTCAGAACCTCGGCGGACAGCCGGGGAACCGGCAGGACAATCGCCAGCGCGGGAACGCCGCGCAGCTCCTCGAGAAATACAAGAGCATGGCGCGTGACGCCCAGCTCGCGGGCGACCGCGTCCAGACCGAATATTATCTCCAGTTCGCGGATCACTATTTCCGCGTGCTGAGCGAGAGCCGGGCCCGCTTCGAGGAGCAGAACCCGCGCCGTCAGCGCGACGACGATCTCGACGACGAGGACGGCGATGAGGAGCTGATGGAGGCCGACGGCGAGGCCGAGGCTCCCGAGGTCGAAGATCGCCAGGAGCGTCGCGACCGCCAGGAGCGCGGACCGCGCCGCCAGCGCAGCGACCGCGAGCCGCGCCGCTTCAGCCGCGACGAGCGCGATTCGGGCGACGATGACGAGCGCAGCGAAAGCCGGCCTCGGCTCAACGGCGCTGTCGACAGCCTTCCGCTAGACGTCCTGCCGCCGGCGATCGGCGCCGAGGCCAGCGAAACCGTGACGGAAGAGCGGCCCGCGCCGCGTCCTCGCCGTGCGCGCCGGTCCCGGCCGACCGAAGGCGACGAGGAAATCGCGCCCGCGGCTTAAGCTGAACTTGGATCGATTGGGCGCGGGCGGTTGTCCGCGTCCAACGCCACGAAGGTAAACAGACCTTCGGTGACTTTCACCTCGGTTGCGCCGAGGTCCCGGTGCGCGATGACCTCGATGCGCACGCCCATCGAGGTCCGCCCGACCCGCTCGACCTGAGCATAGACCGAAATCAGATCGCGCAGGTGGATCGGCGCGATGAACTTCATGGCCTCGATCGCGATCGTCGCGACCGGCCCGCGCGCACGGCGCGTGGCAACGATGCCGGCCGCGATATCCATCTGGCTCAGCACCCAGCCGCCGAAGATATGGCCGTTGGCATTAATGTCGGCGGGTCCGGGCATCACGCGCAGGATCGGCACGCGGTCGAGGTCGGTCATTCATTCTCCTTGTGATGGAAGTGCGCTGCGGCATCGTCGTGGCCGCTTTGCGAGCTGAGGAACGTCAGAGTCATCAGCGACGTGCCGACCAGCATGGTGAGGCACACTCTGACCGCGGTCGCGATCAACATGTTGATGTGCAGCGTGGGATCGCCCTGGCTGACCAGCACGACCGCGATCGCGGCGACGACCAGCGAGAGCAGGCCCAGCAGGCGGAAGATGCGCCAAAAGCGCCGCTTCATCGATTCACGCGGGCTCGAAACCGGGTCGGGGACGGGCATGGCTTCCCTTTGGCTGTCGGAAGTGGGACTATCAAGCAGCACGGGGGGTGAGTCTTGGGAGACGCTCCAATGACCATCGCGAAGGTGCTTGAAAACAAGGGCAGCACCGCCGTCGAAACCATCCCCGCCGACGCGCTTCTCCTGGATGCCGTCGACAGGCTTGGCGAGAAACGGATCGGCGCCCTTCCGGTCGTCGCGGATGGACGAATCGTCGGCATCGTGTCCGAGCGCGACGTCATCTACTGCCTGCGCGACCGCGGCCGCGAGGCGCTCGACCTTCCGATCAGCGAGGTAATGAGCGCGCCGGCGATCACAGTCGATTCGCAGACAGACGTGTTCCAGGCGCTCGCGCTCATCACCGAGCGGCGGATTCGCCATCTTCCCGTCGTCGATGGCGGACAGATTCGGGGAATCGTGTCGATCGGCGACCTGGTGAAGTACCGGATGGAGCTGATCGAGGCCGAAGCCGACGCGATGCGCGTCTATATACAGAGCGCCTGAGCAACGGTTCGACGCCCCAGTCCGCGCTGCTCGACGCGATTCGGATAAAACGCTGTTTCTCAATGCGTTGTCGGGCTTGAAAGGAGATAGGCCCGCCTTATCTAGAGAGTAGCGGCGGGGCGCTCCCTCCTTCGGGTGGACGCGAATTCGCCGGCCGAAAACGGCCTTTGCAACAAAAATGCAAAAAGCCGTTGACGGGTCGAGGAGCCCCCCATATATGGCGCCTCACAGCGGCGGTCGCGGCCTTCCACGAAGGTTTCGCGATCGTTTCGCGCCTCTTCTTGGTCGGTACAACCGATGCCCGGAACCACTCGAACCGGGGGAGGAAGCGCGTCGGCTCTTTGACATTGTCGGTTTAGATGAAGGGACATGTGGGCGGCGGCCCGGTCACCGATAACCTCTGGGTATCGGCGGATCGGTCAAATTTAAGCCGTTCCTTATGGATCTCGTTTGAGGCTTCGGTCTCGAACGTGAGCTCATATGTCTCGAAAACGCAAACACACCAGTTTTGTGATTTTTGTGCAGGAACGGCTCCCGGAGATGCCGGTCTTGCTCTCGCTTATTCCAGCGGGGGTTCGATCGTACATCAACTTGAGAGTTTGATTCTGGCT
>Ga0105248_10003277_pt1 | contig 17958 bp, 11 predicted proteins | sample KBSS34metaG_FD_81524 | JGI IMG/M metagenome (GOLD analysis project Ga0105248, IMG submission 81524) | Switchgrass rhizosphere microbial communities from Kellogg Biological Station, Michigan, USA - KBS S3-4 metaG | ecosystem: Host-associated > Plants > Roots > Rhizosphere > Soil | place... | reverse complement strand
GGGATCCGGTTCGAGAAGATAGTCCCTCACGTAGGTGCCGGAAAGATAAACATCAGACCGGATGTCATTTAAAACGTGATTTTGAGAAAGGTACCGGCCTCGGATCTGCTCGTCGCCCTGCCGAAAACGCTGAAAAACCCCCAGCGCATCGATTCCGGCCAGCACCATAATCAGCAGAAGACCGCCGAACCCAATCAGCAAAGCCAGGCGCGAACTGAAAGATACGCGATCCGCATCGCCTTGACTGGAATACAGCAGACTGACGTTTCGCGGCGGCATCGACTCCATGCTAACCGAGCTTTTGCCTTTCAGAAACAACCTACCAGGATTTTGTTCCAAAAATACCAGCCTCCTGGTATGGGCGCGGAGGACCTCTTAGCTTATGTTGTTGAAGTGGAACAGTCTTGTTGTGCCCACCGGTCCTGTGCACCGGTTCTGTGCGAATGACCCATCAAAAACTCTTCAGTCAAGGACGAGCGCGAAAGACTTATCTTGCGGTACTAGCCATCGTGATCGCAGCTCTGCTCGGCAACGCCTGTTCAAAAGGCACGCAAGTCGAGGCGCGAAGTGAGAAATCGTCGTCGGCGCCTACCGTCGCAGTCGCCAAAGCCACAGTCGAAGATCTGTCGCGAGGAATGATTCTCACCGCGGAATTCAGACCGTTTCAGGAAGTCGACCTCATGGCCAAGGTTGCAGGCTACGTCAAGAGCATCAACGTCGACGTCGGCGATCGCGTCAAAGAAGGGCAATTGTTGGCGACGCTCGAAATCCCTGAAATGGCCGACGACCGGGCCCGTGCCCAAGCAGGTGTAGATCGCAGCCAAGCAGAGGTGACGCGGGCCAAAGATCAGGTTCAGCAAGCCCAATCCGCTCACGAAATTGCCCACCTCTCCTACAACCGTCTCGCGGAGGTGTCCAAAAGCAAGCCGGGACTCGTCGCCCAACAGGAAATAGACGATGCTCACAGTAAGGATCTGGTCGCAGAAGCACAGGTTTCCGCCGCCAAATCCAACCTTGCTGCCGCGGAAGAACAAGTGCACGTCAATACCGCGGAGTTGCAGAAGATCAAGACGCTATTTGACTACACCCGCGTCACTGCGCCGTTCGCTGGAGTGATCACCAAGCGCTATGCCGATACCGGTTCCATGATTCAGGCCGGCACCGCCTCCAGCAGCCAGGCCATGCCACTGGTGAAACTATCCGAGAACAGTTTGCTGCGTTTGATTCTGCCGGTTCCCGAATCGGCCGTGCCTACTGTCCACATCGGCCAGCAGGTAGAAGTACACGTAAAGACGTTGAATCGCAGTTTTCCCGGCCGCGTTACGCGGTTTGCAGAAAAAGTATCACTCGCCACGCGCACTATGGATACCGAAGTGGATGTAACGAACCCGAGCTTGGTCCTTATTCCCGGCATGTATGCCGAAGTGAACCTGACACTCGATAGCCGCGCTCATGTCGTGGTAGTCCCAGTCCCGGCGATCGATGTGGGCAGCGATGACTCCTCGGGGCAAGTCTTTGTTGTGACTCCCGAAAACCAAGTCGCGATTCGAAAAGTAAAGCTCGGCCTCCAAACGTCTACCAAAGTAGAGATCCTGTCTGGGATTGAGGCCGGAGACATGGTCGTGATCGGCAACCGTGCGGGTCTGCAATCCGGACAGCAGGTGCAGCCGAAAGTCACCGCAATGAGTACCGCGCCCTAGATCAAGAAACTTATGTCTGGCTTTGCCATCCGCAATCCCTATTTCATCGTCGTGATTTGTCTGATCATTTCCGTGGTTGGCATCACCAGCCTGGCGCGCATGCCCGTCGATATGTTCCCGGCCATGAATATTCCCGTGGTGGTTGTGGCAACTTTCTACTCGGGTATGCCGCCGGAGCAAATCGAAACCGATATCACCAGCCGTTTTGAGCGCTTCTTCACGTTGGGTAGCGGGATCGAGCACATCGAGTCGCGCTCTTTGCCCGGGGTAAGTGTCATCAAAGTCTACTTCCAGCCAGGCACCAACCCGGATTCGGCGGTCACCACCATTTCAAATCTGGCAATGGCGCAATTGCGCCGGCTCCCGCCCGGGACTTTGCCGCCCGTGGTATTGAAGTTCGATGCTTCCAGTCTTCCGGTATGCCTGGTCACCTTCAAGGGCGAGGGTCTCGACGAAACGGCTTTGCGCGATCTGGCGCAGTTTCAGGTGCGCAATCAAATCGCCAGTGTACCCGGCGCCAGCGTTCCGCAGCCGTTCGGAGGGAAGTACCGGCAGATCATGGTCTACACCGACCCCTACAAGCTCGAAGCGCACCAGCTCAGCTTGATGGATGTGGTGCGAACGCTCAATACGGCGAATCTCATCCTGCCCGCGGGAGACGTGCAGATCGGACCGCTCGATTACAACATCTACACCAATAGCCAATTGCGCACCGTCGGTGAAATCAACCAGCTCCCGATCAAGATGGTGGGGCAGTCTCCGGTGCGCGTCGACGACATCGGCGAAGCTGTGGACGGACACCAGATCCAGACCAACATCGTCCGCGTCGACGGGCAACCCTCCGTCTATTTGCCGGTATTGAAGCAGGGCGGCGACACCAACACCATCGCCGTGGTTGACGGGATCAAGGACGCCGTACAGCACTTGTTCGACGTGCCTAAAGAGCTGATCACCCGAGTAGTGTTCGACCAGTCCGTTTTCGTGAAGACCGCCATTGAGACGCTACTCGACGAAGGTGGCATCGGATTATTGCTCACTTCGATCATGATCCTGGTGTTTCTCGGCAGCCTGCGGGCGACGGTGGCGGTGTTCTTCTCCATTCCGCTTTCCGTGCTGGCGGCTTTCATCGCCATGTCGCTCGGCGGCGGGTCGGTAAACAGCATGGTGCTGGGCGGATTGGCGCTGGCATTCTCCCGCTTGATCGACAACTCGGTAGTGGTGCTGGAAAACGTTTACCGGCACCTTGAACTGGGCGAGGAGCCGGCAATAGCCGCCGAAAAAGGTGGTCAAGAAGTGGCGCTGCCGGTGTTGGCCGCTACGCTCACCACAGTGGTTGTGTTCTTTCCGGTGACGTTCCTCTACGGCGTCAGTAAATTCTTGTTCTCTGCGCTGGCGTTGGCTGTCGCGTTGTCATTGTTTGCATCCTACGCGGTGGCGATGACGGTGGTGCCGCTATTTTGCGCGCGTTTCCTGAAGCATTCCTCGCATCATCACACCCCCTCCGAGGAAGTACCCGTGATGGTGGAGCAGTCCAAGCGCCGAAAGTCTTTCGGCCAGCGGTTCAATGTTTGGTTTAATGACCGCTTCGAATCCTTCCTCCGCTTTTACGACAAACTGGTGGCAGGCGTGCTGCGGCGTCCGGCGATTACGTTGTTCGCATTCGCAGCGATCTTCGTGGCCAGCTTAGGGCTGTTCCCGCAACTGGGGCTCTCCTTCTTCCCGCGAACGGATGCCGGGCAGTTCGTCATAAACCTGAAAGCGCCCAGTGGCACCCGGCTCTCGGTAACCGAAGATGAGGTGGCGAAAGTCGAAAATCTGGTGCGCAAGGTTGTCCCGCCTTCAGATCTGGGGATGATCGTCTCTAATATCGGAGCCACGCCCGATTTTTCGGCCATCTATACCACCAACTCCGCCATGCACACGGCATTCGTACAAGTGAGCCTCGCCGAGGATCACAAAACGGGCAGCTATGACTATATGGCGCGGATGAAAAAAAGAATCGAGACGGAGCTGCCGGAATTGACGGCCTACTTCCAGTCCGGCGGACTGGTGGACGCCGTCCTCAACCTGGGGCTCCCGGCGCCAATCGACGTTCAGGTAGCCGGCACGAACATGACCAACGCGTATAACACCGCGCTCGCGCTCTCCGCGAAGATCCGCAATATCCCCGGTGTGGCAGACGTGTTTACGCCCCAAGACATCGACTATCCCGCGCTGCAACTCAACGTGGATCGTATGCGCGCCAGCCAAATGGGCCTGAACCAGCAGGAAGTGGTGAACAATGTCATCACGGCTCTGACTTCGAATACCATGATTGCTCCGAGTTTTTGGATCGACCCCAAAACCGGCAATGATTACATGCTGACGGTTCAGTACCCCGAGAACCAGGTGAAAACCCTCTCGGATCTCAAGGGCATCCCGCTGCGCGCATCGAGTCAACTGGACCCCACGCGGTTAGATATGATCAGCACGGTCCAGCGCATCAAATCCCCCACCGAAGTGGACCACTATCAACTGCGGCGCACCATGGATATTTACGTGCGTCCGCTAAACGAGGATCTTGGCCGCATTGCAAACTCCATCGACAAAATCATCGGCGACACGACCGTCCCTCAGGGCCTTACGGTCACTTTGCGGGGAATGGTGCAGGGGATGCGAGCCTCGTTCAGCAGCTTTGCGGTTGGCTTAACGCTTGCAGTGGTGCTGCTGTTCCTCATCCTGGTGGCGCAGTTCCAGTCGTTCCTGGATCCTTTCATCATCCTCATCGCAGTCCCTCCCGGTTTGACGGGAGTGATTGTCACCCTCTGGGTGACGAATACCACGCTGAATGTGATGTCGCTGATGGGAGTCGTCATGCTAGTCGGGATCGCGGTCTCCAACAGCATCCTGATTGTAGAGTTCACGCGCCATCTGCGGCACGAGGGAATGCAAGTCCGCGAAGCCGTGGCGATGGCTTGCCGCGTGCGGCTTCGTCCCGTGCTGATGACCTCGCTGGCCACCATTATCGGACTGCTGCCGATGGCTCTGAAACTGGGTGCCGGCAGCGAGTCGTACGCTCCTCTCGCCCGCGCCATCCTGGGAGGCTTAGCGGTGTCAGTAGCTCTCACAGTGTTCCTGGTGCCGGCCGCTTATGTACTGGTCTATGACCGCAGGAAAGCACATGCTTAGAATTCATAGCGCTCTCGTAGTCATAGTGATTTCGGTCGCAATCTGTGCCCATGCACAGAATCCGCCCAAGCTGACCCTGCAACAAGCCGAGGCGCTGGCGCTTCAAAATCATCCGCAGGTTCAAGCCGCGCAAAACGAAGTCAATTATTCCAACCAGCAAATCATCGAGAACCGCTCCAATTATTACCCCAACGTGACGGGCAATCTGACCGGTTCCCAGGGCAATAATCTTTCGCGGATCGGCGCCGGAGACCTTTCTGCTTCCCGACTCTTCAACCGCTTCGGCCAGGGCGTAGTGATTCGCCAGTTGATCACCGATTCCGGCCGCACATCGAATCTGGTAAGCAGTTCGCGCTTGCAAGCCCAAGCGGCGGCACAAACTGCTCAAGCCACGCGCTACGACGTGCTCCTCCAGGTGAATCGCTCCTACTTTGATGTTCTCCACGCGCAAGCCGTCGTGAAAGTCGCCGAGCAGACGGTCAGTGCACGTCAGTTGCTGAGCGACCAGGTCACCGAGCTTGCCCGCAACAGCTTGAAGTCGCAGCTCGACGTCAGCTTTGCCGAGGTGAACGTGTCGCAAGCCAAGCTCCTGCTGGTTCGCGCGCAGGACAATGTTCAGCAGGCGCTGGCCGAATTGGGCCGGGCCATAGGATCCGACCAACCGGCGAACTATCAGCTAGCAGAGGAGCCGCTACCCTCCGGACCGCCTGCCGCCGCCGACCAATTAGTCGCCCAGGCTATCGGCAATCGCCCCGAGTTGTCGAGTCTGCGCTTTTCACGCGACGCCAACTATAAGTTTGCCGACGCTGAAAAAGATCTCTCGCGTCCCACCGTTAGCGTAGCCGCCGTAGGCGGGTTCGTGCCATTCATCAATACGCCTGCCACCTCTCCCATCCCTACGGAATACGAGGGGATTGCCGCGAACGTTAGCATTCCCGTGTTCAACGGACATCTGTTCTCGGCTCGCCGTGAAGCTGCCGTGCAACGCGCCATGGAATCTGACCAGCGCCTACGCGACCAACAGCAGCGAATCTCTCGCGACGTTCGCGTGGCTTGGGCCAGCTCCAACGACGCGTTCCAGCGGATCGATGTCACGGCCCAGTTCCTTCGCCAGGCGGCGCTCGCTCTGGATCTCGCGCAGGGGCGCTATAACCTCGGTTTATCCTCCATCGTCGAACTTACGCAGGCGCAGTTGAATCTCACGGAAGCCGAGATTGAGAATCTCAATGCCAAGTACGACTATCAAACGCAGTACTCAGCGCTCCAATACACCATTGGCCTGCTGCGCTAGGCTGGATCAGAAGCTGTGCGCCAGCAATCAGGGGCGTAACACGCCCAGCTTCTTTATCTTTTCCTGCAGGCTCTGGCGTTCCAAACCAATGGCACTGGCAGTGCGAGTCACGTTGCCGCCATACTCGCGGAGTTTGCGCGAGAGATATTCTTGCTCAAACAAGCGCCGCGCCTCGCGGTAATCGGCGGCCTGGAACGCCGGTTCCCCGTGATCTCCGCCACGCTGGCTGTCGGCAGTGAGAAGGACAGCGATGTCCTCGCCGTTGACGATGTTCCCACGGCCCAGCACGAATAGTTTTTCCAAGGTGCTGCGTAACTGGCGAACGTTTCCCGGCCAGGGCGCGCCCGCGAGACGAGCCAGAGCGTCCGGGCCGAGTTCCGCTCCCTCGCGCTTATACTTATTTTCCAAGCCCGCCCAGAAATGCCCGGACAGCAAGGGAATGTCTCCCGCTCGATCGCGCAACGGCGGGATATATAAGGTCACTCCGGCCAAGCGATAGTACAGGTCCTCGCGAAAACTGTTTTCGCGTACCAAGGTCGAGATGTCCTTGTTGGTGGCGCTTACGATCCGTACATCCGCGGGCACGGGACGGTTGCCGCCGAGGCGTTCTATGGTGCCGGATTCCGAAGCTCTCAGGATTTTGGTTTGCGTAGACGGGTCCATGTCGGCAATCTCGTCCAGGAACAGCGTGCCTTGATGGGCCAGCTCGAACTTGCCGGGACGCGCGATATTCGCTCCCGTGAACGCTCCTTTCTCATAGCCAAACAATTCGCTTTCGACCAGAGTCTCCGGCAGCGCGGCGCAATTGAGCGCCACAAACCGGCCCCGCGAACGCAGGCTCCGCGTATGGATCTCCTGCGCGAGAAGATCCTTGCCGGTTCCGCTTTCTCCCAGAATTAGGACGGGCAGATCGCTCTGCGCGACTCGCTCAGCTTGCTGAAAGACTTCGCGCATGGCGGCCGACGAACCCACCATATTGCCGAACTGCCCCTCGGCAGCCAGGTATTCGCGCAAGCCGCGAACTTCCTCGCGCAACTGTTGGCGCTCCATCGCGCGCGTGACCACTAAGCGCAGCTCATCGATCTCGAAAGGCTTCGCCAGGTAGTCGTAGGCGCCCGCTTTCATGGAGTTCACCGCCAGCCGTTCGGAGCCGTGGGCGGTGATCATGATGACGGCGGGCGATTCGGGTCCCTGCCCGATTTCGTTGAGCAGCGCCAGGCCGTCCTCGCCAGGCATGTTGTGATCCAGCAGGATGACATCGAAGCGTTCGGCTCGAAGGCGCTGGCGCGCCTGTGCCACGGACGCAGCTTCCGCCGCGCGATATTCGCCTTGGAAGACGCGCACCAATGCGTAACGCGCCGCCTCTTCATCGTCGACAATTAGCATTGCCCGCTGCATCGCTAACGGTCGATTATCGCAGACTGTACGGGAAAAGCGAGTCGCTGGCACGATGAATTCACTTATGCAAATGCCCCGCCAAATTTGAAACGCCTCTAAATATTGGATTTGCAGCGCGAAATAGAGAAATGGGTGACAGCAAAATCTGACACCCGTGTCATGGCAGACGGACAGTATTTCGACTAATCTAAATACAATCGTAATGTTGTTAACGGGCTTAATCCGCATGGGCGGCTTCGCGCTCGGGACGTTGGCCTACTTGTTCCTGGTGATCCTGATGATCCGGAAACGGTCACGAGGATCAGTGGAATGGGCGCTACTCGCCGCCGTCAGCGTGGCGTTGCTGTGGTACGCGACCGGCGCCATCACGTCCTTTTACCTGGCAGGCGTGGGCGAACAGCCCTCGGGCGGCTTGGCTCGCTTCCTGCAATCGGTCTCCTGGATCGGACTGGCTCTGATTCCTTCGGCGATGCTACAGATAGCTTTCGCGTCGCGCCCGCGGAAGTTTGTGATTTTGGCCTACGCCGTCGCGCCGTTTGCCTGGTGGGCGCTTTCCGCCGGATTGCAAAGTGCGTACGTAGGGTTGCTCATTGTGAGTCTGGTGGGCGCCATGGTGGGACTGCTGCTTCGTGGAGCCGCGGCGGAAGCTACCGACCGGCGCTTTCGGGCGTCCATTGCAGGAGCGCTTGGCGTGACCATCGCGGGCGCGGCGGGCGGTCCGGACTCGGCCTCTATCGTGCTCGGCGGTGTTGCTCCGGCGCTGTGCCTGCTTTACCACATCATCCGCTTTAACGTTCTGGGACTCTTCATCAGCAGGCGAATCGTGTTCGCCGGAGTATTAGGAGGCGTTTCGGCAGTTTACTTGCTACTGGCGAGGCGGGCATCGGATTGGGCGCAACAGGAATTTGAAGCCTTCGGTCCGGTCATTGAAGTGATGCTGATTCTGGCGGCGGTGAGCGTGTGGGTGCCGCTGTACGCGTGGATGAACCGGACTTTGTCAAAACGAACACAGGTTTATGCGGACTTCGGCAAGCACCTGATCCAGGAAACGGCCGCAATCTTCGATTTCGATCAGCGGTTGGAGTACACGGCGCGTGAGCTGGGCAAAACTTTTAAGCTGGGACGCGTTCTGCTGGTCGCGGTGGAAGATCCGGAGCCGCGCATTGCGTCCTTTGCAGCGCCAGCCCCGGGCTTGGACATCGCTGCGTTGGTCAAGGCGGTCGAGGACCAGCGTCTGGACGCAGTAGTGGGACCGCGATCCGAATCCGGAGTGCTCTCTGGAACTGGTTATAACTACCTTTTCCCTCTGTGGTACGAGGAACGGTTGGCCGGACTCCTGCTGATCGATCCTTCGCCACGCGCTTATCTGGACGAAGACGAAGCGATCCTGTGGGGGTTGAGCCCGCAGATCTCGCATACCATTGAGAGCTGCCGCTTGCTCGAGCGAAAAATCAGTCTGGAGAAAGCGCTGGCTCGCAGCGAACACCTGGCGTCGCTGGGCCAGATGGCTGCCACCATTGCACATGAAGTTAAGAATCCGCTCAGTTCGATTAAGACGCTCGCGCAGTTCATGCGCGAAAACGGGGAGTTGAACGATGGCTACCGGCGGGACCTCTCCTATATCGTCGCTGAGGTCAATCGCCTGAATTCGTGCGTCGAGCAGTTGCTGACGTTCGCTCGTCCGGTTCCGGAAGGCACGGAAGAAGTGGCCGTGCATGAACTGATCGAGAGTATTTCACGGGTCTTGAACCGCGAGTACGCCGAACAACACGTCCAGTTTGAATACCGCGCCCCTAAGGGCCTGACGCTCCGCAACGTGGATCCGCAGAGCCTTCACCAGATTGTCCTCAACTTGGCGATCAATGCGGCACAGGCGTCGTCGACCGGCGGCATTGTCGAAATCAACGCGGTTCATGAAACGACGGGATCGGTCACGATTACGGTCGCCGATCATGGCGCGGGAATTCCACTTGAAATTCAGGGCCGGATCTTCGATCCGTTCTTCACCACCAAGCAAAAAGGATCGGGCCTGGGCTTGGCGATCGTGGCCAAGAATGTGCGGCATTTGGGCGGCGACGTGCGGCTGGATAGTCCCTTGGAAGGCGACCTGGGAACGGCGATTACGGTAACTCTGCCAGTGGAGGTCGCGTGATTCCACGGCTGCTGATGGGGTGCCTATTGGCTCTGGTGGCCTCCGCTCAAAGCCGCGTCGGCACGGCGAGAAAGCCTTTGTCGGATGACATTTTTATGCGCGTGCGGCCCATTGTCGATTCGATCTACCGCCTGGATTACATCCATGCCGAACGGCTCTCCCAGCAGTTGATCCAGGACTTGCCGCAGCATCCCGCTGGTTATGTGTACCGTGTTCGGGTTTACTGGTCTGAGGAATTGAGCAAATCCCGCTTGTTGAGTGCCGAGCGCGTGCTTGGCATGGACCTGTTTTCCGATGCACCCAAATTTAAGATCCCCGTAACACCAGAGATCGGCGAACGGTTCCGGCGTGCCGCGGACGAGGCCATTGAGAAGACGCGGGTCTGGGCCGTCCAACACCCCAATGATACGGACGCGCAGTTTCTGTTGGGATCGGCTTACGCGTTCAAATCCGGCTATGAATTCTCCATTGCCCGTGCCCGCTTGAGTGCGTCAGAAGACGCCGGCAGGACCTTCGATGTGCTGCGCGACTTGGTTCGGCGCTACCCGGATTCCGTGGATGCGCGGGTGATCACCGGCGCCTTCAGTATTATCGCGGACAGTTTGGATTTGAAAACCAAATGGCTGGCGTGGCTTCTCGGCTATCGCGGAAATCTGGAGGCGGGCCGGCGGGATATGGAGCTCGGCGCAGAGAAGGGTTTCATCGAAGACGACGACGCCCGCACCCTGCTGGCGATTGTTTATACGCGCCAACGGGATTTCGATCAAGCCAAGGCAAAGCTTTCCGAATTGCACGCGCGCTATCCGGAGAATTACCTGGTGCATCTGGATATAGCCGCTGTGGAAATGCTTTCGAACCGTCCTCTGCAGGCCATCGATACCTACCGGCAAATCCTGGCAAAGGACTACCCAAAACTGGGGCGCGCCGCGGTGCTGAGCCGCTTGGGCGTGGCTTCCCGCATGGCCGGCGACTTGGCGGAATCGGAGCGCCGCTTGCGCGAAGCGGCCGAGACGTCCACGATATCGCCGGTGTCCCTGGCCATCGCACGTTTGGAGCTGGGCAAAACGCTGGATCTCAAAGGACAGCGCGGCGCCGCCGTCGAACAATATAGACGCGTCATGCAAAATCAAGACTTCCTCGGCCTTCACGAAGACGCGCAGCGTTGGATCCGCAAGCCCTACGACCGTGCCGCGATGCGCCAGGATAACCCCGCGGGCGGCGTCGTCACTCTGGGTCTGACGCCGGCGATCCAATAGTCAGCTTTCACTGACAGCCCCGTGTTTCGCTGTCAGCGAAGCCTTGCACGTTCGCAGCCTGCACGGCGAACAACTCCAGCGTAATCAGTTGAGAACAACTTGGCGATCTCCGTGCGTTTAGAGAGAGCGGAACCCAATGTTGCTCGCAATCTTAATTCAACTCTTCGGCTTGGCTGCGGCGCCTTCAGGGGTGCACTATCTCGCGCCTGACGATGCCCATTCCGTCCTGATCGAAAAATATATGAATGCCATGGCGTCTGACAATCTTGCGTTGCGGAACGTGGATGTGGAAGTCACCATCGACGCCAGACTTCCCAAACTGAACCGGCAAGCTACGCTTCGCGCAGTGCGCAGAATGTCGTCAACGGGAGCGGTTACTTACACAACGCTGGATGCCCGCGGCGACGGCATGATCAGGCGCGAAGTCATCGCTCGCTATCTTGCCGCGGAAAGTGAAGCGCGCAAGATCGATGAGATCGCGATAACACCTTTCAATTACCGCTTCCACCTGAGGAACGTCATGGACGAACCAACGCGGCAAATCTACGTGTTTCAGCTGACGCCAAAGAAAAAGAAGGTGGGACTGTTCAAAGGGGAGTTGTGGGTGGACGGGCAAACGGGGCTGCCCGTCCACGAATCCGGCCAGTTCATCAAGAGTCCTTCGGTTTTCGTGAAGAGAATCTCATTTACGCGTGACTACGTGATGCGGGGCGGATTGGGCGTTCCCACATACGTGCACAGCATCGTCGAGTCACGCGTCGCAGGCCGCGTTGAACTGAGCATCCATTTCGCCGATGCCTGCGCTGCGCACTCAACGGAGGTGAAACCAGATGCTCAATAAAGCAACCGTCTGTCTGCTCCTGCTGTTAACCCAGGGCTGCTCCGTGAAGCGGATCGCAGTCAATAAATTAGGAAACGCACTTGCCAGCGGGGGGACGACGTTTACTTCGGACGAAGATCCCGAACTGGTGCGCGATGCGCTTCCCTTCAGTCTTAAGTTAATCGAGAGCCTGCTTGCGGAGAGCCCGCGTCACCGGGGGCTGCTCCTGGCCGCGGCCAGCGGCTTCACGCCGTATGCGTACGCTTTCGTCCAGGAAGAGGCCGATGAGATCCAAGACCGTGATCTCGAGCGGGCGACAGCGCTGCGCATTCGCGCGCGGCGTCTCTATCTACGGGCGCGTGATTACGGGGTCCGTGGATTGGAAGTGTCCCATCCAACGTTCGGAAGCGAGCTACGGAAAGATCCGCGGGCTACGGTGCAAACTGCGACACAAAAGGACGTTCCCTTGCTCTACTGGACTGCCGCTGCCTGGGGCGCGGCGATTTCTCTTTCTAAAGACAACCCGGACCTGGTGGCGGATCAGGGGATCGTGGAGGCGTTGATCGATCGCGCGCTGGCGCTCGACGAAAAGTTCGATGAGGGGGCGATTCACTCCTTCCTGATCGCTTACGAAGGAAGCCGCAATGGAGCCGAAGGAGACTTCGCCGTGCGCTCGCGAAAACATTTCGATCGCGCCATCGAGCTTTCCGGGGGCAATCAGGCCGGCCCATTGGTGAGCCTCGCGGAAAACGTCTCGCTGCAAAAGCAGAATCGCGCGGAATTTGAAAGTTTGCTGAAACGGGCTCTGGCGATTGACGTAAATCTCAAGCCCGATTACCGGCTCGCGAATGTTGTTATGCAGCGCCGGGCACGCTGGCTGCTGCAAAGGACCGATGAACTCTTCCTGGAGGATGTGAAATGAATCGCTTGCAATGGATCCCAAGACTGGCAGTGCTGGTTGTAGCCTGCCACACAGCGTTTGCGGTGGAACCGCCCCCGCAGCGGATTAAACTCGCGACGGTTCTTCCACGCGGGACATCCACTCACCAGACCTTGCTTGAAATGGCCGCTAAATGGCGCGGGGTGGGTGTCGCATCCACTCTGTACACGGATGCCGTGATGGGCGGGGAAGCCGAAACGGTCCGCCGCATGCGTGTGGATCAACTTCAGGGAGCGGTGCTATCGGTGGCCGGCCTGATGGAAGTGGATCACTCGGTAACCGCGTTGCAAGTCATGCCTATGATGTTCCGTTCCCTCGAAGAGGTCGTGTATGTGCGCGACCGGCTTCGACCGCTGCTCGAAAAGCGCCTTGAAGAAAAGGGATTCGTCGTGTTGTTTTGGGCCGACGCGGGCTGGGTCCGCTTCTTCACTAAGAAACCCGTGCTGCACCCTGATGATATGCGCAGACAAAAGGTATTTGCGCTGAACAGCGATAGCGGCCAAGCGGATCTCATGAAGGCTGCCGGATTCCAACCGGTGCCTTTGGAGTACACCGATACTTTGACGGGCCTGCAAACCGGGCTGATCGATGCGGTCCCCACCGCTCCGTTCTATGCCTTGGCGGGCCAGTTTTATCTCCCTGCGCCATACATGCTGGAGATCAACTACGCACCGCTCGTCGGCGGGCTAGTAGTAACGCGCAAGGCATGGGACGCCCTTCCCGCGGCGGTGCGCGACAGCATGCGCCAAGTCGCCGAGGAAGCTGGAAAGAAGATCAGTCTGCAAGGCCGCCAGGAGATGCAGGAATCCGTCGCCGCCATGCAGAAGCGTGGGATGAAAGTGACGCAGTTGACTCCCGCGGCGGAGGCGGAGTGGCGCGCGTTGTTCGACGGCGTTTACCCCAAGATTCGCGGGAGCCTGGTGCCGGCCGATGTGTTCGATGAAGTCCAGCGCCTGCTGCGAGAGTATCGCAAGTGAGGTTCGAGAACCTGCTGCTCTCTCTCGTGCTGGGCTTGCTGGTGGCGCTGCCCCTTCTCGAAGCTGTTTTGCGCAAGATGCTGCACGTGGGTGTCTCGAACTCGGCTTCCATTGTTCAACACCTGACGCTGGTGGTCGGAATGCTGGGAGCAGCAGTCGCGGCGCGCGAGAACCGTTTGCTCGTTCTTTCCCGGCTAGGTGAGCTGCTAGGCGAACCCTGGCGGAAACTCGCGGCCGCATTTGCCGGATCCACCGCAGTGGCTGTGACGGTGCTGCTCGCCGCTGCCGGAGTCGATTTCGTACTGGCGGAGCGGCCTTCCGGCCAAGTGCTGGCTTATGGAATTCCAGTTTGGGTAGTCCAGTCGTTGATTCCCATCGGCTTCGGTCTGATCGCACTTCGTCTGGCCGGACATGCAGCGGAAACCTGGCGCGGCCGCGCGCTGGTCGCATCGCTGGCGGCGGTCTGGGTTCTCCTGTGGCAGTGGTCGCCCATGAGCGTTCTGGTCATGCTGGGCCTCGCGACTCTGGCTGGCGTTCCTGCTTTTGTCACCCTGGCTGGCGTGGCGCTGGTGTTGTTCAAACAAGCGGGAGAACCGATTGCTTCCATCCCCATCGCGCACTATTCGCTGGTCACGAACGCCATCCTGCCGACCATCCCGATGTTCACGCTGGCCGGATTTGTATTGGCGGAAGGTGGAGCCCCCAAACGCTTGGTCCGCGTCTTTCAAGCCGTTTTCGGGCGGCTGCGCGGTGGAGCGGCCATCATGACCGCGACCGCCTGCGCCTTCTTCACTTCGTTCACCGGCGGTTCTGGCGTCACCATCCTCGCACTCGGAGGATTGCTCATGCCCGTGCTGCTATCGCGGCGCTATCAAGAGCGGGATGCTCTCGGGCTCATCACCGGCGCGGGTTCGCTCGGCCTGTTGCTGCCGCCGTGCCTGCCCTTGATTTTGTACTCGATTGTGGCCCGTGTTCCGATGGAAAGCATGTTTCTGGGCGGTATCCTTCCCGCCGTGGTGATGCTGATCGCGACGGCAATCTGGGGAATCTTCGTGCAAGGTCCCAGCCGCCATGACGACGCGCCCGCATTCGATGGCCGCGAGGCGTTAGAGGCAGTCTGGCAGGCCAAGTGGGAACTGTTGATGCCGGTGGTTGCCCTGGGCGCTTTGTTCGGAGGTTTCGCCACGCCTGTCGAAGCGGCTGCCCTCACGGCGCTCTATGCGATCGCGATCGAAACGGTGGTCTATCGCGATCTGAAATGGACCACCGGACTTCCGCAAGTGATGACCGAGTGCGGATTGCTGATCGGCGGCATTCTGCTAATTCAAGGAGTCGCTCTCGGCTTCACGAATTATCTGGTCGACGCCGAGATCATGACGCGCGCCGCGGACTGGGCCACTAGCACCATCCATTCGCGCTGGGTGTTCCTATTGGCACTGAATCTGTTCCTGCTGATTGTCGGCTGCCTGATGGAGATCTACGCCGCCATCGTGATCCAGGCGCCCCTGCTGGTGACCATCGGCCATGCCTTCGGCATCGATCCCGTGCACCTGGGCATCATTTTCTTGGCCAACCTTGAACTTGGCTATCTAACCCCGCCGGTGGGACTGAACCTTCTGTTATCGTCTTACCGGTTTAAGAAGTCCGTCCCCGAGGTCTTGCGGGCGGTGACGCCGTTGACCCTGGTGATGTCCGCCGGCGTTTTGCTGATCACGTATATCCCGGCGCTCACGACGACGCTGCCGCGATGGTTTGGGCGATGAACACTAACTCTCTGGATGTCGCAGCTGCTTTACTTGTATCCCGAGCTGCGTGCATTTCTTATAAAGATGGCTGCGCTCCAAGCCCAACGCCTTGGCCGTTTCCGTCATATTGTGGCGCGTGCGTTCGAGCTCAGCGCGAATCATCGCGCCCTCGAACGCCTCCACCCGTGAGGAGAGCGGCCCCGCACCATTGACAAACACATCCGCCGAGCCCGCCGCAGTCCTGGGTAGTGCTTCTCGCACCAAATCGTCGTCGACTTCGCCATCGGCCAAGAGCAGGAGGCGCTCCACTGCATTCCGCAACTCGCGGATGTTACCCGGCCATGCATACTTTTCTAAGAGCGCCACCGCCGCCGTGCTGAACTTCTTGGCCTTCCAGCCATTCACTTCGCAGATTCGCTGGCTGAAATGTTCGATCAGCACCGGAATGTCACCCGGCCGCTCGCGGAGAGGCGGCAAAATAACCGGGAACACGTAGATGCGATGGAACAGATCCTGACGAAAAGCGCCCGTGCGCACCTGTTCCTCCAAGTTCCGGTGCGTAGCAACCACCACCCGCACATCGACGCGCGTGGTTCCTGATCCGCCCACCCTTTCCACCTCGCCCTCCTCCAGTACGCGCAGGAGTTTCGCTTGCATCACTGCCGGCATATCGCCGATTTCGTCCAGAAACAGCGTTCCCCGGTGCGCCTGCTCGAATTTGCCGGTGTGCCGCGCGGCCGCGCCCGTGAAAGCTCCCTTTTCGTGCCCGAATAACTCGGATTCGATCAGCTCGGCCGGTATCGCCGCGCAATTCAGCGTGATGAAAGGCCCGCCGCGGCGCGCACTTCCCTCGTGAACGGCGCGGGCGATCAGTTCCTTGCCTGTCCCGGTTTCACCCAAAATACAAACGCGCGACTCACCCGCCGCGACGCGTGTCACTTGCGCCATCACCCGTCGCATCGCCTCGCTCTGCCACACGATTTCATGCCGCCCGACCCGCGCCCGCAGCTCGCGATTTTCCTGTTCCAGCCGTCGGATGCGCAATGCATTCTCCACCGTCAGCAGCAAGCGTTCCGTGGAAAGCGGCTTTTCCAGAAAATCGATGGCCCCGAGCTTGGTCGCGCGCACCGCCATGTCCACAGTCGCCTGCCCCGACATCATCACCACCGGTGAAGTCACTCCCGCCGCACGCATCTCCTCGAGCAACGTGACCCCATCTTTATCGGGCATCACGACATCCGAAAAGATCAGGTCGAAGGTGTTCGAGCGCGCCAGCTCCAGAGCGCGTGCCGCACGGTCCGCCACCGTCACCTCGTATCCTTCCATGCGAAAAGCCCGCGACAAAGACGCGAGTGTATTGGCATCGTCGTCAATGACTAAGAGGTGACTCAAGCGGATTCTCCTGGCAGCACCGGCAGTTCAATCATAAAGGTAGCGCCGTTGCCGGGTGAGCTCACGACGCTGATTTTGCCTCCATGGTCGCTCACCACGCTCTGCACAATCGCCAAGCCGAGCCCGGTGCCGTGCTGCTTGGTCGTGTAGTACGGTGTGAACAATCGAGCGCATTCCTCCTCCGTGAGCCCCATGCCCGTATCGGAAACCGACAACCGCACATGCCCGTCCTCGCGCGAACTCGCAATGCGCAGAACTCCACCGTGAGGCATGGCGTCGATCGCGTTCAAGACCAGATTCCCGATCGCGCGCCGCAATTGCTCTCCGTCAGCCTGAATCCGCAGACCAACTGCGGCGAGATTAAGCTGCGCGTCAATTTTCGATCCTCCCTTGTCCTTCAGCTGCGCGTCGTACAGCCGCATCACGTTTTGCACGATCTCATTGAGATCGACCGCCTCGAAGTTCGGCGGCGGCATTTTTGCGAAATCGCTAAACCGCCCGATGATGGTCTTCAAGTTGCCGACCTCTGCCAAAAGAGTGCCCGTGCTCTCTTGAAACACTTCTTCAAATTCGCTCTCCGACCGCTTCCGCGCCTTGCGCAGATTTTCGATGGTGATTTGCAGCGGGAACAGAGGATTCTTCAGCTCATGCGCCAGGCGGCGCGCCAATTCCCGCCACGCGGCTACACGTTCCGCTTGAATGGCGCGGTCACGCTGCTCGGCAAGCTGTTCCGTCATGCGATTGAAGGCAGCGGCTAACTCACCGATCTCATCTTTGGAGATGACCTCCACGCGAGCCGTCCAGTCCCCGCCAGCCACCGCACGCGCACCCCGCGCAAGCTGGGTCACCGGCCGCGTCACGCGCTCCGTTGTCCACCAGCCCAGCAGGATACCAATCAAGATGCCGGATACCGCCGCCACCACGCCGATCCACAGGATTTCGTTTTCCAGCGCGAACTGCGCCGCCAGAGATGTCCCCGCCAGCAACACGCCTGCGATCTGTCCGCGATGCTCCAACGGAAATGCCAGAAACGCCTCCGCACTCGAGCGCGCCGAAGTCCATTGCACCGTACCGGTCGCTTCCGCGTCCCTGCCGCGCGCTGCATTTACCAGACCCGCT
>Ga0105248_10003275_pt1 | contig 17964 bp, 14 predicted proteins | sample KBSS34metaG_FD_81524 | JGI IMG/M metagenome (GOLD analysis project Ga0105248, IMG submission 81524) | Switchgrass rhizosphere microbial communities from Kellogg Biological Station, Michigan, USA - KBS S3-4 metaG | ecosystem: Host-associated > Plants > Roots > Rhizosphere > Soil | place... | reverse complement strand
GAAATACGGCGAGGAGCTGATGGCCTGGATCCGGATGCGCCCGGAGGCCACACCGCTCACGCCCGAATCCGTGCGCGAATTCTGCACCGGCAAACTCGCCCACTACAAGATCCCCCGGTTCGTGCACATCGTCGACGATTTCCCGATGACAGTCACCGGCAAGGTTCGAAAGGTGGCGATGCGCGAATCGGCGATAGAGATCCTCGGCCTGCGCGACCTCGCCGCCGTAAGGCACGCCTGAGCGCACCCCGCTCGTCCGAACGAACCCCCGCCGCGTCATTGGAGAATACGATTTTAAACGCTTTCCTCAGCAGGAACATCGTCGTCGACCGGGACCTTCCGGTTCCGATGGAAGACGGCATCGTACTTCTCGCTGACCGGCTGGCCCCCGACCGGCGCTCCGGCCCATTGCCCACAGTCTCGCGGCGTAGGCCCAACGCCTCGCCGATGCGGACGCCAGTCACAGCCAGGAGCACGACCAGCAGACGATCGCGGGCGTGAACCACACCCAACACCGTCGCCGGCGCCACCCGCACCGCACACCACCGCTCCAGCTCATCCCGACGAATCCGCCACCGCCCATCCAAACCCCGCTCCCCGACCAGACGATCCGCCGGGGACGGACCGGCGCGGTGGCCGCCGGCCTCCGAGGCGGCAACGCGGACGCCGTCCCGCCCAGCCTGTGCGCCTCGCCCATCGCCCCGCTCGTCGACACCGACAGCCCCCGCGGTGTGCTGATCGCCCTCCTTCGCCATCGTCTGCGCCGTGCGCCCGACAAGCCGCCGCAGATAGGACGCCCCCACACCCGCCACGTCCGCTGCCTGCGCCAACGTCAACCACTCCGCACCACCGCGACCCACACCGGCAGCCGCATCCCGCCCCGAGCCCGCGCCAGACAGGCCGCTGACGGCCTGGCCGCCTCCCGACGAGGCCGGCCGGGAAACCCGGCCGGCGGACCCCGTCGCCGGAAGCAACGGCCGCCGCGTCACCGCATGCTGCCCACGCAACAACCGACCCAGCGCCTCACCAGATACGGCGCCGCGCAGCCCTACCAGCACCGCCCCGCAGCCCCGAGCCCGCCCCACCGCCCGCTCCCCCGCGTAGTACCCGGCCGGCGACGCCACGGCGCCCGGTTGCCCCGACTCCAGATAGGCCACCACCGCGCCGGCGGCGCGCGAGACCTGCCCCGCGTCACGCGCCCGCACCCGCAACACCCGCACCGTCGCGATCATCACCGTCACCGTCCCAACCGGCACTCCCGCCGAACCAGGAACACTGCGCCCAGCGGGCATCGCGAACGACATCGCGCGTGTCACCGCCGAGGACATCGCGCCAGGTCAAGACACCCGCGAGGACATCGCCGTCGACATCGCGATCAACCCACCGGGCCGGCCGATCGCAACCGCATCACGACCGGCCCGCGGGCCCGTCCCAGCACGCCACCCACCACACGGCGGCTCCCGGCACGACCAACCGCGACCCCTGCACCGCCTCCCGAACAGCACCGGCCGCCAACAAACACGCGGTTCGCGTCGCCTCAAGGAAGGCCGTCCAGGCGCGTGCCAAGGCAGTCGTCGACCAGCTGACCGCACCGGCTGGAACTCTCTCAACAAGACACCGTCCGCCAGCAGTCGTCCGCCTCCGCCAGCTCCACCGACGACGGCCGCGCGCCGCCGTCCACCTGTCCGCGCTCTCCCGGTGCGCCGACCAAGCCCGCCAGGACGGTCCCTGGCCTCACGCCACCTGAGGCCAGCCAGACCCACGCCCGAGGAATCCGTTTGGCCAGCCACGCGGCGTCTGGCACCGTCGTCGACGTGCCCCACACAAGCCCACCAGTCCGCTCCGTAGCCGACGCCCGCCGGCTCGAGCAGCAGGGCGCCCGGCTGAAATACCTGTTCTTCTGGGGCCACCAACCCGGGCCCGACGAAACGATCGGCGCCGGCTGCCTCAGCCAATGGTGGCCAGCGCCGTTCACCGTCGACGACGTCACCTACCCGACCGCCGAGCACTACATGATGCACCACAAAGCACGCCTCTTCCGCGACGAAGCGACCGCCGCTCGGATCCTCACCGCGCCCCACCCCAAAGCCGCGAAGAACCTCGGCCGCCAGGTTCACGGATTCGACGACACGACTTGGAACACCCACCGCTACGACATCGTCACCGCCGCCAGCACCGCGAAATTCAGCCAGAACCCGAGCCTGCGCGACTACCTGCTCCGCACCGGCGACCGCATCCTCGTCGAAGCCAGCCCCCTCGACCGCATCTGGGGCATCGGCCTAGCCGCCGACGACCCACGAGCCACCTCCCCCACCCACTGGCGCGGCCTCAACCTCCTCGGCTTCGCTCTCATGCACACCCGCACCAGCCTCACCCAACAGCGGCCAGCCGACACCGTCGAACCAAAAACAAGATCCGAAAGCCGCAAAAAAGGCAACCGAAAACACGAGTAGGATTGGAATTTATTCCTATTCTTTTTGGCCTTCTGGTCTTTACCTTTCCGACCTGATCCCGAGCCCCACTCACCACTCCGGAGCGCTCATCCCGACCGCGCTCCCGTGACGCCGAGTCCACCCCCGCGACAGGCCAACCCAACCCCATCCGGGGTCACCGCCATCCCGCAGGCACCTATGGAGGTGGCGGCTACGCCGCCACCCCCAAGGATCTGCCGACCTGCCGAGTGCCGCCGCGCGCCGAAGGCCACAAATACCCGCATGATCGAATTAGGGTACGCGAGGACACTTCACAATCTTTGCCAGGCTTCCTGGAATCAAGGTTCAATGCCATCACAATCGGGCCGAAGCTTGCGACGATCCGGGTTCTATGCATCCATTTCAGGGCGCCTGTTTCTATGCCCTCATGATCGGGCTGGGGTTAGCGAGCGCCGCACCTCTGCCCGACCGCCGGCGCCACCATCACGTTTCTATGCCCTCATGATCGGGCTGGGGTTAGCGAGAGACCGGCTCGGTGTCGAGGTTTCGGCAATTCAGCATGGTTTCTATGCCCTCATGATCGGGCTGGGGTTAGCGAGAGTCACGCCTGGGCCATGGGGGCGGGCGTTGCTGTTTCTATGCCCTCATGATCGGGCTGGGGCTAGCGAGGGCCTGATCCCCCAGCAGGACTAGCGGCCCCGCCGCTGTTTCTATGCCCTCATGATCGGTCTGGGGTTAGCGAGTCTGCTTCAGCTACAATGGGGTCGACTACGAAATGTTTCTATGCCCTCATGATCGGGCTGGGGTTAGCGAGGACCGCGCCTACTCGGATTGGGCCTTCGAGCAGCGTTTCTATGCCCTCATGATCGGGCTGGGGTTAGCGAGTGGCCGAGGCCTACGCGCGCGCCATCACCCCCGCGACGTTTCTATGCCCTCATGATCGGGCTGGGGTTAGCGAGATCGACGGCGGACAGTCGGATGATCTACCAGAACGCGGAGTTTCTATGCCCTCATGATCGGGCTGGGGTTAGCGAGCCGGTCCGCAGATCGACGCGGTGACGCCGAATCTCGACGTTTCTATGCCCTCATGATCGGGCTGGGGTTAGCGAGAGGGACTGATCTCCTTCTGGACCCCAGTCTTTTCGCGTTTCTATGCCCTCATGATCGGGCTGGGGTTAGCGAGGGCGCCCCGAGTGGGACCCGGTTTGACCTGCGGTGTTGAGGGTATCGCGCGAGGACCTCGCCGGACAGGCCCCCTCCCGACCATGTCCAGGCCTGGTGGCGAAGACTTACATGGCCGCTGACCTGCGTCGATGCGCCCGTCGAGGACGGTGATCCACAACTGTCATCCTTGGAAGTCCTGTACCGATCTTGGGGTACCAGCATGGGGTATCAACGGACGATCCAGTAGTCGGCGCGTTCCTCGACGGTGCGGGCGCCGAGGATGGCGCGTTCGGCGAAGGTGTCCTGGCTGGTGGGGTAGATCCGGACCTGGTCTTCCAGCGGGTCGATCCGGTCGCGCAGGTGGGTGCGGAGCTGGTGCATCTCGTCGGCGTCGCGGACCTCGCATTCGAAGACCGACAGTTGGACGCGCGGCCCGTACCCTGACAGGAGTGCGGCGACGTCCTCGCGGCGCTGGTCGTCGGTGATGTCGTAGCAGACGACAGCGATCATCGGCTGACTCCGGCCGAGGCGGCGACGGGTGCGGTCATTTCCATCGGTGCGGCGTGTAGGGAACGTCCGGGTCGAGGACGGAGCGGGCCAGCGCCTTCGCCTGCAGGGAGAGCGCGACTCGGTGCGAGACCCGTCGGCCGGTGGGCTGGTGGGTGGTGAGGGTCAGCATGCGTCGCTCGTAGGCCGCGAGGAAGGCTTGGCGTGCTTCCGGGTTCATCCGGGCGCCGGTGGCGGGGTCACGGTCGAACTGTTCGGGCCGGATCTCGCGGGCGCTGATGGTCCGCCACATGGCGACGTCGACGGTGATCGGTCGGAACTCCTCCATGAGGTCGAGGGCGAGTCAGGGCCGTCCCCACCGATGTTGGTGCAGGAATCCGACCGTGGGATCGAGGCCGGCGGTTTCCGCGGCGGCGATCGCCTCATGGACGAGCAGGGTGTAGCCGTAGGACAGCATGGCGTTGACGGGGTCGGGTGGTGGTCGTCGTCTGCGGCCTTCGAACTCCCAGATCGGGTCCAGGGCCTGGCGCAGGGTCTGGAAGTAGGCGCGTGCTCCGGCGCCTTCGAGTCCGAGTAGTTCGTCGATCGAGGCGGCGTCCGGAGCGCGGCTGGTGAGGTCGTCCAACAGCTGGGAGGCCTTGTAGGCGTCTTCGTCGTCGGTGCGTCGGGCGGCGCGCAGGACAGCGACGCGCATGTTGGCGAGTTTCCCGGCGACGATCGGCGCGGCCAGGCGGCGGCTGGCGGCGGCGTTGTCGGCTGCGGCGTACTGGGCGCGGCGGGTCTGCGGGTCGGTACTGGTCGAGGTGGTGATCCGGGCGCCGAGCTGGCCGTGTTCGGTGAGCAGCACGACCTCGATGCCCCGTCGCGCCGCGGCATGCAGGAACGGCGTCGTCAGTCCGACGCGGCCATAGCACACGACCTGACGGACCCGGCGCAGGCTCAGCCGCAGCAGCGCCTGCTCACCCTCATCGCCCTCGGCACCCCCCTCGCCGTCGGGCTTGTCGTCGGCGGGGCCGGTGACAATCAGCCGGTCGCCGCGGGTACGGATCAGCGCACCTTGATGTTCGACGTAGACGGCGGTCTCCAACGGGTGAGAGAGCAGTTCGCCGCGGTGCAGCGTCGAGGCGGTAGTGGTTTCACCAAGGAATGGGACGCCCTCGTCGAAGGAGACGACGTGGCTCTTGCCGCTGTTGATCTCCAGGCGGAGGTCTTCGAGCTCGGTGGCCGCGGACGTCAAGGCCCGTTCCGCGTCCGCCCGGTTGGCGGCGGGAATGGCGAGGTCGTCGCCGTAGCGGATGACCCGATGGCCGGCGGTGAGCATCGCCCGGTCGAAGCGGTCCAGGTAGAGGTTGGCGAGCACCGGCGACAGCGGGCTGCCCTGGTGCAGACCAAGCCCACGGCCGGTCGGTGCGGTCCGTAGGCCGGCGACGCGGCGGTCCAGCAGCAGGCCGACCAGGTGGATGACCTGCTGGTCGTCGATGGTCTCCCGCAGCCGGCGCAGGACCTCCCACTGGGGAATCGCGGAGAAGCAGTCGCGGATGTCGGCGCGGGCCACCCAGGTCATGCCGGTGTCCCGGGCGTCGGTGAGCGCGGCGAGCGCGTCGCGGACGCCGAGTCCGCGACGGTAGGCGAAGCTCCACGGAAACAGCAGCGGGTCGATCACCGGGTCCAGAACCCGCAACAGGGCGCGTTCCACGATCCGGTCGGCAAGTGGCGGCACACCCAGCACCCGGTCCCCACCAGACGGTTTCGGGATCGTCACGCGGCGCACCGGCGACGGGGTCCACCGACCGGCGACCAGGTCGACGTGTAGGTCGTGGAGTCTGCGGGTCGCGTCCGCCTCGAACGCGGCGACCTCGTCGTCGGGACGACCGTCGGCCAACGCGGCGTCGCTGACCTTGTCCCAGGCATCCAGCAAGGCCTGCGGGGCGAACGCCCGCGTGTACAACGCACCCATCGCCCACTCCCCCGTGTCGGCGTCGGACTTAGCTCAGCCTGCTCCCGGCCCGCCCCCGGCTCTCGCGGTCGGCCGCCGGTCAACCGGCAGGGTCTGTTCAGCGGAGACGGCGCGCGGATCCAGGTCGACTGTGACCCGGCCGAACCCGGCGGTCGTCTGGGCGCCGACACCGGCGAACTCGGCGAACCGCGCCAGCGCGGCGAACACCTGGCACGTCTGCGCCGATGCGGTCCGCAACAGCCGCAGTTCGGCACGGCCCTCGAACCCGACCTGGCGCAGCCCCGGCCCGATGTCGGTACGCCGCGTCGTCCCGGTCATCTCGTCGAGGAACACCGCCCCGACCAGCGCGGCCGCATCCTCATCACCGACCCGCAGCACCTCCGGGGCGAACGCGTTCCACCGCGCCAGCAGCCCACGGACGATCAGTACCGGTTCGGGCAGCGGCAGATCCCGCCCGTTGCGGGAGAAGAACAACGGCGACGCCGTCGTCAGCCGGACGCGTCGCGCGGGCGGCCCGGCCGCGAGCTCCGCGTAGGTGCTCACCCGCCCGTCGAACCCCACCACCGGGCAGACTTTCGGGCCGAACCGGACGGTCGTCGGTGGCCATCCCGGCGGCACACCGGCAGCCGCCAGCCAGCCGATCGTCCACCAGCAGCTCCCGTCACCGCCCACGGCCGGCGACGAAGCCAGCGGTCCGACGGCAAACGATTTGACCGCCGCGTGATGGTCGGCGTCCTCGTCCTCGCAGATCACCGCCGCCGCACCCAGCAGATGGCGGGGCGGAACGGCCGCCGAGGCGCGCAGCTGCACACGAAGCAGCGCAGGCATCCGCATCCCCCTCACACCAGACCGACGCCGCGAACCGAGCCGCAAGACCCGCCGAAGGCGCTCCGTGGTCGAAATGCGACGTAGCGGTAGGCTACCCGCCACGCGGTGCCAGGGAAGCAGCTCGGGGGTGCGTCTGGTGCGTCTGGTACTGGTGGCGACGGCCGGGAACCAGCGGTATGTGTTCGCGAGCAACCGGCTTCGGGAGGCGGTGGGCGCCTCCGAGCTGGTGCGGGTTTCGACCACGGTCTGGGTGCGGGAAGCATTGGCCGCGTTGCCGGCCGGCGGCGGATGGGGCGTGCCGGTGCAGATGTCGTCGGGCAGCACGCTGGTGGTGGTCGACGATGCCGACGGTGGTGCGCAGGCGGCGCGGCAGGTCGTGTGGGCGGTGACGGCCCGGGCGCTGCGGGACGCGCCCGGTCTGGAGGTGTTCGGCGCGTCGGTGCCGCTCAGCGTGGCATGGCCGTCGGCGACGGATGTCGAGGCGGTGTTCGCCGAGGCTGCCCGGGTACGTGCCGGCCGGGCGGGCGGGGTGGTCCGGTTTCAGCGGCTGCCGGCGGTGGCCGGATGTGCGAGTACCGACGCGCCGGCCGGGTTGTGGAGTTCCGACGCGCCCGCAGACCCGGCAGGCAGGGCGCGGGCGGGCGAGGAGCTGGCGCCCAGGTCGGCTGAGGTCGCGGCGAAACGACGCCGCCGGCCGGCCGCGGATCGGCGGATGCGTGCGCTGGTGGGACCGTCGGTGCGGCTGACCGACCTCGACGACTTCTTCGACCGGGTCGAGGTCGCCGGTGTCGTCCACATCGACGGTAACGGGCTGGGTGGGCTGTTCCAGCAGGCCGGGCAGGTCCTGGCCGAGGCGGTCGACGCCGATGACCTCGACGAGGCTGCGGTGCGCGGTGCGCATGATGACGACGGTGGGCCGAGCGGGCGGCGGCCGGATTCGCGGCAGCCGGACGTGGGGGCCGGGCCGCTCACCGCTGGGCACTGGCTGGGTGAGCTGAGCCGTCGGGTGCAGCAGGTGACGGAGGAAGCGCTGCGGGCCGCCGCGGTCCGGGTGGCACCACCGGCCAGCGCGGGCCGGTTGTCGATGGTGCCGCTGGTGGTCGGGGGCGACGACACGACGGTGCTCATCGACGGGGTGGCCGCGCTCGAGTTCACCGAGGCGTTTCTGGACCGGTTCGGCGAGGCGAGCCGGCAGGACGACCTGATCGGGCTGGTCGCGCGGCGGGTGACGGGACATCCGGGACTGACTGCTGCCGCCGGTGTCGCGCTGGTCAAAGCGCATTTCCCGTTCGCGGCGGCGTACCTGCTCGCGGAGGAGCTGTGCCGCGGCGCGAAGGTCGCGGCCAGGGACCTGCCGGCGGTGCACGCGGTCGACGTGCATGTGCTGCTCGACAGCATCATGACGCCGTTGGAGGTGCTGCGTGGCCGGTACCGGGCGCGGGGCGGGCCGGGGGAGGTCTGGCTGCACGAGCGGCCGTTCCTGCTCCCTGCGTCGCCGGCGGGCCTTCCCACCCAGGTCGCGCATTCCGATCTTCGCGTGGTTCGTCGCCGGGCCGCGGCGGTCGCGGCGCTGGGCCGCGGGCGCGTGGAGGGCCGGCTGGTGACGGCCACACAGCTGCACGCGCTGCGCGAGGAACTGCATGTCGATCCGGGGCTCGCGGAACGCCGGTTCGGCTACCTGTGGTCCCGCTCGGCCGCGGCGGACCGGGACCTGCTGCGGATGCTGGCCGGGACGACCGCCGACGGCGACGGTCCGGGGCTGATGCGCCCCACGGCGATGGGGCGGTCGACCTGCCTGGTCGACACGCTGGAACTCGCCGGCCTCGCCGACCTGGCTGGTGCCCGGTGACCACCGGCCCCGGCGCACCGGACGCGGCCGCTCCGGGCGCCGACGAGCCCGGCGAGGCCGCCACCACCGAGACCGTCGCCACCGTGGAGGTCACGGAAGCGGCCGGGGCTCCGAACGTGGGGCTGTCGGCCACGTCGGTGCTGCACGCCGCGATGCTGTCGGACTGGCACGTCGGCTCGGGTGGCGGTACCCCCGGCTACGTCGACGCGCATGTCCGCCGCGACGGCGACGGCCTGCCCTATCTGCCGGGTTCCACGGTCACCGGTGTCCTGCGTGATGCCTGCCAGACGGTGGCCGAGGCGTTGGACGAGGGCAGGCCCGACGGTGCATGGCAGCGCTGGCACCGGTTCCTGTTCGGTGACCAGCCCACGGCCGGCGCCCCGACCGGGGGGCGGCGGATCCAGCCAGCCCGGGTCGGGATCAGCCCTGCCCGGCTTCCCGCGGCGCTGCGCCGACACCTGCGGGCCGACCCTGCGCTTGCGGCGGCGGCGACGTTCGTCAAACCCGGCGTCGCGATCGACCCCGACACCGGCCGCGCGGCGGACGGGATGCTGCGGTTCACCGAGATGGCCCGCGCCGGGCTGCCCCTGGAAGCCGCTGTCACTCTCGATCTGCCTCCGGACCCGGCGGGCCGGCTGGCCGTGAGTGCGCTGCTGGTCCTGGGTGCCGCCTGGTGCGACCGGGTCGGCGGTGACCGCCGCCGCGGCGCGGGCGCCGTCGAGTTCCGCTTCGACACGCAGGAACCGGCCAGGTGGGCAGGATGGCTCGCTGACAGCGGCTGGACCCCGCCGCCGCCCAGTGGCCTCGCCATGCCAGCCGCGCTCGCACCGGCACAGACCGGCGACCAGCCATCGCCCACGATCGACATCACCCGGACCGGTGATGGGCCGAACGTTGCGGCGGCCGGTCCGCACGTCGACGCGTCGGGAACAGCCGCTCCCCGTTGGGACCGCCTGGACCTGACGATCACGACCCGCCTTCCGCTGCGGGTGCCGGCGGAGACGACGGGCAACGTCGTCCGTGGGCTTGACTTTCTGCCCGGGGCGCTGCTCCTGCCCTGGCTGTCGGACCGCTGGGGGGCGGGCCTCGTCCGGGACGCGGTCGGTAGCGGCGGCCTGGTCGTCCGCAACGCCTACCCGGAGCTGTCCGGACAGCGTTGCGTGCCAGCGCCGTTGACCCTCTTCGCGGTCCGGGGCGCCACGACCGTCGTCAACACCGCCGTCGGGGGCCTTCCCGCGGTACCGGCCCGGCAGGTCCGGGACCGGTGGACGCTGCCCCACCCCGTCCCAGCTCCCTTGCCAGCCGCGCCAGCGCCATCCCCGGCGCTGTCCGCGGCGGGCCGGCAGGCGTACGGGGTGCTGCTGCGCGCCCCGGAGCTGGAACTGATCAGCCACAACCAGGTAAACCGCACCACCCAACGACCCGACTCGTCGACCGGTCTGTTCACCGTCGAGGCGATCCCGTCAGGCCGCACACTGCGATCCACGGTGCTGCTGTCCCCGACAACCATCGCGGCGCTGCACGACGCGTGGGGTGCGCAGTGGGCCGCCCGGCTGGCCGGACCGGCACGGCTGGGAACGCGCCGCCGCGGCGAGTACGGCGCGGTCGAGGTGACCGCGACCCCCGCCATCCCGCCGGACGCACCTCCAGCGCCGGCCGCCGGAGATGTGCTGCGGGTGTGGGCGGTCGCCGATGTGGTGGTCCGTTCGGCGTCGCTGCGGCTGTCCGCCGACCCCAGGGATGTCGTTACCGCGCTGACCGCCGCGTTGGACGGCGGCGGGCTGCGCCTGGAGCTGGCCGCGCCTCCCGCGACCCGCGGCCACCGGTCCGACCGCTGGCAGAGCAGCTGGCAGCTCCCCCGCGAGTCGGTCGTCGGCCTGGCCGCCGGTTCCGTCGTCACCGTGCGGGTGGCGGCGGGGTCGGTGGACCCGACACGGCTGGCCGACCTGGCCACGGCCGGACTCGGCGAGCGACGCGCCGAGGGCTACGGGGAGCTGCTCCTCGACGCGGAGCTGCTCGGTGTCGCCGAGGCCGTCGCGGTGCCGGTCGCCGGTAACGACATCGCCATCGGCGGCGTGCCCGCTCCTCGGGCGCCTGCCGAGGAGGAAGAGCTGGCTGGCGGTGTGCACGAGGCCGAGCTGCCCGACACCTCGGTCGAGGCCCTGGCGGTGCTGCGACGGCAGGCAGCGGTCGCCGCTGCGCGGCATCGGATCGGTGCCGGCTACCTGGCCGCCGCCCCGGCGGGTAGCGTGCCGTGGCGGCTCGCCCGGGCGTTACTGGAGCTGAGCCCGAGCCAGCGCGGACGGTGGCGCACCCTGACCGCGGACGCGTCCCTGCGCGCCACACCCACGACGTTGGACGCCGAGGTCGATCGCTGGCGAACCCACCAAGGCGCGAGCCGGCGCAACCAGCACGCAGTAGCGGTGGCGATCGGCGAGTTTCTGTCCGCACCTGACGCCCTCACCGACCTGCTCGACGATCAGGCGGCCGGCGCGAACTCCGCGGCCCGGCTCGACGTCCTCGCCATGCTCGTCGACGAACTGGTCGACAGCGCCCGCCGCGGCCGTCCGTCGCCCGGATCCGGCCACGACGAGCCGACCGAGGAGACCGCATGACTATCACGGTGCCCACCGGGCACACGGCGGCGCCCGGCCCGGCCGCGGACGGGCCGCGGGTGCGAACGAGCTACACCCTCAGCATGGTCGCCCGCACACCTATTCACGTAGGCGGCGCCAGCCCCAGCGGGGACGTGACCGCCGACCTTGTTCTCGCCCGCGACGGTCTCGGCCGGCTCTACCTGCCGGGGACGAGCCTGGCCGGCGTGCTCCGACAAGCGATCGTGCGGCTGCTTCCCGCGGACGAGCACGACGTCGACCTGCTGTTCGGCCGTCGCGTCCGCCGCGCGGAACCCGGGCGGGGCGACGGCGACCGGACCGAGGCGTCGACGAGCCTGACGACGGTCGCCGACGCGGTCGTCACCCCGGCGGGCCCGATCGAGGTCCGCACCGGCGTCGGCATCGACCGGTACACCGGCGCCGCCGCGGACCGGATCCGCTACGACCGCCAGGTCATCCCGGCCGGCAGCACCCTGGACGTTCTCCTGCGCTACGACGGCCCGGACGACGACCAGCTCTGGCTACTCGACCAGCTCGTCGGCGCGGTCCGCCACAGCGGGCTGCGCGTCGGCGCCGCCACCCGCCGCGGCCTGGGACACCTCGCCTGCACCGCGGCGACCCGCCGCCACACCGACCTACGATCCCGCTCGTCACTGCTCGCCCGACTCAGCGGCACCGACGACGCCACCGACGTCGAACCGGTCGCCGTCGAGGGCGACGAGCTGCGCATCTCTGTCGGCTGGCACCCGGCCCGCCCCGTCGTCGTCGGCGCGGCCGCCACGGGCGACGGCGAAGCGCTCACACCGATGACCACCCTCGCCGGCGACCCGTCGGCACCGGTGCCGACGATTCCCGGCAGCGCCATCCGCGGCGTCCTGCGCTCCGCCGCCGAACGCATCGCCCGCACTCTCTGCGACCCCGCCGCCACCTGGGACGCCGACGGGCCAGCCGGCCCCGACCTCGTCGCCGCTTCCGCGGATCTCGCCGACCGGATACCGGCCATCGCCGGGCTGTTCGGCACCGCCGAGCGCGCCGGAGCGCTCACCGTGGCCGACCTCGTCGCCGACGTCGGCCCACCTCCAACCCACGACCCGCCCGCTGACGGCGCGCCCCACTGGTCACGGCAACGCACCCACGTCGCACTCGACCGGTGGACCGGCGCGGCAGCCGACGAACTGCTGTTCACCGTCGAGGAAACCCAGGCCGTGCGCTGGCCGCCGCTGCACGTCGCCGTCGACCTGCCCCAGCTCGGCCTGGCGCTACCCGACACCGAAGGATGGTCCAGCACCGACCGGTGCCGCGCCGCCGTCGTCCTTCTCGGTCTGGCCGTCGGCCTGCTCGTCGAGGGCACCGTCGGGCTCGGCCACAGCACCACCCGCGGACTCGGCGACGTCGACGTGTACTCCTTCCACATCCGCACCACCACCGCCGGCTTCACCGACACACAGTTCGAAGGCGAACCCGACGACACCACCAACTCCCCTGCCGACGGCGACGGCGGGGAGGATAACGGCCGGGCCGGCGGCCCGCGTCCCGTCGAGGCGGCCTGGTGGGCCTGGCTGCGCCAGACGGCACCCCCCGGCGACTGGACGGACGCCCTCGCCGCCGGACACCGGAGCCTACGATGACGAGACCCATCCTGCGCACCGCACGCACCCCACAGCCCGTCGGCCTCGGCGAAGCGCTCGCCCTGGGCATCGACACCCTCGGCGACGGCGCGATCGGGATGGCCAGCACCCCGACCGAGCATCTCCTCGGCCTGATCACCGGCCCAAGCCTCGACGGCCCCGACGGGCCGCTGCCCCTGACCGGCGCCTTCTCTCTGCGGCTGTTCACCTCCGCCGCCGAGCTCCGCTGGGTCCAGGCCGCCCACGGCCAGGGACACGCGGTCATCATCACCGAAACCGCCGACCTACCCGCGGGCTGGCCCGTCACCGACACCGACGCCACGGACATCCTCGACGGCCAGTACGCGCTATGGGGCGGCCGGTTCGACCCGCACCCGACCAACCCAGGCTGGTGCCGCGCGGTCGAAGGCCGCATCGGCTGGCTCGACCTGCCCGCGCCCTGCCCGCACGCCCCGGCTCCCGGCGAGGGTGTCGACGGCCGCTACCTCGCCCTGCGCTACCGGGAATACCTCGACCAAGACGATCACGGCAACGCCCACGTCGTCGAGGAACGCCTCATCGGCATCGCCGTCGCCGCGTCCCAGTTCCCGAAAGGCACGCCGTGACGTTCGTCAACCCCTACAACTTCATCCCCAGCCCGGCCCGCCCCGCCACGGGCGACCTCGCCGACGGCCCCCCGCCCGGCCATCACCGCTACCACACCGACCGGTGGCACGGCCGCATCGGCGTCACGATGACGACCCTCACCCCGCTGCTGCTCGCGGAAGCCGCCGACGACACCCGGACCTTCCACGTCCCCACCGTCACCGGACCCGACGGCCGCACCCGGGTCGATCTGGCGCCCACCCAGCTCAAAGGCATGCTGCGCTCGGCGTATGAGGCCGTCACCAACTCCCGCTACGGCATCCTCGCCCGCACCCACAGCACCCCCCTGGGCTACCGATCCTCGACCCAGTCCGGTAGCGACCTCACCCCCGCCGTCGTCATCCACCCAGCCGGCGACCCCGCCGCACCATTCCTCCGACTGCTCGGCCGCCTCCTGCCTCCGGGTGTAGCAGAAAAACAGGTCCTCTCGGCGGCCGTCCTCGAAGCCTGGATCCCCGCCGGCCCGGCGGCCGTCCACCCCGGCCCGCTGCTCACCGGCGTCGCCCACGGCCTGCGCGTCGAAGCCACCCTCCACCTCGACGAACTACGCCCAGGCCTGTCACGGTGGCGAGTCCACCAGGTCCTACCAGCCGGCGCAGGTCCCACCGCCGAACCGGTCATTCCCCCCGGCACCGACGGCGACCCCGTCTGGGCCCGCGTCCGCGGCTACCTGCACATCACCGGGCCGACCATCAAGGACAAACGGTGGGAACGGCTGTTCGTCACCGAACTCCTCAACGCCAGCGACGGCGTCACCCTGCAACCGGCCCGCGACCTCACCCCCGCCGCCAGCGCACCCCTGCTCGCAGCCCTGCGCCGCCTCATCGACCACCAACGCGACCTGCACCACCACGCCACCGTCAGCACCATCACCGACCGCACCGACCCAGCCGGTCAGGCCCGCCAGCCCTGGGAGTACTACGGCCACGAACCCGGCCGCACCGCCTGGGCCCGCCACCTCTACACGACCGCCGACGTCCCCACCGCCCCAGCCTGGACCGGCCCCGACCAGACACCCGAGGGCGCACCACCCACCGGCCACGCCTACACCTGCTGGGCCGAGAACGCCCACAGCTCCGCACCCACCCGCCTGCGCCCGGTCATGGTCAGTCGGCTGAACTACGACCGCACCCCCGCCGACACCATCACCACCGCCCTGCGACCGGCGACCTCGCTCGCGAAACTCTCCCCTGCCGACCGGGTCTTTGGATGGGTCGGCACCCACCCCGACCCCAACGCTTCGGACACCCGCGCCGCCTACCGCGGCCACGTGCGGGTCGTCCGCGTCGTGACGCCCGTGGCCGACGACGCCATCCACGACCTGGAACCACCGGTCATCCTGCCAGCGCTCTCCACACCGAAACCATCCCAGGGACGGTTCTACCTGGCCCGCGACGCCGGCTCCGCGACCCCCACACCACTGCCACCCGGCGCCGACCCCGCAAGCTACTTCAGCGCTGGCCACGTCCCACGCGGCCGCAAGGTCTACCTCTACCGACGCGGCGACCGCACCTCCACAACCCGCACCCCCAGCGGCGTCCCGTTCGCCGACACCGCCACCACCCAGACCAGCACCGTCACCGGGTGGATCGCCCCCGGCGAGACGTTCCACTTCGACCTTGTCGTCGACAACCTCAGCGGCACCGAACTCGGCGCACTGCTCTGGCTCCTGCACCCCGACACCACCTACGGAGCCAAGGACAACAACGGCACCTGGCAGCCCGGACGCATGCGCCTCGGCATGGCCAAACCCCTCGGCTTCGGCGTCGTCACCGTCGCCCTCGACCCGGCACGCACCCACCTCGCACGCGGCGAACACCTCACCGACCGCTTCGCCGCGCTCGACCCCGAGCCGCCCAACGAGCCCACCTGGCACCAGCTACCCGCCACGTTCGAGAACCAGCATCCCCACCCGGACGTCCTGCGCGCCGTACGCAACGCCGCCATCGGCGTCGGCGCCAAAAGCTCCGTCCACTACCCCGCCCAGGGCCCCGACGACCCCGGCTACGAATGGTTCGTCGCCAACGAACGCGCCGCTTCCAAGCACCGCCAGGTCCTCCCGTCGCTGACCGACCCCGCCTGGCCTGTCTCGCTCCGGCCCGTCCCTGAACAGACCACCTGACCATGAGCAGCCCCTACGGCGGTCAGCTGCGCGACGCCATCCGCGGCGCGATCCGCGGCTCTTCCCGCTACCTGCAGTCCGTCGTCATCGCCCTCGTCCTCGCGCCAGTACTGCCCGACATCGCCGTCGACGCCACCAGAGCACACGGCTGGACCGCCGCCCTCACCCGCACCCTCGCCGTCGTCGCCGTCCTCGCCCTGTCCGCCGCCGCCTTCCTCGTCCAGAACTGGCGCTACCGCCGACGAGCCCGCCTCACCCCACCCCAGCTCACCGGCATCGACCAACGCCACACCCTCATCCTGCCGATGAGCCTCAGCGGCCCCGTCCCCCTCTACCGCCGCCACGCCGACCGCACCGGCGAGATCTACGGCGTCGGCGAACTCCTCGTCCAGGCAGTCAACCCCACCCGGGTCATCCTCATCCGGTCCGACGCCGTCGACCCCGCCATGGCCGACGCCGTCGTCACCGCACTGAACGACGACGGCATAGAGACCGAAACCTTCAACATCAGCAACGCGAACGACGTCAAAACCATCTCCGACGACCTCCGCCGCTGCATCGACGACTACCGCACCCGCGGAAACCCCTGGGACGGCAGCACCCTGTCCGTCGACGTCACCGGCGGCACCGTACCCATGTCCCTCGCCCTCCTACGCGTCGCCGCCCTCGCTGCCGCCCCCTGCGTCTACGTCACCAAACAACAACGCGGACGCGACATCGTCCCCCGCAGCCAACGCGCCTACCAGTTCGACCCCCGCCTCCTGACCACCTGAACGCCAGACCACACCGCCACCAGGCACACCGCCAAGGAACCCGACAGCGACCGCCCATGAAACTCCGAAACCTCACCCCACACTCGATAAACATCACCCACGGCTCAGCACAGCTCACACTGCCGCCAGGCACCCAGCCACTCCCCAGAATCCGGGAAACCGCCACACCGGCCGGGACGATACACCACGACAGCATCGACATACCTCTGGTAAACGTCCACGCCACCACCACAGCCAACCTGCCCCCACCCCAACCAGACACACTCCTCATCGTCCCACGCATCATCGCCGACTCCCACCCAGAAAGAATCGACCTCGTCGTTCCCTACGACACCATCCGCAACCCGCAAGGCCAGATCGTCGGCTGCACCTCCCTGGCCCGCATCACCACCAACCACGCCACCCCCGGCCAGCACCGACGCCACTGACACCCCACCCAGCAGCCCAGGCCACCCGGACACGGCACCGCCACCACGCCACCCGCCCAAGACTCAACTTCCCATGCCCTGCGGCCAGGCCGGGATTGCGGAAGCAAAAAGTTTCTACGCGCCGGCCATCACTGCTGTTTTTGTACCCTCACGATCGGGCTGGGGTTAGCGAGGACCTCCGCCGCCGAAGCCTCCGAGACCGACCCGTTTCTATGCCCTCATGATCGGGCTTGGGTTAGCGAGCTTCCGTGGTCGCGACGTCATGCCCTGCAGGAGATCGTTTCTATGCCCTCATGATCGGGCTGGGGTTAGCGAGCTCCAGGACATCCTCGTAATCGCCGTGCCCTGCGCGTTTCTATGCCCTCATGATCGGTCTGGGGTTAGCGAGAAGACCTACTACACGGGTACGGGCTCGAAGCGGAGTTTCTATGCCATCATGATCGGTCTGGGGTTAGCGAGCCTCATGCGAGTCATTCTGCGCTCGTCCTAGAGTTTCTATGCCCTCATGATCGGGCTGGGGTTAGCGAGGTGACCTCGTTGACGCTGGCTTTGGCCGGCGGGGTTTCTATGCCCTCATGATCGGGCTGGGGTTAGCGAGCGCGGCGTTGAATAGCGCCACCTAGGCTCGCCTCGAGCGTTTCTATGCCCTCATGATCGGGCTGGGGTTAGCGAGACTGGGAACTCAAGGACGAGGTCATCACGGTAGGCTATGGCGTTTCTATGCCCTCATGATCGGGCTGGGGTTAGCGAGCGCAGCCGTCTCGACCTTTGGCTACAGTGCGATGTTCGGTTTCTATGCCCTCATGATCGGGCTGGGGTTAGCGAGTGCAACAGTAGCGGCCTGTAGGCCCAGGGCGCTCCGTTTCTATGCCCTCATGATCGGACTGGGGTTAGTGAGCGGCTCCGAAGAATCCGGATAGCTTCTTATTGTTTTTTCTATGCCGCGGCCTGCCGTGCGAGGTATTCGGCGTGTACCTCTGCGGGGGTTCGGTAGCCGAGCCCGGAGTGGATCCGCT
>Ga0105248_10003270_pt1 | contig 17980 bp, 18 predicted proteins | sample KBSS34metaG_FD_81524 | JGI IMG/M metagenome (GOLD analysis project Ga0105248, IMG submission 81524) | Switchgrass rhizosphere microbial communities from Kellogg Biological Station, Michigan, USA - KBS S3-4 metaG | ecosystem: Host-associated > Plants > Roots > Rhizosphere > Soil | place... | reverse complement strand
CGCGCGACGGCGGAGGCCGACGGGCTGATCCGGCTCACGCGGCATTCTGCGCCGACGTCCGCCGCCATCGCTCTCGACGCGCCCGATCCGGTGACCCTGGAGTTGTTCAACCGCCGCTTCATGGGGGTGGCCGAGGCCATGGGCGCGGCCCTGGAGCGCACGGCCCAGTCGGTGAACATCAAGGAGCGGCTGGACTTCTCCTGCGCCCTGTTCGACGCCGACGGCGGGCTGGTGGCCAACGCCCCGCACATGCCGGTGCACCTGGGCTCCATGGGCGCCAGCGTCCGCGCCGTCCGCGACCGTCACCCCGTCCTGCACCCCGGCGAGGCCTTCGCGCTCAACAACCCCTACGCCGGCGGCACCCACCTGCCGGACATCACGGTGGTCATGCCGGTGTTCATGGACGGCGGCGGCGCGCCCGCCTTCTACGTCGCCGCCCGCGGCCACCACGCCGACGTCGGCGGCATCCAGCCAGGCTCCATGCCGCCGTTCAGCCATACGATCGACGAGGAGGGCGTCATGCTGGACGCGCTGCCGATCATGCGTGAGGGCCGTTTCCTGGAGGCGGAGACCCGCGCGGCGCTCATGGCCGGCGCCTGGCCCTGCCGCAGCCCCGACCAGAACCTCGCCGACCTCAAGGCGCAGATCGCCTCGTGCCAGGCCGGCGCCACCGCCGTCTCCGAGATGATCCGGGGCTACGGCGCCGAGGCGGTCGCGAGGTACATGACCTTCGTCCAGCAGAACGCCGCCGCCGCCGTGCGGCGCGCAGTCGGCAAGCTCTCCGACGGCTTCGCCCGCGTGCCCATGGACGGCGGTGGCGAGATCGTCGTCACCACCACGGTGGACCCCAAGGCCGGAACCGCCACCCTCGACTTCACCCAGAGCGCCGACCAGCTGCCCAGCAACTTCAACGGCCCCTCGGCCATCGTCGACGCCGCCGCGCTCTACGTCTTCCGTACCCTGGTGGACGACGACATTCCGCTGAACGCCGGCTGCCTGGAGCCGCTGGATATCCGCACGCGCCGCGGCTCGATGCTGAACCCGAACCCGCCCGCCGCCGTTGTGGCCGGCAATGTGGAAACCAGCCAGCACGTGGTCGATGCGCTCTACGCGGCGCTGGGCGTCATGGCCAACAGCCTGGGCACCATGAGCAACTTCACCTTCGGCGACGAGCAGCGCCAGTACTACGAGACGATCTGCGGCGGCTCCGGCGCCACGGTGGCCTTCCCCGGGACCAGCGCGGTCCACACCCACATGACCAACTCGCGGCTCACCGATCCGGAGATCCTGGAGCGCCGCTTCCCGGTCCGCGTCGAGGCCTTCGGCGTCCGCCCCGAGTCCGGCGGCGCGGGAAGGAACCGCGGCGGCGACGGCTCGATCCGCCGGATCAAGTTCCTCAGCCCCATGGAAGCCGCCCTCCTCTCGTCCCGCCGCGAGCACGCGCCGCAGGGCCTGGCGGGCGGCGGCGCGGCGCTTCCCGGCCGCCAGCGTTTGATCGCCGCCTCGGGGGCGGTTACAGACCTTCCCGGCCTCTTCGCCATCACAGTCGAGGCCGGCGACGCCATCGAGATCGAGACCCCGGGCGGCGGCGGCTACGGTCCCGCCTGATTTTTGCTGAATTCCTGAGAGTACCTGCCGTCCATGACCGCCCTCGCCATCGCCCTCGCCCTCTTCCTGCAAGACCAGCCCGCCGCGGCCGAGGCCGCCGCTGCGCCCGCGCCGCCGGCCGCCGAGGCGCCCGCCGCCGACGCGCCGGCCGAGGCGCCGCATCCCAAGGGCGCCCCCACCGACCCCTACCGGTTCGTGGCCTGGTGCTACGGATCCCTGCGCGGCTACCTCGACCTGCACGACGAGGTGATGCCGGAGGTCACTCGCATCGAGAGCACCTACCGTCCGCCCGGCCGCAAGCTCGCCGACGACCTGAAGGTCTACGCCGACATGCAGAAGGACGGGCGCAGCCAGCTGAAGCTGTTCCAGGCCGCGCTGACCGCCGCGGAGAAGGCCAGCCTGCGTCCGATCAACGTCGAGGGCGCCGCGGCCGTGCAGCAGGGCCGCTCCGTCTGGAAGGCCGGTCCCGACGTCACCAAGGCCCGCAAGGCGCAGGAATGGATGAGCTGGGCGCTGCCCGCCAAGTGCGAGACCAGCGCCAAGGATCTGGAGACCCGCGCCACCCTCCTGGGCGCCTCCTTCCGATCGACGGAGCCCGCGCCGGCCGACGCCGCGCCGCCTGCGCCCGCCGCGGAGGCCGCGCCGCCCGCCGCGCCCCCGGCTGACGCCCCGGCGGCGGCGCCCAGCATCGCCGATGTCCTCCTCACCCCGCCCGCCCAGGACCAGCCGGCCGCCGACCAGCCCGCACCGAAGGCCAAGGCCAAGCCCAAGGCGAAGCACAGGTAGCCGCTCCTCCCCTGTGAAACGGGGGAGGTGGATCGGCGCGGATACGCAACGAGACGGAGGGGGCGGCCGGCCCTAGGCCTTCAGATAGTCCGCCAGCCGCGCCAGGCCCTCGGCGTTGGTTTCCGGCCGGTTGGCGAAGCACCAGCGCAGCCAGCCCTGCCCTTCCGGCCCGAAGGCCGAGCCGGGCGCCAGGCCCACGCGCGCCTTGTCGATCAGCGTCTTGGCGAATTCGACGGAGTTGGTCAGGCCCTCGACGCGGAAGAAGGCATACATGCCGCCCTCCGGCTCCGGCGCCTCGACGCCCGGCATCTGGCGCAGCGCGCCGATCACCAGGTCCTTGGCCGCCGCCAGCTCGGCGCGCAGCTCGGCGATCGACGGCTCGCCATGGTTCAGCGCGGCGATGGCGCCCGCCTGGACGAAGTCCGGCACGCAGGAGGTGTTGTATTCCACGAGCACGCCCATCGACTGGGTCAGCGACTTCGGCAGCACCATCCAGCCCATCCGCCAGCCGGTCATCCGCCAGGCCTTGGAGAAGGTGTTCGACGAGACCACCCGCTCGTCGTCGCCGATCAGGGGCAGGAACGACGGCGCCGACTTGCCCGGCCCGAAGATCAGCCGCTCATAGGGGTCGTCCGTGATCAGCCAGATGCCGTACTTGCGGCAGCGGTCCAGGATCGCGGCGCGGTCCTCGGCCGGCAGGGTCCAGCCGGTGGGATTGTTCGGCGAATTGAGGAACAGCACCCGGGTGTCCGGGGTCAGCGTATCCATCAGCTTGTCGAGGTCGAGCCGCCAGCGCCCCTGGGCCCGGTCGAGCGCCACGGTTTCCAGCCGCGCCGACAGGATGCGCGGGATCTCCACGATGTTGGGCCAGGCCGGCGTGGTCACCACCACCTTGTCGCCGGGCGAGACCACCGCCTGGCTGATCAGCATGAGCGCGTTGACGCCGGCGCTGGTGATCCCCAGCCGGTCGAGCCCGAACGGCTGGCCGTGCAGGCGCTCCAGATAGTCCGCCAGCGCCTGGCGCAGGTCTTCGCGGCCCAGGTTGTGGGTGTAGTAGGTCTGCCCCGCCATCAGGGCGTCGGCGGCGGCCTGGCGGATGAACTCCGGGGTCGGCTGGTCGCTCTCGCCGACCCAGAACTTCAGCACGTCCTTGCGCGCCATGCCGACGTTGGCCACCTCCCGGATCTCCGAGGTGCGAAGGGCCTGCACTTCAGCCCGAGCAAGGGGGGGACGTGCGGTGGGGGGCGAACTCATCGCCCCTAGATCGACTGTTCGGCCGGATAAGCCAAGACCCGGCTCAGTCCTCACCCGGTTTCACCAGTCTGTAGGGCTGCAGGATCGCCTTGAAGGCCGGCAGCGCCTCGCAGCGGGCGGCATGCGCCGTCAGCGCCGGCCAGCGCGCCCAGTCGAACTCCGCCGCCAGCGGCTCGGCGATGAAGCGGCGCATGGTGGCCAGGATCACGTCGGCGTGGCTGAGCTGGTCGTCGAACAGATAGGTCGTCGTCCGCTTGGCTCGCTCGGCCTCCAGCAGGTCCAGGGTCTCGGCGACCTGCGCGCGGCACCGCTCGACCCACATGGGGAACGCCGCCTCGCGCAGCACCCGCTCATAGAGCAGGCTCACCGCCTTTTCCGCCGCGCCGGCCGCGAAGCCGGAGATGCGCAACAGGTCGCGCCGCTGAGCTCCGGTCCGCGCCAGGGTCGCGGCGGCGGGGCCCACCATCTCGTCGAGAAACTCCAGGATCGCCAGGCTCTCGACCAGCACCGTCCCGTCGTCCAGCACCAGCGTCGGCACCCGGCGCAACGGATTGAACTTCGCGATGGCGTCGGCGTCGCCGAACGTCGACCAGGGCTGGTGCTCGAACGCCAGCCCATAGGTCGTCAGCGCGATCCCCACGCGGCGCACGAACGGCGAGTCGTACTGCCCGATCAGCATCATGGTCGTGGTCCCCCGAAAACGCTCAGCCCTGGAATTGCTAGATAGTCAGTGAGGCGCTGAATTCGAGTCCGGAGTCTCCATCTCAAGGTAGCCGATTTCGAGGAACCGTGTGGCCAGCGACAGCCTGACGTCGTCGTCGACGCCGCCGGCGATATCCCGCACCCGGAACCTGGGCGTGTTGACCATGTAGACCACGCTCTCCTGGGCGCCACGGTGGATGTAGAGATTGCCGCCCGGGAAGCAGAACTCCAGCTTTTCCGGCGTCGCGACCAGGTGGCAGAAGGCCGTCGCCCGCTGCGTCAGCACAGTGTCCAGGTCGATGGCCGGGGCGGCGTCCGGCCGGGGCAGGGCGTCGAGCCGGGGCACCTCCCGGGCCGAGCGGACGTGCAGGGCGCGCGCCATGAAACCGGGTGAGCGCACGGCGGCCAGCAGGCGCTCGACGGCGTCGGCCACGGGCGGCGCCAGCTGCTCGACCTGCGGCCCCTTCAGCTGGAACCCCAGCCGCTGGCCCACCGTGAGGCGAAGCGCGCGGTCCTGGTCGGAGAGCTGGTCCAGGGCGGCGATCACCGCCTCGCGCACGGTCAGCGGCGTGAAGCCCAGGTTCAGGTGCAGGGACTCGGTCTCCGACTCCACCGTGTGCGGCGTCCCGCGCGGCAGGTAGAGCAGGTCGCCCGGCGCCAGATCGACGATCTCATAGTCCCCCAGTTCCGGGGCGTCGCCCGAGACGCCCTTCCAGCCGTTGGGCAGTTGCGAGGGCCCGGCCGAGACGAACCAGCGCTTGCGGCCTTTCATCTGGACGATGATCAGGTCGGTGTCGTCGTGATGCACCGGCGCGCGCATGCCGCTGCGGCTCCAGAACGCCGAGGCTTTGACCGGCTGGTGCAGCAGGATCTCGAGCGCCCGCGACACCTCGTCGACGGCCGGCGAAAGGGTCCGCAGGTCGGGGAACCGCAGCGAGTAGTTGCGCGCGTGGAACTCATCGATCCGCGCGCGGAAGTCGTCGGCGTCGGCCACCCCCTTCAGCGACGGCGCCGGGCCGGTGGCATTGGCGGAATGGAAGGTCAGGTCGGCCGCGAGGTGGAACGCCGAGGCCAGCATCGCCTCCGGCTCGGCGCCCAGCAGGTCGGCCCGCCGCGCCCGGTCGTCGTGGTCGATCTTCCGAAAGCCCCCGGTCAGCGCCTCGTCGAGGAAGTCATCGACGCTGAGCGGAAACAGGAACTGGCCCAACGTGCGTTGGGCGTCTTGGAACAACACGCCACGTCACTCCGGTCACGATCGCCCACGCCGAGGGTCAATTGGCATACCAAGGCCCCGGTTGGAAAGCGCCGCCCCTTTCGCCTATTTCCCGTCGGGCGCGATGATCGGGCGCGCGTCCTTCCATTTGAAGGGCAAGGTGTCGGGGATCACCGAGACTTCCGTGGTGAACTTCAGCGGGTACTTGCCGCCGCTCGGATAGGTCAGCTCGACGAAATAGGCCGTCCAGCCGGCTGCCGGCTTGGCGACCTTGCCGACCCAGGTCCCGTCCTTCTGGCGCGTCAGCGGCGTGGGCGAGAACGCCTTGCCGATGGTGTCGACGCGGAAGTCGCGGGCCTTGGGGTCGTCGCCCTGCCAGAGGTTCACCTCCAGCGGCTTGGTCGCCGAATGCACGACGATCGCGCCATCGGATTTGCGCACGGTCCACGAATAGTCCGGCAACGGACGATGGTTCAGCTCCGCATCGTAGAAGGCGGTGATGCTGTCGGAGATGTCCGTCCCCGCCGTCGAGTGCTTCGAATTGGGGATCATCCGCAGCCGCTTCACCTGCGGCAGCAGGTGGTAGGAGAACTTGGTGTTGTCCGGCGGGAAGTACTCATCGCCCACCGCGTTGATGATGTACTTCGGCATCTTCATCGCCGGCCGGTCGCGGTAGTTCAGCGGGTCCTCGATCTTGTTCACCGCCGCCCAGCCGGGCGTGCCGATGGCGTCGGGGATCAGGTGGTTCTCCACGTAGTCCTTCAGCGCCGGCGAGAAGTAGCCCATGGCCTCCCAGTGGTGGCGGCCGGTGGCGTCGACATCCAGCACATTGATGACGATCGGCACGATGGCCGTGACCCGCTTGTCGATCGCGCCCACCAGCCAGGTGGTCCAGGCCCGCTTCGACCCGCCGGAGACCACGAAGCCGTCGACCTTGAGCTTTCCCCCGGCGTCGCTGGCCAGGTACTGCTGGACCGCGGTCATCGCCTGGGTCCCGCTCTTGACCATCGGCAGGCGCACCAGGTCGAGCGGATTGCGGTCCTTGATGAACTTCGCCTGTTGGTAGGCGATGATCTCGTCCTCGACGCGGGGCTTCGGATCCTCGGCGAACTTCAGCGGCTGGTTCGGCACGTCGTCCAGCTCGGCGACCACCGAATGGGTCTCCACCGCCATCTTGGCCCAGCGCTCCGGCGCGGCCTTGGGCGCGGCGTCCTTGTTGGAGCCGCCGGTGATGTAGAGGAAGCCCGTCTTGTGCTTCACCTCGTCGGGCACGATCACCGTCAGCCAGTGCTTCCACACCGGCTTGTCGACCTCCTTCTCGGTCAGCCAGGTCTGCGAAGTCATCTCCAGGACTGCGCCATGGTAGCCGGGCCCCGAGACCTGTCCGACCACCGTCCAGGCGAAGGCCGGATCCGGCTTGACCACATAGGCGTCCAGCGCGTTCTTCGGATTGGCCAGCGCCGCTGGAGACGAAACCAGGATCATGGCGGCCAGCGCGCCGCCCACCACCTTCAACAACCGCATCGCGCGAGCCTCCCGATGGGCCTTTCGAGGCCCTTGCGCGCAGCATGGCACGGCGGCCCGGGCGTCGTCAGCCCATGCGCGCATCCGGCGGATCGGGGCCTACGTACAATTACTATGCGACAGACGGTCGCCTTATGCGTGCGGTCGAGTCGGCGGCATCTGTCGGTTGCCCGACGGATCACAACCACACGGCGGGCAAAAATGAGTGGGCCGCTCCTGCGTGACTTGGGGCGGCCCCCTCCCCACACCCTTGAAATTGCGGACTAACCTCGCGGCGTCCGGCGTTGCGCCAGGGCCGCGCAGGACGCCATGCCGATCGGCCCGTCCTCGTCGTAGAGGAAGCACTCCGCCACCGCGACGCCGTCCGTGGCGCCATGATTGACCACTTCATAGCCGACCCACTCGGTGCGCGGCTCGCGGTGCAGATAGACGGTGACGTCGGAGTTGATGAATTCCAGGCCCGCGTCGCCGATGTTGGCGGCGGGGCTGGCGAAGTCGGCCGAGCCGGCGACCCGGACGAAGGGCGTGAGCGCGCGGCCCTCGACCAGCTCGCGCACCTCGGCGATCCACATCCGCCGCTGCGTCACCTGGCCGAAGTCGCCGTTGATCCGCCGCGTCTGCCACATGCCGCCCATCGGCGTCTTCGCCGGGTCGGGCGGCGGCAGGTCGGCGGGCTTCGGCACGTCCCAGGTCGCGGGCTTCCAGACATTGCCCGTCGGGTTCTCAGTGCGCTTCAATAGCTGGCAGGTCGCCCGCCCCGCGCTCACCCCGCCGGAGATGAACTCCGCGTCGATCACCTTGATGCGGTTACCGTCGCGCACGACGGTGGTCTTCACCTCCACCGGCGACAGGTCCGGCAGGCGGTACATGTCCACCGTCAGCCGCGCGGGAATGAAGTCCGGCGTGCGGTGCAGCCGCTCGATCTCCGCGCCCAGCAGCCCGGCGATGACCCGGCCGTGCAGCGAGTTGGGATTCCAGGGGCCGCGGGCCGCCGGCGTCGGGACGTAATGCGTCCCCTCGATTCGAAAAAAAGGTTCGTTGCTCATGGCCAAGCTGGGTAAGGGCCCACGCCGGATCGATCAAGCTTCCGCCGGTTCGCCCCGGGCCACGAGCGCGGTCAGGGTCATGTCGCCCGTCACGTTGCCGATGGTGCGGAAGATGTCGGGCACCACCTCCACCGCGATCAGGATCGGCAGCAGGTCCACCGGCACGCCGAGCGTCACGCAGATCGGCGCGCAGGAGAAGAAGAACGACACCTGCCCCGGCAGGCTGACCGCCGCCATGCTCGTCGCCACCGCCACGAAGGTTCCTGCGGCATAGAGGCCGGGCGTCAGGTGGACGCCGTAGATCTGGGCGCAGAACAGGGCCACCGCGAAGTTGGCGAACGGCCCTGTGACCCGCAGCAGCGCCACCGCCAGCGGTAGGGACAGGCCCGTGATCCGGTCGGGAATGCCCAGGTCATCGCGGCTGCGCTCGACCATGGCCGGCAGGCAGGCGAGCGACGACTGGGTGGCGAATGCCGCCACCTGCACCGGCGCCGTGGCCCGCAGCCACAGGCCCGGCGCGACGCGGCCGAACGTGACGGCCACGATGGCCATGGCCACGGCAATGGCGATGTTCCCGAGCGAGATCGAGGCCATGTAGTGGATGATCTCCGGCGCGGCGCCGACGCCGGCGCGCAGGCCCACGCCCAGCGCCAGCGCGAACACGCCGATCGGCGCGGCCTCCAGCACCCAGCGCACGATGGTCACCATGGCGTCGGAGATGCTTTCGAACAGCTCGGTGATCGCGCGCCGCCGCGCCTCCGGCAGGCGGGTCACCGCGAAGCCGAAGAAGCCGGCGAACACCACCAGCGGCAGGATCGAATCTTCGCTGGCGGCCTTGATCGGATTGGACGGCGCCAGGTTCTTGACGAAGTCGGTGAGGCTGGGCGCGGCCTTGAGCAGCTCCGGCGCGCTGGTGGCGCCGGCCTTGAGCGCCAGCGCGCCATGCGGGTCCACCGGCCAGATCGCGTAGAAGCCCACCTGCCAGACCAGGGCGAACAGCGCGCTGAAGGTCATGAAGATCAGGATCAGCACCAGGGTCTTCACCGCCAGGCGGCCGGTAGCGGCGGCGTCGGCCACGCCGCTGACGCCGGTGACCAGGATCGCGAAGATCAGCGGCACGACCGTCATCCGCAGGCTGTTCAGCCAAAGCCCGCCGAAGCTCTCGACGATCTCGATCGTTCGTTTGACGCCGGCCCCGCCGTACGCCGCCGCCGTCGCGCCCAGCGCCAGGCCGACGATCAGGGCGATCAACACCCGCACACTCAACGATCGCAGCATTCAGATCTCCCGGCCCAGCCGCCGAACCTAGGCTGCCCGCCTTCCCACGCGCAAGGAAGCTCCCTAGGCTTGACGCGCGTTGCGGAGGATTCCCCATGGCCGGCCTGAAGGACAAGCGCGGGTTCATCGACCGCGAACGCCTCGATCTCTCCGAGCGCAAGGCCGTGGAATACTGGATGAAGCGCTGGGGCGTGACCAAGGACCAGCTGACCGCCGCGCACCGCAAGGTCGGCCGCCTGACCAAGGACATCGCCGCGGAGCTCGGCAAGAAGCGCTAGCTCTGCGCCAGGCCCAGCGCCGCTTCCGCGGCGGCCGCGGCGTCCTTCAGCTCCAGTTCGGCGCGCACGACGGCGTGGCGCTCGGCGGTCATCTTCCATCCGATCAGGCAGGCGCCGCCGAGCATCACGAAGAGGATCGGTCCGCCGACGAAGATCCAGCCCAGCCCGTCGATCGCCGCGACCGAATTGTGCGCGCCGGCCTTGGGGGAGTAGCCGATCCGCTCGAGCAGCGGATAGGTGATGATCACCGCCGCCGCCGTGGCGATCTTGGTGGTGAGCGTGTTCAGCGCGAAGACCAGCGACAACCGCTCGCGCCCCTGCTCCAGGCGGACCTGATCGGCCAGGTCGGCCAGCATGGAGCGCACCATCAGGTCGAAGCCCACACCGGCGAACCCGCACCAGAGCATGGTCGGCATGTTGCCAAGCAGCGACGCGTGCGGCGTGAACAGCACCGTGGTCAGGCCCAGCGAATAGGCCGTCGTGGCGATCATCAGGGTTCGGTGCTTGCCGATCCGCGTCGCCAGGTGCGCCACCAGCGGCGACCCCACGAGGCCGGCCATGATGTAGACGATCAGCAGCCCCGAAGCGGCCGCTTCGGTGAACCCCTTATTGTCGCGGTAGAAGAAGATGTAGAGCGCGCTCATCGCGCCGGGACCCAGCGTCAGCAGGGTGGACGCCCCGTAGAGCCGCACCAGGTCGGGCTTCGTCAGCAGCATGGTGTAGTCGCTCATCCGCGGCCGCTCGCCGACCTTGCTGGGATTGAGCTTCTCGCCGGTGCGCCACACCGCCCAACCGACGCTGAGCGGCCCGAACACGATGATGAACCAGCCCATCAGCTCGATGTTGATTGCCTTGCCGCCGAGCAGCGCGTTGTTCAGGCTCGGGATCAGCAGCACCATCACGATCACCGCCACGCTGACCGCCGACATCACGCCGAACAGCCGCGATCGCTCGTTGTAGGTGGTGGCCAGCGTCGCGGCCCAGGCCGGGTGGGCCATGTGCAGGATCGAGCGCGCCAGGTAGAGCGCCAGCAGCCAGATCACCAGGAACACCGGCCCGACGCCCGGCTTGGCGAAGAACAGCACCCAGGTGGACAGCATCGCGACCGGCACGCCCAGCAGCATCCACAGCCGATAGCGCCCGAAGCGCGTCCGCGTCGCATCGATCGCCACGCCCAGCAGCGGGTCGACGATGATGTCCAGCATCCGCACCAGCGCCCAGCAGACGCCGACCACCGTCAACGGAATGCCGAGCCGTCCGCTGAGATGCGGCGGCAGATAAATCAGCAGCGCGGTGTCCATCGCCGTCACCGGCAAGGTCGCTCCGCTGAAGCCGATCGCGCGCCAGACTCCGAGTCGTTTCGGCGCTTCCCCTGCGGTCTGGCTCAAGCTGGCGATCCTCTCCGACGTGACGTTCGCCGATCAGGCGCCGTCCTGGCGGGCTCGGCAAGGGGCTTCGCGTGTCAGGCCTGAGCACCGCCAGGGATCGAACCTGCGCCTTGCGCGTTCCTGTAGCCCCACGAGAGACTCTGGAGATTCGATGTCGCGTCTGCGTAAACAGCTTCCCGCGCACCTGGGTTCAGGCGAGCTGCGGTTCGGCGGCTTCCAAGGGCCGGTGACCTATGAGGTGCTTGGCGAGCCTTCGAGCCTGCGGTTGGGGCCTTTGCGGCTGCGCGGCTCGCTGACGGCGACGCCGGAGATCGCCGCCGACGCCTTCCGCGCCGGCGAGGCCGAGCTCAAGCTGGAAGACGGCCAGCCGTTCCGGATCACCGTGCTGGGGCATTCGACCGGGTCGAACGTCGCCTATTTCGAAATGCGGCTCTAGGCGCGGGCCTGGTAGCGCATGGCGAGCGAATAGCTGCCGTCGGCCTGACCGCCGTCGCGCAGCAGGTCGGCCACATGGGTGAGCGCCTCGATCTGGTCGCGGAAGCGCGCGAGCTCCAGGCCCTCACGCTGCACGATCCATTCGCCCGCCGCTTCCACGACCGCGTACTTCATCGGTATCCCGTCCGTCATGAGCCCTCCGATAGGGCCGGCGCGGTTAACGGGCATAAAGGACCACCTGCTACCGGTTGTCGCAGGCGACGATCACTATCGGGAAGGTTGCGCCGCTATCGAACCGCGATCGGCACGTCGCAGACGCTGAACGCCGCGCCCTTGGCCGCCTTGAGTGCGGCGACCCGCGCCTGGAACGCCGGGCCGCGTTCATTGGCCACCTGCAGCTTCGGCTGCTCGGCGGCGGGCAGGTCGGCGGCCACACGCACCCGGACCATACGGTCGGGATCCTTCGGCGGCTCGCCGACGGCCACGGCGCGGACCACGTCCAGGCCCTGCACCACCCGGCCCCAGACCGCGTAGTCGTGATCCAATCGTCGCGACGGGCTGCGCATAAAGAAGATCTCACTGTTGGCCGTGCCGACCTCCGCCTGCCGGCCCATGCCCACCACGCCATCGCAATAGGCGCCCCAGGCGCGCAGCCGGTGGTCACTCCCTAATGCCTGCTCGGCCGCCGAAACGCCGACGATCGGCGTCGCGCCCACGAAACCCTCCACCGCATCGCCGCGGCGCACGACCAGGCTCGCCGCGCCATCGGCCAGGCGGAAGCTGAACTCCGGCGGCAGGTCGGGATACTTCGACGTCCCGCCATCGTGGTTGTTCGGGTTGCCGGTCTGGTCGACGAAGCCTTCGATCACCCGGTGGAACTGCAGGCCGTCATAGACCCCCTCGCGCGCCAGGCGCTTCACCCGCTCCACCGCCAGCGGCGCGAACTCCGGCCGCATCTCGACGACGATCCGCCCCTTGGTGGTCTCGACGACCAGGGTGTTGGCCGGATCCAGCGCCCGCCAGTCCGGCTCAGGCTTCGCCGCCCCGATCAGCACTAGGCCCGCCAGGCCAACCAACAACCGCTTCATCGCCCCCACTCCATCCAGATCGGAAACAATCTTCTGCCAAAGCCCGGCTTTCCCGCGCGATACGAAAGACTATCTTGGCTCCCGAGAGAGGACCAACACCATGATCGACAAACGACCCTTTGGCGGCCTCGGCGGCGCCGACCACGGCTGGCTGAAGGCCAAGCACCACTTCTCGTTCGCCAACTACTACGAGCCCAAGCGCATGGGCTGGGGCGCCATCCGCGTCTGGAACGACGACGAGATCGCGCCCAATTCCGGCTTCCCGCCGCACCCGCACGCGGACATGGAGATCATCACCTACGTCCGCGATGGCGCCATCACGCACAAGGACTCCATGGGCAACGAGGGCCGCACCGGCCCGGGCGACGTGCAGGTGATGAGCGCAGGCACCGGCGTGCGCCACGCCGAGTACAATCTGGAGCCTGAGCTCACCCGCCTGTTCCAGATCTGGATCGAGCCCGACACGACCGGCGGCCCGCCCGCCTGGGGCGCGCGGCCGTTCCCCAAGGCCGACCGCGCCGGCAAGTTCGTGACCCTGGCGTCGGGCCTGCCCGGCGACGAGGACGCGCTGCGGATCCGCACCTCGGCCCGCGTGGCCGGCGCCACCATCAAGGCCGGCGAGACCACCGAGTATGCGCTCGACCCGTCCCGCCACGCCTACCTGGTCTCGGCCCTGGGCTCCGTGGAGGTCAACGGCGTGCGCCTCGACGCCCGCGACGGCGCGGCGATCACCGGGGAAAGCCTGCTGAAGGTCACCGCCCTGGACGACGCCGAGGTCGTGCTGGTCGACGCCGCGTAGGCGTAAATGCGCCTCCTCCCCTTGTGGGAGGAGGTGTCAGCCGGATGGCTGACGGAGGTGGGGTCACGCTCCGCCATCCGCGCGATACTGAGCTTTGTTCGAGGCTGAGAGTTCTGAGAGACCCCACCTCCGACCTGCATGCGCAGGCCACCTCCTCCCACAGGGGGAGGAGGACTTCCGTTCGTCGCTTCTGCCCGACCTGCAACGCCGGAAGCCTTGAAGCCAGCTCCCTAATCCCCTAGCCAGAACGCCAAGAAACTAGGGGGTTCGCTGATGTTTGGGCTGATGATGGCGATGGCGTTGGCCGTGCAGCCCGCGCCCGCGGGCGGTCCGCACCCTCCCGCCGGCGCCGCGCCGGCGCACGTGCATCTCTACCACGACGTGATGATCTCGCCCGACGGCGACCTCGTGGCCTCCGTGGAGGCCGATGAGGCGCTCGACACCGAAGCCGAGCCGGCCGAGATCGTGGTGATCCGCGCCCGCGCCGACGGCAAGATCCTGGCGACCTACGATCCGGCCCCCGGCCAGTTCTACGCCGACGCCGCCTGGTCGCCGGACGGCAAGAGCCTGGTGTTCGTGGCCTCCAACCGCCGCGCGCGGACGGCGTCGCTGCAGGTGGTCCGCGACGGCAAGATCGCGACCCTGCTCGACTTCCCGGGCCTGCTGGAGGCGCCGCGCTGGTCGCCCAACGGCGAGACCCTCGCGGTGCTCGCCACCGACAAGCCGCGCAAGCAGACCGGCGCCACCCAGGCCGGCGCGCCGGTGGTCGGCGAGATCGGCGGCGCCACCGACGAACAGCGCATCGCGCTCCTGCCCGCCGCCCCGCCGACCGGCGCAGCGGCGTCGCTCAAGTTCCTCTCGCCCGCCGACACCTTCATCTACGAGTACGACTGGACCCCGGACGGCAAGGGCTTCGCGGCTACCGCGGCCAAGGGCGACGGCGACAACAACTGGTGGATCGCGCGGCTGGCCTTCGTCGGCGTCGACGGATCGTTCCGCGAGATCGCCAATCCCGGCGTGCAGATGAAGTATCCGCGCGTCTCGCCGGACGGGAAGACCGTGGCCTTCATCGGCGGCCTGCATTCCGACTTCGGCCCGGTGGGCGGGGACCTCTGGACCGTGCCGTTCGCCGGCGGGACAGCGACCAACCGCACGCCCGATTTCAAGGGCAGCTTCTCCTCGCTGATCTGGCGCAAGTCCGCCCTGTTCGCCACCGCCATCGTCGGCGACCACAACGCGCTTCTGAGCGTCGATCCGCAGTCCGGCGCGGCCAAGACGCTGCTGTCCGGCCCGGTGACCTTCCAGGCGGGCGACGGGCGCCTCTCCATCGACCGCGACGGCAAGCTGCTGGCCGGCATGTCGGAGGACTATGTGACCCCGCCGCACATCGGCGCGGGGCCGCTCACGTCGCCGCACGCGATCACGCACGAGAACGACGCGATCGCGCCCCAGCTCGCGGCCAAGTCGATCACCTGGAAGAGCGAAGGCTACGACGTCCAGGGCTGGCTCTTGTCGCCGCGCGAGCCGCAGCCTGGCCGCAAACACCCGATGATCGTGCTGGTGCACGGCGGGCCGAGCTCGGCCACCCAGCCCACCTTCGAGTGGAAGGGCACGGCCTACGACTTCGTGGCCCACGGCTACTACGTCTTCCTGCCAAACCCGCGCGGCTCCTTCGGCCAGGGCGAGGCCTTCACCCGGGCCAATGTGAAGGACTTCGGCGGCGGCGACCTGAAGGACATCCTGGCCGGCGTCGACGCCGTGGAGAAACAGGCGCCGATCGACGACAAGCGCCTGGGCATCTACGGCCACTCCTACGGTGGCTTCATGACCATGTGGACGGTGACCCACTCCCAGCGATTCAAGGCCGCCGTATCCGGAGCCGGCATCGCCGACTGGGTCGCCTACTACGGCCAGAACGGCATCGACCAGTGGATGGTCCCGTTCTTCGGCTCGACCGCCTACGACGACCCCAGCGTCTACGACCGCCTCTCGCCGATCCGCTACATCAAGGCCGCCAAGACGCCCACCTTCATGTACGTGGGCGAGCGCGACGTGGAATGCCCGCCGGCCCAGTCGGTGGAGTTCTGGCATGGCCTCGAGGCCATGGGCGTCACCAACTCCCTGGTGATCTATCCGGGCGAGGGCCACGGCATCCGCGACCCCGAGCACAAGGCCGACCTGAAGCGCCGCATCCTCGGCTGGTTCGACAAGTATCTGGGAGAGCCCGTCACATGAGCCGCGACGTCGTCACGCCCTCGAACGTCGCGCCGCCGCCGCTGTTCTACAGCCACGCGGTGAAGGCCGCGGGCCTGGTGTTCGTTTCCGGCACCGCGCCCAGCGACCCGGCCACCGGCAAGCTGGTGGAGGGGACCATCCAGGACCAGGTCGCTCAGTGCCTGCGCAACATCTCCGCCATCCTGGAGACCGCGGGGTCGAGCCTCGACAAGGCGGTCAGCGCCACGGTGATTCTCGCCGACGACGTGGACTTCGCCGCGCTGAACGAGGAGTGGGTCCGCTGGTTTCCCAAGGACCCACCCGCCCGTCAGGGCGCCAAGCTGCCGGTCAAGATCCCCGGCCTCATGGTCTCCATCGCGATGATCGCGGCGGCCTAGGGCCTCACGCCGGCTGCGGCGCGAACTCCAGGATCTGGCGGATCTCCACGGTCCCGTCGCCGGCGACCTTGAGGAATTCCTTGCAGCCCTCGATGGCCTCGTCCTTGGAGGCGAACTCGAGCAGGGCGAAGCCGCCCGCCCGCACCGTCTCCTCGCTCACCGTGTATTGGCCGTTCGACAGGCGCAGGCGCGCGCACCGGTCGCGCGGCGTCAGCGGCTGGGTGTCGATCAGCTTGCCCTTCGCCGACCACTCTTCGATCAGCCGGCCCATGGCCGCCATGTGTTCCGGGCTGGGCATGCCGCCCTCTTCGCCCGCCTCGGGGCGATAGATCGTCAGGTAGCGCATGATCGTCTCCGTTTGGGGCGGACCCAGGACGGTCCGCTCTGCCCTAAGGACGGGCCGGCGCGCCGCGATCCGACAGTCCGGAGCGCCGACGCACGTCTTCCAGAACCGAGGCCCAGTCGCCCGGCCTTGACTGGCGGATGATCTCGATGCCCGGATACCAAGGCCGCGTATCGCGCCACCGCCAGTCGGCGCTCTCGTACTGCAGCAGCAGCCACACCGGCTTGCCCATCGCCCCGGCCAGGTGCGCCACCGAGGTGTCGATCGAGATCACCCGCTCGCAGCCGGCGACGATGTCGGCGGTGTCCTGGAAGTCGCCCGCCGCACTGTCGGCGGGATCGAGGCTGACCGCGCCCGGCAGGGCCAGCAGCTCGGCGCCCAGCGCGGCCGGCAGCGACCGGCCGGGGTCCGGCCTGGCGTTGCCCTGCCAGGCGATCCCGACGCCCCCCGTCCGGCGCGATGCGCCATGGAGGTAGGGAACCGGCTGCGCCGCGGCCCAGCGGGGCAAGGATAGCGGCAGCGCCCAGTAGTCATGCGGCGGCACGGCTATCCCATCTTGCCAGGGGATGAGGTCGACGGGCAGGTGGGCGAACAGCCGGCAGAGCGGCGGCCAGCAGGCGAAGGTGACCTGCGCCGCGCCCAGCCGGCCCAGGAAGCGGGCGGCAAGGATCAGGTCGCCGAACCCCTGTTCGGCCAGGATGAACAGCCGCTTGCCGGCCAGGGGTTCGCCGCGCCATTCCGGGAAGCTCAGCCGGCGGCCCCGGCTCTTCAGCCGCTCCGGCCGTTGGTCGTAGAGCGCCCAACCCGATCCGTCGTCGCCCTGGGCGAGCCGCGTGCAGGCGAGGTTCACCGTGGCTTCGGCGTGACCGGGATCGATCCGCAGGATCTGTTCGTAGAGCCCGGCCGCCGCCTCCAGCCGCCGCGTGCGCCAGAGCAGGTTCGCCAGGTTCAGCCGCGCCGGCGTGCGTCCCGGCTGCAACTCGACGGCGCGGCGCAGCAGGCCCTCGGCCTCCTCGAGACGCCCCTCGGCACGAACGATCGCGCCGAGATTGCACATCGCCACGCCATCCTCGCGCCCGGCCAGGATCGCCCGGTAAGCCTCGGCCGCGCCCGCCAAGTCGCCGTCGCGGTGCCGCTGGATCGCCGCCGCCAGATCGCTCTGCATCGCGACCCGGTCAGGCCTTGTGGATCGGATCTACCCAGGCGACGCCTTGGGGTTTCTCGACGGGCTCGATGTCGAGGTTGACCACCACGCTGTCGCTGTCGCTGCGCACTAGGACGCAGGACAACGTCTCGTCGGTGGAGGCGTTGATCTCCTGGTGCGGCACGAAAGGCGGCACATAGATGAAGTCGCCGGGCCCCGCCTCGGCGGTGAACTCCAACCGCTCGCCCCAACGCATCCGCGCACGGCCGCTCACGACGTAGATCACGCTCTCCAGCGGTCCGTGGTGGTGGGCGCCGGTCTTGGCGTTGGCGTGGATATGGACGGTGCCGGCCCAGAGCTTTTGCGCGCCCATCCGCGCCCGGTCGATGGCCGCGGCCCGGTGCATGCCTGGGGTCTGAGGCGTGGAGTCGTCGAGTTGGTCGCCCGGCACCACGCGGACGCCGCTGTGCTTCCACCCATCG
>Ga0105248_10003269_pt1 | contig 17983 bp, 19 predicted proteins | sample KBSS34metaG_FD_81524 | JGI IMG/M metagenome (GOLD analysis project Ga0105248, IMG submission 81524) | Switchgrass rhizosphere microbial communities from Kellogg Biological Station, Michigan, USA - KBS S3-4 metaG | ecosystem: Host-associated > Plants > Roots > Rhizosphere > Soil | place... | reverse complement strand
GACGACGCTTGGGGTCGCAAAGGTTACCGTCGGACCGACCGGCTGGCCAAGAAAAGCAACGCCGTAGTTCGCTGAACCTTGCGCGCCGATGCCCGGATAGGCGCTGTACTGGTTGTCAGGCCCCGCGGTCGTTGTGTCGGTCATACTCGAATACGTCCAACCAGTCCAGCAACATCCGGGAAAGGGCGGATCGGGGGTCTCAAAGTGATGGTTGTATGTCGCCGGGCCGCTCACAATGTTGGTGCTAGCCGCTGGAAAGTAAAAGCTGTTGGGGGGGAGCGGCAGATCGTCGAATGTGCTGACGGCGGCCTCCGCGCGAGCGATCGACGCGGACAGTAGGATTGCAGAAATGGCTAGCAGATTGATTACGCGTCTCATGATTTATCCCCTTTGCGTTGGATCTATCAGCGCTGTCGATGCAGTCCGTCCGCGTCGTAGCATCGACAACCACAGCAGAATTACGCCGGCACAGAGCAGCGCCAACGTGGATGGCTCCGGCACCGCAGCCAAATGCATCACGCCAACCGCATCGAGATCAAATCCGCCGCTATCGACCGTCGGGGTAGGGTCATAGATGGGATGTTGCAAACTATCCAGGACGCTGCCGTTGCCGAGGATGTCGACGATCCGGACATAGCGGACGTCATTGACATTCAATCCAGGGACATTGCTCAGAAGATTGAGATCGAACGGCGTGCCGAACCCACCCCGATATTTCCCAGCCAAGCCGTCGATGTTGGTCGGGTCGATCGAACCGAAACTGCTCACCGGACTGGCTGTATTGGAGAACCCTGGAAAGCGGAAGAAATGAGATCCATCCGAAGACACTTCAACCCACGCGAGTTCGAGGAACGTGTCGCTGAAGCTGTTCTCGAATACGGCGAAGTCCGCTCCAGCGCCGTTGAAGATGGCGCCGGCGAAGGTCAGTGTGATGACGCCGTTGTCGCCCAGAGAGACGGTCGACGAAGGATTTGCGGGTCCCAGGGCGTCCTGAGGTGTTTTGAACGTCGAGGAGACATTGGGACCGGGAAGGTAATTGAGATAGCCGGTCGCCCAGCCAGCGATGCTTGGATCGTTCCCACTTACGGCAGTCGATCCAGGTTGACCCGCGGCAGGAGCATAAGGACCTGCATGAACGAACCCTGCGAGGGTTACGCCGGCGATGAAGAGCAACGATCTGAAGCGCATCTGGCCTCCCGAATCTGACGAGGCCCCGCGCCTCGCGTGTTAAGGGGTACCGGCTGATGCGAAATGGCGGGCGAGGTCGACAGGTGCAGTGGGAAAGCAAGCACAACGCACTGGGTCGTCAACGCCAACCTGCCCTCCGCAGCAGTCGGTGTCATGGTCTTAAGGCCGGTCTCCGGGCTCGCGAGTGGCTTGCACCAGCGGTCCGCCTTCCCGTGCTCGCGCACAGTGGCTGATTCGGACCGCGTCTACTCGCTTACCGTTGCGGGGGCAGCGCCGGAATTGCGAGGGTCACTCGCGCACCGGCTTCCCGATTCTCCCTTGGCTGACGAATGCTCCAAGGGCACCTGAAGCATCGTCAGCTTACGCAATCGAAGGCGTCGAAGTCAAGTTGGCTCGATTCGCTTCCCTGCTTTGGTAGGATGTTCTCCAGTGGATGCACGAGGATAGACGGGGTTCCTGAAGGAGTATTTCCACTATGCGAAGCGGATTGGAGCTGCATGATTCCCGGGTGAGTCATATCGAGTGGGTGGGTGGCGATGCGGTCATCCATTTCTCGCATGCCTACATCCACAAATCGAAAGGATCGCCCGGCAAAGATACTGGCACCGGTTGGAGTCAGGAAGCGCAGTTGATCATGCAGGGCGCGTCGTCTCTGGCGCCATCACCTCCGCTACCCAACACCATATCCGAGGGCTATCTCGAGGTGGGCGGCATCAAGCATCAACTCATTCCACTGCCGTTCAAGAGAAAAGTCGGGGCAAAGCTCAACTTGGTATTTGTCGACGGAGGTTATTTGGAGATCGTGGGCGACAAGCCGTTCGTGGAGTTGTTCGGCGCGCCGATCTATCTGGAGGACTTTTAAAGGCACCGAGCTTTTCGATCATGAGAGTCCCGCGCGGACATCGGGGGTCTGCAGCCCGCGTTAGTTTCTCGAGTCAGGACTTCCCGCCTGGCAGAAGCGGGCCCAGATCCGCGCCGATCGCTTCAGGCGTATCAGTCGGCGCATATCGCTTCAGGACGGTGCCGTCGGCTCCGACCAGGAACTTGGTGAAGTTCCATTTGATGGCCTCCGTCCCGAGAACGCCCGGTTTCTCCCCCTTCAGATACTTGTACAGAGGATGCGTGCCGCTCCCGTTGACGCTGATCTTGGCGAACATCGGGAAGGTAACGTTGTAGGTCGACGAGCAGAACTGCTGGATCTCCACTTCGTTGCCGGGCTCCTGATGGCCGAATTGGTCGCAGGGAAAGCCCAGAATCGCGAAGTCTCTGGTCTTGTATTGATCGTAAAGCGCCTGCAGCCCCGCATACTGCGGTGTGAAGCCGCACTTGCTGGCGACGTTGACGATGAGAAGGTTCTTGCCGCGGTAAGCGCTCATGCTTTGAGGCTGTCCCGCGATGGTGGTGACTTCGATATCGTAGATGCTCATGGCAGCTTCTCCTTCGAACCGGGGCTGACCGGCGTCGGCGCTCCGACAGATAGATCATACGCAAATTGCTCGACGATCCGAAACGTCGCCTACCAGCACACCGAGATCGAGCACACCGTGCACTACCAGCGATAGCCAAGCGAGAAGATCAATGTCCGATCGATGCTTTCGAATCCCGGTGGAGGATTGCTGTTCCAATCCACGTTGTATTGAAGATTAGCCACGAATTTCTTCCAGACCGGGACCCTAAGGCCCGTCTGGGTTCTTGCGAAGCTCGGTTCGTCCTGGCCACGCGCAACATACAGTTCGGTTCCCTGAAAAACCTGTAACCGATCCGGTATGAGGTAGGAGTCGAACTTCAGAGCCAGCCGTATGGCCGGATACGATTCCGTGGGAAGCTGATAATGGTTCGTTTCGACGTAGTCGACGCCGCTTTCCAACGCCAGGTTGGTCCGTGCCGATGCCAGTGCCTGATAGCCGATACCCACGCCGGCGGTCGTTCGCAGCTCGATATCGGCGAAGGGATCATGCTCGAAGGTAGTATTGATCGTTCCGTACCACTTCTTGGTGAAGAAGCGGTCGTACTTCGCGTAAAGCTTCGAGTTCGAGGCAGTCTCCTCACCTCGGTCGGTTGCGCGGTTGAGTAGTCCGCCGACGGTATATCGATCCGGACCTTTGCGCGCCACCACCTCGCCATCAATATGAACGGTGCTGGTCTGCGTGTTGCCAGTGGTTCTTGAAGCGCCAATGTTCAGCTGTCCGGACGTAACGAGCCTGTCCTTGAGCATGTTGCCAGGCGCTATGGTCTCAATCTGTGTCACAGGCACGGAACGCTGCGAAACGCCGTCGGGCGAAATCACATCGATGATGCCATCCTGCATCTCGAGTCTGCCATACATCCGCGTGGCGTCATCGAGATTGACGGTCATTGCTTCGTCGCTGGCCAGCGTCTCGATGTGCGCCCAGTCGATCCTTATTTCGCCGGCGTAGTCGGTAGCGATGACGACTTTGCCCGACTCCGCTCGTTGAATCCGGCCAGTAATGCGGTCGCCGTTGTCCAGGATGAGCGTGTCTGCAAGCGCGATAGATGCAGACGCACCAAGACCCGCCAGCAACGCGCAGCCGCTGACTGCCCCGCTTAGTAATCTGACTGGGCCGCACATCGAAGGCAGGACAGCGCAACGCGTATGCCCAGTCGAAGGTATGGCTAATCAACCAGTTAACGCGACGTTGGCAAATCGGCTTGTGTAGAATATGCAAGACTGTTTGTAAGACACACATCGGAACGCAAGCAAGTGCTGCGCATAATCATTCCCGAAGCCATAGGAGGCTGTCTGTGATTCATCATGGAAGTTGCCATTGCGGCGCCGTCACCTTCGAAGCCGAAGCGCCCGAAGACATCGTCGCCTACGAATGCAACTGCTCGATCTGTGAACGCACGGCCTTCCTGCACTTAATCGTGCCTGCGAGCAAGTTTCGCCTTGTCAAAGGCCAGGATTCGCTTACGACCTACACGTTCAATACCGGGGTAGCGAAGCACATGTTCTGCAAGGTGTGCGGGGTTAAGTCGTTCTATGTGCCACGCTCGAATCCAGATGGATTCAGCGTCAACGTTCGCTGCCTTGACAAAGGCACGATCCGCTCGCTGAAAGTGCTCCCCTTCGACGGTGTCAATTGGGAAGCGAGCGCCGCGAGCCTTGGGCATCTGTCGCAGTAGGTCGGCCGCACGCGGTGTGATCGCTGTATTATTTCGACTGCCAATCATTCCTGCCTCTACCCCGCCTTCTGCCGGCTGACAAAGAACGCACATGACCACAATCACCGGACGTTCCGCATTTCTGCGCTTGCTTGTCGAGGAAGGTGTAGACACGCTCTTCGGTAATCCGGGCACGACCGAGCTGGCGATCATGGAAGCCCTCGGCAGCCATCCGGAATTGCGCTACATCCTGGGACTGCAAGAGGCGGTTGTCGTCGCGATGGCGGATGGCTACGCGCGCGCTTCCAATCGAATCGCTGCGTGCAATGTGCACGTCGCCCCTGGGCTGGGCAACGCCATGGGGTCCCTGTTCAACGCTAAGTTCTACGGCTCGCCGGTCTTGATCACCGCGGGCCAGCAGGAGCAGGGTCACGGCCTGATGGAACCGATGTTGTATGCGCCGTTGGTGCCGATCGCCGAGTCGATGGTCAAGTGGGCGGTCGAGGTAACGCGGCTGCAGGATCTGCCACGCATCGTGCGGCGCGCCGCGAAAGTCGCGACGACGCCGCCAACAGGCCCGGTATTCATCAGCTTGCCTGGCGACATTCTCGACGATGAGTCAGAGCTCGACCTGGGCAAGTCGACGCGGGTGGATGCCGTGACGCGGCCCTCCGACGCCTCGCTCGACAAGCTTGCTGTGCGGCTGCTGACGGCTCGCAATCCAGTGCTGATCGCCGGACACGAGCTGGCCACTCGCGACGCGTTGAAGGAGGCGGCGCAGCTCGCTGAACTCCTGGGTGCGCCAGTCCTGCAGCAAACTGTACCGTATGGCGCACATTTCCTGTCCGAGCATCCTGCTTTTCTCGGTGCCTTGACGCGTAGCCAGCAACAGGTCAGGGCCGCACTGGAGCCATACGATCTCGCTGTGTTCCTCGGTGCGGATGTACTGCGAATGTCTGTGTTCAGCGCGGTAGATCCACTACCGGACAGCACGGCTGTGGTCCAGATCAGCGAGCGCGACTGGGAACTCGGGAAGAACTACGCTGCGGAAATTGCGATCAAGGCTGATGTCAAGGAGACGTTGCGTGCTCTGGTATCTGTGGTGCGCACGAAGCGCAGCGCCGAGCGCGCCGTGGAGTCGAGCCGCCGATTAAATGAACTGAAGAGCCGCAACTGGAGCGCGACGCGCGAGCGCCTGACCAAGGATGCATTGGCCGCCGCGGATGCGGTGCCGATGGATCCGCGCTACCTGATGTCGTTGATCGGAAAGGTTGTGCCGGTCGACGCGGTAGTAGTGGAAGAGGGCTTGTGGTCGACCAATTCACTGCTCAGCTTCCTGCCGCTGCGCGATGCACAAGGCTTCTACGGGCTGGCCAGCGGAGGTATCGGGTTCGCGGTGGCGGGCGCGGTGGGAGTCAGCCTGGCGCAACCGGGCCGCCCCGTGGTCGCGATTATCGGAGACGGCAGCGCTATGTACGGAATTCAAGCGCTGTGGACCGCTGCGCATCTCAAGTTGCCGATAACTTATCTGATCACCAACAACAGCAGTTACCGCATCCTCAAAGAGCGCCTAAGGTCGATGCGTGGCACCGATCGCTTCATCGGCATGGATCTTCGCAATCCGACTATCGACATGGTCGGGTTGGCGCAATCCCTCGGTGTGAGAGCGAAGCGCATTACCGATCCCAACGAAGTGGTGCCCGCATTGCGAACGGCGATGGCGAGCGGCGAGCCGAGCCTGCTGGATGTGGCGGTCTCCGACGGATTCGGCACCTAGACGGTCGCCACATCGGAAGACGATCATGCCCATGCAATCATTTCGCAGCTTCGAGCATTCCGGCTGGTCCGAACGCGACCTGTGCGAAACCTATGACGCGACACTCGGTACGGTGACGACACAGTGCATCGGCGCGCTGCTGGACGCTGCCCACGTGCAATTGGGCAGTCGCACGCTCGACATCGCCACCGGGCCTGGTTACGTAGCCGGTGCTGCCTTGAAGCGCGGCGCGCAGCCGACCGGGCTGGACTTCTCCGAGGCGCAAGTGACTCTTGCGCGTCATCGGTATCCTTCGATTTCCTTTCAGGCCGGCGACGCGGAAGCGCTGTCCTTTGCCGATGGATCTTTCGACGCCGTGGTGAACAACTTCGGCACGCCGCATTTTCCCAATCCTGAGGTGGCCATGCGCGAAGCGTTTCGGGTGCTCAGGCATGGTGGGCACTTTGCGTTTACCGTGTGGGATGCACCCGAACGGGCGGTGGGATTCGGCGCGGTGTACGCAGCGATCCGCGCATATGGGTCCCTGGACGTGGGACTGCCGGTGGGACCTAATTTCTTTCTCTACAGCGATCCGGAAGCCTGCAAGCGCAGCCTGCTGTCAGCAGGTTTCGTGAAACCTGTCGTCACGGTCGTACCGCAGGTATGGCGCGCGCCTTCCGCAGATGCGATCTTCGACACGATAATGAACGGGACCGTTCGCGCGGCTGCGACGTTGAAGGCGCAAACTTCGCAGGCGCAAGAGTCGATTCGCGTCGCCCTTCGTGCGACTTTTTCGACCTATGGCCGAGACGCCGGCTACGAGATACCTATGCCGGCTGTCCTGGCCTCGGCGGTCCGAGGTTGAGGTGACTGACTCGTCTTTCCGTTCCACGGATCGGAAGGTGACGCCTCGATGGCATCGGTCAAATAGCTGCGCATCTGCGCGAACGACATGATGGGTGCTATGCGAGCTCGGCTCATGCTGTGAAAGGATTCACCTCGGCTCCTCATCCGGGCCGTCGCATAGCTCACAGCCAATGCAGTGAACAACGGGACGAGGAACAAGGCGTCATAGATGCCGGCGCCGCCTACGCCAAAATAGAATCGATCCAGTTGCGATCCGCACTCCAAAGCGTGACATAGGGCGTGCGTGACATCGACCCACCACATCGACAGGAACGTGAGCGCGTAAGCCAGCGCCGGCGGAATGTATACCCGCTTGAACAAAAGCAGCATGCAGACGACCGAAAACGCGCTGTATACGTAGAGTTGCTGAACTTCGGGACTAGACTCCCAGCGCGCGCAATAGAAGCTCACTGGCAGGGCCATCAACCAGAGCAACTTCAGGCGGCCGGATATCTTTCCTGCCCGGGCGTAGAAACAAAGAATGACCAGCGACGCGATTCCGGGCAGCAGAACGGCGATGCTCGTCTCAGGGCGTGTAAGGTATTCGCCAAGCGTCCGGACAGCCGGACTGCCGATCCACTCTTCCAACATTGTTTTAGCTTTGTGACATCGGCGAGCGTGGGATTGCCTGCCAATGAAGTCTCCGTTCGGTGACATCTTATCGCTTAACTATTTCCGAACGCCAGAGGTCCCTCGCAAGCGTCGCCGAATTGTGAATTTTTTGTCGTCGGTGACGACACGCAGCGTATCCGACTCCGGTAGCATCTTCACCCCGCAGCACTAAGCCAAGGAGGGTGTCGCCATGGAAGCTTTGCAACCCGCCGTCCTGATGGAGCAGCGCAAGCGCATCGCGCTTGTCGCTCACGACAACAAGAAACAGGATCTGCTCGAGTGGGCGCGCTACAACGTCGAAACGTTGCGACCGCACCAGCTTTGCGCAACAGGGACGACGGGTACGCTCCTGATGCAGACTCTCGGCTTGGAGATAGAGCGATTGCTGAGCGGTCCGCTGGGAGGGGATCAACAGATCGGCGCCAAGATCGCGCAACAGGAAATCGACTTTGTGATTTTCTTTTGGGACCCTTTAGAGCCGCAGCCACACGACCCAGATGTGAAAGCGCTGCTGCGCGTGGCGATGGTGTGGAACATTCCGATGGCGTGCAATCGCGCTTCGGCCGATTTCATGATCTCTTCGCCGCTCATGTCTTCGGGCTACGAACGCACTTTGCCTGATTACAGCGGCTATCTGGGTCGCATGGGACGGGACGGACATGCTTGACAGATCAGACCCGGCTCAACACCACCGTATTGCAACCCGCGACGATCTGACGAGAATTGTCGAGATCTACAACTCCACTATCGCCTCGCGTATGGTGACGGCAGACCTGCAGCCGGTAACGGTGGCTAGTCGTGTGAAGTGGCTCGAAGAGCACGATCCCAATTTTCGTCCGCTATGGGTCATCCAGCGTGACCGCGAAATCACTGGATGGCTCAGTTTCTCTTCCTTCTATGGACGACCGGCCTACGATAAGACCGCCGAGGTCAGCGTGTACGTAGATGCGCGCTTTCGCGGGCAGGGAGTTGGCGCCTACCTTCTGGGCGCAGCCGTCGCGCATGCGCCAGCGATTCGCGTGGACACATTGCTAGGGTTCATATTTGCACACAACATCCCGAGTATTCGGCTATTCGAGAAATTCCGATTCGTGCGCTGGGCACATATGCCCGGTGTGGCTCGCCTGGAAGATGTCGACCGCGACCTGCTGATTGTCGGACGCAAAGTGCCATAGTCGATCGGATGAGCGTCCCGGCCGAATCGGACGGTCAGTCCTGCGGCTCGTCTTCGGCCCCCCTGCGATGCCACACTCTTCTCTCAATTGCCCAGCCGACGATATACCACCATGCCGACCCGATGACGCTGTGATAAGCGAGCGGCCACCAGAAATTCGTCAGATCGTCCAACGGTCCACTCACTGATCCCGGAACCAACCAGGTCACTGGCATTACGCCCAGGCTCACTGGAAAGTCGAGTGCTAAAAAGATCATCCAGTAGATGGGCCATTTGGGGTTGTTGCCTCCCAGGATGAGCCATACCGTGCAACCCAGGATAACGAGGTGCAGCACGACTGCTGCGAGACCGTAGCGAGAGAAGCGGAGCATGACGGGTAGTCTAGCGGGTGCGCGAAATTTGACAGATAGCGTAACAGCCATGTCATGAGAATGCCTTAGGCTTGACGCGTGCGCGCAAGTGGCGCGGTCGTGACTGCGGGAGAACCCCTGAAGCTACGCGTTGCAAGCCTCATCGATCACTTAGACCAGAAAGTGTTCGACGCGATCTATTCCCGATCGCTCGTCTACAACACTTGCTGGGAAGATCCGGCAGTGGACCGGCAGGCTCTTCAGCTTACGTCGAACGACACCATCCTCGTAATCACCAGCGCCGGCTGCAACACGCTGGACTACGCGCTGCAAGCGCCTCGTCGAATCCACGCCGTGGACGCGAACCCCCGCCAGACCGCGTTGCTCGAGCTGAAGATCGCCGGAATTCGTGGGCTCGATTTCGAAGACTTCTTTCTTCTGTTCGGTCATGGCAGGCACGCCCGATTCCGCGATCTATACGGCGACGTTCTTCGTCGCGACTTATCGTCCTTTGCTCAAAGCTACTGGGACAAGAACGGCGCCTGGTTCTGCCAGGAGGATGCGCGCGACACTTTCTACTATTTCGGTTTATCCGGCATGGTGGCGCGCGCCTTTCGTGCCTACTTGCGCGTACGGCCGAAGCTGCGCGATGGTATCGACGCAATCTTCGAAGCAAACACACTTGACCAGCAACGGGCCATCTACGCAGCAGACATCGAACCGCTGCTGTGGAGCAAGGCGATGAACTGGACGCTTTCGCGCCAGATCACCATGAGCCTGCTGGGCGTACCGCATCCACAGCGCAAGGAAGTGGAACGCCAACACGTTAAGGGTGTCGCCGGTTTCATCCGCGAAGCGATCGAGTACGTGGCGCGCCATCTTCCGTTCTGGACGAACTATTTCTGGGCACTGTATCTCCGCGGTGGCTATACCTTGGCCTGTTGTCCGGAATACCTGAAGAAGGACAGCTTTCTCGCGCTCAAGGCCGGCTTGGTCGAGCGCATCCGTTGCCACACTTCCACGGTTACCGAGTTCCTGCAGGACACTCAGGACAGGATCTCCCGTTACGTCCTGCTCGACCACATGGATTGGATGAGCAGCTACTACCCCGCGGCTTTGGTGGAGGAATGGACCTGCATTCTGGAACGTGCAACACTCGGCGCGCGCATCCTGTTCCGCAGTGCGCATGCACAGCCTGCGTATCTGGAGCGAATTTCAGTGCGCAATCGCCCGCTAGTCGATATGGTGCGATTCCATCCCGATCTGGCGCGCCGGCTATCGTTGCAGGATCGCGTGCACACGTATGCAGGCTTCCACATCGCCGATATCCCGAGCTGAGATGTCGCTTGGCGCGGACGCACGAATCCTCTTGCACTTGTTGCGAGGGGCACCCCGTCGCGGCGACCATGTTCAGCGGTTGCAGAACTTCTACGCGCCGCAGGCGCAAGGCTACGACGCGTTCCGCGAGCGCTTACTACAGGGTCGTCGCGAGCTCATCGAACGTCTGCCTGCCGGGATCGGGGAACGGGTGGTCGAATTGGGAGCGGGAACTGGACGTAACTTGGAGTTCTTCGGCGATCGTCTTCGTCGCTTCGCGTCGGTCGAACTGGTGGATCTGTGTCCACCGCTGTTGGCGATGGCAAAGCAACGCGTGGACCGTCTCGACGCCGAGATCGCATGCAAAATTCGGCTGATCGAAGGCGATGCCACTGAATTCCGTCCCGCGCATGGGGTCGATTGCGTGTACTTCTCCTACGCTCTTACCATGATCCCGGACTGGCGGCGTGCCATCGACAATGCGATCGACATGCTTGTGCCAGGAGGATCCTTGGCGGTGGTGGACTTCCACTTGCCGCCCGATGCGTGGCTGAGCAACGGATTCTGGCGCAGATGGTTTGCGCACGACGGGGTGTGGCTCTCTGGTGCGCACCTGCCGTATCTGCGACATCGACTGGACACGGTGTATTGTGCACAACGTTACGGCGTGGCCCCATATCTTCCAGGTGTCAAGTTGCCCTATTACCTGTTCATCGGTCGCAAGGGCGTGGCCGCTTCGAATGAGGCGAGTCGCCATGACTGAAGTCCGGTCGATCTTCCTGTCGGACATTCATCTGGGCACTCGTGCATGTCAGTCGCAGCGACTGCTGGAATTTTTGAAGGAGTACGAGTCCGAGTATCTGTTTCTGGTCGGGGATATCATCGATTTCTGGGCGATGGCGCGGCGCGGCGTGTACTGGTCGGCTGATATGAACACAGTCGTACAGAAGGTGCTCAAGCGTGCGCGCCACGGCTGCAAAGTCATCTTTGTTCCAGGCAATCATGACGAGGCATTGCGTGAATATGTGGGCAGTTCGTTCGGAGATATCCGAATCTTCCACGACTATGTCCACACCACCGCAGACGGCAAGCGTTACATGCTGCTGCATGGGGATGAATACGACGTGGTGACCAAGTACCACAAGTGGCTGGCGATCCTCGGTGATCATGCCTATGCCTTCGTGGTGCGGATGAACATGATGCTCTCCTGGATGCGCCGTCACTTAGGCATTCCGGGCTACTGGTCGCTGGCGGGTTATGCGAAGCGGAAAGTGAAGGGGGCAGTGAGTTTCATTTCGGACTTCGAGGAATCGGTGGTACGAAATATGAAGGCGCAGGGGCTCGACGGCGTCATTTGCGGCCACATTCACGCTGCCGCCGTGCGTCAGGTTGACGGCATGACATATTTCAACTGTGGCGATTGGGTCGATAGCTGCACTGCGATCCTCGAGCATACCGACGGTCGTCTGGAGTTGGTCGAATGGGGCGCGCTGGCACCGGGTTCTATGCAGGGACGATCGCCGGTGGAGGACGATGAAGAGGTGCAGCACGAGGCGGCTTGACCGGTTGTTCTCATCGGCCGTTTCGACCGCCTTTGGTTCGCTTGTAGAATTTGCATTCCCCGCGTTTTCTGACTCAGCTGCCCGTCTGTCTCCTTGATATGACGCCATCGTCGGGTTGTTGACCTGAGACACTGGCGCACGCAAGTTTTTTGCGCCAAACTGTCGTGAGAATTTCAACTCTGCGGTGATCTGTTCGACGGAGGCAGCCATGATCGTCGGAGTGATTCGGGAATTTGTTGCTACGCAGCGGGACGCGATTTGTGCCGCAACAGCGTTATCGCTGCTCCTCTATGCATCCGGCGTCTGGGCGTTGGAGACTCGATTGGTGGCCTCGGGGCTGGATCAGCCGCTATTCGTTACCGCGCCGGCGGGCGATTCGCGACTGTTCATTGTCGAAAAGGGCGGCAGCATCAAAGTGAGGCAGGCGAATGGAACTGTCTCGACTTTTCTCGACATAGGCGGTCCCACCGGATTGGTCAATGCAGAGGGGGAACGTGGGCTGCTCGGCCTGGCGTTCGACCCGAACTTTGCCGTCGCCGGCGCGCCAGGGTTCGGCATGTTTTACGTCGACTACATCGACCGCGTGACACTCAATACAACCGTCGCGCGCATTCAGGTCAGTGCCAATCCGAACGTTGCGAATGCGGCATCGCGCAGTACCCTCATGGTGGTGTCGCAGCCGGCTGGGCAGAACAATCATAAGGGCGGCTGGATCGGATTTCGCCCAGGTGAGGGAGACAATCTATACATCGCTACCGGTGACGGTGGATCCGGCAACGACCCCGACAATCGAGCTCAGAATCTGCAGGACAACCTCGGCAAGATTCTGCGCGTGAACGTGCGCCGAGATGACTTTTCCAGCGATCCCAATCGCAACTATGGAATACCAGCCGACAATCCGGTATTCAGAGATCAGAATGGAAACCTGCGGACTGCGAACCCGGAGATCTGGGACTACGGCTTGCGCAACCCGTTTCGCAACAGCTTCGATCGCTTGACCGGCAATCTTCTGATCGGCGATGTCGGACAGGACAATCGGGAGGAGATCGATTTCGAGAGCGTCACCTTCAAGGGCGGTGCAAACTATGGTTGGAGGTTGCGAGAGGGCATGATGGCCACGCCAGGACCCGGCGGTGCAAAGCCTTTCGACAATGTGGATCCCATACTCGATTACGAACACTCGGCCGGTAATGCTGTGATCGGCGGCTATGTGTATCGCGGCAAACTCGCAGCGGAGCTGGAAGGCGCCTATCTATTCGGGGACAACGGGAGCTCGCGAATCTGGGCGATCCGTTACAACGGCAGTTTCCTCGACCTTGCACAGGCCACCGAACTGACGAACCTGTTGAACGGCGGCAAGATCGGCAGCCTGTCGTCCTTCGGGGAAGATGGATTCGGCGAATTGTATCTCGTGGATATTTCCGACGGGCAGGTATTCGCACTCGTGCCAGAGCCTTCGACTTACGCGCTTCTAGCAATGGGCATAGCAGTACTCGGATGGGTGCGCCGGTCGCGAATCGTCCGGTAATATTCTTTTCCACGGCAGAGCGTCGAAAAACTTACGGCTCAGCGATTCGCTGAGCCGTTTGCGTTTTCAATGCCGACCAGGCGCCTGGAGAGTCAACGCTTCCCGAGGTAGTCGTGCTTGCCGCCTTCCACACCACTGCTGCGTAGGATGTCGTATGCGGTCACGACGTGGAAGTAGAAATTTGGCAAAGCGGTGTGCAGTAGGTAGGGCATTCCCTTGAAAGTGGTGGGCTCATTGCGGACCTGAATAGTCACCGGTCTGTCTTCGGAGCCTTCGAACTGCTTTGGCGTCAGTCCGTCGAGAAAAGTGATGGTCTTACGAACGCGGGCGACAAGTTCGGGAAAAGTCGTCTCCGTATCCTCGTATTTTGGCACCTCCACTCCCGCCAGTCTCGCGGCACCACCCTTGGCGCTGTCAGTCGCAATCTGAACTTGCTTGGTGAGGGGCAACATGTCGGGGAATAAGCGGCTGTTGACGAGTACTGACGGGTCGATTTTCTTGGCCTCCGCGTGCGCCGCACCCTTTTCAAGAATTGCGATCAGGTTGTTCAGCGTGCGGACAAACGTTCCTACTGATGTTTCGTACATCGAAATCGCCATTTCATGAGCTCCTCGGTTGGATGGATGCGGCAGTCTAGCACCGTAGTGCAAGTCCGGCCTTCCGAGCGCAGAATAGAACCACCCGTCACCAGTCTTGCGCGGCGCTTTCGCTCATACGGAACGCGCCCAGAGGGTGAATCAAGAACTGTGGTACGGTTTGTTCTCCGCTGACCAGTACAAATAACGATAACTCGGAGGTTGAATGAGGAACTATGCGGGCGTCTTGCCTTTCGCTTTCGTGGCCACCATGACTGCGGGTGCCTTTGTTGCTGCGGCGGAACCACCGCCGCCGTGGGCCTTCGCCGTCAATCCGCCAGGAGCACAACCCGCACCTGACGATGGAACGGCGAAACACGTCCCAGGCAGCACAGCGGCTTTCACATTGAAAGAGATCAAGGACCTCTACAACGTGCCGGACTGGCATCCGGACAACCATGCTCCCATGCCCGACGTTGTGGCGCACGGACCGAGGCCAGGGGTGTTCGCATGTGGCTTTTGCCATCTGCCCAATGGGCTCGGACGTCCTGAAAACTCCAGTCTCGCAGGTCTCCCGGCTACTTACATCGCACAGCAGGTGGCCGATTTCAAGAGCGGCGCGAGGAAGAGTTCGGAGCCAGCGTCGTTGCCCGTGAACTTGATGATCGCACTCGCGAAGGGCGCGACTGAGGCGGAAGTACAAACTGCCGCCGAGTACTTCTCTACTCTCAAGCCCAAACCGTGGATCCGAGTGATCGAGTCTGACACCGTACCGAAAACCCATGTGGCCGGCTGGATGCTGGTCGCATCTGAGCCCGCCGCTACCGAGCCTATCGGACAACGCATAATCGAAATGCCGGAGAACCTGGAACGAACCGAACTGCGGGACTCGGCTTCCGGATTCATTGCTTACGTTCCGGTCGGCAGTATCGAGAAGGGCAAGCACTTGGCAACCACGGGTGGCGGCGGTAAAACCACTCAGTGCAGCATCTGTCATGGCGCAGATCTGAAGGGGCTCGGCCCGGTGCCGGCTCTCGCGGGACGTTCCCCCAGCTACATCGTGCGCCAGCTCTACGATATGCAGCATGGCACGCGCAACGGGCAGTGGGCAGAGCTGATGAAAGGGGTGGTCGCCCACCTGACCGAGGAAGATCTGGTTGCGCTTGCCGCCTATACCGCCTCTATGGCGCCGTGAGTCTCAACCTGACTGAAAGCAAAGTATTGCGCAGAGGAGTTCTCTCATGAACACAGCAGCCATGACTCAGACGGCACCGATTGCGCAGCGCGGTCAGAAGCCGATTCGTACGGGCAGTGACTACGTCGAAAGCCTTCGCGGCCGAAAGCTGAAGGTCTATCTGTTCGGCGAGCTGGTCGCCGAACCGGTGGATCATCCGATCATTCGGCCTTCGGTCAACGCCGTTGCGGAGACTTACGACCTCGCGGTACGTAATCCGGAAATCGGAACTGCGCAGTCTCCATACACTGGTGACCGCGTGAATCGATTTCTACATATCTCGCAAAGCCCGGAAGATCTGGTCATGCAGAACAAGATGCAGCGTCGGCTCGGGCAACTCACCGGGACCTGCTTTCAGCGTTGCGTCGGCATGGATGCCCTCAATTCGCTCCACTCTGTGACTTATGAGATGGATGAAAAAAACGGCACCGCCTATCACCAACGCTTCAAAGATTTTGTGACGATGGCACAGCGATCGAATTTCGTCATCGGTGGTGCGATGACAGACGTGAAAGGAGACCGCAGCAAAGCACCCAGCGAGCAAGCTGATCCGGATTTGTTCGTGCACGTCAGCCGTCGAACCGACGAAGGTCTCTACATCAAAGGGGCCAAAGCGCACCAGACCGGGTGCCTCAACTCGCACTGGCTGGTGGTCATGCCCACAATGAGGTTGGGTCCTGCGGACCGCGAGTACGCGATCGTCGGTGCGCTGCCCGTCGATGCTCCCGGGATCACATACATATACGGCCGTCAGTCGTGCGATACGCGCAGCACGGACGAGGGCAGCATCGACGCCGGCAATGCCCGTTTCTCCGGTCAGGAGGCGATGATTGTGTTCGACGACGTGTTTATCCCGTGGGAGCGCGTGTTCATGGACGGCGAGAGTGAATTCGCCGCGATGCTGGTGGAGAGGTTCACTTGTTATCACCGGCGCAGTTATGTATGTAAGACCGGTGTGGGCGATGTGTTGATCGGAGCGGCTGCAACGGTCGCGGATTACAACGGCGTAGAAAAAGTCTCGCACATACGGGACAAACTGGTCGAGATGACGCATCTGAATGAAACCATCTATGGCACAGGGATCGCCGCAAGCTACCAGGGCACGCCGATGAAATCAGGCGCCTATCTGCCTGACGAGATGCTTTCCAACGTCTGCAAGCATCACGTCACCAAGCTTCCCTATGAAATCGGCCGGCTTGCGCAGGACCTCGCCGGTGGTCTGATGGTCACCATGCCATCGGAAAAGGAGTTCCGCCACCCGGAACTGGGCGTGATCATCGAGAAGTACCTGAAGGGCAGGGCGGAGATCTCCACTGAGGACCGCATGCGCATTCTGCGACTGATCGAGAACATGACCTTAGGCAGAAATGCGGTCGGTTATCTGACCGAATCGATGCACGGAGCCGGCTCGCCGCAGGCGCAGCGCATCCAGATTGCACGCGCGATGCAGATCGAATTCAAAAAACAGCTTGCCAAGACGCTGGCCGGAATCGCGCCGGAGTCACACGAGGAGGTTACGGCGGATTTGTCGACTTATATGGCCAGAGTGTTCGCGCCCGTCTCGAGCGATCCCGATTAGCACCTGACGCAACGCGTGTCGCAAAGCTTGATCAGAAGGGTCCCTAATCAAGGGTGCGGATTACTAATAGCTGCGTCAGCCCGCTTCGCTGCCGACCGCGTCGGCTTGGAGCTGGTCCGGACGATCCATACGTCCTTTAGGATCTCGGCGAGCGCGCAGATGACGGGATCGTGTTCGCGTTCCTTAAGGTAGATGAACTTCAACGTCGTGGTCATCCGGACATCCTTCCACAGATAAACCTCTCCGGCGTTGGCTTTCTCGAATGCCAAGTCTTCTCGCATCAGTCCCAGTCCAAGTCCGGACACTACCAGGGAGCTGACGACAAATTCGTCGTCGGCCTCGACCACCTTGGTGGGCGCGATTGCATGCACGCGGAAGAGCGCACTGGCCAATTGGTGGTGCGTGCTGATCGGTGGCGTCATTATCCACGGTTCGCCGGCGATGTCCGCCCAGGTGGCGTGTTGGATGCGTTCCTTCCATGCTGCCGGCGCGACGATACGATAGGTTATCTCACGTAAATCGACGCCGGTGACGCTCGGATGGCTGAGTTCGCCATAGTAGTAGCTGGCATCGAGCGCGCCGTCGCGTACTTTCTCGAACGCCGCACCGGAGACTTCGTGGTGGAGTTCGATCTCGACCAAAGGATATCGCTCCACTGCCACGCCCATGAGGTCGCTCACCCGGATGAACTGCGGATCGGAAACCGTTCCCACCCGGGCGACGCCTGCAACCTCTCCTTTGATTGCGCGAGCCTCATTGCGCAACGCCTGAGCCGCTGACAACAACTTCTGTGCCTCGATCAGGAGACGCTTGCCGGCACCCGTCAAGACCATTCCGTTCGGCTTGCGATCAAACAGCTCCACCTCGAGCTCCTGTTCAAGCGACTTGATTTGGGCGCTTAGGGCGGGCTGGCTGATATGCAGCCGGTCCGCCGCCCGCGTGAGGTGGCCGAGTTCGGCGACCGCCACGAAGCTACGTAACTGATAGAGCTCCACGGTACCTCAGATGGAATGCGACATGTTGAATTTTAGCACAATTTTGCTGCAACGCAACGTGAACATTATTTGACTATAACCCAG